>Ga0210385_10001658_pt1 | contig 13696 bp, 7 predicted proteins | sample IncBWH26OmetaG_FD_160107 | JGI IMG/M metagenome (GOLD analysis project Ga0210385, IMG submission 160107) | Forest soil microbial communities from Barre Woods Harvard Forest LTER site, Petersham, Massachusetts, United States - Inc-BW-H-26-O ... | reverse complement strand
GTTGGCCCAGTTGCTTGGGGACGAGAAAGCCCGCCAACAGGCAGACGAGCAGGAAACCGGTTGCCATCAAGAACGTATCGGTGAAGCCAGTGACCGTCGGCAGGCCGTTGGCTGTGTTGGCGGCGATGAAGGTCGCCGACAACTGCCCGCCGAGCGCGCCGCCGAGCGTGCGCATGACGGTGTTCATGCCGCTTGCCACTCCGGTCTGCTCAGGTGAGACCGCCTGCACGATCAGGTTGCCTAGTGCCGCGAAGGCGAGGCCGACCCCGACACCGAGCAGTCCAGCGGCGATCAGCAGGTCGTAGGGATGGCTGTGTGCGAGCGCGAGCAACGCGAAGGACGCGGTGGTGAAGGCGGTTCCCACGAGCAGTGCGCTGCGCGAGCCGTAGCGACCCGAGATGCGTCCGGCCGACAGGCCCAGGATCGTCATCCCGATCGTCAGCGGCAGCAGGTAGAGCCCTGAGACGACGACAGAGGCGCCGAAGCCAAAGCCGGTGCTCTTCGATAGCTGCGCGATCTGGGGAATTACGATGAACGACGCGTACATGCCGGCGCCGAGCAGGAACGCGGCCGCGTTGGTCGTCCAAACACCCCTGATGCGCATCATCGTCATGTCGATCAAGGGGTTCTTGCTGCGCACCTCAACGGCGATCCAGGCGACCGAGACGGCGATGCCGACGGCGAGCAGGCCGAGCGTCTTGGGGGAGCCCCAGCCCCAGCTGGTGGTCTGGCTGATCGAGATCAGCATGATCGACATGCCGATCGTCATCAAGCTTGCGGCAAGCCAGTTCACACGTCCGGGAACGCGTACAGGCGACTCGGGGATGAAGCGCCATGTTGCCAGCGCCGCGAGCACCGTGGGAATCAGGGGAAGCCAGAACAGCCAGTGGTAGTCGAGGTGCTCGATGATCACCCCTGCCAGCACGATCCCGGCGCCCCCGCCGACGCCGAGGATCGCCGAAAGCAGGCCGATGCTCCCGGCCACCTTCTCGCGCGGGAACTCGTCGCGCACGATCCCGAAGGCAAGCGGGAAGATGCCCCCGGCTGCTCCTTGGATGAAGCGCCCCACGACGATGATGGCCAGCGAGCTCGAGACGGCGGACAAGAGCGTTCCCGCGGCGAGGATCACGAGTGTCCACAGCAGCATCTTCTCCTTGCCGTACATGTCGCCCAGTCGCCCAAGGATCGCGGTGCCGACAGACGCGGCCAGCAGATAGGCGGTCAGCAGCCAGGTGACTCCCGTCTCGCTCGTGTGCAGCGCGTGCTGGAAGGTCGGCAACGCCGGCAACACAGCCGAGCTGAGCATCGCGTAGGCAAGCCCGCCGAGCGTGAGCACGGCAAGGATCAGGTTGGGGTGCGTACGCTCCCTGGTGGTCTCATCCCAGCCGGCGGCCATCCGCCTCACCTTAGCCTCGTCTGGGCGTTGGCTCGGAGGCTTGTCGGCAAAGCGGCGGCGCGCTTATCGGCAGAGCGCAGGTATGCGCCCTGCGAGGAAGCTTGCGCTGCGCCATGATTGCGCGATGCCGTCGCCCGTCGAGATGGAGATCGGCGCTCCGTTTGCCGGAGTGGTCGTGGCGATCGAGCAGGCCCCAGGTGCTTCGGTGCAAGCCGGAGCCGTGCTTGTCGTGCTGGAGGCGATGAAGATGGAGCACGAGGTGCTCGCTGAGAGCGACGGGGTTGTGCAGCGGGTCGAGGTCGTCGCGGGGGACGCGATCGAAGCCGGAGAGCTGCTAGTGGTGCTGGCGGTCGATGATCGCGCTGCCGGCGAGACGGCCGGAGCGAGGTCACGCGTGGGTGGTGAGCTTGGCGGTGCGGGTGAAGGGGGGGCTTGTCCGGATCCTGAATTTGCGGATGCACGCAAAGGGGGGACTTCCGTGGATGGTGAGTTTGAGACTGCACACAGCGGGTCTCGCGCCGATGTCGAGAGCGATGAGGTGGTACGCGCCGACCTGGCGGCGGTGCGCGCACGGCACGAGCTTGGCCAGGACGCGGCACGACCCGAGGCCGTCGAGCGTCGTCGTGCGCGCGGGCGGCGTACGGCGCGCGAGAACCTGGCCGAGCTCGTCGACGAGGGCAGCTATGTCGAGTACGGGCCCTTGCTGTTCGCCGCCCAGGAGCGGCGGCGTGCCAAGCAAGAGCTGATCGAGAAGACGCCTGCCGATGGGCTGATCGCCGGTGTGGCGGCGGTCGACGGCAATCCCTGCGTGGCCATGTCCTATGACTACACCGTGCTCGCAGGCACCCAGGGGATGCGCGGGCACCTCAAGAAGGACCGCCTGTTCGAGGTGGCCGAGCGCAGGCGTTTGCCGGTCGTGCTGTTCGCCGAGGGCGGCGGTGGGCGCCCGGGCGATGTGGACTTTCCAATCGTCGCCGGCCTCGACTGTCGGGCCTTCCACCTGTTTGGCCGCCTCAGCGGCTTGGTGCCGCTCGTTGGGATCGCCTCGGGCTACTGCTTCGCAGGGAACGCAGCGCTGCTCGGTTGCTGCGACGTGGTGATCGCCACCGAGGATTCCAGCATCGGCATGGGCGGCCCCGCGATGATCGAGGGCGGCGGCCTTGGTGCATACGAGCCGGGCGAAGTTGGCCCGATCGACGTGCAGCACGCGAACGGCGTGGTCGACCTGCGTGTTGCCGACGACCGAGCTGCGGTGGCTGCGGCCAAGCGCTACCTCTCCTATTTCCACGGGCCGGTCGAGCAGTTCACCGTCCCTGACCAGCGCCTGCTGCGCGAGATCGTGCCCGAGCAGCGCAAGCGCGCTTATGAGGTGCGCAAGGCGCTGCACGGTCTCTGCGACGAGGGTTCGGTGCTCGAGCTACGCGACGGCTTTGGGGCCGGGATGGTCACCGCGCTTGCGCGGATCGAAGGCAAGTCGCTCGGCATTGTTGCCAATGACCCCTCGCATCTTGGTGGCGCAATCGACGCTGACGCGGCCGACAAGGCTGCACGATTCCTGCAGCTGTGCGACGCGTTTGGGCTGCCTGTCCTGTTCCTGTGCGACACGCCAGGCTTCATGGTCGGCCCGGACGCCGAGCGCACGGCAACTGTGCGCCATTTCGCGCGCCTCTTCACAACCGGCGCCAACCTGGAGATTCCCTTCGGCACGATCGTGCTGCGCAAGGGCTACGGGCTCGGCGCGCAGGCGATGGCCGGCGGCTCGTTCAAGGCGCCGCTGTTCACCGTCGGCTGGCCGACGTCTGAGTTCGGGGGAATGGGGTTGGAGGGGGCCGTGCGTCTCGGCATGCGTCGCGAGCTCGACGCGATTGAGGATCCCGAGGAGCGCGAGCGCATCTTCCAGGCCACGGTTGCCGCTGCCTACGCGCACGGCGAGGGGCTGAACATGGCGGCGTACGGCGAGATTGACGACGTGATCGATCCGGCCGACTCGCGGCGTTGGATCGCGACGTTGTTCGATCCGCCGGCTGTTGACTGGCGTAGCCGCGCCGGCAAGCGGCGTCCCAACATCGACGCCTGGTAATGGCGTCGGCCCGTAGGAGGGCCGGTTCTTGCTATCCGGCCTGTGGCGCAGCGGGCCCCGGTCCGGTCGGTGGCTCCGGTGTGCGTGCGGGCGCGGCACCTGACCCTGACCCTGGCGCGGATGGCGAGATCCCCGGCTTCGCCGGCGCCTGCACCCGGGCACGGAACACGTGAAATGACCATCCCTGATAAAGGAGCACAATCGGGAAGAAGATCACCGCCACCACCGTCATCACGACAAGCGCGTAGTGGCCGGAGGCCGAGTTGTTGACGGTCAGGTTATAGGCGGCGTTGGTGCTCGAGACCATCACGTTGGGATACAGGTCGATGAAGATCGAGCCGACGGTTGCCGCGATCGCGATTGCCGAGGCGGAGAAGGACAGCCCGTCGTGGTCGGTCATCGCCAGTCGTGCGGCAAAGCCCACCGCGATCACCGCGAGGATCTCCACCGGCTGCGGCACGTCGGGCCCACCCGCGACGCTGCGCGTCCAGATCACCCAGCCGATCACCAGCGCAATCGTCGCCCAACCCAGCGGCCGCGCAAGCGCACGGGCACGCTCGCGCACCTCGTCAGTGGTCCTGAGCTTGAGGAATGTCGCTCCGTGCAACAGGCACAGCGCCACCAGCGTCACGCCGGTCCACAGCCCATAGGGCGTGAGCAGGCCGAAGAAGTTGCCCGTGTAATCGTGGCTCGAGTCGATCGGCAGGCCGTTCAGCAGGTCGCCCAGTCCCACGCCGAGCAGCAGCGGAATCAGCAGGCAGCCGAGCGTCATCGCCCAGCGCCATGTGCTCCGCCAGCGGGGGTTCTCACTCTTCTCGCGGAACTCGAACGAGACGCCGCGTGCCATCAGGGCGAGCAGCACGAGCAGCAACGCCAGGTAGAGCGCGGAGAACATCGTCGCGTACCAGCCGGGGAATGCCGCGAACGTGCCGGCGCCGGCGACGATCAGCCACACCTCGTTGCCGTCCCACCAGGGCCCGATCGTGCTCAGGGCACGTTTGCGCTGCTCATCGGTGCGTCCGACGATCGTGTGCAGCATGCCGACGCCGAAGTCAAAGCCCTCGAGCACGAAGAAGCCGACCCAGAAGATCGCGAGGATGACGAACCAGATCGTGTGCAGTTGCATCAGTAGCTCATGACCGGGGTCGGGGCACGTGTGGTCGAGCGAGTCATCAGTAGCTCATGGCCGGGGTGGGGGTTTGTGCGCCCGAGCCTGTCTCATCGGGGCCCTCGTCGGGATCGAGGCCCTTGCGCGCATAGCGCAGCATCAGGATCAGGTCGGCTGCACCAAGTGCGATGTAGACGAGCACGAACGCGATCAGGCTGATCCAGATGTCGAGCGAGCTGACCGAGGGGGAGTTGGCGTTGACCGTCTTCATCAATCCCTGCACGATCCAGGGCTGGCGCCCACTCTCCGTCAACAGCCAGCCGGCGGTATTCATCACAAAGGGTGTAACCACCGCGAACAGCCCTGCGCGCAAGAACCACTTGGAGCGGTCGAGCCTGCCCTTATGGATCAGCCACGTTCCCCATAGCGCCAGCAGCGCGATCAACGAGCCGAGGTAGGCCATCACGCGCATCGACCAATACTGGATGAAAACGTCCGGAATGTAGTTGCCGGGGCCGTACTTCTTTTCATCTTCCTTTTGGATCTGATTTAGCCCCTCGACCGCGCCGCCCCATGTCCCGGTCGCGAGGATCGAGAGCAGGTGCGGGATCGAGATGACCTGGGTCGGGGTCTGGTCGTTGTTGCCACCGCCAACCTGAAAGGCCGAGAACGAGCACGGCTGGCAGTTGCTCCACTGCGCCTCGGCCGCGGCGATCTTGGCCGGCTGGTAGGTGGCCTCGATCTCGCCGAGCTTGTTGCCCACGAACATCTGCAAGAGGATCGCCGGCAACAGCACGAGTACCGATAGCCGTGCGGTGTGGTGAAAGGCCTCGACTTCGTGTCCCTTGCGTAGGTACCAGGCCGAGATCGCGAGCATCACGAGCGAGCCCGTCACCAGTGAGGCCAGGATGACGTGTACGTACCCCCACAGGAAAGTTGGATTGGCAAACAGCGCCCACACGTTGTTCAGCACTGGCTGGCCGTGGCTGTTCAAGGCGTAACCCACCGGGTGTTGCATCCAGGAGTTGGCGACCAATATGAACATCGCCGAGAGCATCGAGCCCGCGACCACAAGCCAGATGCAGGCAAGGTGAATGCGCTTGGGCAGCCTGTCCCAGCCGAAGAGCCACAAGCCTAGGAAAGTCGACTCCAGGAAGAACGCCGCCAGGCCCTCCATCGCCAGCGGACCGCCGAACACGTCGCCTACGAAGCGCGAGTAACTGGACCAGTTCATCCCGAACTCGAACTCCTGCACCAGGCCGGTGACGACGCCGACGGCGACGTTTATCAAGAGCAGGGTGCCGAAGAAGCGCGTCATGCGCTTGTACTCGGGCTTCTCGTTGCGGTGCCACGCGGTCTGCAGAAGCGCCACCAGAAATGCCAGCCCGATTGTGACCGGCACGAACAGGAAGTGGTAGATGCTCGTCGTGGCAAATTGCCAGCGCGCCAGGTCGTTGGTCATCCTCCATCACCATTACCCATGCCGCGGCGGAACCATGCTGAGTGGCCGCGTGCCGCCAGCTGCGCGTGCGTGCCGCGTTCGATGATCTTGCCCTGCTCGATCACCAGTATCTCGTCGACCTGCTCCAGGCCGACCAGCCGATGTGTGATCAGCAGCGTCGTTCGCGCGCGCGTCACGTCGAGCAGGTCGGCTACGAGCGCGTCGGCCGTGGTCGTGTCGAGGTGCTCTCCCGGCTCGTCGAGGATCAGGATCGGGAAGTCGGCAAGCAGGGCGCGAGCAAGCGCCAGGCGGTGGCGCTGGCCGCCGGACATGCGTGCGCCGCGCTCGCCGAGCTCGGTCGCGAGCCGGAGGGGCAGCGAGTCCACCCAGTCGAGCAGTCGCGCTTGCGCCAGCGCGTCGCGCAACTCCTGCTCGCTCGCGTCGCGCTTTGCCAGGCGCAGATTCTCTTCCAGCGTGCTGTCGAATATGTGCACGTCCTGGCTGACCAGACCCGCTACGCGCCTGACGTCGTCGCCGTCGAGCGCGTCGATCTCCACGCCGTCCAGCGCCACCGAGCCTTCATACGGAAGGAAGCGCAACAGCACGGCGGCGAGCGTCGACTTGCCGGCGCCGCTCGGGCCGACGAGCGCGACGCGTCTGCCCGGGCTCAGGTCGAGGTCGATCCGCTCGAGCGCTGGGCGATCCGCCCCCGGATATGAGCAGCTGAGGTTACGTGCCGTGAGGGTATGGGACTGTGCGGGGAGTGCCTGGGGATGTTCGGGCTCCATCACCGGCGGCGGCGTTTCGTGCAGCTCTTGTATCCGGGCCGCGGCCCGACGCACGCGCTGTAGGGTTTGCGTCGCCGCCGGAAGACCGCTGACAAGCTCGAAGGCCACGAGCGGGATCAGGGCTATACCGGCCAGCAGCACTCCGTCCATGCGTCCTGTGCGCACCGCGCTGACGCCGACGAGCAGTGCGCCCCACATCGCCAGGCCCGAGCACAGTGTCGTCAGGCCTTGGCCGATGCCGGCCGTACGTGCGCCGGACCTGGCGATGCGGGTCAGCTCGGCGTTGGCTGCCAGCGTGCGTTGTAGTTGCTCTTGTGCGGCGCCGTAGGCCACAAGCTCTGGCGCGCCCTCGATCAGGTCGAGAACCGAGGCGCTCAGCTCGCCGCGCGCCTGGGCTTGCAGTGCCTCGCCGCGTGCGGCGAGCGTGCCGGTGAGCCACGGCACGAGCACTCCCGCGAGTAGCAGCGCCAGCAGCAGGATCAGCGCGGCGGCGGGAAGCATCGTCCACACGAGCACCACGCTGCCTGCGCCGACGAGCAGCGCGATCGCAAACGGCGGCACCACGCGCAACAGCAGATCCTGGAGCGAATCGACGTCCTGGACAAGACGAGAAAGCAGCTCGCCGGAGCGAAATGCCGGCAGGCCGAGCGGTGCCAGGCGCTCCAAGTGTTCGTAGATGCTCACCCTCAGACTGGACAGCACGCGGAAAGCCGCGTCGTGGCCGACGAGCCGCTCGAAGTAGCGGCACAGTCCTCTGCAGAGCGCAAAGAACTGCACTCCGACAATCGCCACTGCGACGACCGACTCCGGCGGGCGCTGCGAGGAGCGCGAGATCAGCCATGCCGAAGTCGCGATCAGCCCGATCGCGGCGGCCACCGAGCCCGCGCCGAGCAGCGTGGCGAGCGCCAGACGTCCTGCGGCGGGACGCGCGATCGCAAATGTCTGGCGCAGCGACGCCTCGGATGGGCGCTTGGTCGCGGACGGCGCGGAAGTGCCCGAAGGCGAGACGAGCGGCGCTGCCTGGGCGTTCATGCGGGCACATCTGCCGTGTCGAGTGTGCCAAGTCGATCGGCCGCGGCCTGGTTCGCCGGCGTCTTGCCAAGCTCCATCACACGGTCGGCCATGCTCAGCAGTGCCGGCCGGTGCGCAACGAGAATCACGGTGCGCCCCTGTGAGAGGCGTCGCACGCCGTCGAGCACTACCTGCTCGGTCTGTCCGTCGAGGTTGGCCGTCGGCTCGTCGAGCAGCAGCAGCGGCGCGCCGCGCAGGAACGCACGGGCCAAAGCGACGCGCTGGCGCTCGCCGGCCGACAGCCCGGCTCCGCGCTCGCCGAGGACGGTGTCCAGGCCGTCAGGCAGGCCGGCGACGACGTCGCTCAGGCCGGCGGCGGCCACTGCGGCTGCCAGCTCTTCGTCGGAGGCGTCGCTACGGCCGAGCCGTACGTTCTCGGCGAGCGAGCGCGCGAACAGGTGCGGCCGCTGCGGGACCCAGGCAAGCCGCGCGCGCCAGGCGTCGACGTCGAGTTCGGCGAGGTCGACACCGCCGACGCGCACGCCCCCATGCGTGGGGACCACGAAGCCGAGCAGCACCGCCAGCAGCGTCGACTTGCCACAGCCGCTGGGGCCAGCAAGCGCCAGAACTTCGCCGGCTTCGACGTGCAGCGACACGTCGTCGAGCGCGAGCTGCGAGCGGCCCGGATATGAGACGGTCAATGCTTCTATGGCGATGTCCGCCGCTGCCATGTCGGGCATGTCCGGGAGGGCGTCCCGAGGGGTGGAGGTTTCAAAAACCTTGTTCCCGAAACTCCCAGTGTTTTCGTGCACCCCGTTATCGGCAAGCACCGCGAACACTTGCTCGGCGGCGGCCACCCCTTCAGCACTGGCGTGGTAGTTGGCGCCCAACTGGCGCAGGGGTAGGTAGGCCTCGGGTGCCAGCACCAAAGCGAATAGTCCGGCGCGCAGAGACATATCGCCCCCCATCAGGCGCAACCCGATCGCCACCGCCACAAGCGCCACGGAGATCGTCGCGACCAGCTCGAGGATCAGCGAGGACAGAAACGTCACACGCAGGTTGGAGAGCGCGGCGATGCGGTAGCGCTCGGAGATCGAACGAATGCTGGCGGCCTGGGCCTTGGCGCGGCCGAACACCTTCAGGGTGGGCAGTCCGGCGACCACGTCGAGGAAGTGCCCGGCGAGTCGCTGCAGGGTGCGCACTTGGCGATCCATCTTCTCGCGCGTCGCGGCGCCGACGAGCGCCATGAACAACGGGATCAGGGGAAGCGTGAAGGCGATGATCGCGGCTGAGATCCAGTCCTGCGAGACGACGGCGACGAGCACCACGAGCGGCACGATCGCGGCCAGCAGAAGCTGTGGCAGGTACAGAGAGAAGTAGCCGTCGAGCGCGTCCAGTCCGCGCGTGGCGAGCACTGTCAGCTCTCCGGTGCTTTGCGTACGCGAGCTGTCCAGGCCGAGTACCGAGACGCGCTCCAACAGCGCGTGTCGCAGTTGCGACTTCGCTTGAGCGGAGCTGCGCCCAGCCGCCAGCTCCGCCGCCCAGGCGACCAACGCACGAGCGATGACCACGAACAGCAGGGCGACCAGCGGTCCTTGCAACTGTGCGAGATCCTTCCCGTGCGAGAAGGCCCCAACGACGATGTCCACAAGCAGCCACGCCTGCCCGACGATCAGCAGTGCGCGCAGGCTCCCCAACGCGACGGATAGAAAAAGGAATGTGCGTGTAGCGCGCGCGTACTGCAGCAAGCGAGGATCGAGCGCTCTCACCGCTCGATCATGACCGAGGGCACGGCCGCCCTGTCAACGCCGTGGTCCGCGCTCACCGCTTGCGCTGCGCACGGCCTTTCCGCGAGCGCTCCGGCCACGCTCACCGCTTGCTCTCCGCTGGAGCCACGCGGTCTTTGGCCGAACTCCGAGCCGACCCGCCGTCATCCGCTCCAACGTGAGCTCGCTCGATGCTGGCCAGCGAGCCCTCCATCACCTGGTTCTGGGGATTGCCGAGGCGTGCGCTGATCCAATCGATCAAGACCTTCAGGCGCCCGCCGCGGACGCCGCCGAGGTAGTACATGTGCACGGTCAGGTAGGTGAAGAAAGCAAGCCGCCCAGAGATTTCGTGACCGCGGATTTCACATACGGCCTTGCCGCGACCGACGACTGCCAGCGCCCCCTTGTCCAGGTAGTGAAAGGGCGTGGAGGCGCCGGGCGCACCCTTGTGGACCGCCTTCGCCACGTGGCGCGCCTGCTGGATCGCGACTGTCGCCAGTCCAGGAAACGGCTTGCCACCGGGGCCTTCGAGCACCGAGGTGTCGCCGATCGTCGAGATCTCGGGATGGCCGGGAAGCGTCAGGTCGGATTGGATTTGCACGCGCCCGGCGCGGTCGGTGGAGGCCCCGGTCGCCTCGGCCAGCACGCGGGAGAAGCCGACGGCCTGCACCCCCGCGGCCCAGATCACCGTCCGCGCGTCGATCCGCTCGTCCGCGCCGTTGACCGAGGCGGTCACACCGCGCGCGTCGATCGCGGTGACGCGCGCACCCTCGCGCACCGTGACCCCAAGTGAGTCAAGCTCCTTGGCGACCTTGCCGGAAAGCCGCTCGCTGAAGGCCGCGGTCACGCGTTCGCCGGCGTCGAGCAGGATCACCTGAGCATCGCGGGGATCGATTTTTCTGAACCCGCGCTTCATCCCGTGCTGGGCGATGATCCGCAGCTCGCCGGCAAGCTCGACGCCGGTCGGGCCTCCGCCGATCACCACAAACCTCATCCACTCGCGCTGTTCGGTCTCGTCGCTCGCGCGCTCCGCCTCCTCGAACGCGCCATAGAGCCGATTGCGCAGGTCGAGCGCATCGGCAAGCGTCTTCAGCCCGCAGGACACCTCGCGCCACTCGTCTTTGCCGAAGTAGGAGGTCTCGGCTCCGCATGCGACGATCAGACTGTCGTAGTCGAGTCGCTCCCCGCGGTCGAGGAGGAGCTGGCGGCGCTCCGCGTCGAGGCCAGTCGCCTCGCCCATCAGAACGGTGATGTTCGAGTTGCGTCTGAGCGCGGTGCGGATCGGCGTGGCGCACTCGCCCGCCGCAAGCCCCCCGCCGGCTACCTGGTAGAGCAGTGGCTGGAACAGGTGATGGTGGGTGCGGTCCACGAGCGTCACGTCCACGTCTGCGTGGCGCAGCTCGTGCGCCGCGGCAAGCCCACCGAAGCCGCCGCCTACGATTACGACGTGGCGGCGGTGTTTGCTCGTGGGCCGATGCCCCGCGCGCGCGTGCGGGGCATCGTCGTTTTGGGATGGCTCAGTGGCCATTGGCGCCGAGGCGCTCGAGCAGGTGGTCGCCGACGCGCAGCGCATTCGCCATTGCCGTGAGCGCGGGATTGACCGCTGAGATGCTGGGAAAGAAGCTCGTGTCGACCACGTACAGATTGTCCAGTTCGTGCGCCTTGCAGTGGACGTCCAGCGCCGAGGAGGCGGGATCGGAGCCGAAGCGGCAGGTGCCAGCCTGGTGGGCGACGCCGGCGACGGGAATCTTGTTCTCCAGGTAGGCCCAACGCGGAATCAGGTGGTGCTCGTGCATGCCGAGGTGACCGAGCAGCGACCGCAGCTGCTCGAACAGCCGGTCGCGAGCGGTGTCGTTGCTGGCGCGGTAGGCCAGCGTCAGGTTGCCGTCGCGGTCGACCGTCACCCGGTTCTCCGCCTGTGGAATGTCCTCGGTCGACAGCCAGAAGTCAACGGCGTGCTCGGCCACGTCCGCCAACGAGAAGGTCGGCGCGAGCTTGGTCATCAGCGGCTTCTCGCCGCGGTACATGTCCGCCACGGACTTGCCCACCATCTGAATGTTGCCCATCGGGAACTCCCAAGCGTCGCTGGCGAAGTAGTAGTCGTTGACGCCGAGTGTCTTCTGAAAGACGGTGGGATTGGGCTCCTTGGAGATCGCGAGCACCGCTTGGCTGTTGTGGAACATGTAGTTGCGCCCCACCTGGTCGGAGCCGTTGGCGAGGCCGGCGGGATGCTTGTCGGTAGCGGAGCCGAGCAGCAGCTTGGCTGTGTTGGCCGCGCCGCAGGACACGACCACGATGTCGGCCGCGTATGTCTCGCGCTCGTCCTTGCCATCGCCTCCACCCGTGCCCGCGGCAGCGCTCGCGCCTGTGCCACCGCCCTCGTCCGCCCGCTCCACCACGACTTCTGTGACGGCGGTACCGGCGGGGTTGGTCTTCAACGCCACGACCTTGGCCCCCGTCAGCAGCGTGACGTTCGCGTGCTCGAGTGCCGGGCGGACGCCGAGTACCTCGGCGTCCGACTTGGCGTGCATCAGGCAGGGAAAACCGTCGCAGGTGGAGCAGCGCACGCAATTGCTGTAGGGCATGTTGCCCTCGTTGAGCATCACACCGCAGGGTGCATGGAAGGGGTGCAGCCCAGCCGCGGCGAACGCCTCCGAGAGTTGGGCGATGCGCGGCTCGTGAGAGACCGCCGGATGGTCATAGGGAGCGGAGGCGAACGGTTCGGTGGGATCCTCGCCGCGCACGCCGTGCACCTGGTAGAGCTGCTCGGCCTTCGTGTAGTAGGGCTCCATCGTCTCGTAGGGGATCGGCCAGGCGGGAGAGATGCCGCCGTGGTGCTTCAGCTCGCCGAAGTCCTCAGCGCGCATGCGATAGAGCGCGGCGCCGTACATCTTGGTGGCGCCGCCCACGCAGTAGTGCACCTGCGGCTGAAAGGCTTTGCCCTCGGCGTCGTACCAGGTGTCGGGGGAGACGTAGCGGTTGTCCACGAACACGTCCGCGGCCGACCAGTTCTGCGGCTCGCGCGGCAGCCAGTCGCCGCGCTCCAGCAGCAATATGCGCTTGCCCGAGGGGGCCAGGTGGCGGGCAAGCGTGCCGCCGCCCGCGCCGCTGCCGATGATGATGACGTCGTAGTGGTCCATCGTCAGGCCCCTGTCGAATAGTCGATGCCGATGCGGCGAATGCGGTGCGAGCCCATCACGAGATCTCCGCCAAGCGCTCGACGAGGATGATGCGTGCCGCCGCCTCGATCAGCGCGAGATGCGAGAAGGCCTGAGGGAAGTTCCCGAGGTGGCGCCCGGTGGAGGTGTCGAACTCCTCGGCGTACAGCCCGAGCGGCGAGGCGACCCTCAACAGCTTTTCCATCAGGTCGCAGGCGCGTTGCTGCTCGCCGACGACCGCAAGTCCCGACACCAGCCAGAAGGAGCAGATCAGGAAGCTCCCCTCCTTGCCCGACATGCCGTCGTCGGTCTCATCTGTTCGGTAGCGCAGCACGAAGCCGTTCTCTGTGAGGTCTTCGGCGATGGCAAGCACGCTCGCGCGCAGGCGCTCGTCGTCGCCTGGCAGAAAGCCGAAGATCGCGGCCAGCAGGTTGGAGGCGTCCAGGGCGTCGGTCTCGTAGTGCTGGCGCATTACCCCGTCCTTGGTGAGCCCGTGGGCGAGGATGTCCGCCCTGATCTCCTCGGCGGTTTCGTGCCAGGCGGCCTGGCGCTTGCTGTCGCCGCGCATGGCAGCGAGCTTGGCCGCGCGGTCCATCGCCACCCAGCACATCAGCTTCGAGGACACGTAGTGCTGGGGCTTGCCGCGAGCCTCCCAGATGCCCTGGTCTGGCTGGCGCCACACCTTGGTCGCGCACTCAGCCTGCGCCTGCACGATCGGCCACAGCCTGCGCGGCAGCCGTTCCGAGCGGCGCGTGTGCAGCAGGATCGAGTCGAGCGCCGCGCCGTACACATCGTTCTGGCGCTGGTCGAAGGCACCGTTGCCGATGCGCACCGGGCTCGCTCCCGCATAACCGGAGAGATCGTCGCGCGTGGTCTCGGTCAGGTCGCGCTGCCCGTCGATCCCGTACATGATCTGCAGCGCCCCGTCCTTGTTCGGCTCGAGGTCGG
>Ga0210385_10001657_pt1 | contig 13709 bp, 12 predicted proteins | sample IncBWH26OmetaG_FD_160107 | JGI IMG/M metagenome (GOLD analysis project Ga0210385, IMG submission 160107) | Forest soil microbial communities from Barre Woods Harvard Forest LTER site, Petersham, Massachusetts, United States - Inc-BW-H-26-O ... | reverse complement strand
TCGGAAAATTTCCGCCACCGCAGTTCACTCACCAAGCCCACGTCCTTCCCAATGGGGGTAAGCCGCCCATCCGCATTGTCAATACGCAGATGCAAACGAAATTCCGCGCGGGACGTAAACATCCGGTACGGCTCATCGGCGCCCTTGCTAATCAAATCATCGATTAGAATACCGACGTATCCTAGATTACGCCCAATGACGAGCGGCTGTGTCTCTCGGACCCGCGCGGCTGCATTCAATCCCGCTACCAAGCCCTGGCACGCCGCTTCCTCGTACCCCGAAGTGCCATTGATCTGCCCCGCCAGAAATAAACCGTCGATCGTTTTCACCTCGAGTGAATGCTTCAATTCCCGTGCATCCACCGCGTCGTACTCAATCGCATAGCCGGGCCGGATCATTTCGGCATCCTCCAGCCCTGGAATCGAGGCGACCATGGCAGCCTGGACATCGATCGGCATGCTCGTCGACATGCCGTTTACGTAGATTTCTTGGGTTTCCAGGCCTTCCGGCTCAAGAAAGATCTGATGCCGCCGTTTGTCTGGAAATTTGACGATCTTATCTTCAATTGACGGGCAATACCGCGGACCGATTCCCTCAATTTGGCCGCTGTAAAGCGGAGATCGGGCAATGCTGTCACTAATGACCCGGTGAGTGTCGTCCGTTGTATACGTTAGGTGGCAGCAGACCTGCGCACGGTCAATCCGCTCTGTCAAAAACGAGAATGGCGTCGGCACCGGGTCACCCGGCTGCTCTTCAAATCTCGACCAGTCAATCGTCCGCCCGTCGAGACGCGGTGGCGTTCCGGTCTTTAGGCGAGTCCATTGCAGCCCCAACGTTCTAAGTTGGCCGCCGAGCGTATTCGACGGCGCCTCTCCATTACGGCCACATGCGTATTTCTGTTCGCCCACATGCGCCAGGCCATTTAAAAATGTCCCGGTGGTGACCACTACCGCGTCGGTAAGCAAATCGCGGCCATCTTTCAAGCGCACCCCGGTTATCTTTCGCCCACATGGCGCGGGAGAGAACAGCAATTCGCCCACCTCGGCCTGCAATATCCTTAGATTAGGCTCATTTTCAAGCCACTCTCGCATTCGCTCGCGGTACCGCTTTTTGTCGCACTGCGCGCGCGGCGACCACACTGCCGGACCGCGGCTGGTATTCAGCAACCGAAACTGAATCCCGACGGCATCCGTCAGCTCGCCCATTACGCCACCAAGCGCATCGATTTCGCGCACCAAGTGCCCTTTTGCGATTCCGCCCACGGCCGGGTTGCAGGACATTTGGGCGATGAGATCCAGGTTCATGGTCACCATGGCGGTCTTCAGGCCTAGGCGTGCGCACGCCCGCGAGGCTTCGCATCCGGCATGTCCGGCGCCTACCACCACTACGTCGTATTTCTTCTGCATGAAAACCTGAGCCATCCGCTATTCTAGCGGGGAATGAAGATATTGATCGTTGGCGGGGGCGGTCGTGAACACGCTTTAGCTTGGCGCCTCGCGAAGTCTCCCTCCGTGAAGGGAATCATCGCGAGTCCCGGAAATCCCGGCATCGCCACAATCGCCAACTGTATAGCCGCCCCCGACGACCTTGAGGGCTACGCCGACATCGCGGAACACTGCGCGGTTGATCTCACCGTCGTGGGTCCCGAAGCGCCGTTGGTTGGAGGAATCGTTGACCGGTTTCGTGCAAGAGGTTTGCGCATCGTGGGTCCTACCGCATCGGCGGCACGGCTTGAAGGCTCAAAGTACTTTGCGAAGGAGTTTTTTGGGCGTGCCCAGATTCCGACCGCTCGATCTTCCGACAATATTAAAGATTTTTCATTTCCGCTCGTCATCAAGGCTGACGGACTAGCTGCCGGGAAAGGCGTAGTCATCGCCCAGGATCAAACTGAGGCTGAGCAGGCCGTCAAGCGCCTCGGGCCGAAGGTGGTCATCGAGGAATTCCTGGACGGGGAAGAAGTCAGCTTTATCGGTTTGAGCGACGGGAAGTCGCTTATTCCGTTCACTCCCACTCAGGATCACAAACGCGTTTTTGATGGCGACCAAGGCCCGAACACCGGTGGCATGGGAGCTTATTGTGATTCGCGCATCCTCACACACGCACAGGGCGGGGAAGTGATGGAACGCATCATGCTTCCGGCGCTCCGCCAGATGCGAAAGGAGGGCGCGCCGTTTACCGGATTCCTGTATGCAGGCCTCATGATGACCGCCGCAGGCCCGAAAGTGCTGGAGTTCAATGTGCGTCTGGGCGACCCCGAGGCGCAGGCGCTCATGTACAGTTTTGAGGGCGACTTGGCCGATATATTGAATGAAGTAGTGCGTGCACGCGTGCCGCCCGGGGCGCCGGCTGCATCACGCCCGGCGGTATGCGTGGTCATGGCCGCAGAAGGATATCCGGAAAAACCGCGCACTGGCGACAAAATATCGGGAATTGAAGATGCCGAGGCTGCCGGGGCAACCGTCTTTCAAGCCGGAACCCGGGACGAGTATGGAGCCCTGATAACCAACGGCGGTCGCGTGCTCGGCGTCACTGCCGGTGGCGAAACGCTCCCGGACGCCATCTCCAATGTTTATCAAGCGGTCAAGAAGATCCAGTTCCCTGGCATGCATTACCGCAACGACATAGGCGCTCGAGGTCTCGAGCGCTGGTAGACTGCCATTGTATGGGGACGTAGCTCAGACTGGATAGAGCAGCCGCCTCCTAAGCGGCAGGCCGGCAGTTCGAATCTGCCCGTCCCTACCATGTGTTCTTTCGTTGCGACCCCCCGCAATCGTTCAAGGTTGCATTGCGAGTGTTGGTAGCATAGAACTTGCGGTTTTGGATCGCCGTAACACGGCGGAATCCAGAGCGCGGGCGCCAGATGTTAATCAGCGCTCTGTTATCTCGGCTTCTGCTCACCCTGGGGCCCGGAGATACAAGTCCGTCTTTCCTGAAGTTTCAATTGCCTTGAGGAGGCCTATGTTGATGCCTGGCTCTAACGCCAAGTTCGCGTTCTCGCTCGCAATGCCGACAGTATCGCGTCTACTTACCCACTTAGTGGGTCTACTATGTGCAACCGCTTTGTTTCTCGCGTATCCGGCGGTCTCGTGCGCCCAGACACACCATGCCGAAGCGAGCGGAGAGGCAAACCTGGTGTTGCCGGATCTCAGCCAAGCGACTTTTTTCGGCGGCATGATCGACGGCCGCTCACTCCTGCTCTATAGCTTCGTCTTTGTGGCTCTCGGCCTCGTTTTCGGGTTAGTCATTTATCGGCACTTGAAGCATCTTCCGGTGCACCGGTCGATGCTCGAAATTTCGGAGCTGATCTACGAAACTTGCAAGACTTACCTGATCACGCAAATCAAGTTTCTCGTCGTGCTCGAAATCTTTATTGGAATCATCATCGTTTTCTACTTCGGATTCTTAGAGCACTTCGATGCTGTGAAGGTTCTGATCATCCTACTGTTTAGCATCATCGGCATATGCGGCAGCAGCGGCGTGGCGTGGTTTGGCATCCGCGTCAACACCTTCGCCAATTCGCGTACCGCATTCGCAAGCCTACGCGGCAAAGCGTTTCCGTGCCACGACATTCCGCTCAAGGCCGGCATGAGCATTGGGATGCTGCTGGTCAGCGTGGAACTCATCATCATGTTGTTTATTTTGCTCTTCATTCCGCATGATTACTCGGGCCCATGTTTCATCGGGTTCGCCATCGGCGAGTCGCTCGGCGCGGCCGCGTTGCGAGTGGCGGGCGGCATCTTCACAAAAATCGCCGATATTGGCGCAGACCTGATGAAGATCGTCTTCAAGATCAAGGAAGACGATGCGCGTAATCCTGGAGTGATTGCCGATTGCACAGGCGACAACGCGGGCGACTCGGTCGGACCCAGCGCCGACGGCTTCGAAACCTACGGCGTCACGGGCGTGGCCCTGATCTCGTTTATCGTGCTGGCCGTTCGCGACCCGCTGGTGCAGAGCCAACTTCTGGTGTGGATCTTCGCCATGCGGGTGATGATGGTCATCTCCTCCGGCCTCTCTTACTTAATCAATGGGGCCATCGCCAAGAGTAAATACGCAGATGTCGCGAAAATGAACTTTGAGGCGCCGCTAACTTCGCTTGTCTGGCTGACCTCAGTCATTTCCATCGTGGCCACTTACATCGTGTCTTACGCCATGATTCCGGAACTTGGCGGCGATTCCAGCTTGTGGTGGAAGCTCTCGACCATCATTACCTGCGGCACACTCGCGGGTGCAGTTATCCCGGAGTTAGTCAAAGTCTTCACCTCCATGGAATCCCGGCACGTGCGCGAAGTCGTCGCGTCGTCAAGAGAGGGAGGCGCATCATTGAACATTTTGTCCGGCTTCGTCGCGGGGAACATGGGCGCTTTCTGGCTGGGAGGAGCAATCGTCGCTCTTATGGCGGTGGCATTCGGAGTTAGCACCGCAGGCATGGGAGAACTGATGCTCGCGCCTGCTGTCTTCGCGTTCGGCCTGGTTGCGTTCGGATTCTTAGGCATGGGCCCGGTTACGATTGCGGTCGATTCCTACGGTCCAGTCACCGACAACGCTCAATCCGTGTACGAGCTCTCCACCATCGAGCAGATTCCGGGCATTGAGGCCGACATTGAATCAACCTTCGGTTTCCACCCGCAGTTCGAAGCGGCCAAGGACAACCTGGAAGAGAACGACGGGGCTGGGAACACCTTCAAAGCCACTGCGAAGCCGGTGCTGATCGGCACCGCCGTGGTGGGCGCGACCACCATGATCTTCTCCATAGTCCTGGCCCTGACCAACGGCCTCCGAGCGGACCTGCTTTCGAACCTCTCCATTCTGCATCCGCCGTTCCTGCTGGGTCTCATCATGGGCGGCGCAGTTATTTATTGGTTCACCGGCGCATCCACACAGGCCGTCACCACGGGCGCCTACCGCGCTGTCGAATTCATCAAGGCGAACATTCGGCTGGAGGGCGTGACCAAAGCGTCCGTGGCCGACAGTAAGAAAGTGGTCGAGATCTGCACGCGCTACGCCCAGCGCGGCATGTTCAATATCTTTTTGTGCGTGTTCTTCATGACCCTGGCTTTCGCGTTCGTTGAGCCGTACTTCTTCATCGGCTATTTAATTTCGATCGCGCTGTTTGGCTTGTATCAGGCCATCTTCATGGCGAACGCCGGTGGCGCCTGGGACAACGCCAAGAAGATTGTCGAGACGGAATTGAAGCAAAAGGGCACGCCGCTTCACGATGCGACGGTGGTCGGCGATACGGTCGGCGATCCGTTCAAAGACACGTCATCGGTTGCTATGAACCCGATTATCAAATTCACCACGCTCTTCGGCCTGCTCGCCGTAGAACTTGCTGTCTCCTTATCGGGCCAGCAGGGCTCGACGCTGGGCTGGACGTTGGCAACCGCATTCTTCCTGATCGCGCTGGTTTTCGTCTGGCGGTCGTTCTTCAAGATGCGAATCGGCGCCGAAACATAGCAGATTTATTATCTGGGCGGGTCCTGGCCCACTTGCGACTTTTGCCCGGCGAAGCGAGAACTGCGATATTCTCACCCTTTATGAGATCCCTCTTCGCGATTCTCTTCCTCGCCTACGGTCTTAACGCACAAACCGTCTACGTCGTGAAAGCGGCGCGGCTGTTTGACGGCAAGAGCGACACGCTCGTCCAGCCCGGAATGGTTGTTGTCTCGGGAAACAAGATTCAATCCGTCGGCGGTCAAGCACCCGCCGGCGCAACGATCATCGACTTGGGCGATGCTACGCTGCTGCCCGGTTTTATTGACGCCCACACGCATCTCACGATGGACTTCAACCCCGACTACAATGGCCAACGGCTTCTCGACCTCACGCGCCCCACCACCGAGCAGGCCATCCGCTCTACGGTCAACGCCCGCAAGACCCTGATGGCGGGATTCACTACGGTTCGAGATGTCGGCTCCGACAAGTTTCTGGATGTAGGGCTGCGCAATGCGATCAATACCGGCGTGGTGCCTGGGCCGCACATGCTGGTAGCGGTGCATGCATTGGGGGCGACCGCCGGTCACTGCGATGACCAGGACGGGTTCCGCTTTGGCCTGTTCAATCGCGAGACCGGTCCCGAAGACGGCGTCATCAACTCTCCGGATCAGGCGCGCTACGCAGTGCGTTTCAACATCAAATATGGCGCCGACGTCATCAAGACGTGCGCCACTGGCGGCGTGCTTTCGCCCACCGACGATGTGGATGTTCCGCAGTTGTCTCAGCCGGAGCTGGACGCGCTGGTGAGCGAAGCGCACGCCCTGCGCCGCAAGACCGCCGCTCATGCGCATGGAGCAGAGGGTGCGAAACGCGCCATTCGCGCCGGCATCGATTCCATCGAACACGGCACTTTCCTGGACGACGAAGCGCTTCGCATGATGCGTGAGCGCGGCACCTACCTGGTTCCAACGCTTTCGGTGCGGAGCGGGCTTGCGGAATCGAATTTCCCGCCGCTGGTGCGCGCAAAGGCCGATATGGCGGTGAAACAGCAAGATGCCATGGTCCGCCGGGCGCTCGCCCTGGGCGTGAAGATCGCGCTCGGCACGGATGCCGCCGTGTACCCGCACGGAAACAACGCGCTCGAATTCGTGCTCATGGCCGCGGACGGCATGACCCCGGCGCAGTCGCTGCGCGCGGGAACAGCATCGGCAGCCGATCTGCTCGGTCTGGCAAACAAGATCGGGACGCTAGAAAGCGGCAAGCAAGCCGACATTGTGGCTGTTCCGGGCAATCCTTTTGATGACATCAAAGTTACGCAAAGTGTGCTCTTCGTAATGAAGGAAGGGGTGGTCTACAGAAATGATCGCCACCCGGTGGAAGCCGCTTCGCGGTAGATCGCAACACGTACTAGAACCAGTGTTATTAACCGATCTGTAACTTATTTGTTATAGAAAGTTGGTGACAGAACCGCGAAACTGGATAGGTGCTTACCCTTTCGCGTGGTTTCACGCCCAGAGCCGCAACTATCGCGGCGTTTTTTCTTGCCGCAGGATTGCCATTAGCCGCTCAAACATCACTCACGGGCGCCGGCGCCACCTTTCCCGCACCCATTTATCAGAAGTGGTTCAACAACTATCAGTCCGTTGGGAATGTGCAAATTAACTATCAGCCCAACGGCTCCGGCGGCGGCATCAAGGCCGTGACGGAAGGCACGGTCGATTTCGGCGCCAGCGACATGCCGCTGACCGACGATCAATTGAAAGGCTTCAAAGACAAGCATGGATTCAGGGTGCTCTTGTTTCCCACGGTGATCGGGGCCGATGTCCCCACCTACAACGTGCCAGGCGTCACGCAGGAGTTGAACTTCACGCCAGAAGCGCTGGCTGGAATCTTTCTCGGCAAAATCACCACCTGGAACGATCCTGCGATCGCCCGCGCGAACCCAGGCGTCAAACTTCCGGGCGATAAAATTGTCGTAGTGCACCGTTCAGAGGGCAGCGGCACAACTTTTTGCTGGACGGATTACCTTTCGAAAGTCAGCCCCGAGTGGAAGTCCAAAGTGGGTAAGAACGTTTCCGTCAATTGGCCGACCGGCATTGGCGGAAAAGGAAACGATGGTGTTGCGGGCTTGATCAAACAGCAGAAAGGCGCGCTCGGCTATGTCGAGCTGGTCTATGCTGTGCAGAGCCATCTGCCCTATGGGAAGGTCAAGAATCAAGGAGGGCAATTCGTGAAAGCCGATCTGCAATCGGTTACTGCCGCCGCTGCCTCCGTCAAAGCGATGCCGGCGGATTTCCGCGTCTCCATCACAGATGCTCCCGGAGCCGGGGCCTATCCCATCTCCACCTTTACCTGGTTGCTGGTCCCCGAAAAAATCTCCGACGATGCGAAGCGAAAGGCCATTACCGGGTTCTTGAAGTGGGCGATTACCACGGGCCAAGGCTCGGTTGAGAAGTTGGATTATGCCAAGCTTCCGCGAGCGGTGGCCGCCAAAGAGGAGCAGCAGATCGCTGAAATCAAGTAAGCTAGGCGGCGAGGGCTAATCGCGCCTCATGGCAACCACAACCTGCGCGCCGAACATCCCGGCTCCGCGCCGCCCTTTGGCGGGCGGCCTTTACAAGCGCCTGCGCGGCGGCGATGAGGTGGCATACCTGGTCACGCTCATTTGCGCGACGACCATTCTTCTGATCGTGGGACTGCTAGTGGTCGAGCTTTGGTCAAATTCACGCCTGACCATTCACACCTTTGGTTGGCATTTTCTCACCAGCTCCACTTGGGACCCCAATGGCGGCAAGTTCGGGGCGCTTCCGTTTATTTACGGCACCTGCGTCACATCGGCGCTGGCGCTGCTAATCGCGGTTCCACTTGGTGTGGCGGCTTCCATCTTTTTGGCGGAGATGGCCCCGCCCAGTCTTTCGAACCTGCTCACGTTTCTGATCGAGCTGTTGGCCGCGGTTCCCAGCGTCATCTACGGCCTGATTGGCATCTTCATCCTGGTTCCCTTCATCCGCGACTATCTCGTCCCGCCGCTGACGAAGTCATTCGGTTTTCTGCCGATCTTCCAGGGCGATTTCTATGGCGTCAGTTTTCTTTCGGCGGGATTGGTCCTGTCGGTCATGGTGGTCCCATTTATTGTTTCGGTCTCGCGCGAAGTGCTGTTGGCAGTGCCTGTGGAACAGCGCGAAGCGGCCCTGGCGCTGGGCGCCACGAAATGGGAGACTACCTGGCAAATCGTGGTGCCGAACGCCAGTACCGGGATTATCGGGTCTGTATTCCTGGCGCTGGCGCGAGCGCTGGGCGAAACCATGGCCGTAACCATGGTGATCGGCAACACGCCGAAGATCACCGCTTCCCTGCTTTCGCCGGGATATTCCATCGCCGCCGTCATCGCCAATGAATTCGCCGAAGCGAGCGGAAATCTCTACATTTCCTCGCTGATCTTTCTGGGCCTGGTGCTGTTCGGGCTCACTATCATCATCAACGCCATCGCCAGGATCATGGTCCTCACTACCACACGGAGGCGGGCCTGACGCATGATGACCGAAATCTCCCGCAAGCGGAAAGTCACCAACGCCGTGATGCTCTCTCTAACGGGCGTTTGTACGGTACTGGTAATTGGGGTACTGTTTTTCATTCTGGGATACCTGCTGTGGCATGGTGGGCGTTCGCTCAACTGGGACTTCTTCACCAAGCTCCCTAAGCCGTCTGGGGAAAGCGGCGGGGGCATGGCGAACGCCATCGTGGGTAGCGGAAAGGTGTTGCTTGTCGCTACCCTAATAGGAGTGCCACTCGGATTCATGGCAGGCGTTTACCTGGCTGAATATAGCGGCAAGACTTTCGCATTCACGCTGCGCTATACGGTCGACCTGCTCAACGGCGTGCCGTCGATCGTGATCGGCATCGTCGCTTACGCGCTGGTGGTTCACCCGATGCACACGTTCTCAGCGCTAGCGGGAGGCGTGGCGCTCGGCATTATGATGGTTCCGATCGCGGTCCGCACGACGGAAGAATTTCTGCGCGCGGTGCCGAATTCCTTGCGGGAAGGCGCCATGGCGCTGGGCGCCACCAAGGCGAAGACTATCTTTACAGTGGTGGTTCCGGCAGCTATCTCGGGCCTGGCATCCGGCATGATGCTGAACCTGGCGCGCGTGGCTGGAGAAACGGCGCCCCTGCTGTTCACCGCACTCGGCAACACTTTCTGGAGCCACGGGTGGCTTCACCCCATTGCAACTTTGCCGGTCATGATCTACAACTACGCGCTCGCGCCGGAAGAAGATCTGCACCAGCAAGCCTGGGCGGCCGGCTTTGTGCTTCTCGCCCTGGTGCTGGTGATCAACATAACTGCACGAATGATCATTGCCCGAGGAGCGGCATCCTCAAGGAGATAAGCGTGGCCACGCCGCAACAACAAATGCTGAGCGAATCGACCGTGGGAACACCGCAAACACTGGCAGACACTCCGAAAGCCGCTGCGACCGTCTGTAAGTTGAACTCGAAAAATCTGAACTTCTTCTACGGGTCTTTTCAGGCGCTTCATAACATCAGCATCGAGGTAGCGAGCAACAAAGTCACGGCATTCATCGGCCCATCGGGCTGCGGGAAGTCCACCTTCCTGCGCACCATGAACCGCATGAATGAAGCGCTACGGAACACACGCGTGGATGGCGACCTGTTGCTGGATGGCGAGAATCTTTTCTCGATGGATGTCACCGATGTGCGGCGGCGCGTCGGCATGGTGTTTCAGAGATCGAATCCGTTTCCGAAGACCATCTTCGACAACATCGCCTACGGACTGCGCGTCAATGGCATCCACAAAAAAAGAGTGCTGGAGGAAGCTGTTGAAAGAAGCCTGCAACGCGCCGCTCTCTGGACCGAAGTGAAGGACAAGCTGCAAAAACCAGCCAGTGCTCTCTCCGGCGGCCAGCAGCAGAGACTGTGCATCGCGCGCGCACTGGCGGTGGAGCCCGAGGTTCTGCTGCTCGATGAGCCCTGCTCAGCGCTGGATCCCATTGCCACACTCAAGATCGAAGAGCTGCTCTTCCAGCTAAAATCCGTAACGACGATCGTGATCGTCACTCACAATATGCAGCAAGCCGCTCGAGTGGCCGATTACACCGGATTCTTTTTGTTGGGCAGGTTGATCGAGTTCGGTGACACAAAAAAGATTTTCCAGAACCCCGGCGTCAAGGAAACAGAGGATTACGTCACTGGCCGATTCGGCTGAGGCTGGCCTCGGCTCAAACTAGATAACAGGGGAAAACGTGCGGCACTTCGTACAGGAACTGGAGCAGTTGAAGGCAAAGCTGCTCGAAATGAGCGCGCTGGTGGAGAGCGCCGTTTATCGCAGCGTGCAGGGCGTGGTGGAAAAGAATGAGGAACTGGCACAGCAGGTGCTCAAGAACGAGGGGCGCATTAACCAGCTCGAGATCGAAATCGACGACATGGCGATTGGCCTGCTGGCGTTGCAGGCGCCGCTCGCCGCGGACCTGCGGCTGGTCACGGCCGCCATTAAGATCAACAACGATCTAGAGCGCATGGGAGATCTTTCGGTCAGCATCGCGCAAAGCGCGCTGGCGCTGGTGAAGGAACCGATGATCCGCCCGCTGATCGATATTCCGCACATTGCGGGGCTGGCGCAATCGATGGTGCGCAAGGCGCTGGACGCGTTCGTCAACCGCGACACCGAGCTGGCGCGCAGCGTTCTCGCCTCCGACGATGCGGTCGACAACATGCGCACAGCGAGTTATCACGAGCTGATCAGCTTCATGGAAAACAACCCACAGCAGATTCCGCAGGCGCTGAATCTGCTGTCGGTGGTGCGCAATCTGGAGCGCATCGCCGACCATTCGACCAACATCGCCGAGGACGTACTTTTTCTGGTGACAGGCATCGACGTGCGGCATCACAACGAAGAGCGAACAGCGATGGCGCAGACGTAGGGGCTCGCCTCTACCTACTGTTTGTACACCTTGTGGCTGAGCAGGCGACCGCCTCCTCCTCCGCTCCGCGAAGGATCATGCTGTTCACAGTACTGCGAATTGGCCAGCGCTTTCAGCGCACAGCGTTGACCGTCGATCATCTTCATGCAGAGGCGGTCTCTCACAGGCTTAGCGCCCTTGTTATGCTTCTCGTCCTCAGGCATTATTGGCCTCCGAAGCTAAGATTACCAGCAAACCTACCAACAGAAAGCTGTAAGCAAGCGCGATCTGCGCCAGCAGCAGCAGCCTTGCCTTTATATCATTGATCGCTTGCTGATCGTTTAGAATGCTCTGCCACAAACCGGACTGATTATTGAGAAATCGCGCTAACGCGGCATCATCGAGCTCGCCGTCGGGCAAAGCTGCCATTTCCTCTCCCATCTCGTGGAGCTTGCTTCCGGGAAAGTACGGTCGGTCCCTCGGCCATAACACAGCAAGCGAGATCGCGATCGAGATCAGCAGTACGAGTACAGTTGAGAGAACAAAAAACTCGGCAATTCCCTTCGAGTACCGGGCCGTCAAAGGAGCAAATGTGTCACTCTTCGTGAAGCCCAAGTCAGCTGCAAGCAAGACGCCAGCGAGCGTCGCAGTTTGCTGGGCTTTGTCTTCCAGAGTTGCTGAAATTGACGCGTTTTCTCCATACTCCTTCTCCAAAGCTTCGGTTGTGCCCTGCTGCGTCGCGTTCTTATTCCATCGGCCGTCATACCTCAGAGCTACCGGAGCTAATCGTACTAAACGTTACTTTGCCGAACCTCAGCCAGACCGTGGCCGCTTCGAAATTCCACCGAAGACGTGCTGATTTCCGTGAACGGGCTCGACGCGTGGCATCACGACGAAGAGCGTACGGCGATGGCGCAGACGTGGACTAGCCGGGTTGCATGGCGGTCGAGCTACTTTTCGCTGGCGCGACGCGTGAAAATCGAAAACGCCTTCCCAATTTCAAATGTTTTGATGATGTTCTGGTCGAGCGTCGCTAAATAAACCGGGCGTCTGGCAGCCTGAGACATCAGAAGACGATCAAACGGATCCGGATGCAAAAAGCGCATCTCGTCGAGCCCGCGGATATCCCTGTATTCGATGGGCAGTTCCGTGCACGAGAAGGTCTTCATCGTGCGTTCAAGCTGATCCAATGAGAAGTTAAAACGCGAGCCGTATTTCTGGTGCTTGATTTGAATCTCCCACGCGGTGACATCGCTGACGAATCTGCGTTCAGCAGACTTAATAGCTGCAAGGAGCGAGCCCGGCAATCGATCGGGCGCTTTGGCCATCCAGATGACCACATGCGTGTCCAACAGCAGCGCGTGCCCGGAAATCACAAGCGCGTAAATTCCTCGAATTCGTCCTCTCCGCTGTTGAACAACAGCGAGTCTTCGACGGTTCCGACTTCGTCTTTCAAAAATCCAAATGGGAATTCGCTCTTGGGCAGGGGCACAATCTGGGCAACGAGGACGCCGTTCCGCTTGAGAAACACCTGTTCGCCTCGTTCGGCGGCTTCAACCAGTTGAGAGAGCCTGGTCTTCGCGTCGAGCATGTTGGCTTCGATCATTCTTTCAGCTTAGCCAGCATGCTTAGCCAAGTCAAGTTACCCAAGCTTCTTCTTCAACGCCTCATTTACCGGCAACGGGTTGGCCTGGCCGCGGCTGGCTTTCATGACTTGCCCGACCAGAAATCCGAGCACCGTCGTTTTCCCACCTCTCTATTGCTCGACTTGCTTACTGCGGATTGGTGGGCGCGTTACTCGCGACAGACAAGGCTTGCTTCTGTTCCGGCGCCTTCCTCATCCGTGCAAACTCTTCCTGGCTCATCGTCGTTAACCCGGTTGTCGTTTTCACAAACACGGACAGCTTTACATTGATCTTCAGTTCGCACTGCCGGTAGCTGTTTTCGCCGTTCTCGCCAATCACATGGACCAGTAAGTAAAGCTTGTCCGACGTGTCATTCAATCGCGCGCGAGATGCCTCGTTGCCTAAGCTGTCAATCAGCCTGAACCCCTGCGAGGAGAATTCGATCCCTTTCACCGACTTATCCTGATAAAACAAATCGCCTCGCCCTAAACCGTTGTAGCCCGAATTGGCTGGTGTAAACTCGCCTTTAACCAGTTGAAAGCGCAGCGGGTAATGCGCTGGATCCAGATCGACGGATTGTGCCTCTCTCGCTGCCTCTTGCTTCTTCTCTAACGCGGCCTCCAGTTGTGCTTGAGTGATGGTCACCAGGTGACCGTCACGCTTTGCATAGGCATAGATGAAGTCCGATAACATTACCTTGAGGTCGCACTCGGGATGCTTCTTTTCGTTT
>Ga0210385_10001656_pt1 | contig 13710 bp, 11 predicted proteins | sample IncBWH26OmetaG_FD_160107 | JGI IMG/M metagenome (GOLD analysis project Ga0210385, IMG submission 160107) | Forest soil microbial communities from Barre Woods Harvard Forest LTER site, Petersham, Massachusetts, United States - Inc-BW-H-26-O ... | reverse complement strand
AAGCCTGCACGCTGCTCAGCAGGGCTCAGTGGCTGTGGATTCACCGGCACAGCCAGCCACTTCTGGAAGATCAGGAGCGCATCAAGCAGCTCCGCCGGCATCTCCGCGGCCTGCGGATGGCGCTGTTGAGCACACTGGGCCTCGGCGTCGGTGCAGTCATCCATAAGTCGATCCGCATTGGTGACGCCCATTTCACGCGCCAGCGCCCGGGTGGTCTGATCGCGGATGTTGAGGGCCGCTGCCTGCCAGCCGAAGCGGCCGGGTCCGGCACGCGGCGGGCGACCCGGAACCGCCTCGAGTAATCCCAGGCCAAATAACGCCGGAGCCAGTCGCGGCTTGATGAGGACATTCGCCGCCAGCGGCCCGTAGTTCAGATGCGTCAACTCGTAGGTCGGCTGGCGCAGCATCCAGGCCGTGCCGTCCGGGTAGGTGCGCTGGATCACGTGATAGTGGATGACGGCCATCCCTTCGGCCGTGAAGCCCGCCACCGCGGCAGGATTGAGTATCCGTCCGTACACCGGATCGCCCGGCGGGTCGGAGCCGTTGGGCTCGCGACTGCCCGCAGCAGGCAGTGCCTCGAGCTGCACGACCAGGGCATTGGGTGCCGGCCCGTCACCCAGCGGGCCGCGGCCGTGGGCGCCCTCGTTGTGACACTCATCGCAGGACGGTGCGCTGAAGAGGGGACCCAGCCCGGCGCGGCAGCCGGCGCCCGGGGTACCAGCGGCGACGAAGTCCGTATTGAAGACCGCATGCCCGAGGGAATACTGATCCGCGACGGGTCCCGACAACGGCAGATACGGCGGTGGGTCGCGGTGATTGACATACGGTATCGGGCCGATCGGGGAAGCAGCCCGCCCTGAAGTCGCGGCCACGACCAGGCCGCACAGGATGCCGCATACCGAGAGTCGCCGCACGACGGCTACTTGGGTGCGGCGGTCACCGTCACGCGAACGCTGGCACTGTTGGTGTTGCTGAATTGCAGGGCGAGGTCACCCGCAGGCAAGGCGTACTGCACGATCTTGCGCGGCGCGCGACACTCGTGCATGCCGGTGAAGTCATCCGTCGCCGCAAACTTTCCGGCGCTGATCACATCGATCCAGAATCCCTCGCTCATCGCGACCCGGTATTTGCCGGCGCTCGGAATATGCAGGGTGACGATGCCGGCGAAGGCGCCGTCCGCCAGTACCTTTTTTTCCGGCGGCAACACAAAGCTCACCTGGTCCTGGGGCGCAAGCGAAATCTCATAGAGCTTGTCCACGGCAAGCGTCGGCGCCGGACCCGCGGCCGTCGCGGCGGTGACCGCCGTCGGCGGCGTCGCGAACAGCGCGCGCTCGTGCGACACATTCCAGGAGCTGGCATCGCAGGGATCGGCCGCGTGTACCGGCGCACCGAGCATCGCGATGGCCAACGGACTGACCGCCACGACCGCCAGCCACCTCAGTCCACTACGTCCCACTCGCGTCTCCGTTGCCATGCGAATCTCCCGCCAGCCAAAAGCCATTGTATCGGGGCAGCACCGCGCTACAAGGGGGGGAACCAGTTGCGCCGGGACGGGTCAGTACACTCAAGCGCGCCCGGGGGAGTCAATGTCGGCGGGTCGATCACGCATCGCGTCACGGACGACGACACTGCTGGTCCTGATCGGCGCCCATGGCCTCATCCTCTGGGCCGTCTGGCGCATTGAAGTACCCCCACCCGAAGAAATCGAGACCTTCACTTCAACGATGCTCTGGGTTCCGGCACGCGAGCACGCGCCGCCATCGACCGCAAGACCGGTTGCGCCTCGAACGACCGCCGGACACGCCCGCGCCACCGCGCCACTGATCCTTCTGCCCCAGCCACCGGATGCGAGCAGCGCGATCAGCGTGCCCCCCGCGCCGCAAGCAAAGATCGACTGGTCCGCCCAACTCGGCGACGCGGCGAGGTCGACTCTCGACCAGGAACGGCACGAGGCCGAGCTGCTGGGCGCCCTGACGCGCAAATACACACTGCCGGATGACCCGCGCGATCCCCATCCGGATCCGGTCACGGGCTTTCGCTGGTACAACGCCGGCAGTCATCGCATCGATACGCGCGGCTCGCTGCCGGTGCTGCATCTGAATGATCGCTGCGCGCTGGTGCTGTTCATCATGCCCATCTGTCTCATCGGACATATCGAGATCCATGGCGACCTGTTCGAGAACGCGGCGGCCTTGCACGATGAAAGGACCTCGACCGCGCGGCCGAATGACGTACCGTGAGCTACGGCTTGCGCAGCAACTCATCGCGCCCCTGCTTCACGAAAGCCCGCACTTTTTCTGCGTACTGCTGGATCTGCGCATTGTGTCCCGTCACCAGCGCACCGGCCATGCGCACCGGATCGCCGAAGAAGAAGCGCTCGTAGAGCACCTGGCGCGAACCGAACGCCGACACGGCGACATCCCACGCCAGCCTGAACATCGGGACGCGGTCGAACGCTTCGGCGCGCGCCGCCTGGTAGTACTGACGGATGTCCTCCGCCAAGGGACCGGTGACATCGGCGGCGCTCGGCATGGCGACCAGGCCGCTGGCACCGATCTGCTGGATGATCTCGACCATTCGGGGATACAGGCGCGGGTACAGATTGCGCGCGGCATCCAGCGGGTCCCAGGCCGGTCGCATCACCCCCCACTCATCCAGCTGCGCATCCGCTTCGGCCGCGCGCAGGAACGCGCGCATGGTTTCCAGGTTCACCCAGATCTCGGCGAGCTTCTCCTGGATATGTTGCAACGACTCCGCCGCAATCGCATTGACCAGGAGCGCCGCGAGCCCCAACAGAAACTCGGTCTTCGCGATGTTCTTGACGACGACCTGGTGAGTCATGTGCACCACGGCGCCGGTGCGCGAATAGGCCTGGTTGCAGCGATTGATGTCCCGGTACAGCAGCACGTTTTCCCAGGGCACCAGCACGTCATCGAAGACCACCACGGCATCCATTTCCTCGTAGCGTGAGCCCAGCGGGTGATCGAAGTGCGAGCGACCGTAGTCGAGACTTTCACGACAGATGAATCGCAGTCCGGGGGTGTCGTTCGGGATGCAGAAGCCGAAGGCGTGCGGGGCATCCTCCACCGCGCTCTTCAGCAGCGTCGAGGGAAACACCATGATCTCATCGGAGATCGGCAGGGTCGCGAGCATGCGACAGCCACGGATGATGATGCCGGCGTCGGTCTCGTCCTTGATCCGCGCCGCAATGTAGGGATCGGACTGCTGCAGGGCATTCAGCGAGCGATAGCCCTGTGGCGGTATCAGCGTGTGCGTCATGCACAGATCGTTTTCGCGCAGATACTCGTGATAGCGCTGCGCGTTGGTGCCGAAACGCGGATCCGCCTCAGCCAGAAACGCCGCCCCGGCGGCATAGCCGGTGATGGCCCGGTTGATGTAATCCGGGGCGCGCCCCATCATGCCGTGGGTGTACTCGTGCCAGACCCGCATCGCCGCGGTCACGCTGCGCAGCTCCTCAAGCGTGCGCGGAATGAGGAACGAGCGGCCGACCTTGTTGCCGCTGCTCGGCGAAGCAAACAGACTCACGGTTGGGTCCTGCCACTGCAGATCGTAGAGCTGCGCGAGAGTCTCGACTCCGCCCCGCAGCGCCGGATGGGTGGTCACATCCTTGATCTGCCGGCCCTGGTACCACAGCGTCGGCGGCCGCTCGCGCAAGCGCTGCAGCACCTGGGCACCGCGCCGCGCGCCGGTGCTCACGACTGCTCCTGGGCACCGACGCTGGCCAGATGCGCCTCGCGCAGGTCGAACTCCCGCTCGACCCGCCGACGCGAATCATCCTTGAGCTCGCCCTTGCGATAGGTTGCGTTGATGTGATCGCGCTCGGCCGCGATCAGGCGCAGTTCCACGGCGTCGCGCTGGGTGATCAGCGCGGTGTGCGAATCATCATCATCGCCGCGGTATTCGACATGCCGCAGTCGCTCACGGTAGAGCTGGCGTACCGGCGCCAGCACCTCTTCGGTCAACTTGCCCTCGCGCGTCAGCTCCTCGAGCTTCGCGAGTGCCGCCTTGATGGCCGCACGGCGTGCCCGGAACTCCTCCATCAGATCGCGCGAGCGCTCGCGACGACCGGCATGGGCCAGGCACAGCCAGGTGATGACCTTCGGAAACGCCAGCCCCTGACCCACGAGAGTCACCAGGATCACGGCAAACGTCAGAAACAGGATGAGGTCGCGAGCGGGAAACGGCGCGCCATTGTCCATCAGCACCGGCAGGGACAGGGCCGCTGCCAAGGAAACCACGCCGCGGATGCCCGTGAAGGCCAGCGCAAACGCGCGTTGCCAGGAGATCGAGTCCTCTTCGGCGTTGCCGTCCCGGTGATGGCCCAGGACGGCCAGGTAGGCGGCCGGAAAGATCCACAGGAAACGGGCCCCGATGACCGCGAGGCTGACGATGCCCGCGGCGAGCGCGAGCCCCGAGGTCGAGTAACCGGCGATGCCCCCGACGATGGCGCGCGCCTGCAGTCCGGTGACCAGGAACACCAGGCCTTCGACCAGGTACACCAGGAAGTCCCAGAAGAACACGCCCTGCAGGCGGGTCGCCGAACTGATCAGGCGCTGTCCGTTCCAGCTCACGAACAGCCCGCAGGCGATCGTCGCGATGACCCCCGACCCTCCCAGATGTTGCGGCGGCCAGAAGGCGACGAACGGCGTCAGTACCGAGAGCGTGATTTCGATGTGCGTGTCATGCGCCCATTGGCGCAGATGCAGCATCAGCCACCCCACGGCGATGCCCCACAGCACCTCGCCCACGATGATCAGCGCGAACAGGCCCGAGGCGTGGCTGATCGAAATGCTTCCGGCGCTCACCGCCACGACCGCGAACCGATAGAGCACCAGGGCGGTTGCATCATTGGCCAGCCCCTCGCCTTCCAGCAGCGTCAGGATGCGCCGCGGCACCTGCAGGCGCTTGGCGATAGACAAGGGTGCGACGGCATCCGGAGGCGACACGATGGCGCCGAGCGTAAATCCCACCGGCCAGGACAGCTGCAGCCACAGATGACAGGCCGCGGCCACCAGCACCGTCGTGAACAGCACGCAGCCGATCGCGAGCAGCGAAATACCCGCAAGGTTCGCCCGGAAGTCCTTCCAGCTCATCGAGAAGGACGCCTGGTAGATGACGAGCGGGAGGATGACCAGCAACACCAGTTCCGGCGCCAGGGTGACCGCAGGTAGCCGGGGGATGAGCGCCAGGACGACACCCGTGATGACCAGCAGGATGGAGGAAGGCACCTTGAGCCGGATGGCGACGGCCTCGACGGCGGCGATCACGGAAAGGAGTACGACAAGCAATTGCAGCGTCTGAATCATAAGATGGCGGCAGGAGACCTCCCCAGGGCCAGCATATCAGGCGCTTGCGCGGGGAGACTCGGTTGGGGTTTCCCGGCCGTCAACCGACTGCCGGCCGAAACGTTAATCCACCGTCGGGTGCCGATTTTGGCGGGAGAAGATCATGAGCAGGCTAACCGTGTGGGTTCCGGTCGTGGCGGCCACTGCCGCGCTGGCGGCGTGCCAGGGTGTCCCGGTGCGGACCGATCAGAATGCCCAGCTGCTGTCCTCCGTGCACTGCCAGTCCGTGGCCTGGGCCGGTGGCTTCAAGGGGGCCAGCCCCCTGCGCAACACCATTGCCAATCCCTTGAATGAGGCCCGGCTGCGCGACGCCATCGCGGCCGACCTGCCGCGGGCCGGTCTCACCCTGGTCAGCGAGCCCGCCCCCACGCCACCGATTGCCGGCGCACCGGCAGCGCCCGTTCCGGCCGCGGCACCTGCCGTCCAATGCCTGATCGGCTATGGCATCGGGATGAACCGCGACGTGGATGCCGTCTACCCCGACGGCTGGGTCTACGGTGGCGGTTATTGGGGAAGAGGACCTCGCTGGGGGGGCGGTTGGGGCTGGGGCTGGGGGTGGGGAGACCCGTATGTCTATCACACGAGCTACATTACCGTGGACCTGTACGACGCCGCGTCCAAGCAGCCCATCTGGCACGCCTCCGCGGAGCAGAACCTGTCGGGACTGACCGGCGATGCGGCGGCGAGCCGCATCCGCGTCGCGGTCGATGCGATCTTTCAGAAGTTTCCGCACTGACCCTCGAGCCTAGGTCGCGCGCCTGAGCACCGTGCCGACCAGAAGGTCGGCACGCAGGGCCCGGGGGCCCACCAGGAGCTCGACGGTACCCGGCTCGAAGCGCGGTTCCAGATCCGCTCCCAGGAACGTCAGCCGCTGCGCCGGCACTGCGATCGTGACGGTGCCGCTCTGACCCGCAGCCAATTCCAGGCGCCCGAACCCGACCAGCTGCAACAGCGGTCGCGAAACGGTCGCCACCACATCATGCGTGAACACGAACACGGTTTCGCAGGCCGTACGCGCGCCTTCATTGGTCAGATCGACCTGCACCTGAAAGGTATCGTGCTCGCTCACTGCCGTGGGTGCGACCCGCAGGTTCGCGTAGCGGAAGCGGCCATAGGTGAGCCCATGGCCGAAGGCGAACAGTGGCTCATTCGGTGAGTCCAGGTACTTGCTGGTGTACTTGTCCTGCGGATTGGCCGGACGCCCGGTGCGGCGCTCACTGTGAAAGATCGGGATCTGCCCGACCGAGCGTGGCCATGAAATCACGGTGCGGCCGCTGGGTGAGACCTTGCCCAGCACCACATCGGCCAGCGCATTGCCCGCCTCGCAGCCGGGGAACCAGGCGGCGATCACGGCGTCGCAGTCCTGCAGCAGGTCCGGGACGGTCAACGGGCGCCCTGAGAACAGCAGCACGGCACAGGGTTTGCCCAGGAAGTGCGCCCGCGCCAGTACCGCCCTGGCGAGTGCGTCCTGCTGACCCGGCAGACCCAGGTGCACGCGACTGGCGGCCTCACCGCTCATGTCGGCGGCCTCTCCCAGGCACAGCAGGATGCTGTCGGCCTGGTCGCACAGCGCCACGGCCGCGGGGATTCCCGAGGTGTCATCGGCCGCAATCGCAACGCCGAGGGTGTGATTTATCTTCGTATCCGGCAATGCCGTACGCAGGCCGGCCAGCACGCTGACATGGTTCGCGCCGACACCGGCCGCCCCCCAGGGTCCGCGCATTTCCTCGGGCGCATCAGCCAGCGGTCCGATGACGGCAAGCGAGCGCAGCGGCGTCTTAAACGGCAGAATGTCACGCTCGTTCTTGAGCAATACCAGCGATTGCGCGCCCACCTTGCGCGCCAGGGCGCGGCGGCGGGCAATGGCCGCGTCGGTTTCTTTCCTGATATGACAGCGATTGTACGGATCATCGAACAGACCCAGCTGTTCCTTCAGGCGCAGCACGCGGCGCACCGCGGTATCGACCTGCTCCATGCTGACCAGGCCTCGTTCCAGCGCCACCGGCAGTCCATGGCGGTAGCCGTCGGCCATCATGTCGATGTCGACGCCCGCGTTCAAAGCGAGCGCGGCCGCCTCCGGCAGATCGGCCGCCACGCCGTGATTGAGCAGTTCACGGACGGCGTTGTAGTCGCTGACGATGACGCCTTCAAAGCCGGTACGCCCGCGCAGCCAGCCGCGCAGCAAGGCGCGGTGCGCGGTCATCGGAATCCCGGCAAGATCGGTAAAGGCCGGCATGACGGTGGCCACTCCGGCGCGCACCGCCGCCTCGAACGGCGGCAGATGCACCTCGTGCAGTGTCCGTTCCGAGATATCCACCGGGGCATATTCGCGGCCCGCCGTCACCGGCGCATAGGCGACGAAATGCTTGGCGCAGGCCGCCAGGGCATCCGGCGCGGCCAGATTTGCGCCCTGGAAGCCGCGCACCTTCGCGGCGGCCATTTCAACCGCCAGCCACGAGTCCTCGCCCGACCCTTCCACGGTGCGGCCCCAGCGCGGATCACGCGACACATCGAGCATCGGTGCGAAGGTCATGGCGAGGCCATCGGCCGCGCCCTCAATGGCGGCTTCGCGCGCGGTCGCTTCCCAGAGGGCCGGGTCAAACACCCCCGCCTCGGCCAGTGGCACCGGAAACAACGATCGGTGCCCGTGAATGATGTCGAGGCCGATGAGCAGCGGAATCTTCAGTCGCGACTCCTCGACCGCCAGGCGCTGAATGTCGCGGACCGGCCCCGCGCCCACCATGTTGAGCAGATTGCCGATGGCCCCGCTGCGGATGGCGTCGGTCGAGTCCCCGGCGATGACCGGCCCGGTGACGGTGAACGAGGAGGCCGTCATGGTCAGCTGGCCGAGCTTTTCGGTCAGGGTCATGCTGGCTATCAGGGTTTCGATCCGGCTCATAATGCCGTTAGGATACAGGATGCCCAGCGTGCCTAAACGACCTGCCGCCCGATCCGCACCTGCCCCCCGCCGCGCGCGCGCGCGCAGCCCGGCGCAGCTTGCGGCCTTGCCTGATGACGAGCTGCTCGAAGCGGTCCAGAGACAGACCTTCCGCTTCTTCTGGGACGGCGCCCACCCGGTCAGCGGCCTGGCACCCGACCGGCTGACAGGCCGCACAGCGCCGGCCGACGACAAGACGGCCATCGGCGGCAGCGGCTTCGCACTGATGAGCATCATCGTCGCAGTCGAGCGCGCCTGGATCACTCGCGAGGCGGCCGTGACCCGCATCAGCGCCATGCTCGACATGCTGACCCGGGCGACCTGTTATCACGGCGCCTTTCCACATTTTCTGAATGGCCGCACCGCCGCCACGATTCCCTTCTATCGCAAGGATGATGCCGCAGACCTCGTTGAAACCTCCTTCCTGTGCATGGGGCTGCTGTGCGTGCGGCAGTACTTCGATGCCGACCGGCCCGGGGAGGCGCAGCTGCGCGGTCGCGCCAACGGACTGTGGGAGGAGGTCGAGTGGAACTGGTTCACCCAGGATCAGCGCCGGCTGCTGTACTGGCATTGGAGCCCGAACAACGGCTGGGCCGTGGACCTCGAGATCCGCGGCTGGAATGAATGCCTGATCACCTATGTGCTGGCCGCGGCCGCGCCGCGCTACGGCGTCGAGCCACTGGTGTACCACCGCGGATTCGCGGGGGGTCGTGAATTCCTCAACGGCAAGGCCTACTACGACATCAAGCTGCCCCTGGGTATGCCCTACGGGGGGCCACTGTTCTTCAGCCACTACTCGTTCTGCGCGCTGGATCCCCACGGTCTCAAGGACACCTATGCGGACTACTGGCAGCAGAATGTCGCCCATGTGCGCATCAACCACGCCCACTGCAGCGCCAATCCGCATGGCCATCCGGGCTACAGCGCCGAGTGCTGGGGACTCACCGCCAGTGATGACCCGGACGGCTACGCGGTGCATGACCCGGCCAACGACAACGGCACCCTCTCTCCGACGGCGGCGCTCGCGAGCCTCCCCTACACTCCCCATGAATCCCTGGCCGCCATCCGCCACTTCCTGCGGCGCCATGGCGACAAGGTGTGGGGACGTTATGGCTTCGTGGATGCCTTCTGCGAACGGCGCGGCTGGTTCGCGGACACCTTTCTGGCCATTGATCAGGGGCCGATTCTCATCATGATTGAAAACCACCGCTCGGGGCTGCTGTGGCGGCTGTTCATGTCCGTGCCGGAAATCCAGACCGGCTTGCGCAAACTGGGCTTCACCACGCCGCGCGCGCGCCGTTGAACACCGACACCGACCTCGAGGAGTGGCTCGAGGCGCAGTACCACCACTGCGCGCACCAGATGCTGCGCGGTATTTCGGCCACGGACATCATCAAGCAGCGGCCCGGATTCGGCCAGAGTATCCAGGCGCATATCGGTTCGGTCGTGGCCTCACCGGTGCTCGCCGCCTACGATCCCGACCCGGATTATTTCTTTCACTGGTACCGTGATTCGGCGGTGGTCATGGATGCGCTGCGCATCCTCTACGAGCGCGGCACGCTCAGTGATGAGGCCCTGCAGCTGTTCGAACAGTTCGTGCACTTCAGCCTGGCCGCCGATGCGCTGGACGGCCGCGCATTGGTTGAACGGCCGCAGTGGCGCGAGCGGGTGCAACCGGATTTCGTGAAATTCCTGCGCCAGGACGCGGATCTGGCCCAGGCCCATGGCGAGCGCATCCGCGGGGAGACCCGCCTCAATGCCGACGGCAGTCTGGATATCTCCAGCTGGCCACGGCCGCAGCACGATGGGATCGCCACGCGCGCGCTGACCCTGACGCGCTGGCTGAAGCTGCCGGGGCTCGAACCCGCCGTGCGCGAGGCCGCTTCACGATTGCTGCAGGCGGACGTGCACTACACCCGACGGCATTGGCGGGAGCCCTCCTACGACATCTGGGAAGAGGACCTCGGCCTTCACTACTACACATTGTGCACGGCCGCGGCGGCGCTGGCGGACGACCCGGCCGGCGCGTCAATCCTGCGCATGCTCGATGGATTCTGGGACAGCAGCTGTGGCCACTATCGCTCGCGGGTGCTCAGCAGCGGCGCGGCTTCCACGAAGCAGCTGGATATCGCGGTGATTCTGGCCGCGGTGCATACCGACCTGCCGGGTGTACGGCACTCGCCGGGCGATCCGCGCCAGCATGCCACCCTGACGCGCCTCGAGGAGCTGTTTGCCAGACAGTATCTGATCAATGAAGGCCGTCCGGTGGGATCGGGGCCGGCCATGGGTCGCTATGCCGGCGATGTCTATTATTCCGGGGGCGCCTATTACTTCTCGACCCTCGGCGCCGCGGAGTTGTGTTACCTCGCGGCCGTCCGCATGGCCCCGGATGCGGCACAACCCTGGTTGGCCCGGGGTGACGCCTTCCTGGAGACCGTTCGTGCCTTCACGCCGGCCAGCGGCGATCTGGCCGAACAGTTTGATCAAAAGACGGGCGTCCAGAGTTCGGCGCGGGATCTGACATGGAGCTACGCGGCCTTCATCAGTGCCACCGCCGCCCGCCGCCGTGCCCTGCAGGCCGAAAACGTTACAAAATCTTGAACCGTGCCCGTGCACGAGGGGCAGGCCTTTGCGTTTAATGGGTACAAGGCGCGCCAGGTGTGCGTCAGGTCACATTGAGGTCCCCTATGCGAATCGTTCATCAGCACATCCGCAATCTGGCCGTGGCGGCTGCCGTCGCGTTCACCGTGAGCGCGTGCGTCGTGGCGCCGGCGCCCGGCTACTATGCCGGGGGTGGCTACTACTCGGGTGTCGTCACGATCGCCCCACCGGCGCCGCAGGTCGAGGTGGTGGGCGTCGCCCCCTCACCCGGATTTGTCTGGATCGGTGGCTACTGGAATTGGGTCGGCGGTCGCCACGTCTGGGTGGGCGGGCACTGGTCTGCGCCGCGTCCGGGATACCGTTGGGCGCCCCACCACTGGGAGCGCCGCGCCGATGGCTGGCATCTGACCGGCGGAGCCTGGGTCCGACGCTAGATCGCGATCCTGACCGCGTGCGGCCCGACGGCTGATCCGCTCGGGCCGCGTTTCAAGTCAGGCCGGGGCGACCGCGCCGCCGGGCGTCAGATGATCCAGTGCATGGGGCAGCACCTGCGCGAGCTTCTGCGCCAGGGTCTGCGGATCCATGCCGAATTTGCTGGCCAGTTCCTGCAGCGTGCCGTTGCTGCCGAAGGCCTGCTGCAGTTGTTCTGCACTGATGGGCAGATTGCTGCCGTTGCCGACCCAGGAACGCGCCGTTTCACCCAGTCCCTGGCTCTCCAGTTGTGAGATCACGCCCTGCACCCCGCCGTGTTTTTCTATCAGGCCGCTCACGACCTGCGTCATCTCCGCGCCGATGACCCCACCCAAGATACCGTCCAGCAATCCCATTTGAGACTCCCCGAAAAACCAGCAGACAGTGTGACAGATCTCGGTCCGACAAGTCCTACACGGCGCCCAACCCTCTATTGATGCATCATACGGGCCGATGGCAGGCGCAACCCCGACTGACAAGGAACAGGCTGATACCGACGGCGGGCTGGTCTCCCAGCTCGTGGGTCTGACGCGCGCCAACTTCAACGGCCCGGTCGGCAAAACCCTGATTGCGCTGATGATCGCCGCGTTCGCGGTCATCGGCGCCACCGCCTACGTGCAGATCCGACTGAACATCTGGAACAAGCCGTTCTACGACGCATTGTCGCGCCGCGACCTGCACGACTTCACGGTACAGCTGGGCGTGTTCTTCATCCTGGCCGCCTGGCTGACGGTGCTCAATGTGGTGCAGCGCTGGGTGGGGGAAACGCTGAAGCTGAAATTGCGCGAAGCGCTGGTGCAGGATCTGTTGTCGCATTGGCTGCAGCCGCGGCGCGCCTTCTGGTTGGCCAATGCCGGCGCGATGGGCGAGAACCCGGACCAACGCATGCATGAGGATGCCCGGCATCTGTGCGAGCTGACCGCGGATCTGGGCATGCAGCTACTGCAATCCACGATCCTGCTACTATCGTTCTCCGGGGTGCTGTGGGTGCTGTCGAGCGCCTTCGTGTTCCGGATCGGCGAGCACGACTACGCGGTCCCCGGCTTCATGCTTTGGGCCGCGATTCTCTACGCCCTGACCGGCTCGCTGATCAGTTACTGGGTCGGACACGGTCTGATCGCCAAGAATGCCTTCCGCTACGCCCGCGAGGCGGACCTGCGCGTGGCGATGGTGCGGGTCAACGAACATCTGGATGACATCACCCTCGCCGGGGGTGAAGCCGACGAACAGCGCCGGATCTTCACCCACCTCGGCAACGTCCTGGCCGCGACCCGCAAGATCGTCAACGGACTCACCAATCTCACCTGGGTGTCGGCGGGCTTCGGCTGGGTGACCAATGTCGCGCCGATCCTGGTGGCGGCGCCGCTGTACTTCACCGGCAAGATTTCCTTCGGCGGCCTGATGATGGCCGCGGCCGCCTTCACCCAAGCCCAGTCATCGCTGCGCTGGTTCGTCGATAATTTCAGCACCATCGCCGACTGGCGCGCGACGCTGCTGCGCGTGGCGAGCTTCCGCGACGCGCTGGTGCATCCGCGGGTCAGTCAGCAGTACGAGTCGAAGATCCAGTATCAGTACGGGGATGCGGGCACGGTGGTGATAGACAACCTGGTCGTTGAATCCAGCGCCGGGGAGGATGGCCTGCAGGAACCGCATGTGGTGGTACACGCGGGTGAACGCGTCATCGTCGCCGGCGCTCCCGGCACCAATCGGACACAACTGTTCCGCGCCCTGACGGGCCTGTGGCCCTGGGGGCATGGCCAGATCACCCGACCCGAGGGCGAACTGGTGCAGTTCGTTCCCCGCAGCACCCCCTACCTGCCGCGCGGCACCCTGCGCGAAGTGCTGGCTTATCCGCAGAAGACCACCGACTTCAAGCCGGAGGCGTTCGAACAGGCACTGCGGCGCATGAAACTGAAGCGCCTGCTGCCGATGCTGGATGAAGTCCACCGCTGGGACCGGGAACTGGGATCGGAGGAGCAGGCGGCGGTTGCCATCGCGCGCATCGTGGTGCATGTCCCGAATTGGGTGCTCATGGACGGCACGCTCTCATCGCTGCCCGATGAGTTTCTGGACCGGGTCTCGGACGCATTGGAAAACGAGCTCAAGTACACGGCCGTGGTCCATATCGGTCAGGTGTCGCAGGTCGTGGATCACCTGTTCCGACGCGTCGTGCATCTGGTGAAGCTCACCGACACCGGGCCGCCGCAGACCGCGGAAGTCAAGATACTGACGCCGGAGACGCCGCATGTGGGCTAGGCGCCGCCTCTGCTGCGTGCTGCCGCTGCTGCTGCTGGCGGTCACCGCACTGCCGGCGCAGGAACTCGATTACCACCC
>Ga0210385_10001655_pt1 | contig 13713 bp, 11 predicted proteins | sample IncBWH26OmetaG_FD_160107 | JGI IMG/M metagenome (GOLD analysis project Ga0210385, IMG submission 160107) | Forest soil microbial communities from Barre Woods Harvard Forest LTER site, Petersham, Massachusetts, United States - Inc-BW-H-26-O ... | reverse complement strand
AAAGCTTCTGACCATCAACCAGAGCGACCCGCAGCTCTTCCTGTTGAGTGGCGTTGACTAGCATTCTCTTCATGTTCGGCCTTAACCCAGCAAAGTGGGGCCGACAAGCAAACGACGGGAGGCCGCACGGCGACGTGCGGCACGACATAAAAGGATAGGGGTGATCGAGTCTCGCTCTTCATGAGGACCCGCCCACGAAAGGGTGGTTGCCTAAAACCTTTTGTAGCTCTACCGACGGCGCGCCCGGAGTCATTCGATTGTGAGACTTCAATCGGGTGCAGCAATCTTGTCGGCCCAACGCGATGGCCTCGATTTCGAGGACCAACTAAAGACCTCTCTCGGCAGACCGAAGAGGCCGGTAACATGCGCTCAGCGAAGCCGCGCGCCTGTGGCCGTCCCTGACATCGGGACAGCTTTGGGAGTATAGCGCCGAGACCGTTGTAAAAACAATATCTTACGATCGAGGTGGAAGTTGTCTGAGGAGCCTGCTGGGCAAATCCGGGAAGGGGTGCGCCATATTGCCGTGAGCGAGGACCAGGCGGGAGTCCGGCTCGACAACTTCCTCACCAGGCTCCTCGCCGGCGTGCCACGGAGCCGGATTTTTCGCATTGTGCGGCGCGGCGAAGTCCGCGTGAATGGCAAGCGCGCGAGCCCCGAAACCCGGCTGCAGGTGGGGGATTCGGTGCGGGTACCGCCGGTCAGCCTGCCCTCCCCGGACGCGCCTGCCGCACCGGCGCGTGTCCCCCGCACGCTCATCGAAACGGTGCGCGATGCGATCATCAACGAAAACGAGCGGCTCATCGTCCTCAACAAGCCCGCCGGCATCGCCGTGCACGGCGGCAGTGGCCTGAGCTTTGGCATCATCGAAGCCTTACGCGCGGCGCGGCCCGAGGAAACCCTGGAATTGGTGCACCGACTGGATCGGGATACCAGTGGTTGCCTGCTGGTCGCACGCAAGCCCGCGGCCCTGCGGGTCCTGCACGCGCTGCTACGCGAGGGACAGGTGGAGAAGGGTTATCTCGCGCTGGTCAAGGGGCAGTGGGACCTCGGCAAGAAGCGCATCGACGTACCCTTGAATACCGAGACGCGGCTGGGTGGCGAGCGCACCGTGCGGGTCCAGGCCGGTGGCAAGAGCGCGGTCAGCACCTTCAGTCCGGTACAGTTCTTTCGCAACCGCGCCTCGCTGGTCGAGGTCGACCTGGACACCGGGCGCACCCACCAGATCCGCGTCCACGCCGCCCATGTGGGCCATCCGGTCGCCGGCGATGAGAAGTACGGCGATAAGGACTTCAACGCCCGCATGCGGGAGGAGGGTCTGGAGCGCATGTTTCTGCACTCGCACCGCATCTCCTTCGACTGGCCCAACGGCGGAGACTTCAGTGCCAGCGCGCCGCTGCCGGCCGATCTCGCGGCGGTCCTCGATGCGCTCGGTGAATCCACCAGCGCCAAGAGTGCGCGCCGACGACGCTGATCGGGCGCGCGCTCAGAACAACGAGAATCCTGCCTGGCGCAGTGCGCCGGCCACCCAGATCAGCGGCAGACCGACCAGCGCCGTCGGATCCTCCGATTCGATGCGTGAGAAGAGGGCGATGCCCAGGCCCTCGGACTTGAAGCTGCCGGCGCAGTTCAGGGGTTGCTCGCGCGCGACATAGTTTTCGATCTCCGCCGGCGTCAGATCGCGAACGGTGACCGTGACCGTCTGCAGGTGATTCACGCTGAAGCCGGTGTTGTGCCACCGTAGCGCGCAGGCCGTATGGAAGTGCGCCTGGGACCCCGAGAGGTGCTTGAGTTGCTGGTGCGCCCGCTCGATCGTGCCGGGCTTGTCGAGCACCACCCCGCCGACGGCCGCGACCTGATCGCTGCCGATGACCACCGCGCCCGGATGTCGCAGGGCCACGGCCTCGGCCTTGGCCGCGGCCAGCCGCAGGGCGCGCTCGGTCGGGGGTTCGCCTGGAAGGTGGGCTTCGTCGACATCAGGGGCCTCCACGGTGAAGGGCAGGCCCAACCGCTCGAGCAGCTCGCGCCGGAAGGGGGAGGTGGAGGCTAGGATCAGGGCTGGCTTGGGACTCAAATTGCACCGCTGACGGGAAGTGAAACGGATCGCCGAAACAAGGGTTTGCACCACTTCAAGTGGTTTTGACTTGGTCGGGCGCGGTACCTATGATACGCGCCCCATGTCAGAGGGCTGGTCGAAGTTGCTCGATATCGGCCCCCTGGCCGACGGGCGTGCTGAGATCGATTTTTCGATTCCGCTCAAGGAGTTCCCACGGGTATTGCCGTTGCTGGCAGCGCCCGAAGGGACCGCGGGCGGGAGGGTGCAATTCAGCCGCGAAGGTCGGATTGCGGTGGCCGAGGTCAAGGTTGCTGCCGAGGTGACGCTGCTGTGCCAGCGCTGCCTGGCGCCGTTGCGGTGGCCGGTGGAGTCTGCCGGGCGCGCGGCCCTGGTGGCGAGCGCGGCGGAGGCCGAACGGGTACCCGAGCCACTCGAGACCGTGCTGGCCCCGGAGTATCGGATCAGTATTAGGGATCTGGTCGAGGAAGAACTGCTGCTGGCGCTGCCCCTGGTGCCACGGCACGAGAATGATGAATGTGCTGGCGAGGCGGCGAGCACACAGGAAGAAACGCACCGGCCGTTCGGGCAGCTCAGTGAGCTGCTCAAACGCCAATAGCTGATTGTCACGATTTCGCATCCGGAGAGTTCGCAATGGCCGTTCAGAAAAGCCGCAAGACACCGTCCAAGCGCGGCATGCACCGCTCGCACGACGGGTTGGCAAAACCCGCTCTGTCAATCGACCCGCAGTCGGGGGAGACCCACCTGCGTCACTGCATTACGCCGGATGGCTTCTATCGCGGCAAACGCGTGATTGAAAAGCCAGCCGATGCCGAAGGCCAGGAATAGCCCGCTTCTTCCCTAAAGGCCGGCGTTGATGTATTCGCAAATCGCCGGCACGGGTAGTTACCTGCCCGAGAAGGTCGTGACGAATCACGACCTCGAACACATGATGGATACCAGCGATGCCTGGATACGGGAACGTACCGGCATCGTCAGGCGACACATCGTCGCGGACTCCCAAAGCACCGTCGACCTCGCCGAACCCGCCGCCCGCGCGGCCATTGCCGCTGCGGGATTGAGACCCGCGGATATCGATCTGATCGTGTTCGCCACGTCCACGCCCGATTGCGTGTTTCCGAATTGCGGAGTCCTGCTGCAGCAACGACTCGGCTGCTTCGGCGGCGCGGCCTTCAGCGTCGAAGCCGCCTGCAGCGGCTTCGTCTATGCGCTCTCGGTGGCCGACAAGTTCGTCAAAGCCGGCGAGTCGCGCCATGCGCTGGTGGTCGGCGCCGAGACCATGTCGCGCATCACCGATTGGACCGATCGCGGTACCGCCGTGCTGTTTGCCGACGGCGCCGGTGCCATAGTGCTCACCGGTGGCAGTGAGCCGGGAGTGCTCTCCACGCATCTGCATGCGGATGGCTCGTACAAGGATCTGCTCTACTGCCCCGGCGGTCCGGGACGGCGCGTCGATCCGGTCGACGAATCAAACTCGATACGCATGGCGGGCAGTGAAGTCTTCAAGATTGCGGTCATCAATCTTGGCAAAGCCGTCGACGAAGCGCTGGCCGCGAACGGCCTGACGCATGCTGCGGTCGACTGGCTGGTGCCGCATCAGGCCAATATCCGCATCATCCAGGCCACCGCGCGCCGTTTGGATCTGCCGCTGGAGAAGGTCATCGTCACCGTGCAGGAGCACGGCAACACCTCGACCGCCTCGATCCCTCTGGCGCTGGATGTCGGCGTGCGCGATGGCCGTGTCAAACGCGGCGAACTGTTGCTGCTCGAAGCCTTCGGCGGCGGTTTCACCTGGGGTTCGGCGCTGATCCGCTACTGAGTCGCGCGCTTCAAAAAAAGAAACGCCGCGCAGGGCGCGGCGTCGCTTCGGAAGCAAAATCCGTCCGCGAACGGACGGACAGGATGCTTACTTGGAGATCGAGCGCTTGAACATGCGATCGATCTTCTCATTGGTCGCGTCAACCGCGGCCTGAGCGGCCTGGGCAGCAGCCAGAGCCTGGTTCGCCGTGCTCTGCGCACCGGCAGCAGCCGTGCTGGCAGCCTGAGCCTGCGAGGACGCCTGGGCGGCAGCAGAGTTCGCACCCTGCACTTCGGACTGCAGCTTCGAGACCTGAGACTTCAGGTCATCGACCTGGGCCTGCAGCGGCTTCAGGTCCGTGCAGCCAGCGAGGGCAATTACAGCGGCAACCGCGGCCGCCTTTAAAATCATCGTGCTCTTCATATTGAAAATCCCCTTCTGGGTGGTTAACGGGAGTCCTAAATGCGTCGTAGGACATGCGAACACCAGCGGGGTTCCGCCACAGTCTTCGCAAGCGGCCGCAATGGCATCAAATTTGGCCAAGGAATGCAACTACTTAAAGACGAATTAAAGCGTAGGACGTTGCCCTGTGTCGGTGCGCGCCGACAGACAAATCTATTTGAAGATGGCAATGGCCTGATGCACCGCGTGGTGCGTAACACTTTATTAAGTTTATGCAATTAGATGCTCCCGGACCGATGGTCTTTGATGATCTCGCGCGCCGCATTGAGACCGGGCACGGCGGTCACCCCGCCGCCCGGATGGGTGCCGGAACCACACATATATAACCTACGCAGGGGAGTCCGATAGTCGCCAAACCCGAGCAGCGGCCGGGCGGCCCAGATCTGATCAAGTCCCAGGGCGCCATGAAAGATGTCGCCGCCGAGCAGTCCAAAGCGCTCCTCCAGGTCCAGCGGCGAGAGCGCCAGCTGTCCCAGGATGCTGCGGCGGAAATTGGGCGCGTGTGCGGTGACCGTGTCGATAACGCGCTCGGCGGCCGCGTCCCGTTCATCCTGCCAGCGCCTGCCGTCCGGCAATTCATAGCGGAAATGCTGACAGAAGAGGCTCGCCACATGGGCTCCCGGGGGCGCCAGGGAATCATCGATGGTGCTGGGGATCAGCATTTCCACAATGGGCGAGCGTGAAATGCCCTCGGCGCGGGCGCTCAGATATGCGCGATCCATGAAATCGAGCGACGGGGCGATGATGATGCCGGCACCCAGGTGCGCACCGGATCTGGGCATGCCATTGAATTGCGGCAGTTCAGACAACGCAACATTCATGCGGAACGTGGCCGACTCGCAACGAAAACGCTGGATCCGTGCGCGAAAGTCCTCAGGAAGCAGCGTGCCATCAATCAGCCGCGTGAACAGCAGTTTGGGGTTGATGTTTGCGGCGATGCGGGTTGCCGTGACTTCGCGTCCGTCCGCCAGCAGCAGACCGGTGACGCGAGCCGAGCCGTCAGTGTTTGAGCCGCTGGCGAGAACCCGCTCAACGCCGCACTCCAGATGGATCGCGACCCCCAGCCGCTGCGCCTCCTGAACCATGGCGTGGGTGATCGATCCCATGCCGCCGATGGCGTGGCCCCAGACGCCCGTCTTGCCATTGGTCTCACCGAAGGCGTGGTGCAGCAGAACATAGCCACTGCCCGGGGCATACGGACTTTGAAAAGCACCGACGACCGCATCAAAACCCAACAGCCCCTTGATCGCGTCGCTCTCAAACCAGCCGTCCAGCAGCTCCCCGGCACTGCGCGTGAAGAGTTCGTGGACTTCGTGCTGGGCGGTGGTGGGAAGCTTGCGGAAAGAATTTCCCATGCTGAGCAGGCCGAACAGATCCCGGGCACGCTTCAGATTGGCCGGCGGTGTGCGCAGCAGCAGGGCACGCAGAAAACCGACCACCCGATCGAGCATCCGGTAGTAGTCCGCCAGGCGGTCGGCGTCCCGGGGAGAAAAGGCGGCCAGGGCGGCACGGGTGTCGGCGCTTCCCGGACCCACACAGAAGTTGCGGGGGTTCCCGCCCTCCCCGAGGGGGAGGAAGTTCTGCATCGGCCGCTCGATGATCTGCAGTCCATGCTCCTTGAGGCGCAGATCGCGGATCACCTGCTGATGCAGCAGGCTAACGGTATAGCTGGCGGTGGAGTTGCGGAAACCCGGGTGGAACTCCTCGGTGACCGCGGCGCCGCCTGCGACCGCGCGACGCTCAAAGACCCCGACTTTCAGGCCGCAACGTGCCAGGTAACAGGCGCAGGTCAAGCCGTTATGGCCCGCGCCGATGATGGCCACGTCATAGTTCACAGCCGGTAGGCCTTCTTGGCGAGGGTGTAGGCGAGGTCGACGGCCAGCTCGGCGGCCTCCCAGTCCGCCAGGCGATGGTCCGCCACCCACTGCGCCAGCATGCCGCAGTCGATGCGGCGCGCGACGTCATGCCGCGCGGGAATCGACAGGAAGGCGCGCGTGTCATCGTTGAAGCCGACGGTGTTGTAGAAGCCGGCGGTTTCCGTCACCTGCTCGCGATAGCGGCGCATGCCCTCGGGACTGTCGTGAAACCACCAGGCCGGACCCAGCTTCATGGCCGGATAGTGGCCGGCGAGAGGCGCCAGCTCGCGCGCATAGGTGGACTCATCGAGCGTGAAGACAATGAAAGTCAGCCGCGGGTCGTTGCCATAGCGGTTCAACAGCGGACGCAGCGCGCGCACGTAGTCGGTCACGCACGGAATGTCGGCTCCGCGGTCACGGCCGTAGCGACGCAACAGCTGCGCATTGTGGTTGCGGAACGATCCGGGATGCAGCTGCATCACCAGCCCATCCTCGATGGCCATGCCCGCCATCACCGTGAGCATATGCGCCCGGAACAGCTCGGCGTCAGCCGCCGCAGGGGTTGATGTGGTCACGCGCTCGAACAGGGCGCTGGCTTCGCGCTCCGAGAGATCGGCAGTCTGCGCCGTCGGGTGGCCGTGATCGGTGGAGGTCGCGCCAAAGGAGGCAAAGTAGGCGCGGCGATTTCGCAGCGCCGCGAGGTAACCGGCGTAGCTCTCGGTGTCCTCGTGACTCAGTTCACCCAGCAGGCGCAACTGATCATGAAATCCTTCGAACTCCGGATCGATGACCGGGTCGGGCCGGAAGGCCGTGATCACCCGGCCCTGCCAGCCGCTGGCACGGATGGCCTGATGCTGCAGCAGCGGATCGGTCGGTGATTCGGTGGTCGCGAGCACTTCGATGTCGAATCGTTCAAACAGCGCCCGTGGGCGGAAGGCGGGCGTCGCGAGCCGTTCGTTGATGGTGTCGAAGTAGCGCTCCGCGGTGCTCGAGTCCAGGCACACGTCGAGGCCAAAGACCTCGCTGAACACCCAGTCGAGCCAGGTCCGCGACGGGGTCGCGCGAAACAGATGGTAGTGGTCGGCGAAGATCTGCCAGGCCTCACGCGCACTGCTGGTCGCGCCCGGCGGCAGACCCAACCGATCAAGCGCAATGCCCTGGCTGTAGAGCATCCGTAGAACGTAGTGATCGGGTTGCAGCAACAGCTGTGTGGCGCCGGCGAAGGGGGCGTTGTCGGCGAACCAGCCCGGGTCGGTATGCCCATGGGGGCTCACGATCGGCAGGCTCGCCACGCGCTGATAGAGCTCGCGCGCGATGGCACGCACCGAGGCTTCGGTGGGGAATAATCGATCGGGATGCAGATGCAGGGGTCTGGGCATGCTTCACCAGTTGTGCAGGGTTCCATCTTCCAGCCGGTTCACCGGCAGGTACGCGGGCCGGTAGGGCTGGGTTGCGGCGAGCGCTTCATCGATATCCACTCCCAGTCCCGGCGCGTCGCCCGGATGCATGTAGCCATCCGCGAAACGATACTGGTGGGGAAAGGCGCGCAGCGTCTCATCGCTGTGCCCCATATGTTCCTGCAGACCGAAGTTCGGCACCGCAAGATCGAAATGCAAGGCCGCGGCCATGCACACCGGTGACAGGTCGGTCGCGCCGTGAAACCCGGTGCGCACATTGTGCAGATCGGCGAAGCTGGCAATGCGACGCAGATGGGTGATGCCGCCGGCGTGGACGATGGTGGCGCGGATGTAGTCGATCAGCTGTTCCTCGATGAGTTGTTTGCAATCCCAGATGGAATTGAAGACCTCGCCGACCGCGAGCGGGGTCGTGCTGTGCTGGCGGATGAGACGGAAGTTCGCCTGATTTTCCGCCGGCACCGCATCCTCGATCCAGAAGGGCCGGTAGGGCTCCAGATCCTTGCACAACCGCGCGGCCTCGATTGGGGTGAGTCGATGGTGCACGTCGTGCAGCAGATGCACCTGCGGCCCGAGCGCTTCGCGTGCGGCCGCGAACAACGGCGCGACCGACGGCAGATACTTCACGGTGGACCAGCTGGCCTCCTCCGGCAATGCCGCATTGGCCGGCTCGTAGGGACCGGGCGCCTTGGTGACACCGTAGGTCTTCGCGAGGCCCGGTACGCCCGACTGCAGGCGAATGGCACGGAAACCTGCGGCGCGATATTTGAGCGCCTGCGCGACGGTGTCGGCAATGGTCTCGCCGTTGGCGTGACAATAGACCATGACACCCTCACGGCTGGCGCCCCCCAGCAACTGGTACAGCGGCAGTCCCGCGATCTTGGCCTTGATGTCCCACAGTGCCGTGTCGACCGCGGCGATCGCCGACATCGTCACCGGGCCGCGGCGCCAGTAGGCGCCACGGTAGAGGTATTGCCAGGTATCCTCGATGCGATGCGCATCCCGGCCGATGAGGCAGGGCACCACGTGGTCCTCGAGGTAGCTGCGCACCGCAAGCTCGCGTCCATTCAGCGTCGCATCGCCCAGGCCGTAGACGCCCGTGTCGGTGATGATTTTCAGCGTCACGAAATTGCGCCCCGGACAACTGACGATGACGCGCGCTTCTTTGATTATCGGCATGGCCGATCCCCTCTATAATGGTGCAAGCCAGCTGGAGCATTGTGCATGAATTTTCCGCGCGACCTCGCAGTCCGGTGGGCACTGGCGGCCGTCCTGGCCGGCGTCGGCGCCATGCATGCGTCAGGTGCCGCCGCGGAGGATGGTTACCGCCTGTGGTTGCGGTATACCCCGGTCCCGCAGCCGGCGCACGATGTCTGCGCCGCGCGGGCGACCGGCATCGTTGCCCTGGGCGCATCGCCCGTGGTACGCGCGGCGGCGGCGGAACTTGCCAGCGGTTTGACCGGCATGCTGGGGCGGGCACCCGCAATGAGCCCGGCCGTGGCCGATGGCAGCATCGTGCTGGGGACGCCGACGGCCTCAGCGCAGGTGGCGGCTCGCGCCGGCGCCCTCAAACTGGCGGCGGCGGGCGCGGAAGGCTTCGTCCTGCAGTCGACGAACTGGGAGGGGCATCCGGTGACCCTGATCGCCGCCAACAGCGACCGGGGCCTGCTGTACGGCGCGTTCCGGTTGCTGGCGCTGATGGAGCAGGGCGAGCCCTGCGGCGCACTCGACGTACACGACGCGCCGCGCCTGAAGCTGCGCGTGCTGGATCACTGGGATAACCCCGATCGCAGTATCGAGCGCGGCTATGCGGGCCAGTCGATCTGGGACTTCTGGCGCTTACCCGGTTATGTCGACCCGCGCTACACCGATTACGCTCGCGCGGATGCGTCGATCGGCGTGAATGGCATCGTGCTGAACAATGTCAGTGCCAATTCGGTGTACTTGACCACCCGTTGGATAGCGAAGCTGGCGGCGATCGCGGATGTCATGCGTCCCTACGGAATCCGCGTCTATCTGTCGGTGCTGTTCAACAGCCCGCTGGATCTGGGAGAAACCAAGACCGGAGATCCGCGCGATCCGCAGGTGATTGCCTGGTGGCACGCCAAGACGGATGAGCTCTATCGCGCGATTCCGGACTTCGGTGGCTTTCTCGTCAAGGCCGACAGTGAAGGACAGCCGGGGCCGCGTGACTACCATCTCAGCCAGGCGCAGGGTGCCAACATGATCGCCGCGGCGCTGGCCCCGCACGGCGGCGTGCTGATGTGGCGCGCCTTCATCTATGCCTCGGAGAATGCCCAGGACCGGGTCCGCCAGGCGTATGGCGAATTCAAGCCGCTCGACGGGCAGTTCGCGCCCAACGTGCTGGTGCAGATCAAGAACGGACCGCTCGACTTTCAGCCGCGTGAGCCCGCCCATCCGCTGTTCGGCGCCCTGCCGAAGACCAACGAGATGCTCGAAGTACAGCTGACCAAGGAATATCTGGGATTCTCGACCCACCTCGTGTACCTGGGCGCGCTGTACTCGGAAGTGCTGCGCTGGGACACGTTCGCCCACGGGCCGGGGTCCACCGTCGCACGCGTCATCGACGGCTCGTTGGACGGGCACACGCTCACCGGCATGGCGGGGGTCTCGAATGTCGGGGTGGACCGGGACTGGACCGGTTCGATATTCGGTCAGGCTGACTGGTATGCGTTTGGTCGACTCGCCTGGAATCCACAGGCCGATGCGCAGCAGATCGCCACGGATTGGGCGCGCATGACCTTCGGCACGGATCCGGCGGTGGTCACGCCCATCGTCGCGATGATGCTGCGTTCACGCGAGGCGGTGGTGGACTACATGACACCGCTCGGACTCGCTCATCTCATGGCCACCGGACATCACTATGGTCCGGGCCCCTGGGTCGACAACCTCAAACGGCCCGAATGGAATCCGGTCTACTACCATCGCGCCGACCAGGATGGCATTGGCTTCGATCGCACCGCCACGGGCAGCAATGCCCTGGCCGACTACGCCCCCGAGGTGGCACGGCGGCTCAACGATCCGGGCGCCGATGACTCGAAGTACCTGCTGTGGTTTCATCGCTTGCGCTGGAATGACCGACTGCAATCGGGGCGCACGGTGTGGGATGAGCTGACCTACCGCTACAGCCGCGGGGTCGCAACCGTACGCGCCATGGCGGGCAGCTGGGATTCGCTCAAGTCACGCATCGACCCGGAAAGATTCAACGAGACCGCGGCCTTCCTGCGCGTGCAGCAGGAGGAGGCGCAGTGGTGGCGTGACGCCTGCATCGCCTATTTCCAGCAGGTCTCGGGACTGCCTTTGGCCGCAGGAGTGGCAGCACCGCAGCACCCGCTGTCCTGGTACCAGGCACAGGTCTTTCGCTATGCCCCCGGTCGCTCACAGCCTGACCCGGACCATGGGATCGCCCACTGAGCCTATGAGTTCACCGCCGCGCCTGAACGCAGCCACCCTCGAGCGACTGCCGCGCAGCGTGCTGCGCCCCGCCTACGCTCCGCCGCGGCGCAGCGGCATCGTGCATCTGGGACTGGGCGCATTTCACCGCGCGCACCAGGCCGTGTACACCGATGATGCCCTGGCCGCCGGCGGGGGCGACTGGGGCATCACGGGGGTCTCGCTGCGTGCCGCCCAGGTGCGCGATCAGCTCGCGCCCCAGGCAGCTCGCTATACGGTCACCAGTTCCGGCAATGCCGGCGATGAGATCCGACTGATCGGCGCCATCCGCCAGGTACTGGTGGCGCCTGAGAATCCGCTCGCGGTGATCGAGGCGCTGGCCGCGCCCGAAACCCACATCGTCAGCCTCACGCTCACCGAGAAGGCTTATCACCGGCGGCCCGATCAGGCGCTGGACTTCGCATCCGCCGCCGTGGCCCATGATCTGCAGGGCGGCGCGCAGACGCTCTATGGTCTGCTGGCGCGGGCCTGCGCACTGCGGCGCAGGCGGGGCGTGGCCGGTCTGACGGCGTTGAGCTGCGACAATCTGGCGGGTAACGGACAGCAGCTCGAACGATTGCTGTGCGAGTTTGTGCAGCGGGCCGACCCTGACACGCACGAGTGGGTGCGTCGCGAGTGCCGTTTCCCCTCCTCGATGGTCGATCGCATCGTGCCGGCCACGACGCCACAGGACCTCGCCTGGCTTGATGCACAGCTCGGAGTGCATGACGCCGGCGCCGTGTTGACCGAGCCCTTCCGGCAGTGGGTGATTGAAGATCGCTTCGCCGGACCGCGTCCGCAGTGGGAAGCCGGCGGGGCGCAATGGGTCACGCGGGTGGCGCCCTACGAGACCGCCAAATTGCGCCTGCTCAATGGAGCGCATTCGGCGCTGGCGTACCTGGGGCTCGCGCGCGGCCATGAACTGGTCGCCGAGGCCATCGCAGATCCGCCACTGGCTGCGCTGGTCAATCAGCTGATGCGCGCCGAGGCGGCGCCCAGTTTCGAGCCGGCGCCGGATCAGGATCTGAACGCCTACGCCGATCAGCTGCTGGCACGTTTTGCAAATCGCGCCCGCCCACATCGGCTGCGGCAGATCGCGATGGACGGGTCACAGAAAATTCCGCAGCGCTGGTTGGAGACGCTGCGCGACGCTCGCCACCAGGGGAGGAGCTGTCCTGCGATCCTGCAGGCGCTCGCGGCCTGGATCGCCTACGTCCGCGGCGAGCGTTTCACGGTGGAGGATCCGGCAGCGCAGGAGCTCGCCGGATTGTGGCGGCAGCACGGCGTGAACGGCATTGCCGGTGCGCTGTTCGGCCCCGGCGGACGCTTCCCGCAATGGACCGCGGCAGCGCCCGAACTGGCCTCGCTGACACAGGCCATCAAGGCGTGCCTCGCGGCCTAACCCCGCATGTGTTCCAGCTCCATGCCCCGGGTCTCATGGACCATCGCGCGCACGAAGAAGAACGAGATCAGCGCGGATAGCGCGTAGAAGCCGTAGGTAATCACCAGGCCGAGCGTGGCCGCCATCATCGGGAAGCTCACGCTGATGGCGTAGTTCGCCATCCACTGCGCGAAGCCCGCCACGGCGAGTCCCGAGCCACGGATCTGATTGGGGAACATCTCGCCCAGCATCACCCACATCACCGGGCCCCAGCTGGCGTTGAAGAAGATGACATACAGGTTGGCGCTGGCCAGCGCGACCAGGCCCGCCGGGTGCGACAGCTGCAGCGTGCCGTTGACGAGTGAGCCGGTCGCGAAGGAGGCGGCGACTGCGCCCAGGGTCACGGCCATGCCGACCGAGCCGATGATGAGCAGTGGCTTGCGGCCGATCCGGTCGACGGTGAAGATCGTGAAGATGCAGGCTCCAATCGACAGCACGCCCGAGACCACATTGATGAGCAGTGAGTCGGATTCACTGAAACCCACCGATTCCCACAGCACCGTGCCGTAGTAGAACACGACGTTGATGCCGACCAGCTGCTGGAACACAGCCAGACCGATGCCGACCCAGACGATGCGCCGGACCTTGCCGGCGCCATCCAGCAGGTCCGACAGCTTGGGGCGATGATGATCGGTGGCCAGCGACTGGGCGATCTCATTGACCTTGCGCTGCGCTTCGGCGGCACCGAGGATCCGCGTCAGCACCCGTTCGGCCTGCGGCAGGCGACCCCGGGACACCAGAAAACGCGGGCTCTCCGGAATGATCAGCAGCATGACCAGGAACACCGCGGCCGGAATCACCTGCATCCAGAACATCCAGCGCCAGGCCGGATACCCCAGCCACAAAATTCCGGTGGAACCGCCGGAGACCTTGGCGAGGACGTAGTTGGCGAGAAACGCCCCGGTGAGTCCGGTGATGATCATCACCTGTTGCAGGCTCGCGAGGCGTCCGCGGGAGCGCGCCGGCGTGACTTCGCTGATGTAGGCCGGACACAGCACGCTCGCGGCACCCACGCCCAGTCCACCGATGAACCGTGCCAGGATGAACACCACGGAGGAGGGGGCATCGCCCGCCGCCAGCGCACTGATCACGAACAGGATCGCCGCGATGATCATGACCGTGCGCCGTCCGATCAGATCGGCGAGTCGTCCGGCGATGAACGCACCGACGGCGCAGCCCACCAGAATGGCGGCCACGTTGAAACCGGTCTCGAATTT
>Ga0210385_10001652_pt1 | contig 13734 bp, 10 predicted proteins | sample IncBWH26OmetaG_FD_160107 | JGI IMG/M metagenome (GOLD analysis project Ga0210385, IMG submission 160107) | Forest soil microbial communities from Barre Woods Harvard Forest LTER site, Petersham, Massachusetts, United States - Inc-BW-H-26-O ... | reverse complement strand
CGGTAATGACATTGGCGGTCACGCCGTAGTCGCCGGAATTGATATACGACTCCAGCGTGGCCAGCGTGTTATTCGCTGGAATGGTGTTCCCGCTGCTGTCCGTTGCCGTACCGTCCGAGATGGTGATCGTTTTGCCGTTGATGGTCAGGTTCCCGCCCAGCGTGTCGCTCGCCCCCACATCATCGCTGTACTGCGAGTCGGTCTGTGCGAGACTGCCCACCACGACGGTATGGCTGCCCGCTACGGCGCTGGAATCGGCCGAGGTCAGCTGCAGCACCGATGTATCGGAGCTCGATCCTTCCTTTTCGGCCAGCACCCCGCTGAAGTCGGTCAGCGACTGGAGCGCGGTCGACAGGTTGCTTAGATCGGTGCCGATGCTGGTCAGCGCCGTATCCTGCGACTGGAGCGCCGTCAGCTGCGTCTTCCACGGTGTCTCCACCGCCTGCAGATTGGCCACGATCGCACTGACGGTCGTTGCGACATCGAAACCCTGGCCGCTGGTCGGAGATCCAAAAGACAACCCGACGCTTCCCATAAGGCTGTTATCGTCGCTTTCCGGGCGTTCATTACCCGTGGATCAGGCGTGCAGCCCCGGGGCCATCCTCTGACCCTCGTGCTTAGAGCCCTCTAACAAAAAGCGGGGAGCCGAAGCTCCCCACGGGTGTAACTGCCGCGTTGGTTTACTGGAGCAGCTTGGTCACCATCTGCTCAGTGCTGTTGGCCTGGGCCAGAGCACTGATGCCGGTCTGGGTCAGGATTTCGTACTTCGACAGGTTCGAGGTTGCAGCGGCGTAGTCAGTCTGCGTGATGTTGTTCTGTGCAGCCTGCACGTTGGTTTCCTCGGCGCTGGCAATGTTCGACGCCGCGGTCAGGGTGTTGATGTTGGCGCCCACCTGGCCGCGCTGGTAAGCGACGGCGCTGATGGCGTCGGTGACGGTCTGCAGAGCTGCTTCCGAGTCCGCCTGGCTGTCCAGCTTCGTTCCGGACAGGCTGGTCCCGTCGCCCGCTCCGGCCGTGGTGCCGCCTGTGCCTGTTGCCGATCCGATTGTCACGCTGACCGAAGACCCAGCTGCCGAGGACGCGTCCGAACTGCCCACGTTGCTGTCTGTCAGCGTACCGGCCGTGACCGAGTAGTTGTAGCTTCCGGTCGAAGTGCCATCGCTGGTGTAGATATTGATGGCGCTCGCGCTGGCCGGTGTTTCCGATGCGTTGCTCGCGGTTACGGAGAGCACTTCGTTCGCGCTTCCGCCGCCGCTGGTTGCGATCGAAACGACTCCGGCGGCTACCGACACCGCGTAGGTCGACCCGGTCGTGGTGCCCAACGACGCGTTTAACGCGGTCGTCAGCGAGGTTGCCGCTGCGTTCGCGATCGACTGGTTTTCGCTGGCCAGACCGCTGTAGCTGGCGAGGTCCACAATCTGTGTGCCCGCATGCGTGCCGCCGGTCGAGTTAATGGTGATCGAGCCGCTCAGCGTGTCGCCCTGGGTCAGCGTCACGTCCAGAGGATCGCTCTTCGCCGTCTGCGTGAAAGCGGTCGTCGCCAGGTTGGTCGCCGAGCCGGTGCCCGAGGTGAAGACGGAAATGCCGTTGTATTCTGTGGTGCTGCCGATTGTGCCGATCTGGGTCAGGATGTCCTGATACTCCTGGTTGGCCGCGCTCATCTGCGAGCTCGACAACGTTCCCCCGCCGGCTTCCGTAGCCAGTGTGACCGCGCGATTGAGCAGGTTGGTCACCTGGGACAGGGCACCGTCGGCCACCTGCAGGAAACCGACGCCTGCACTGGCATTGCTGCTGGACTGTGTCAGGGCCGATGAGTTGGCCTGCAGGCCGTTGGCGATGGAAAGACCGGCCGCGTCATCCGCTCCCGAGTTGATGCGCGACCCGGACGAAAGTTGCTGGAGTGTGGTTTGCAGGCTGGCCTGCGTCTGATTGAGGTTGTTTTCGGCATACACAGCCGAAATGTTGTTCAGGACTCCCAATGCCATGGTCATTCTCCTCTTTGAAAGTTGGGTTCCTGAACAGAGTTCGTGGTCTTGTCACCACCGCCGCTCCCGGGAACCGCTTGACTCAATGCCTTCATCGGCTCCTGCTTTCCTCCCTTTATGCTGCGTGGTTGGTTTGGTGATCTGCGTGCGCACTCCGCCGCCGGGTGGCGCTATTCACCGGATGCCTATTTCTGCCGATCAAAGTCAGCAGGCGTGGAAAACGCCCAGCCATGATTCATCTGACGCGACTCAACGGAAATCCCCTGGTCGTGAACAGCGACCTCATCAAGTATGCAGAATCGTCTCCGGATACCATGCTGACCCTGGTGAACGGCGAGAAGATCGTTGTGCTGGAGAGCTGTGAGGAGGTGGTGAACCGTACGGTCGCCTATCGCGCCCGCGTGTTCGGCGAAGCCGCTTCCTGGCCGCAGGCCCTACCCGAAGTCCGGGGACTCTCGTTCACGGCGGAAGAGCGACCGTCCCGCTCTGAACCGAATGCCGAGTGTGAGGACTAGCAGGATGGACGCGGGCAGTCTCGCCGGAATTATCCTCGCCCTGGCTGGCATTCTTGCCGGGCTCCTGCTCGAAGGCGGACACCTCGGCCAGGTCGTCCAGCCGACGGCGGCCATGATCGTCTTCGGTGGAACCCTGGGAGCCGTCATGCTCCAGTTCCCCTTCCGGACGGTGCTCTCCGCGTTCCTGCGTCTGGTGCGGGTTTTCTTCCACAAAGGCGATCGGGGAGAAGCGCTTCTTCGTCAGATTGTCGGTTTCGCGAACAAGGCCAGGCGCAAAGGCATCGTCTCTCTCGACCAGGATCTGTCCCAGGTTGCCGATCCGTTTCTTCGCCAGGCCCTCATGCTTGCTGTCGACGGTACCGAGCCAACCGAACTGCGGCGCATCATGGAAGTACAGCTGGAGAATGCGAGTGAAATCGAGGCGCGCATCCCCGCCGTCTTCGAATCGGCGGGCGGATTCTCTCCCACCATCGGCATCATCGGTGCGGTCATCGGATTGATTCAGGTGATGCAGCATCTCGACCATATGGACCAGGTGGGCCGGGGGATCGCAGTGGCGTTCGTTGCCACCATCTATGGGGTGGGCGCGGCGAACATCTTCTTTCTGCCCGCCGCGGGCAAACTCAGGCAACGGGTCCGCGAAGACCAGCGCATCAAGGAGATGGCGCTGGAAGGGGTCATCTCCATCGTCGAAGGCATGAATCCGCGCATGATTGAGATCAAACTTGCCGGCTTTAACGGAAGCAGCGTCGCGCCGGACCTGGAGATGCGCGGATGAAGGCTCGCGCGTCGAAGCTCAAATCCTCGGGCCACGCTCATCAGGATCGCTGGCTTGTTTCCTATGCCGACTTCATCACCCTGTTGTTTGCCTTCTTCGTCGTGCTCTATGCCAGTTCGCGCGCCGACGAACGCAAGCAGGCTCAGATCGCGCACTCCATCCAGTCCGCTTTCCAGGTGCTCGGGCTTTTTCCGTCGACGCCCGCCGCACAGGATCATTCCGTCGATCCGCAAGCCTCCATGCCCCCGATCAATCTGGTTCTGGGTGACGATCTTTCCGCGTCACCTTCCGTACAGCAGGATCTCCAGCATCTGCAGACGCAACTCACCGGTGCCCTCTCGGCGCAGATCGCCCAGCATGTGGTTGCGCTCAAGCTGGGGCGCGAAGGGCTCGTCATCTCTTTACGGGAATCTGGTTTTTACGACAGCGGCTCCGCGCTTCCCCACCGCCAGTCGAAGCCGACTCTCGATCGGGCCGTTGCCATCATCGGAGCGACTCCTTACGACATTCGCATCGAGGGGCACACCGACAATGTGCCGATTCACACGCCGCAATTTGCCTCGAACTGGGAGCTTTCAACGGCACGCGCCACTGAGCTGGCGAAGATTTTCATTGTGGAGTACGGATTCTCGCCGGCGCGCCTCTCCGCCGCGGGTTTCGCCGAATATCACCCTGTCGCCGACAACGACACACCCGAAGGCCGGAGCCAGAACCGCCGCGTGGACATCATCGTCCTGCCTCGTATCAGCGTCATGCCCGGACAAAGCCTGCAGCGCTGATCGGACGCCGGTCAATCAGAAACAAGTCGAAGAAATTGTCTGCCGGGGCTCGCCGCATCGCTCAGTTGAATCCCAGTACCGGATGGGGGATGTAGGGTTCTTCCAGCTCGGCAATCTCTTCCGGCGTCAGCTTCACTTCGAGTGCCGCCACTGCATCTTCCAGGTGATGCTGCTTGGTCGCCCCTACGATCGGTGCGGTAATGCCTGGTTTCGCGAGCATCCAGGCGAGCGCCAGTTGCGCCTGGGGTAATCCTCGCTTCTTCGCCAGCGTCTCCAGTGCTTCAACCACCTTATGATCTGCCTCCTCGGTTGGTGCGTACATTTTGTTGCCGAAGTTGTCCGTCTCCGATCGCATCGTGTTCTCGCTCTGCCACGGCCGGGTGAGCCGTCCGCGCGCCAGCGGGCTCCACGGAATGATCCCGATCCCCTGCTCGCGGCAGAAGGGAATCATCTCCCGCTCCTCTTCGCGATAGAGCAGGTTGTAGTGATTCTGCATCGACACGAACCGCGTCCACCCATGCCGATCGGCAAGATAGAGTGCTTTCGCAAACTGCCAGGAATACATCGACGACGCCCCGATATAACGGACCTTGCCCGCCTTGACGACGTCGTGCAGCGCCTCCAGGGTTTCCTCGATGGGCGTCTCGTAATCCCAGCGATGGATCTGGTAAAGGTCCACATAATCCATCTCCAGCCGCCGCAGGCTCTGGTCCAGTTCGAACAGAATTTCCTTCCGCGACAAGCCCCGCCCGTTGGGCTCCTCGCGCATCACGCCCCACACCTTCGTCGCCACCACGACCGCTTCACGCCGTACTGCGCCTTTGAGAAACCGCCCCAGGACCTCCTCGCTGGCGCCGCTCGAGTACACATTCGCCGTATCGAAGAAGTTGATTCCGAGATCGAGCGCCTGCCGGAGGAAGGGCTGGCTCTGTTCCTCGTTGAGAGCCCAGGCGTGACGTCCCGCCTTCAGCTCTCCTGGGGCAGGCGGCCTGCCATACGTCATGCACCCGAGACAAATGCGCGAAACCTTCAGTCCGGTCCTGCCAAGATTCACATATTCCATCGTTGCTCCTTGGGAAATGCTCGTCGGGGTTGCCAACGCCCGTGCTCGTTCGACGCCGCCTTCGGCTGCGTGTCCAAACCAGCGCGTCGACTCTGTTTGGCCCGCCACGCGATCCAAACTTCGCTCAGGATGACAGTCCCTGTTATTCTTCATCCTTCGTTGCAAATCTATATTGCCAGAGGCTGTGCTTCCATGAAGATTCGTGGCTGTCTGCTGTTTTTGCTGCTCGCCTCCCTTCCGCCGGTTTGTCAGTTTTCGCTGCAGGCGCAGACTGCGCTGAGCACGCAGTATGCGCGCGATCCTCAGCAACCGGTGGATCAGGACTATACGGATCACATCAGGAAGTACACGACGGAACCCTATTTCAATTCTCCGCTGACAGATTATCTGCCCGCCTCGAAGGCCGTGCCGACTCCGGCGAAGGTGCTGGGTGATGTTTCCGGCGCGCCGAATATGTTGCCGTATGCCGAGGATGTCTACAAGTATTTCCGGCTGCTGGCGGCGAGTTCGCCGCGGGTGAAGGTGTACACGATCGGGCACACGGAAGAGGGCCGCGAGATGATTGCGGTTGCGATTGCGGATGAGTCGCTGCTGGCGCGACAGAAGGAAAACGATGCGCGGCTGGCGAAGCTGGCCGATCCGCGAACGATTCACCTGGACGACAAAGCGGCGGCGGATCTGGTGAAGCAGTCGTTCCCGGTGTACTACATCACGGGCACAATTCATTCGCCGGAGACGGGCGCGCCAACGGCGCTGATGGAAATGGCGTACCGGCTGGCGGTGGATGATTCGCCGTACATCAAATACATTCGTTCGCACATGATTGTGCTCATCACGCCGGTGGTGGAGGTGGATGGGCGCGATCGGATGGTGGACATCTATAAGTGGCATCTGGCGCACCCCGGCGAGAATTGGCCACGGCTGACCTACTGGGGGCATTACGTCGCGCACGATAACAATCGCGACGCGATGGCGATGACACTGGATCTGACGCGCAACGTGCTGAACACCTATTTGGACTGGCACGCACAGGTGCTGCACGATCTACATGAATCGGTGCCGTTTTTGTACGACAACACTGTAGGGGATGGGCCGTACAACGCATGGATCGATCCGATTCTGGCCGGGGAGTGGGCCGAGATCGGCTGGAACAATGTGCAGCAGATGACCGAGTTCGGGATGCCGGGGGTGTTCACGCATGGGGAATTCGATACGTGGAGCCCGGGATACCTGATGTTCCTTGCGGCGATGCACAACGGCATCAGCCGGCTGTATGAAACGTTTGGCAACGGGGGTGCCGATACGGAGAAGCGGATTCTGTCGCCGGAGGAGTACGAACGCACCTGGTTCAAGCAGAATCCTCCGCTGCCGGTGGTGGAGTGGTCGCAGAGGGACAACAACAATTATGAAGAGACAGCGCTGCTGTCGACGATCTCGTATTTTGCCCAGAACGGCCCGCAGTGGCTGGAAAACTACTATCTGAAGGCGAAGCGGAGTGTGCAGAAGCCGGACGCGTCGGGGCCGGCGGCGTACGTGATTGCTCCGGATGGTCAGTCGGCGAGCCGGCGGGCAGAGTTGTTGCGCGTGATGGCGCTGCAGCATGTGGAGGTGAGCCGGCTGTCGGAAGCCGCGACGGTTACCAATAAGCCGGCGAAGAAGACGGAGGGCGCTTCGGACGATGCAAAGAGCACTTCGAGTGCGTCGAAGACGCAGACCTTTCCGGCGGGAAGCTTTGTGATCCGGATGGATCAGCCGTATTCGCGCATCGCGGATGCGCTGCTGGATCGGCAGTACTGGGCACCGGATGATCCGCAGAAGCATCCTTATGACGATACGGGGTGGTCGTTCCCGGATTTGTTTGGCGTGCCGACGGTGCGGGTAACGGATGCTTCGATTCTCAAAGCGAAGATGGAGCCGGTGGCGGATGCGGGCGCTGCATCGGGCTCGGTATCAGGCTCGGGCGATGTGGTGGCCGTGAATAACGCGGGCGAAATTACGCTGCTGGGGCTACGGTATGCGCTGAAGGACGCGAAGGTTTCGGTGGCGGAACAGGCATTCGATGCCGGCGGAACGCATTTCGCCGCGGGATCGCTGCTGATCCGGAACGCGAGTGCCGATGCGCTGAAGAACGCGATCAAAGATGCGGATGTCGAGGCGGTGAGCCTGAATGCGGCGCCATCGGTAGCGACGCACGATGCGCCGGCGCCGCGGATCGCGATGATGCACACGTGGGGCGGGACGCAAACGGAGGGCTGGTGGCGCGAGGCGCTGGACAAGCTGCACGTGCCTTACGACTACATCAGCACGCAGACGGTTTCGCATGAGGGCGGGCTGCGGGACAAGTACGACGTGATCCTTTTTGCGCCCGTAGGGCGGTCGTCGACGCAGTCGATTGTGAACGGCATGCCGATGTGGGGGAATGCGCTGCCGTGGCAGAAGACGGATCTGACACCGAACCTGGGACGGGTTGATTCGACCGACGACCAGCGGCCGGGTCTGGGGCTGAATGGCGTCGAGCATCTGCGCGAGTTCGTAGAAAAGGGCGGCCTGCTGATCACATCGGAAGACACGGCGCAGTTTGCCATTGACGAGGGGCTGGCGCCCGGGGTGTTTGTGAATCGCGGCGCCAATGTGCACGTCGTGGGGAGCGTGCTGGGCGCGACGTTTGTGGATCACAAGAGCCCGGTGGCGTGGGGTTATGGCGATAACCTCGCCGTGTACAGCGCGGACGGTATGGCTTTCACGGTTGGAAATATGACCGCGCCGCGGCACATCGAGACAGAGAAGGATTATCACCGCGCGACCGGGCGCGGCGGGCCGCAGGAAGAAGATATTCCGCAGGGACGCGCGGCGGTGGAACCAGAGGCGCTGCCTTCGCCGAAGCCGTGGGAGGCGACGCCGCTGAACGAAGAGGAGGCGCGCAATAATCCATACGTGATTCCGGACCAATACAAGCCGGATGTGATTTTGCGGTTCGTTTCCTCGAAAGGGCTGCTGCTGTCGGGGCTGCTGGAGGGCGGCGGCGCGATCGAGGAGAAGCCGGTGGTGGTCGACGCCCATTTCGGCCAGGGGAATGTGCTGCTTTTCGCGAACAATCCGATTTATCGGGGCGAGACGATCGGGAGCTACGGGCTGGTGATGAACGCGATTCTGAACTTCGATCATCTGGCAAAGACCAGGTAGGGACCACCACGGGGGCCCTTTGCTTCGGATCCGTCGCGGTGCCCTCATACAAAGTGTTTTGGCTTTGGACGCCGCAGGAGTCGTCTTGGCTGAATCTCGAGACAAGCTCGGTCTGATCGCGGGCAATGGGCGCTTTCCGTTTCTGCTGCTCGATGCGGCAAGGGCGCACGGGACCGAAGTCGTTGTTGCCGCAATCAAAGAGGAGACGGATCCGGAGATGGATGCGCGGGCCGCAATCGATGCAGGTGTTCGGGTGCACTGGCTTTCGCTGGGGGAACTGTCGCGGCTGATTGAGACGTTTCAGCGGGAGGGCGTTCACAAGGCCGTCATGGCCGGTCAGGTGAAGCACAAGCAAATCTTCTCGAGCATTCGTCCAGACTGGCGGTTGGCGAAACTGCTGCTGAATCTGCGTACGCGGAACACCGATATGTTGCTGGGCGCGGTGGCGAAGGTACTCGGCGATGAGGGCATCGAACTGATTTCGTCGACGACGTATCTTGAGCCGCTGTTGGCGCAGCCGGGCGTGATGACGGCACGGTCGCCGAATGAGCAGGAGCAGAAGGATATTGCGTACGGGCGCGAGGTCGCGCGGGGGCTTGCCGGCTTCGATTTGGGCCAGACGGTGGTGATTGCGGCGCAGGCGTGCGTGGCGATTGAGGCGATGGAGGGGACGGACGCAACGATTGAGAGGGCAGGGGCGCTGATGCGGAGTTTGGAGGAAGATGCGTCGACGCTACACCCCAGCGAACAAAGTTCGCCGGGGACCCCGTTGCTGGAGCGGAGTCTAACAGTAGTGAAGGTCGCGAAGCCGAAGCAGGATCTTCGTTTCGATGTTCCGGTGATTGGGATTCGGACGATGGAGACGATGCGAGGGGCCGGCGCAACCTGTCTGGCGCTGGAGGCGCGGAAGACGCTGATTTTCGATCGAGAGGCGGTGCGAGCCGAGGCGGATGCCGCCGGGATTGCCGTAATCGCCATGGAAAACGGATAATGATCGAGCACGGATCAGAGTCGAAACAAACGTGCCGAATCTGCGAACCCCAGGGCCTCGCACGCGCGTCATGCAAAAGGAGAAGGTTATGTCGAAGATTTCCGCGATTGTCGTTGCGGTCGTCGTTGTTTTGGTGGTGGGAGGGTTGGCGCTGCAGCGCACCTTCGCCGCCGATAACGGCCCGATGCCCGAAGTGGGCCAGGCTGCGCCAACGTTCACGCTGCCCAATCAGGAAGGCCAGCCGGTCAGCCTCGATAGTTATAAGGGCAAGTGGGTGGTGCTGTACTTCTACCCAAAGGATATGACCCAGGGCTGCACCATTGAGGCGCACAACTTCCAGCGCGATCTGGACAAGTACAAGGCGATGAATGCCGTGATTCTGGGGGTAAGCGTGGACACGGTGGACAGCCACAAGCAGTTCTGCACGAAGGACTCGCTGAGCTTCACGCTGCTGGCGGATCCGGATAAGAAGGTGGTGCCGCAGTACGGATCGCTGGGCAACTACGGACCGATGGTGATCGCCAACCGGAATACTTTTCTGATCGATCCGCAGGGAAAGATCGTGAAGGTATGGACAAAGGTGAATCCGCAGGTGCACAGCGATGAGGTGCTGGCGGCGCTGGGGGAAATGCAGAAGGCGGCGTGAGCGGGTAAGAGGGGAATAGGGATTAGCGATTAGGGATTAGAAGTACCTGGCTTGTTGCCGAAGACAGGATGCGTGAGAACCTGTCGGCATCGTAGAACAACGCTGTGATCCAACAGCAAGCCAGGTTTCATTGCAATCTCGTCGTTTGGCAGCGCGCAGTGGAGCTGTGCGCTGCGATTTACTCTGTCACCCGCAAATTTCCCCAAGAAGAAGTGGACGGCCTGACGAATCAGGTGCGCCGAGCCAGCGTCTCGATCAGGCGATATCGCAGAGGGCTATGGGCGCGAGTCGAGAGAGGAATACAAATACTTCCTGCGCGTAGCGAAAGGTTCCTGCGCGGAGCTTCAGACACAGCTGATTATTGCCCACAGACTCGGTTTTCTGGATGCATTGGATTTCGAGAAGGGTAGAGGGGCTCGCATCAGAGGCAGGCAGAATGCTTGCCGCGATGCTGAGCAAGCTTCGATCTAATCGCTAATCCCTACTGGTCCTTCACCGGCGTGATGGGGTGTTTGTTTTCGGGGGCGTTGGGGGAGACGCCGAAATCCCACACATCGAGATTGATGACGCCGGGCTGGAGGATTTCCATCAGCGCGTACTCGCCGATGGGGAGCGGGTCCTTCGGCGTCAGCTTCATCCAATGCTTGCCGGGCAGCACTTCTGCTTTCGTTGGGACGACGTCGGCGGACTGCGTAGCATTGCCTGCGCGGCTGATGCGCACCGCGCCGATGACGCGTTCGCCGGGCTGGACGTCGACGCGCACGATGGAGTAACGGCTGTCTGGTGAGCTGTAATCGTTCTTATCCTGGACGGAATTGGCGCCGTGGGTGTTGACCATCAGCGCGTCTTCGGGTGCGACCTGCTCAGAGTTGCCGACGTCGAGGCTCACGTAGAGGACCGGGTCGTCCACATGGACGCGGACGCGCGCGGCCTGGCCATTGAGACGCACTGGCTCTTTGGCGCCGCTGAAGGAGGCAATGGCGGCGCGCAGCACGTTGTGGTTCGTGTCGCGGTTAACGTTGCCGGTGCTCTGGTCGAGGTGGACGAGTTCGGGGATGCTCTGAAAATTATCGAGGATGAAGATGCCGTCGCGGTCGGGGAGATGAAGGTTGGACGCAACCAGCGGTGTGCGGGCCAGCTGGTCGGCGCGCTCGGCGGCGGCGGCCGCATCGATGGCGGCAGCTTCTTTCTGCTGCTCCTCATGTGTGGTCGCGGGTGGGTTGACCGCGGGTGCCTGCGAATCCGGGGGAGCTGCGCCGTTTTCGTGCTCCTTGTTCCACTTCTCGGTGGCAGGCCAGTCGACCAGATCGTTGGGAACTTCCTCCCAGTCGGCGCGCTCGGCGCTGTAGTAGCGGACACGGTCGCCCTTGACCTGCCATTTGGTGACGATCTGGTACGAGCCGTCCTTGAGGATGAGGCGCTTGTTATTAATGTGCTGCGCGTAGGCTGCGGGAGTGAGCGTGAGGAGACCGAGGGGCGGGGTGGGCGTCAAAGCCAGGAGCGCCAGAGCGATCGGGATGAGACGAACAGCGCGCATTGCTCTCCATTAGATATGGGGTGAAGGGTATCCGTCACCCGATGTTTTGCGGGATGACGGGCGAGCAGGGCCGGTTTGCTGGGCTGGGAGGGTGGACGGTAGACTGAGTTCCCCTGAGACAATCGACCATTTGCGAGAGGCAAGGACCGTTTGCCTTGCTGCGGTTGGCGCTGCTGGGGCGACGGCGGCGGCTGTGGGGAGCTGTGTTGCTGTTGTTGTCGCTGGCGGCGCCGGTGGCGTCAGCACAGGTCGATGCGACGCAGTGGCACTCCGGATTGGTGACGCTGAGCGAGGGATGGCGGGAGCACGAGGGGGACGAGGCTGCGTGGGCGCAGGCAAATTTCGACGACAGCCAATGGAAGAAGGTGGAGCTGGACGACCTGGGCGCTGCGCAGGTGGGATCGCGATGGTATCGAATGCACGTGAAGCTGGCGGCGGATCATCCGCATGTGCATCTGCTGATTGCGGGGGGCGAGGGGACGTACGAGCTGTACGTCAATGGAGAGCTGCAGGAAGGCCCGGGACTGCGTCGATTGTTTGGGGTGAAGCGGCCTACGGAGCAGGTGTATTCGCTCGAGGATGTGGGGACGGATGTCGTGGTGGCGGTGCGGACGCGGACGCCCCCGATCTATTCGATCGCGTATCTGCCGTTGTTTCTGACCGCGGCGGTGGGGACGGCAGGGGCGATCGAGAACGAGCGACAGGCGATGGAGAGCCAGCGGCTGTACGCGGCGGTGCCGTCGATCATGATCAATCTGGTACTGGTGCTGGCAGGGATTGGGGCGTTTGCGTTGTATCGCAGCCAGCTGAAGCATGCAGAGTACATGTGGCTGGGGCTGTATCTGTTTCTGCTGGGGCTGTCGAATTTGCTGGCCAGCCTCGCGATCGACGGCATCACCCCGCTGGCCTGGAATAACGTGCTGGGCGATCCGTTGCTCTATGTGCTGACGATCATGCAGATCCAGTTCACGTTCAGCTTCGCAGGGCAACGCCCCGGGCGCCTATGGCGAGCGTACGAATGGCTGCTGCTGGCGCCGATCCTGATTGCGTTAATGACCGTCGTGGGATGGTTCTCCGGCAGCCGTTATGACCTGATCGAAGCACTTGTGATCCTGCCTGCGGCGATGTTGTTGCCAGTGCAGCTTTTGGTCTGGTATCGGAGGGGGAATCGCGAGGCAGGATGGCTGATCCTGCCGAGTTTGCTGCCGACGGCAACGACGGCGGTGTTCGACGTGGGATCTGTTTCGATCTACACGGGGTGGGGGCGGCTGGACTTTTTGGCCAATCCGATTCCGGTGGGCCCGGTTCCGCTGCAGATCACGGATGTGGGCGGGTTTTTGTTTGTGCTGGCGATCGCGGTGGTGATGTTCCATCGTTTCACCCGAGTGAGCCGGGAGCAGGCGCGCGGCGCAGCGGAGCTGGACGCAGCCCGGGCGATTCAGCGGCGGCTGGTGCCGGAGCAGCTACCGGAGATTGACGGGTATGAGATCGAGGCGGCGTATTTTCCGGCGGAAGAGGTGGGGGGGGATTTTTATCAGGTGCTGGAGACCAAAGACGGCGCAAAGCTGGTGATAGTAGGCGACGTGAGCGGCAAGGGGTTGAAGGCGGCGATGACAGGGACGCTGGCGCTGGGCGCGCTGCGGGTGTTGGCGACGGAGGGTCTGGGGCCGGCGGCAGTGTTGACGCGGCTGAATCGACAGCTCGCGGAGACGCACGACGAGGGATTCATCACCTGCATCTGCGCGCGGGTTATGCCGGAGGGCGAAGTGACGGTGGCGAATGCGGGGCATTTGCCACCGTATCGCAACGGGGAGGAGATGTTGCTGGAGCCGGATCTGCCGCTGGGGATTGCGCCGGAGGAGAAGTATGAGGAGCATGGGTTTCGCCTGGAGGGAGGCGATCGGCTGATGCTTCTTTCCGATGGCGTGGTGGAGGCAAGGAATGGGCGCGGGGAGTTGTTTGGGTTTGCGCGGACGCAGGCGATCAGCGCGGAGCCGGCGACGGCGATTGCAAAGGCGGCGCTGCGGCATGGGCAGGCGGACGATATTACGGTGCTGACGCTGACCCGGGTGAGGAGCGAGGCGGTTGCGGCGGCGGCGCGGGCGACGGCGTTGGCCGGTGCAGAGGCAGGCTTAGGATAGGGATGGGCCCGGATGGCGAAATCGGCAGACGCAGCGGACTTAAAATCCAGCTTAAGTATACATAAATAGCCTGCAATCAGTGCAATAGCTATTTACTTTTCCCTACACATCTGCTA
>Ga0210385_10001651_pt1 | contig 13736 bp, 10 predicted proteins | sample IncBWH26OmetaG_FD_160107 | JGI IMG/M metagenome (GOLD analysis project Ga0210385, IMG submission 160107) | Forest soil microbial communities from Barre Woods Harvard Forest LTER site, Petersham, Massachusetts, United States - Inc-BW-H-26-O ... | reverse complement strand
AGAGAGGCTGGCACATCACCTCGACCTGCGGCGTGTTCGGCGCCGCCGTGGGTGCCGGAAAATTGTTGGGACTGAACGCACAGCAGATGATCTTTGCGCTCGGCGCCGCGGCGACACAGTCCGGCGGCTTGTGCGAGTGCCTCGGCACGCCGGCAAAGAGCGTCAGCGTCGGCAATGCGGCGCGCAACGGCCTGCTCTCGGCGCTGCTCGCGGCAAAAAATTTCGACGGACCGGCCGAGCCGCTCACCGGCGCGCAGGGCTACTACCATGCGCTCAACGAAATGCCCGATCTGTCATCGCTGACGCAAAATCTCGGCGAGACCTGGGAAATTCTCGGCACCGCCTACAAACCCTATCCGTGCGGCTTCGTCATCCATCCGGTGCTCGACTGTGTGCTCGACTGGCGGTCCGCCAACCCTGCTGCGGTGGTCGGGAAGGTGATCGTGGCCGGAAATCCGCTTCTTGCCGCGCGCGCCGACCGGCCGGACATTTCAACCGGCCGCGAGGCGCAGGTCAGCACGCAGCATGCTGTTGCCGCAGCCCTCGTCACCGGCAAGGCCGGCGTCGACGAATTCACCGACGCCTGCGTCAACGATCCGAAGGTTTTGGCCCTGCGCGGCAAAGTCACTGTGCTGCGGGACGAGGCGTTCCCGACGACGTCTGCGGCTGTCGAAATCACGACCGCCGACGGCAAAGTACACAAAGTCGCGCAAGCGGCGGCGCGGGGCAGCGCCGACAATCCCATGAGCGACAGGGACCTCGAAGATAAGCTGCGCACGGCCGCGGCAAATGCAATTGCCGGCCGCGATATTGAGCCGCTGATCGGGGCCATCTGGCAATTGGACGCGCGCGAGGATATTTCAGGGCTGGCGTTGCTCTCCACACCGCGCGCCTGAACCGCAATTAACCACCCGCGACGAAGGACGAATGGCTCCTCCGCTTCTTCAGCTCAAGGACATTGCGCTTAGCTTCGGCGGCACGCCGCTTCTCACCGGTGCGGAACTCACGGTTTCGCCGGCCGAGCGCGTGTCGCTGGTCGGGCGCAACGGCTCGGGGAAATCGACGCTGCTCAAGATCGCGGCCGGACTGGTGGAGCCCGATGCCGGCACGGTTTTCATGCAACCCGGCGCGCTCATTCGTTACCTGCCGCAGGAGCCGGATTTCGACGGCTTTGCCTCAACGCTCGCTTATGTCGAGGCGGGGCTGCGGCCGACCGACGATCCGCATGCGGCACGCTATCTGCTCGAACAGCTCGGCCTCGCCGGGCGCGAAGATCCGGCGCATCTCTCCGGCGGTGAAGCGCGCCGCGCAGCGCTCGCCCGCGTGCTGGCGCCGCAGCCGGATGTGCTTCTGCTCGACGAGCCGACCAACCACCTCGACCTGACGACGATCGAATGGCTCGAGCGCGACCTCGATGCCCGGCGCAGCGCGCTGGTCATTATCAGCCATGACCGGCGTTTTCTCTCGACGTTGTCGCGCAGCACGGTCTGGCTCGATCGCGGGCAGACGCGGCGCATCGAGCGCGGCTTTGCCCATTTCGAAGAATGGCGCGACGCGGTGCTGGCGGAGGAGGAGCGCGACCAGCACAAGCTCGATCGCAAGATCGCCGCCGAAGAGCATTGGATGCGCTACGGCGTCACCGCCCGTCGCAAGCGCAACATGCGCCGGGTCGGGCAATTGCAGGCGCTGCGCGAACGGCGCCGCATCCATCGCGCCAGCGCCGGCAACGCCAAGATCACAGCCGGCGCGGCGGCGCCATCGGGCGCTTTGGTCGTCGAGGCGAAGGATATCGGCAAGAGCTATGGCAATCGCGCCATCGTCGGCGATTTCTCAACCCGCATCGAGCGCGGCGATCGCATCGGTATCGTCGGACCGAACGGCAGCGGCAAGACCACGCTGATCAATCTGCTGACAGGTGCGCTGACGCCGGACAGCGGCACAGTGAAGCTCGGGGCGGCGCTCGCCGTCGCCACGCTCGAGCAGCACCGTGACAGCCTCGATCCCGATGTCACGGTGGCGCAGGCGCTGACCGGCGGTTCCGGCGATACGGTCATGGTCAATGGCGGCGCCAAGCACGTCATCGGCTATATGAAGGACTTTCTGTTCGGCAGCGAGCAGGCGCGCACGCCACTCAACAAGCTCTCGGGCGGCGAGCGCGGCCGGCTGATGCTGGCGCGCGCGCTGGCCAAGCCGTCCAATCTCCTTGTGCTCGACGAGCCGACCAACGATCTCGACATGGAAACGCTCGACGTGCTCGAAGACATGCTCGCCGAATATCCCGGCACCGTGCTGCTGATCAGCCACGACCGCGATTTTCTCGACCGGCTGGTGAGCGGGGTGATCGTGCCGGAAGGCAATGGGCGCTGGATCGAATATGCCGGCGGCTACAGCGATATGCTGGCGCAGCGCGGCGCTGATCTGACGCGACAGAGTGCCAAAGAGGCGCCCAAGGAGCCGCTGCCAAAAGCAGCCAAACAGGGAGAGTCTGCCAAGCCGCAGCCGGCGAAACGGCGGCTGATGTTCAAGGATAAACACGCGCTGGAAACGCTGCCGAAGACTATCGCGACCTTGCAGGACGATATGAAAATCCTGCAGGAGAAGCTCGACGATCCGGGCTTCTATGCACGCGATCGTTCGGGCTTCGAGAAAGTCACAGCCTCGCTCGGCGAGCTGCAGCAGAAAATCGCCACCGCCGAAGAGCAGTGGCTGGAACTTGAAATCCTGCGCGAGGAAATCGCCGGTGGCTAAGTGATTTTATTGCGCATGATCTTTTCGGAAAACCGGTGCCGACTTTTCCGGATCATGCGCTCGCCTTGCGCTTGTGAATATCCTTCACGTCGGTGAAGGTGATGCCGCGATTGTGCTCGCCGGTATATTCAAGATCGAAGGCGTTGCGCGCCATGAAAACAAGATCGTCATCGAAATCGTCGGCAATCGCCGACGGACGCACTTTGACGAATTCGTCGAATGCCTTGCGGTCGTCCGCCGCGATCCAGCGCGCCAGCTGAAATTCCGACGGGCTCCAATCGACCTCGAGCCCATATTCGGCGGCAAGCCGCGCCTTCAGCACGTCGAGCTGCAGCGGGCCGACAACGCCGACCAAGGCCGGCGAGCCGTCGTGCGGCCGAAACACTTGCGCGACGCCTTCTTCGGCGAGTTGCGCCAGCGCCTCTTTCAGTTTCTTTGCCTTCATCGCGTCGGGCAGCCGGACGCGGCGCAAGATTTCCGGCGCGAAATTCGGCACGCCGACGAAATTCAAATCCTCGCCCTCGGTCAGGCTGTCGCCGATGCGCAGCGTGCCGTGGTTCGGAATGCCGACCACGTCGCCGGCATAGGCCTCCTCGGCAAGCGCCCGGTTCTGGGCGAAGAAAAATTGCGGCGCGTTGAGCGTAATGGTCTTGCCCGAGCGCACCTGCTTGACCTTCATGCCGCGGATGAGCTTTCCCGAGCACAGCCGCACGAAGGCGATGCGGTCGCGATGGTTCGGATCCATATTGGCCTGGATCTTGAAAACAAAGGCCGACATGCCGGGCTCGGTCGCCGCCACTGCGCGCTTGTCAGCGGCCTGCGCCCGCGGCGGGGGTGCCATGGCGGCGAGCGCGTCGAGGAGATCGCCGACGCCAAAGTTCTTCAGCGCGCTGCCGAAGAATACCGGCGTGAGGTGGCCCTCGGCGAAAGCTTTGGCGTCGAAGCGATTGCAGGCGTCGCGCACGAGATCGAGCTCGCCTCCGATCGTCGCCGCGTCGAGGTTCTTGTTCAGCGCGGCAACTTCATCGATCGTCATCTCGTGCAGCGTGCCGGCGGTGCCCGCGCCGCCCTCAAGGAGCCGTACGCCGCCGGATTCAATGTCGATCGTGCCCGTGAAATCGCGGCCACGGCCGACCGGCCAGGTCATCGGCGCGGTGTCGAGCGCCAGCGTCTTCTCGATCTCGTCGAGAAGCTCGAACGGGTCGCGGCTTTCGCGATCCATCTTGTTGATGAAGGTGATGATCGGAATGTCGCGCAGCCGGCACACCTCAAAGAGCTTGCGGGTGCGCGGCTCGATACCCTTGGCGGCGTCGATCACCATCACCGCGGAATCGACCGCGGTCAGCGTGCGGTAGGTGTCCTCGGAGAAGTCTTCGTGGCCCGGCGTATCGAGCAGATTGAACATGCGGCCGGCATAGTCGAAGGTCATCACCGAGGTGACCACCGAGATGCCGCGGTCGCGCTCGATGGCGAGCCAATCCGAGCGGGTCGAACGCCGGTCGCGCTTGGCCTTGACCTGGCCGGCGAGCTGGATGGCGCCGCCGAACAGCAGCAGCTTTTCCGTCAGCGTGGTCTTGCCGGCGTCCGGATGCGAGATGATCGCGAAAGTGCGCCGCCGCTCTACCTCGGTCGCGATGGCCGACGGGGCTGCCGTGTCTGCGGGAGTGCCCGCCTGGGCGCGAATGGGCATGTTCATGGCGGAGTGGATGTGGCAGTTCCAAATGGCGCTAGCAAGGGCGGTTTGGTGACAATTCCATGATTCGCTTAAAGAAAAAGTTGATCCGGGCCTTTGCCGGGGTCAGCAAAGTCGGCTGTAATAGCGGCCAAGAAACGGAACGGGATGGGGATCGAAACGATGAACAAAGCGGTCAACAGCAAGCGCGTTTTCGGCGTCAAGCCGCACCGGCCGATCGGCTATGGCGAGATGCTCGGTGAGCGGGGCGACGTGCGGCTCGACATGCTCGGGCAGGAAATCCCGGACGCGGCCGCGCTCGAGGTTCTGTCCGCCGCGCATGCCTACCAGATCAGTTCGGCGCGGGACGAACTGGCGGCGCATTATCACGTCAGCGGCGAGCTGTTGAAAAAGACGCCGAGCCTGCTGATCGTCTCCACCAACGGCGCCGGCTACGACACCGTCACCGTCCAGGACTGCACCGACAATGGCGTCCTGGTCGTAAACCAAGCAGGCGGTAATGCCGAATCTGTCGCCGAACATGTGCTCGGCATGATGCTGTGTTTGGCCAAACGGGTCGGCGAATGCGACCGCGCCTTGCGCGCCGGCACGCTTGGCGACCGCAACAATTACACCGGCACCGAAGTCGTCGGCCGCACTGTCGGCATTATCGGCCTCGGCAATGTCGGGCGGCGCGTCGCGCAATTGTGCGGCGTGCTGTTCCGCATGCAGGTGCTGGCCTACGATCCGTATCTGAGCGCCGAGGACATCCGCGCCCGCGGCGCCGCCAAGGTCGAGCTCGATGAATTATTGCGCCGCTCGGACTTCGTCTCGATCAATTGCCCGCTGACCGACGAGACGCGCAAGATGATCTCGGCGTGCGAATATGCGCTGATGCAGCCGCACGCTTATTTCATCACCACGGCGCGCGGCTTCATTCACGACGAGGAAGCGCTGGAGCGGGCGCTGCGCGACAAGAAGATCGCCGGCGCCGGTCTCGATGTCTGGGCCAAGGAGCCGCCGCCGGCCGATCATCCGCTGATGAAATTCGACAATGTGCTGGTCACTGCGCACACCGCGGGCGTAACGCGCGAGGCGCGCGCCAATATGGGCAAGATTGCCGCCGAGCAGATTCTCGATGCGCTCGACGGCAAGCCGGCGCCGCGCATCGTCAATCCGCAGGTCTGGCCGGTTTATGCCAAGCGGTTCGAGAAGGCGTTCGGCTTCGCGCCGCAGCGGTAGCGGCTAGCCGGTATATTCCAGGATGTGCATGCCCTGGCCCCAGCGGTCGATCAGGTAGAGCCGGCCTTCCTCGTCACTGCCGATATCGTTTGACTGGATGCCAGGCGAACCTTACGGCGTCTCCGGCACGTAGCAGCCGATCTCTCTCGGATGCAGCGGGTCTGAAACGTCGACGGCGCGCAGCCCGGCGTTGAAATAGGTCAGGAACACCACGTCTTTCCACGGCCCGTCGGCCGGCAGATCTTCGAGAATGTTATGCGCGCCGAAGCGGCCCGGCCGGTCGTAATATTTCTCGCGCTCGGGCATGAAGGTCGCGATCGGCAGCGGATTGGTTTCGTCGCGCGCGTCGATGATCCACATGAATTGCGCGTCCCAGAACTTCTGTTTCGCGCGCGCCTCGTCAGTGACCACGAGATAGGGCCGGTCGCCGATCGGCCAGCAGGTATGGGTGGAGCCCGGAAACGGCGGCGACCATTTGATATGGCCGACAAGCTTCATGTCGTGCAGATCGCTGCAGTCGATGATCGACATGCCGCCGCCCCACCAGGCGCAATACATGCGGTTGCCGCGGATCATCGGCGGGCCGTGCAGGGTGGCGGCTTCCTCGTGCGGATGCGGATCGTTGCCGACTTCGTCAGAGTCGGTCTTCATCCACGGCAGGCCCCAGATGCTGACGACTTCAGGCTTCAGCGGATTCTTGATGTCGAGCGTCCAGATCACGCGCTTGTCCCAGCCCGGCGCGTCGTTCGGCATGAACGCAAGTCCACGCTGAAGGTCGACGCCGAAACGGTGCGGTCCGGAGCCCGGCATGTCGTAGAAGCCGACGGGCTTCGGCGCCGACGGTGTCGAAATGTCGAAGATGAAAAAGCCGGCACGCGCGTTCTTGCCTTTGTCGCCAGCGAGCCGCTCCGAATTCACATAGAGCAGATCGTTGCCGACGATGCGCAGCTTATGGCAATGCACGCCGGGCGGCGCGCGGAATTCGCCGACTTTCTTCGGCTTCTTCGGATCGCGCACGTCGTGGACGGTGAAGCCCTCCGGGCCGTTGAAGCTCGAGCCGCCGACGGCGCCGACATAGGCGTGGCCTTTGTAAATCTGCACCAAGCTGCCGCCGCCCCAGGCTGCGCTCGGGTCGTGGCCGAGCAGACGAAAGTTCTTTGCTTCTTCGGGGAAGATAGCAGGCATAAGCACTCCTTGGCTCTTCGCGCCAGTTATTCTTGCACCAGCTTCATGGCGCGATCGTAATAGGACAGGTCGAGATAATGCTGCGGGTCTGCCGGCTGCCCGCCTTCCTTGCCACCTTCGGTCTCGGCGCGCAGCGCCAGCGCGTTCTTGAAACCGGCCATGTCGAACGCGGCATCGCGGGTGAAGCCGAAGCCTGGTTCGGCGATCACCACGAGGTTTTTCTCCGCCATGTCTGGCGTCAGCTTGAGCTTGTCGACCAGCATTGCCGCCGCTTCGGCATGGTTCTTCGGATCGAGCGACCAGCGCAGCGCTTCGATGTAGGCGGCGAGATATTGCACCAGCACATCCGCGTGGGCGCTAGCCCAGTCGCGCCGCACGAAAGCGCCATCGGCCTGATAGGGACCGAGCATATCGGTGGTGCGGCCGAGGCTGTGCATGCCCTTGGTGGCGGCGATGAGCGAGAATGGTGAATTGAGGATGGCGCCGGCATTGTTCTTGTCGTCGAGCATTGCCTGCAGGCGGTGCGTGCCGTTGCCGACTGGATTGAGCGTGTAATCGGTTCCGGCCTTGAGTCCGTGCTGCAGCAGGATCTTCTTCGCTTGCAGCGCGTAAGCCGTGTTGGTGGCGTCAACGACGATGGCGTGGCCCTTGATGTCGGCGAAGTCCTTGATGTTGTTCTGCACGTAGAACTCGTTGGTGCCGCTGTCGCCGCCACTAACGATGACCACATCAACCTTGGCGACATCGATCATGGCGACCGCGTTGTCGACCGCGGAATGGGCGATATCGATCGAGCCGTCGGCAAGCCCCTGGCGCTGGCGCTCGGAGTTCTCGGTGAATTGCAGGTCGATGCTCAAGCCGCGCTTGGCAAAAAAACCGCGGTCGATGCCGGCATAGAACGGCAACGAGCGGGCGGAGCGGAACACATTGACGTGCAGTAGGGTCGGTTCGGCGGCCGGTGCTGTCGCGGCGAAGGTCCAGATCCCAAATATGAGTGCGGAGACCGGGAGGAGGGCGCGGCTAAATTGCACAACAAGCCGCGTAAAACCGAACGGATACGCCAATTGATGCCTCACTGGGATCGTGTCCTGGCTTTCGGCCGCTCTTATTGTCATCATCGTCGGCGGCCGGGCGAAACAAACCACTAGCGGCAGCGTGAAGCAAGAGCACTGCAATCGTGGCTGAAACCATTTCCCGCGAAGGCTCGCCTAACATGACCGGCCGCGACAGCGCCGATCTGTTCGGTCATCCGCGCGGGCTCACTTTCCTGTTCACGACCGAGATGTGGGAGCGTTTCTCTTATTACGGGATGCGCTCGCTGCTCGTCCTTTACATGACGAAATATCTGTTGCTGCCGGATCACGCCGGTAACGTTGCCGGGCTGCTGACCGTCAAGCACGGGCTCGAAGCCGTGTTCGGTCCACTCGACGTGCAGCCTTTGTCGTCGCAGATCTGGGGGCTTTATACCGGGCTCGTCTATTTCACGCCGATTTTCGGCGGGTTGCTGGCCGACCGCGTACTCGGTCAGCGCCACACCGTCGTTATCGGCGCTGTGCTAATGGCCATCGGCCATTTCATGATGGCTTTTGAACAGCTCTTTGTCTTTGCGCTGTTGGCGCTGATCCTCGGCAATGGCTGCTTCAAGCCGAATATTTCCACCCAGGTCGGCGGCCTCTACGCGCCCGGCGATCATCGCCGCGACCGCGCCTATTCGATCTTCTATGTCGGCATCAATCTCGGCGCGTTCCTGGCGCCGCTGATCTGCGGCACGCTCGGCGAGAAAGCCGGCTGGCACTATGGCTTTGCCGCAGCCGGCGTCGGCATGTGCATCGGGCTTTGCATCTATCTCTACGCGCTGCCGATGCTGCCGCAGACCCCCACCTTTTCCTCCCCCGCAAGCGGGGGAGGGAAGGGAGGGGGGTTGACGCATATCGAACGGCGGCCGCTGAACCGCGACGAGTGGCGCGCCATCGGCGCGCTTCTGGTGCTGTTCGTGCCCAATACGCTGTTCTGGGCGACCTATGAGCAGATGGGCAACACGACGATCCTCTGGATCGACAGCAAGGTCGACCGCAGCATCGATCTTCTCGGATGGATGGCACAAATCCCGACGACCTGGTTTCTCGCCTTCAACCCTTTCATGATCTTTGCCTTCACGCCCTTTGTCGTGATGCTGTGGGCGCGGCAGGCCGAGCGCCGCACCGAACCGTCGACCATCACCAAGATGGCGTTCGGCTGTTTCGGCGTCACGGCGGCCGATCTGATCAGGGCCTTTGCCGCGTTTCACGCCGGCGCGGGCCAGGCGAGTTGGCTCTGGGTGCTGTTATCGATCGCGACCGTCACGCTCGGCGAGCTTTATCTGTCGCCGGTCGGGCTGTCGCTGGTGACGAAAGTCGCGCCGGCGCGCATCCTCTCGATGATGATGGGAATCTGGCTCGCGACGAATTTCACCGGCGGGTTTCTCGCCGGCTATATCGGCAGCTTCTGGAGCCGGATGCCGCCGCCGCAATTCTTCTTGCTGGTGGCCGGCATCTCCGCACTGGCCGGCGTGATGATCTTTGCCTGCCGGTGGCTGCTCAAGGGGATGTTGCGGGAGTAGCCGCTTATCCTGCGTAGTTTTCCCGAGGCGGATAGCTGCGATTAGATTTGAGCGATGTCGGCGGGCAAGTGGATGATGAATTCAGTTCCCGGCTTGAGTCTGTTGATTTCGAGCGTGCCGCCCAGCTGCTGCACGGTTGAAACCACCATCTTCATTCCCAATGAAGACGACTTGCCATCTATTTTAAAGTCGGGTGGAAGCCCTCGTCCCCGATCGGCAATACTCAAATCGATGCCGCGGCGCTTCTTGTGCTTTAGCGTGACTTTAATGGACCCCGATTCGTTGTCCGAAAATGCGTGCTTGAGCGCGTTTGTTATCAATTCGTGGGTCAACATGCCGAGAGAGATAGCATGTGGACCTGAAAGCTCGAGCGAATCAGCATCGACCTCGATCGAGGGCCTCTTGACTCCGACATAGGCGTTCGCGCTCGTGCTGCAAATTGTTCTTAGAAACTCGCCGAATTCCACGTATTCCAAAGTATCGGCCTGATAAAGCTGGCGATAGACCGTTCCCATCGCGACGACGCGATCGCGGGCATTTGCAAGATTTTCCCGTGCCACGGAACTCTTGGTAGATCGCCTTTGCATTTCCAGGAGGCCAGAAAGCAGCGCAAGGCTGTTCATCACGCGATGTTGAAGTTCGCGTAACAGGAGGTCTTTCTGCTTAAGCAGCTCATCAATCCTGCCTGACATTCGGGTCAATGCCGCGCTCAGCTGTCCAAATTCGTCTGAATATCTGAATTTGGGAAAAGCCGCAGACGTGTCGCCTGACTCCCATTTGCGCGCGCTCTTGATAATCGCGCGGACGGGACGGTCGATCATGAGATAGGCGGCCAGCCATACGACAATAACCGCAAGAATTATGAAAATGAAATCGAACGCAATTCCGCGCACATTGACGATGGAGGTTTCCGCCAAAGCCGAATCGCGATCAAGCGCAACCGCCGTGAACAGGCTTTCGGGCGCGCGAGCGGACGGCGCAACGCCGACAATCAAAGGCCGGCCGATCGAATCCTTGATATCAATCGTTCCCGGCTTTTCATGTGGCACGAGCGAAAAGATCTGCTTTGCAACAGCATCGGCTTCTTCAGACTCATTTGCTGGAAGCGTGAGTATCAAAGAACCCTGACCGTCGATAATGACGAGTTGATGTTCGGATCGCCATTGATCGGCCCCGAAGCTTTCGGCCAATCTTTCCGAGTCTCCCGTAAGCACAATGGCGCCTTTTATCGCGCCGTCGGCGTCTTTATATGGCATCGATATCTGAATTGACGTCGCGTGCGCCGGCCGGTCCCGAATGATCGTTCCAATACTGAGCTTGTTCGCCTTCAAAGACCGATAAAAGCGGATGCGGTCGTCGACGCCGAGTGTGTCTTGAAACGGAATGGTTGAACAAAGAAACTTTCCGTCCGTATCGATGATCGCGGCTTCGCTAAAGGTCTGAACATCTGAAATTATGGATTTGAAATATGAAGCGCATTCCGCCTTGTTGTCCGTATTCAGGGGAAATTGCGCCATTGCCGTCATAAGCTGACGCGCATTATCGATGATCTGCTCCAATTCGCTCGACGCGAGGCGCGCCTCTGAAAGCGCCGTGGCGCGGGTTTCCGATTCGAGGAATATTCTCCAACGTGCTGCATCATATGCCGTGAGCAATAACGACGGCACCAAAGCGATAGCGACGAGGACGGAGAGCCGGCGGCGAAGTCTCATGCCCACACAATAACAGATGCGCGTCCTGAAGGACGATCACGGAATAGCCAGTCGAAGATTATAGCCGCAACGCGGCAGAAATTTATCGCGGTGACTCTTTTTTGCGCGCCGCTCCGGCGGAGAGGGTACTCACAGCGGGTGGGTCAGCATTGGCAGGCTTTGCAGCCGCAGCTCTCCGACGGCTCCGCCGTAGACCGGTTTGAAATCGGAATAGCGCAGGCACGCCTGCGGAAACCGCGTCAAGAGTCGTGTCATTGCGATCGTGATCGTCGAGCGCCCGAGGATATTGCCGATGCAGTGATGCGGTCCGGCGCCGAATGACATGATCCGCTTGGGCTTGCGGTGAATGTCGAAGCGCAGGGGGTCGGGAAAGAAAGCGGGATCATAGTTTGGCGCAAGCGGCGAAGGGCGCACCACTGTTCCCTTCGGAATTCGCGTCCCGCCGACCTCCGTGTCGCAGGTGGCGATCCGCGGGAAGGTGAAATAGCCGTTGCTGCCGAGCCGCAGGCACTCCTCGATCGCCTCGGGAATGAGGCTTGGATTTTCGATCAATTCGCGGCGCTGCGCGTCGTGCGTCTAAAGCAGGTAGAGCGCGCCGCCTGCGGCGCGGCTGGTCGCCGACAGCGAGGCGCCGCAAATTCCGAAAATCTGGTCGAACAATTCCCGATCGCTGAGCGTGTCGCCTTGGTCGCGCGCGTTGACCAGGTCACTGATGAAATCGGAACGTGGATGGGCGCGGCGCTCCTCGATGATGACCTTGATTTCTTCCATGGCGCGATCGAACGCCTGGCGCAGCTCCGGCGGCCACGTTTCACCCGGCTTGACGTAAGTCGTTCCCGGGATGAGATCGTGAAACGCGACGAATACGGCCTTGCGGCGCTCGTCCATGTCGATCATCGCTTCAAGCAGAGCATCGACGACAAGATGAGCTCCGTAGTCCTCCATGCCGTCGAATTCGGGTCCGTCAGCCTCGATCTTGTCGAGCATGCGGTCCATGATCTTGCCGATGCTGTCTTCAAGCTGGGTAATCCGGCGCGATGAAAAGGCCGGTATGAGCAGCCGGCGCACGCGGGCATGCTGGTCGCCGTCCATCTGCGTCACGAACTGGGCGTCCATAGCTTTGTTGAACGCCTCCCAGCCGGGGCCTCGTGGCATTTCGGAGGCGAATGTCTTCGTGTCGGAAAACACCTGACGCGCGTCCTCGTAGCGGCCGACGATCACTTGCGGCCGCTGTCCCGGCGCGACGGCATAGAATGGGCGCCGTCGCGCCCATTCGGCCATATGGCGGTGTGCGTTTGCTTTGAACTCTGCGCTGCCCGGATCCAGTTCGACCATATTGTCAGGGTCAATCGCGGCGGCGGAAGGATCGAAATTGGCAAGGACGCTCGACACTGGTTGTTCTCCTTGATTATCCCCGGGCCAAGGCTTGAAACATCGTAGCGCGTCAAAGCGATAGTCTAAAGTGGCTGAGGTCGAGGATTGTGCGATGCCAGCCATCCGGTGACGCGGGTGCCGGCGGCTTCAGCGCGATACCTGCATCGCAACAACACGGTGCAGGGTTGCAACGATTTACTTGATCCGTCAGCCCGTTTACCGCTTGGGGTATTGCGTGAAAATGTAATCTTTTGCCGCCACTGTCGTGTGGCACGCATAGCCGCAGTTAGGTTCAGTCCCCTCAGGCGCAAAAGTGTCAGACGCGGCATCATAGATGAAATTGGCGTATGCCCATCCGTGCGTGTCCGGGAATCTCTTGGTATCTTTTTCGATTACGTCAACCGCTTTCAGAGTGTCCGGCACCTGCACGAAATAAGGAGACACAGGGTTCTTTTTGAACGTCCACTCGATCTTCACAATCTTGGACCCCTCAGGAAAAAGCTTGCCATCGGCGGGAAGTCCTTTCCTATAGGCGTCCATCATCACGTCATTTGCTACGATCACTTTTAACTGAGTTTCAGTCTGACTGACTGCAACATCCTTCCAGTTTTCGTATCCTTTGAAATCAGCAAACGAAAGCTTGCCCAATTTCAGCGTGTACCTGTCCTGCGCCGCAAGGGCCATGCTGCCCAAGACAGCGAGGAATACCAACACGATCGTAATTATCGAAGTTGGAGTTCTCGTCACGGTTCACTCCTGCTCTTGCTGTTTGCATGTCAAAGCAGTGACGTCCGCTTAAACAGCGCCGGCGCAAGTGCGAGGTTTCAATTTCTTGTCTAAAAATCTTCTTGTCGAGGGATCGCTCGCACGTGGGCCAGATATCATTCGGCGGGCGGCAACTACTGCTATGTCGCACCCCGACGCTATTGTTGCACCTGAAACTGACGCAATTCCATAGGGTGGTCGCTAATATTTTTGGTGATGCACTGAGCTGAACTTCGGACCCGCCAATGTCCGATTAGAATCGGAAGCGGACATCCAAGCCGTCGCTCGCAAAACGTGTGCTCAATGTTCGCGCCGCGACCTACAAGACGTCAAGCGGGGCACGTGCCCACCCGCTGTGCCCGGGAAACGAAGTGTTCCGGAGTGTCTCTCTCGAAATGCATCTCCGCTATTTCGTTACGGTGTCTTTGTAGATCGTGCC
>Ga0210385_10001650_pt1 | contig 13746 bp, 13 predicted proteins | sample IncBWH26OmetaG_FD_160107 | JGI IMG/M metagenome (GOLD analysis project Ga0210385, IMG submission 160107) | Forest soil microbial communities from Barre Woods Harvard Forest LTER site, Petersham, Massachusetts, United States - Inc-BW-H-26-O ... | reverse complement strand
AATGTTTCGGAGACAAGCGTGGACTTAGGCGCATACGAATTCCGGCACCTCTACGCGAGGTGCGACAAAGACATGGATCCAAGGGAGGCATTTCATGAATTCGAATTGCTCGTGACGAGCGCTGCACAGTTAGGGCCGGCGGCAGGTGGCGCAAAACCCGTCGTTGCCATCCGAACTGGCAATACCCTGGAGTTACGCTGAAATAAGGAAGGGCAATGTGAGCCTCTCGATAACACGCTTTAGGGTCGAGCGTCATTGCGGTTGTGTCCTGCAAATCGTCCCTTCTTCGCGTACGGATACATCAAGTGCCAGAGATCAGACGCAAGTAACGTCCCAGGGTCCACCCAAAAGGTCTAACAATGCGTGGAAGTAAGCGCGTTATAGCAGAACTAGTCTGTTTGGTCGCACTCAGCCTCTTGAGCGGCTGTGGAACCGGATCCGATGCCACCCAGCAGTTTTCGGTTTCCGGGTCTGTATCGGGCCTATCGGCCGGGGAAAGCTTGGTACTTGAGAATAATGGAGAAGTGTCTTCCGTCATCGTCTCCGCCAACGGCCCATTCTCATTTCCAACTTCAGTCGCCGCGAACAGTTCCTACCACATAACAGTAGACGTACAACCTGCAGGACAGGTTTGTACTATCTCCGACGGAAGCGGTGCCGGTGTTACTGCCGACGTAACCAATGTCGCCGTCGCATGTGCTGGAATCACTTTCAGCATTTCAGGGACTGTTACTGGACTCGCTCAAGGAACGTCTGTCGTCCTGACCAACAATGGCAGTGATCCTTTGACCCAGTTGGGAAATGGTCCCTTTACATTCTCAAGCCCAATTGCCTTTGGCAGTTCCTACGCGATTGCAGTCAGCACGCAGCCTGCGAATGAGACCTGCACAGTTTCGAATGCTATGGGTGCCGGAGTAGTTTCTGACGTGTCTAACGTCTCCGTGGTCTGTTCAACAGAGGCATTCTCCATTGGAGGTATCGTTTCTGGCCTCGATCCTGGCCTTCAGGTGACACTAGACCTCAACGGGAGCAACCCACTCACACTTGTCGCGAATGGCGCATTTGCGTTTAGCGGCATGGTGGCGGCACAGGGCTCATACGTTGTTACAGTAGGCACTGAGCCCACCAATCAGACCTGCACAGTCTCAGGTGGCAGCGGCAGCGGCGTGGAAGCGAATGTAACTGGTGTTGTAGCTACTTGCTCACAGGACACGTATACGATTGGAGGAGTTTTGTCGGGACTTGCGAGCGGAATGCAAGTTACACTCGAGAACAATGCGGCTAATCCGCAGACCTTGGCGGCCAACGGGCCGTTTACCTTTGTAACACCTGTGGCTTTACTCGGAAGTTACGCGGTAACCGTCGCGACGCAACCCGTAGGACAGACTTGCAGCGTCTCTGGAGGACTGGGGTCCAGCATTACGGCCAACGTCACTACTGTTTCCATTAACTGCCAGTAGCACTGACAGGGCTGGCATGTTGACCGCGACTGCGTCTCTCCAAACGGCGGCAGATGAGCATTTCACACTCGCGGTGCAAGGTAAGCGTCCGAACCTGCCCACATTGCGGCATTGCTGCTTCAGCTAAATGATTCCAGCTCATCGTTAGGTAGGCATCTGTTACGTACCCGCGCAGGGGTAGATGGGGACTTCGGCCGAAGCGGTCAGCACGGACAAGCTGGGGAGCCGCAGCGGTCCGCGGCGCAAGCATACCATCGCTGAGAAGCATCCCACGGTCGAGGAGGCCCAGGTGCGCGGGGCCTCAGTCTCCGAAATCGCCCGGCGGCACGGCGTTAATGCCAACCTTCTGTCTGTCTGGCGGCGGCTGTACCGCCGGGGACTGCTCGCGAGCGAGGTGAGAGCGGATTGTAGTGACGCCGTATGCGAGCGCGACTTTTCCATAACGTTCGGAGACCGCATCAGAGCTCTTGAAGGTCACGGAGGGTACGCCGTTATGTACTTCCACTGTTTCGGACCCGAGCGTGATGTGGGCATGAGCGTCAATGAACCCCGCTAAGGCATAGCGGCCGGTCATGTCTTGGACGCGATCGGGTGTCGGCGATACTCTCGGTTTTTTGGCACCCACTTCGGCGATCTGCCCGTTTTCCACAAGGATGTAGGAGTTGGCAATCCGAATCTCCTTTTCCGGATCGATAAGCGTCAGGTGTGCATAAAGATCGGAAGTTGCTTCCGCAGCCTGCGGCATCGCCGCTTGAAGGGCGGCCAGTGCCGCTACCATCGACCGCTATTAGAACTGCTCCCGTAAAAGACATCTCTGTCTCCTACTTGTACTGCACGTTGGCAATGCCTATTAGTCCGACAATCCTGCCGCGGCCTTACATTTTTCGGCAATTGTAAGAAGTTCACGGCTGGAGAGACTATTAACCGAATGGATGTCCATGAGGTCGTCACCCATTTCGCCCCGGCGCTGGCGCGGGTCGTCGCGTCTTATGAGCGCGACCGCACGCTCCGCGACGATCTGCTACAGGAGGTCTTCATTGCGGTCATAACGGCGTTACCCCGGCTCGCCGACCCGAGCAAGCTGAAACCCTTCGTGTTTCGCATAGCGCACAACCGCTGTCTGAGCCACGTCGCCAAGCGAATGCGTGAGCGCGCAAGTGAGCAACCCTTGGATGACCTCGCTTCAGAAGATCTAGGTCAGGAGCAAGCACTCATGGATGCCGAACGCGGCGGTCGGCTGCTGGAAGCAGTGCGGCGGCTTGCGCTGCCTTACCGTCAGGTAATGACGCTGATACTGGAGGACTTGAGCTATGAGGACATTGCCGAGGTACTCGGCATTAGTGTCGCGAACGTCGGAATACGCGTAAATCGCGCGAAACAGCAACTCACGGTGATGCTTAGCCATGAACGATGACTTCATCCGCGGCTTGCGTGAGACTTGGCAATTGCAAAATCACGATGCCGCTTCGGTCCTCCAACGTCTGCGCCGAAATCGCTGGACACCGCATATTGTGGTGGCCACCGAAATGCTGGGCTGTGCAGTAGCGATATTGGTCGGAATTTGGTTTGCCTGGGTCGCGGTGCAAACAAAACAAGACCGCTTGCTGTTCGCACTGAGCGCCGGAGTGATGCTGGTCACTGTTCCCGTGCTGACTGCCGCGAGCGCCCTCGCGCGCCGCGCCAGTCTTGCCTGGGACGACGAAACGCCGCCGACGTTATTGCGCATAGGCATTCGCCGTTCTGAAGCTTCATTGCAAGCCATTCGCCTTGGGCGCTGGCACGTCGGGATTATCGCCACGTTCGTGGTGATCCTTTGGATTCTCGAGTTTGCAGGTCTTGTCCGCGCGCAACATTTTCTGATCTTTTACACAATGACTTGTTTTTCATTGTCGATGGCGGGGTGGTTTTGGATGGCGTGGCGCGCCAATCGTGTCCGTGATCGACGTGACGTGTATATCCGTCTCCTGGCGATGATCCAGGTCGACGATAGCTAAGGTGGTGCAACTGCACATCATGAAACAACTGTTCGAGTGTTGGCACATGACCGCAACGGCGAATTGATACGGGTTTAGCAAATCGCGAGTCATCGGCGAGCGCCGCTTCGTGCTCTGCCTGTGAATTGCCATTGGGGGACAAGTTCAGGGAGCGACTGCCGAGCAGCCTTGTCTACCCCGAAGTCGTCCTTGCCCTACGAGCGTCATAATCACTGCCTGAGGGTACGGCAGCTCGATAATACGTCTGGCCACAAAATCCCAGCAAAATAAATGTAAGCCTTGGGCACGCATGGCGGACTACTAGCACTAGAGAGTGTTCGGGTGGCCTGGGATACGCTTCTTGGCGGAGGATGCTCAAATGATGATTGTGGAAGATGGGCGTCTGGGCTTGGCCGTTAATGGCCATGTATTGCAAGTGCCTGCTCAGGCCAGGTCTCCCATCGGATTTGCGCTGCGGATGGCGACCTGCGGCACGGCGATGCAGGAGGCTGGGAAATGAGGCTTTTGAACGTCAATCTTTACGTGCGGGTGGCTGCCATTTTATTGGCTCTCGGCTCCGGAAGCGCGACGCGGGCAGAATCGTCCTTCACTCCGGGCGGCCTGTCCGATACAGAAATACGGAAATTACTTGTCGATCGCATAGGCACTGGCTATCACGGTGTCGGCATCGTAGTGGGTGTCATCGGACCTGGTGGCCGTCGGGTCATTCCTTATGGCACCGCTGCAGATGGTCACGTGCGTACCCTTGATGGCGACACTGTCTTCGAACTCGGATCAGTTACCAAAACTTTCACCGGGCTGCTGCTGGCTGATATGGTCGACAAGGGTGAAGTCCAGCTGAGCGAGCCAGTCCAGGAACTTTTGCCAGCAAGTGTCCACGTTCCGAGCCGCGATGGCCACGTAATCACGCTCCAGAATCTGATTACTAATACATCGGGCCTTCCCGACAATCCCTTAAGCGTCGATCCGACGCGGTACGCGGACTTCCATCTCGGCTACGCCGCCTCTGTCGATCAATTGTATGACCTCATGAACCGCATTCACCTTGACATCGATCCGGGGTCGCAAATTGGACATTCGAATATCGGTGTAGGGCTCCTTGGGCAGGCACTCGCCCTGAAGTCCGGAATGGGCTACGAGAAATTGCTCAAAGTCAGAATCACGTCTCCGCTCGGCATGCGCAGCACGGCAGTGACGCAGACGCCTGACATGATCTCGCGGCGTGCGGTTCCCCACGACGCCTTCCTGCGCCCGGAAGTCGATCTTGAAATGGGAGCGCTTCTCGGGGCGGGAGGCATCAAGTCGACGGCTAATGACATGCTCAAATTGCTGGCCGCGGAGCTAGGCTACGTAAAAACCCCCCTGAAGGAGGCGATGGCCACGCAAGTTTCGGCTGTTCGCCTGCCCTTCGGGTCATTCCAGATGGCACTGCAGGTTGTGATCTCAAAAGGTCCGGCTGGAGATATCGTCTGGACCAATGGAGGTACGTTCGGCCAGCAGTCCTTCGTGGGGTTCGATTTGCAGCGCCGTGTTGGGGTTGTCGCGCTCGTCAACGCCAGCGGTGGAGCACGCCTGGTCGATGACATCGGATTGCACATTCTCGCCGGCGCTCCACTGGCAACTGTGCCTCCTCCTCCTCCGCCTCCCCCGGAGCGCCGGACCATCGCGGTCGACGCAAGTGTCCTTGATCGTTATGTGGGGCAGTATCAGTTGACGCCGGCCCTGGCCGTCAGGGTATTCCGCGATGGATCGCGCTTATTCGCGCAACTTACGGGTCAGGATTCGTATGAAATTTTTCCGTCGAGCCAGACCACGTTCTATTGGAAGGTCGTCGACGGTCAAGCCACGTTCGAAGTGGATAAGAGTGGTCTCGCGGCCGATCTCGTGATGGTGGAGGGCGGACAGAGCATGACCGCGAGGCGAATTGAAAGCACACGGCACTGAGCGTACTCGATGCCTTGATCAGGACAATTCCGGCTAAATGGCCGGGCTGCCAATAAAACTTGGCCACCAGGCGGCAAGGTTGAGTTAGCCGGATCGGAGAAATAGGCCGCGCCTTTCATGGCCTATGCCCGCTGCTCTTCGGCCTCGGGATCTCGTTACCGATGCAGCGTGCGTACATGCGCGTCGTCGGGGTATTTCTGGCGCGGTTGAGCGGCAAGATCGGCGAGGTTCTTTGCCTCGATGGTCTCAGAACCATCCAACACTTGGAGGGCATTACCTCATACACGGATTTTGAATTTATGTAACCGTACGGCGATTGCACCTTGACTGTGTCCAGTGATTACTTGACGTCAGTCTCGAAGCCACGGGACTTTGCATCTTTCTGCAGCGTGTCGCGAAGGCCGGTGAGGTATGACTCAAGCTCCGGGATGTTGGCCTTGTAATATTCGTTGTACTTTGTCAGGAGCAGGTCTCCCAGTTCACGACGGGTCTTTACATCTGCCAGGGCTGCTATCTGGCGTATGAGGTCGCGGGCCACAGGAGAGTAGATCTTCCGATCATGGATCATGATATCTGTCAGCGGATGATCTCCGGGCTTGCCAATTGGCATGAGTTCTTCCTTAAGTTAGACGCGTATTGACGCGCATCAGGCAGCTCGTCGCACCTTGGGTATTTCGGCAGCAACGTTCCACGGTAGCAGTTCGTCGATGCGGTTTATCGGATGCCCGGCGATTCGCTCCAGGACGTAACGAAGGCACTTTTCCGGATTCAGATCGCTGAGTCTGGCGGTACCCAGGATCGTGTAGATGGCGGCGGCGCGTTCGCCGCCGTCATCTGATCCGGCGAACAGCCAGTTCTTCCTTCCTAAAGCCACCACGCGCAACGCGCGTTCGGCGGCGTTATTGTCCATTTCCAAGCGCCCATCATCGCGGCAACGGGTCAAGGCAGGCCATTGTGAGAGCGCATATCGGATCGCCGATGCGAGCTCGCTCTTCTTCGACAGCGTCATGAGCACCGTGTGCAACCAGGTATGCAGTGCCTCAAGCTCTGGACGCGCGCGCGCCTGACGCACTCGAGAAGCTCATCGGGTGGCTTTCCTCGGATCTCGGTCTCGATCCCGTATAGTTTTCCGATCCGCTCGAGCACCTCTGCAGCGATCGGTGAGGCATCGCGGACATGGATGTCGTAAAACTTCCGCCGCGCATGGGCCCAGCAAGCCGCCTCCCGGATCTTCTCGCCATACGGGCGCTCGAACCCGGCATACGCATTAGCCTGCAGAACCCCGGCGAAGGGCTCCAGATGCACCCTGGGTCGCTCACCTTCTCGGTCCGGGGAGTATCGGAACAGCACCGCGGCAGGATCGGTGCTTGCAGAATGTCGGTCATCCCGAACATAGGTCCACAACCGGCCCTGCCTGGTTGTCCCTCGCCCAGGGCATAGCACGGGGCCCGGGGTGTCATCCCCGTGCAGCTTCTGGGCACCCATCACGTAGCGGGCGATGGATTGGACCAAGGGACTGAGCAACTCGGCAGCCCCGCCCACTCAGTCGGCAAGGGTTGAGCGGGGCAGGTCCAGGCCATCACGCCCATAGATCTCGCTCAGCCGATACAACGGCAGATGATCGAGGTACTTGGAGACGAGCACGTGGCTTCGCCTATTAGTTCACCCGGAATTACGTTGCGTTCGCTGATTCGGACCCTCGATCCATCCGCCACCCAGCGCCTCGAACAGATGAATCACTGCTTCCACGTGGGAGAGCTTTGTCTGGGCGAGTTGGTCTTCAGCGGAGAATAACGTCTGTTGAGCTTGCAGTACCGTGAGAAGATCGGTTGTGCCCTGGCGGTATTGAAGCTGCGATATGTTGAAGGCCTCGCGGGCCGACTCAACCTCAAACCCAAGGTAACTCTCGGCCTTGCTGTTATTGGTCACCTGGCCGACCGCGGTCTCCACGTCGGCATAGGCATTCAGTACCGCACCCTGATAGCTTGCAATGAGTTCTCGTTGCGTCGCTAGCGCGAGCTGTTTTTGCCCCCCAAGCTTGCCGCCGTCGAAGATCGCTTGTAGTACATTCGCGCCGAAGTCCCAGGCAAGACTCTGGCTATGAAGAAGGGCATTAATGGCCGCACTGGTGAAGCTCCCATCACTTGTAAGCGCAAACTGCGGCAGGAAGGCCGCGCGCGCGGCATCAAGGTTGGCATGGGCGGCAGCCAGATTGGCTTCTGCTTGCGCCACGTCCGGACGACGCCGGAGGAGCTCCGACGGCAGTCCTGCCGTTACCACGGGGAGCTGGAACGAGTCCAGAGTTTCCGACTTAACCTGAAACCCCTCGGGTGCTTCTCCCAGAAGGACCGCCAGCGCAATACGGGCCTCAAGCTCCTGCTCCTCGAGTACTGGAAGCTGCGCCTCGGCCGATTCCACTTGAGCCTGCCCCTGAGCCAATTCGAGACGCGAGGAGGTACCTGTTTCGACCCGAAGCTTGATGGTGTTCAGGATGCCATTGATGGCCTTGATATCTTCATTTGCGATCGCAATGCGAGCGCGCAGCGCTAGCACAGTAAAATATGCATTCGCCACACTCACAGTGACCGTCAGAGCCACAGTCTGCTGTGCATATTGTGCGGATTTGAGAGCCTCATTTGCAGCGCGCAAATTGTCGCGAGAGAGGCTCCAGAAGTCGAGCTGGTAGCTTGTTCCGAATGTCAAGCCAAAAGAATTACCGGAAGAATAGTTTTGACCGCTTATGGATGGGCTGTTTGTTCCAGAGGGTGAGCGCAACGCCTGTGCTTGAGCGTTAATCTGCGGGAAGAGCACCGCACGCTGAATGGTTGTCTGTGATTGCGCCTCCATTACGCGCGCAGCAGCGACCGCGAGGTCGCGATTCCCGGCCTGTGCCTTTTCAATAAGCTCGGATAGCTCAGAATTGCCGAAGGTCCGCCACCAGCCCTGTTGTGGCCAGATTCGCTCCGACCCGATGACCTGACCGGAGAACTGTTTGGGGACAATCTGCGGCGTCAGAACCTGCGGCACCTGTGTGGCGCAGCCGAAAAGAAGCGTCGTCAGTACGGCAGAGCCTAACCGTAGCCCCCATGGCGGCCCGCACCGCGAGGAGCCATTACTACTCATAGCGCAAGGCAACGATGGGACTTCCACCCGCGGCACGCAGGGCATGCGCGACGATCGTAATCCAAGCTATCGCCAGCGCGACCAAACCCGCCGTCAAGAAATACCGGGGATTGAGCGAGATGCGGTAAGCGTAGTTCTCCAGCCAGCGATGCAGGTAGAAGTAGGCAATTGGCCATGCAATCGCGTTCGCGATCAGGACTGGAATGGTGAACTGCCATAGCAGAAGTCCGACAATGTCTATCGTGCGAGCGCCCATAACCTTGCGAAGACCGATCTCCTTGGTGCGACGGGCTGCGGTGAACGCCGCAACACCGAAGAGGCCGAGACAGGCAATGGAGATGGCGATTCCGACAAAAATGGCGAACATTACCCCCTGCTTTTCGTCAGACTGAAACAAGCTGTCGAAGGCATCGTTGAGGAAGTACCGTTGAACGACAGAGCCAGGGGTAAACGAATGCCAAGTCTTATCTATATAAGCAAGGGTCTCGGGAATCCGCTCACCCCGAATACGTATGGAAAGCAGCGTGTTGCGACTCGGGTAGTCAACAAACACCGCCGGCGATTCGGATTGCCTGAGGCCGTCGATCTTCGAATCGGCTAGCACGCCCGCGATGATCACGTGGCCATTGCCACCGCTCAGAGCTTTCCCGACCGCCTCTTCAGCGGTGAATCCGAAGTGGCGCGCCGTTTCCGCGTTGATCAAGACGTTCCGGCCATCGTCAGCATCTGGTGCGGCTGGATTGTGAAAAAACGGATACCCTTTAAATACGTCCTCTCCGTGATCGTGAGACAGCAATCGGCCGGCGGCCAGCCGCATCCCGTACACAGACGGGAACTCGGGGCTAATATTAATGATGTGCGCGGTAATGGGCTGGGACTTGCCCTGTACTTGCACAGGGAGATTATCTACGTTAAAAAGATCGAACGGCACGGCGTTGGATAGCGCGGCATTCACGATCTGCGGATTAGACCGCAAAGCGCGAGACAGACTTTCTGAGGCGGGAGCGGTAAGCGTCTTAATTCCGCGCAGCACGACTATGCCGTCGCGATCAAAGCCCAGTTCAATATGACGCGCGAAGGCGGTTTGACTAAATACCACCAGCGCGGCGATTCCAAGTCCGATGGAGACGGAAAATTGCCCGGCGACTAGCGCCATGCGCGTCACGCCGGAGCCGGACTGGATCGATGGGCCAGTCTTCATTGCATCGGCAGGGCGGAAGCTGGACAGAACGAGTGCGGGCCAAAGCCCGCTTAGCAGCCCCGCAACGACAGCGGTGGCGGTAATTGCCGTAAGTATTGGCCAGTCGACTAGGTAGTTGAGCGTGATGGGCCTGCCCAAGAACGCATCGTAGCGGGGGAGGAGTATCTCAATTAACGTGAGGGAGACAGTAAGCGAGACAAAGGCCATTAATACCGACTCCCCTAGAAACTGAATGATCAAGTTCCACCGTGTAGCGCCCACCGCCTTGCGCAGAGCAATTTCCTTGGCCCGGAGCGTCGATCGAGCTGTTGCCAGATTCATAAAGTTAAAGCACGCGACGATCATGATCAGGAGTGCAATGGCTGCAAACCCATGGACTGTCGCGCGGCTTCCCGGCGGTCTCATGCCGCCGTAGTTGTCGCTTGTGAGGTGGGCATCCCAAAAACGCGTGAGGCGAAACTCCTCAAGCTCGGTTATGCGGACTCCGCCCAGCTGGTCGGGACCCACGGTGCGTTCGAGAAGGACCCTGAGTTTGGCGAGGACTGTTTCCGGAGCTGTGTTTGGTGCTAGGTTCAGATAGGCATAGACACCGTCTGTACTTGACCACTGGTGCTCGCGATAGGCCTTCGGATTGTCGTCGGCCTGAGAAGTGTTTGGGACGACGAGATCAGCGATCAGCTGAGTGTTCGAAGGTAAATCCGTGAGCACTCCCGTTACCACCAAGGGATGCCCGCCTGCAATACAGGCTGTATCCGCTTGGCCGCATAGGCTTGCGCTTCCAGTAACGCTTACGATCCGGCCGAGCGGACTGCTGGTGCCAAAGTATTTGCTGGCCACGCGCTGGGACAGGACGATCGACTCAGGCTGCGAGAGAACAGTAGCAGGATTGCCTGCAGTGAGGGGCAGCCGGATCACCTGAAAAAAGGCTGGGTCAACGAATGCGATCGTTTCCAGGAACTGCTTGTCCCCCACCGTCACTGTCATCGGCTCAGGCAGAAGATGCGTGACGGCCCGCACCTCTGGGATATGATCCAGCATTGTGGTCAGCGCCGGGAATGGCGCTGTCGCAAAGGGTTGAGGGGAGCGGCCCACGAGGTGAAAGGTCACCTCGAGACGGTATAAGTTTGAGCTGTTCGGAATCCACCGGTCATACGAGAGTTCGTCACGCAAGAACAAGACAATGAAGATCGCAGAGGCGAGTCCGACCGCGAGTCCAATGATATTTATAACGCTGTCGAGTTTGTGCGTGATCAGATTACGCACGGCCGTCACAAAGTAATTGTGGATCAAACTGGGCGTGCTCATAGGCTCTGTAGACCATCCCCTGCGAGCACCGCGCCGTCGCGCAGTTGAACAATACGATGGGCGTACTTGGCGTGCGAGTCGGAATGGGTGACCATGACAACAGTAGTGCCTTCCGCGTTCAGCCCCGTTAGTAACTGCATCACTTCTTCGCCATTGGCGGAGTCGAGATTACCCGTCGGTTCATCGGCAAGAATCAATTTGGGCCGAGAAACCACCGCACGGGCAATTGCGACACGCTGCTGCTGCCCTCCGGACAATTGCCGCGGCTTATGGCGCGCGCGGTGACCTATCTTCACCCGGGCTAATGCGTCCTGGACACGGATCTTGCGCTCTCGACGGGAGACGTCCGGATGGTAGATCAGTGCCATCTCGACGTTCTCGGAGACGTCGATGTCATCGATGAGATTGAAGCTCTGAAATACGAATCCGATGCAGTTCTTGCGCAGTGCCGACAGCTGTGTTTCTGAGCGGCCGGTGATTTTGTCGCTACCGAACCAATATTCCCCGGCGGTTGGGCTATCGAGCATTCCTACAATGTTTAGGAAAGTCGATTTGCCGCAGCCAGACGGCCCCATTACAGCGATGAACTCACCGACGGCCACTTCCAGGTTGATGTCGCGCAACGCGGTCGTTTCGACCTCCGTGGTACGATAAGTCTTGGTGAGATGTTTGAGCGTGATCATGGGTTTCTCTCGTGGCCATGGGCTGCCTAATTGAATCGGACCCGTTCGAACTTCTGCAGGGCCTCGTAGCTAGAAATCACTACCTTTTCGCCGGGCTCCAACCCTTCCAGCACTTCTACGCGCTCGGGATTGCGCCGTCCCAACCGCACCGTACGACGAGTGGCGCTGCGTCCGTCTGGCGTTAGTACAAATACCCAGCTGCCGCCCGTCTCTTGGAAAAAGGGTCCAACGGGAAGCATGACCGCAGTGGCGGGGCCTCCGAGTACAACTCTAATGTCGAATGCTTGGCCGGTATGGATACCCTGGGGTATCGGGCTTTCGAAATTCAGGTCGACCCGGAACGTGCCGTTGGCGACCTGCGGATATAGCTTGGAGACGCGGGCCTTATAGTTGAGGCCGTCGACGGAAAAGAGGGCGGTCTGCCCGAGAATGATGCGGCTGAGGTAGAACTCATCCACCTGCGCGGTCAGTTTGAAGCGGTCGAAAGAGTCCACCTGCCCGAGGACGGCGCCTTGTGTTTTGGACTGACCCACCTCGACATCTAGCGCGGTTAGACGACCATCGCTCGGCGCTCGGATGGTAAGGGCGTCGAGGCTGGCGTTGGCGGTGCTGATACTGGCTTTGAGCCGCGCCAGAGTCTCGTCAAGTTGTCGAAGCTGGTTCGTGCGGACCGCCTGCTCTGCGTCCCGAGAGGCGACGGTTGCCTCGCGAAGCTTCAACTGGTACGAATTTTCCTCTTGTTCCTTTTGATATATGGAGGGTGCTATGGCATTACCGTCGAGGAGAATCTTGTCGCGCGCGAGGTCACCCGTCAGTGTGCTGATCTGATGGTCAATGTCGAGTAGATCGTGCTGGTACTTAAACCGGGTTTCCTCCAGCTGCAGCTTTGTGTTTTCCAGCGCATTAATCTGGGCCGCCGTATCTGCTTCCCGGGTAGAGACTTGGAGCTCCAGGGCCGCGTTGGCCAAGATGATCAGCGGCTGTCCTACCTTGACCGTTGTACCATCTTCAACTAGGACCACTTTTACCGTGCCACCCTGATCTGCGGTGAGATACCGGGTGGCGAGCGGCGCCGCGGTACCGCGTACGGCGATGAAGTCTTCGAAGGGGCCTTTCGTGACTTCGCCAATCGTCAGTCTGTTCATCGGCACGCGGTACACGTTGCGGCTGGCTCCCGCGAGAAGCCAGGTGGCGACCGCGAGGCCGAACAGCCCGATAACGGTGAACGGCGCGAATCGTCGCCAAGTGGGCAGGCGAGCGAGCGGAGTGTCCATGGCTGCGCCCGGAAGCGGTTCTACAGGATGCACGATATCTGCCCCGGCAATGGTGGAACGAGAAATGGGAGTAGTATCCGAACGTCTCTCGCGTCCCAGTGCAATCATCGATCACAGAGGTCAATGTCGCCGCGCAGCGTGCCAAGATGCACGCTGGCATGGCCCGCGCCGTTCGAACCGATTTGTCCGCTTTGAGGACCGCTTCCGTTCTGCGCGCCAAAGCAGTTGTGAATGGATCCTCCGAATGTAGCCATGTCGTACATAAACCCTGTATCGGCGGAGACATGTACAGTCAGCTTGCCGTTTACGGTTGTTGCCTTCATATGCGCGTCTGGCATCAGATGACCGCGAAAATACACTTCTCCATTAACGCTGCTGACTTCACTGCTCTTCGCTCCATCCACTGCCAGATCCAGTCGACCGTTGACTGTATGGGCGTTGATGTCACCGACGCCGTGCGTGAGAAACACAGAGCCATTCACAGTCGATACCCGAACGGTTGCAACGGTGGGATTTCCGCTCACATAGACATTGCCGCTGACGCTGGCGGCCTCCTCGTCCACACCGGCGAGGCTTGCGTGGACGTCCCCGTTCACTGAATGCAATCTGGACGTCCCGCGGATGCCATCGACAGTGATGGGAGCGCTGACGGTAGATACCTCCACGGCACTATTCACGGGAACATGAACCTGAAGCGTCGCTTCCGCGCTTCGATCCGGCATATGGCGGAGGTCTTGCGGCAATATTACTTTGATCTCAATT
>Ga0210385_10001648_pt1 | contig 13749 bp, 16 predicted proteins | sample IncBWH26OmetaG_FD_160107 | JGI IMG/M metagenome (GOLD analysis project Ga0210385, IMG submission 160107) | Forest soil microbial communities from Barre Woods Harvard Forest LTER site, Petersham, Massachusetts, United States - Inc-BW-H-26-O ... | reverse complement strand
GAGGGAGTCGTTGATGCCATCGCCGACCACCATCGGGCGGTGACCGAGCTTGATCTCGTGCATCACCCGATCCATTTTCTGCTCCGGGAGCATTTCGGCAAAGACCTCCTGGATGCCGACTTCGTGGGCGACCTGCCGGGCGACCGCCGTGCGATCGCCGGTCAGCAACACCATGTGCTCGATCCCCAAGCCCTTCAGATCCTCGACCGCGGTGGTGGCGCTGCCTCGCAGTTGATCGAAGAACAGCAGCCAGCCGAGGAATTTTCCATTACGGCTGACGCCCGCGATCGGGCCGTTGTGCGCCGGTGGGACCGGTGCGGCAACGCCGAGACGGTCGAAGAGATCGGCACGGCCCAGGGCCACGGCCTGGCCGGCATACAGGCCGGTCACGCCGAAGCCACCGAATTCACGCGCATCATCGATAGACAGGCGCTCGGCTTTCGGCACCGCCGCGGCCGCGGCGCGACTGAGCGGATGATTGCTGGCGGCGCCGAGGCTGGCGCCGAGCTGCCGCAGCTGCGTGGCGTCGACGCCGGCGACGGGTCGCGCCTCGGCGAGTCGCAGATCGCCGGTGGTGAGCGTTCCGGTCTTGTCGAACACGACCGAGGAGACATCCGCGAGATGCTCGAGGAACGCCGAGCCTTTGATCAGGATGCCATGGCGCGCAGCGACCGCGATGGCGGCGACCGCGGTGGCCGGTGCCGCGAGCACCAGTGCACAGGGGCAGGATGCCACGAGCACCGCCAGCATTGCCGGCACGTTGGCCGTGATGAGCCAGGTGCCGCCCGCGACCAGCAGCACCAGTGCCATGTACTGACCGGCATAGCGATCCAGCAGCCGGGTCACCGGCGGCTTGGCGTTCTCGGCCTCGCGCATCAGCGCGATGATGCGACCGACGGTGCTTTCCTGGCCGACGCGTGTGAGCTCGATCTGGATGCGGCCGTCGACATTCATGGCGCCGGCGAGTGCCTGGTCGCCCTCGCGCACTTCGACCGGCACCGACTCGCCGGTCAGGGAGGCCAGATCCAGACTCGAACTTCCCTGGCGCACGATGCCGTCGGCCGGGACGCGGTCCCCCGCGAGCAGCTCAATGCGATCACCGACCCGCAGCTGCGCACTGGGAATCACCTCGGTGGAACCGTCGAGCAACAGGCGCCGCGAGTCCACCTCCGTCAGCCGGCTCAAGGCCCGGACGGCCTCCTGGGAGCCCAACATGCTGCGCTCTTCGAGCACGTGGCCGACGGTCATGATGATCGGCAGCAGTGCCGCGGTCATCAAATCGCCGGTCGCCCAGGCGGCGATCAAGGCCAAGGCAACCAGACGATCCGTGATGCCGTGCAGGCTGGGATGGCGCAGGCTCGCCCAGGCTTCGACGAAGACCGGCACGGCCACGAGCGCCGCCGCAACCCCGGCCACGAGCTCCGCAACGCCCTGCTCACTCGGCACCAGCCAATGCATGCCGAAGGCGACGATCAGCAGGCACAGGGCGACCAACGCCAGGGTCAGGCGCAGCCCCAGCACCAGACGCTCGGCGCGCTCCAGCAGTACCGGCCGACCGCTCGGCGGCACCGTCATCATTACCTCAGGCGTGGCGCTCATTTCGTTGGCTTTCCCGGCAGTAGGATTCGGGTACCGCCTTGCCCATCGACCAAGGTCGCGGAGCCGACCTGGTTCATGATTTCTCCGACCTTCACCCGATACTCACGCAGCAGCAGGCTGCCGCGGGTTTGGGGCGTTTCCTCACGCTCCAGCGCCAGTATGCCCGCCGTATTGGTGCCGGCGCCACTGACCAGTTCCTGTGCGCTCGCCTGGGCATCCGCGAGTAATTGATCACGCAGGCGATTTGCTTCCTGCCGCCGCCGTTCCGCCTCGGTGCGGGCCACGGCCACGCCCCGATCCGCGGTCTGACTGGCCACCAGGACCGCATCGAAGGCCGACTTCGCCTGCGGCGGCAGCCAGGCCGTCATATCGATCCGCTCGACCTCCACGCCGAGGGAGGCACCGGCATCCGCAAGCGTCCGCAAGCGGGCGTTCATGGATTGGATCAAGGAGCTGCGCACCTCGCCGCTGAGCGCCAGTACGGGCTGCTCGCCCCCCTGAGCATCGGTACTCGCCTGCACGACCAGGAAGTCATTCAAATTGCGCGAGGCCGTGACCCGCACGGTCGTCGCGCGAAACAGCCGGTTCAGCGCCGCCGGAACATGGGACTGGGACAACTCATAGCTGACCGGATCGCTGATGCGATAGAAGAGGGTGGCGTTCAACAGCACGACATTGCCGTCACCGGTCATGTAGGCCGAGGCATTCTGGGGGATGGGCTGTCCGGCGCCGTAGGGCCCGACCAGCGCCTGCGATTGTTCGCTCGCCGCGGGCAGCGGGGTGATCTCCTGCGTCAATTGCCGCTCCGGGCCGGGCAACATCTGCACCTGCTCGATGGGACGTGGCCACGCGACCAGGAGGCCGGCCTCCTGCGCGCGCACGATGCGGCCGAAGCGCAGCACGACCGCCTGACTGTCGAAGGCGATCTCGCGCACGTTGCCCGCCAGCCACCAGGCCATGAGCAACACGCCGGCGATATACACCGTGCGAAAGCCGATCGCGACCGACTGGGCGATGGGCCCCGGAGGCGGCGGTGGCGGTGGACCACCCGGCTCGGGGCTCGGGGGATCAGCCGTTGCTGTGTGATGCCTCGGGCTCACGGCACCGTCTTCTGCGAACCGGATCCCGCGGGCCCGTCGACCAGGACTCGGAACGGCGCGGCGTCCGTACGCAGAATCAGGCTCGAGTTGCGGCCGAGAATCTGGGTGAGCGAATCCAGCGAGCGCAGCGTGCTGTAGAGACCCGGATCGGCCTGGTAGGACCTGGCGTAGATGCGTGCCGCCGCCTGCTGCGCGTCGGCCTCGGTATGGGCCGCCTGTTCGCGCGCCTGGGCGACGACTTCGCGCGCATCGCGATCCGCGTCGGCGCGGATGGCAGCCGCCTGAAGCAATCCGTCGGCCGTGCGTTTCGCGGCCTCCGTCTCACGTTCCGCGCGCATTCTGGCGACGGTCGCGGCCAGCGTCTCATCGGGTAGCGTCATCCGCTCGACCCCGACCTGACGGATGTCGATGCCGTACACCTGAAGCATCCGCGGCGCGACCTGATTGCGCAGCTCGCTCTCGAACGCATCGAGCCGCACCTTGCTGGCGTCGACATTGACCAGGTCGGCCAGGTTGAAGTTGCTGGAGGTGATGTGCAGTGCCGCGCTCACGAAGCTGCGCAGCTGCCGCGCCGCTTCATCCGGCTGGTTGCGGACCGAGCGCAGGAACTGCCGTACGCGCTGCGGATCATCCGGCACCTGCCAGGCCACATAGGATTGAACCAGGACGCGCAGGCTGTCGCGCGTGCCGACATCCTGCAGCCCGGTCGAGGTCGTCCGCAGGCGCAGATCGATCAGCGTCGTGCTTTCAAATGGTGCCGGCAGCTTCCACGCCAGACCCGGTTCGGTCACGACACGGACGGGATTGCCGAAGCGCGTAATCACTCCGGCCTCGCCGGCCGGGACCATGACGACACAGGCGGCCGCGATGGCCGCCAGCAGGATGAACCCTGCGACGCCGATCCGCAGCAGCGATCCAAAGTCGTGATCATCATGATCGTGATCGTCATGGTCGTCGTCATGGTGTGAAAACATTAGTTGGCGTCCTGAAGATCCGGCGTCGGAGGAGGATTGCTCGGTGGGGCCGCAGGCGTAGGCACCGCGCCGCCGGTTGCGGCCGGTCCGGCGCCGAGCGCGTCATCGACGGGGCCTGCGGATGCTCGGGCACTGCCCGGGGTGCCGCGCAGGTCGATGAGGGGGCCTGGGGCTGAACTCAAACGGTGATCAATGAGTGTGAGGGGCTTCTGCCCAAGCGCGGCCTCGAGCTTGGTGATCGAGCGCTCGAGCAGGTAGGCCTGTCCGGCCTGCGCATGGGCGCGACGTTCGGCATCGAATACATAGGCGTCGGCATTTGCCGCATCCACGCGTTCAATGGCCGCGGCGTTGGCCGCAGTCGTGAACCGATGGGCCTCCTGCTGTGCGACGCCGGCCACGCGCTTCGCGCGACCGCGTTCATCGGAAATACTGGCGTCGGCATTGATCACCGCCGCCTGAACGGCGTGGTAGGCCCCGGCCGCACCGGCGGGCGGATGGATTTCTTCGATCAGCACCGAAACGATCTCGATGCCCGCATGGTGCGAGTCCAGATCCGCCGTCAGCGCGTCGCGCAATGAAGCCGCGACGTTATCCCGCCGTTCGCCGAGCACGGCCAACAGCGTGCGCGAGTTGAAGAATCGCAACACGATGCGACTGCCGGCTTCGCGCACCAGGGATTCGGGGTCGGCCACTTCGTAGACAGATTGCAACGCTGCGGTGTCGCTCAGACCCACGCGATAGAGCACGTTGATCTCGGTGCTGACACTCTGGAACCCTTGCTGCCCGGTGCCGGGGCTTGCCACGAGGTAGTTGGCCTGTCCCGCATGCGCGCTTTCCCACAGCCGGTTCAAACTGGTGGGCGGCGCATCCTCGGCACCGACCTGCTCCTGCGTGCCGGGCTGCGATGGTTCATCGACGCCGATGGCGACGGAGTGAATGGTGCCGAATTCCACCGGACGCAGCCGGCCGAGGGGCCACGGCAGGAACAGATGCAGCCCCGGTCCCAGCACGGCCACCGGGGCGCCGAAACGTTCATAGATTCCGCGCTCCCCCAGCTGGATCATTTTGAGTCCGGTCAATCCCCAGCAGAACAGCGCCGTGCCCAGCAGGGTCGGCAGGATCGCCGCACTCAGGAATGACAGCGCCCAGCTGCGCGCGAAGTCCAATCCCAGATGGGTTTTCAGCAGCGTTCCGGGCGAGCGCGGGCCGCCGGTAATGACACCGGCCAGGATGCTGTCGGTGACTGCCCTCGCGTTCGCCGGGGACGGCGCCGGTAAAAACAGACGTGCCAGAGCGCGAATGGCCAGCTCCAGCACCACGAGCAGGGGCAGGATCGCGACCACCCACTGCGGCCATCGCACCCATGCCAGCATGGCGCCGCGGCCCAGTTCGATGCAGGCGGATGCAGCCAGGAGCACCGTGGTCAGCAGCAGCAGGCGTCGCAGCGTCGGGGCTTCCGGCAATTGCGGCGCCGGGAAGGCCACCATGATGCGCTCGGACACCAGCGCGACGAATGCCAGGCCGAACACGAACGAGGCGAGAATATTGGCGCTGCCGGAATTGTCGGCGGTGGCCTCGGTGGGCCACAGGAACTGGAGCGCCAGGTAGATAAGGATGGCGCCCGCCGGCGCGATGCAACCCTGGCCCAGGCGTGCGGCGACACCGGGATGATTCAAAACCTCCCGCCAACCGGTTCCCGCCGCAGTGCGTCCTTGTTCCAGGGCAGCGGCGTGCCGGAATCGCGCCAGAGTCAAAACCAGGGTGCCGAGCAGACCCGTCAAAGGCAGCAGCAAGGCCGCGAGCACGGTTGCCGCCAATCCTCCGGCGATGGCCTCGTGCGCCAGCGCCTGCACGGGCGCAGCGACCCCCATCGGTAGCAACGCCAGCAGCAGCAACAGCGCTATCCCAAGCGCAGCCACCCCATAGACCAGCGACAGACGCCGGATGAGTCGGTGCGAACGGGGGTAGATCGATTCGGTGTCCATAGATGCGCGCTATGTACTTATGGTGAGTGCAATTGGCATTGTATTAAGCTGACCGCGCTATCGAGCCTATATTAGCGCAAAGAAGCATGCGAATACCTTGAAACGAGCGAGCCTAATGTGGGCGCTGCCGCTGGGCGCCATCGTGATCGTCGTGGTGATCCTGGCGGTGACGCATTGGCGATCCGAGCGCCTGCAGGACCGACTGTTGCGCGAATCGCCCGAGGCGGTCGCCGCGGATCCATCGCTGCTGCGCTTCGCGAGTGCGCAGGCGCGAGCGCTGTATGCCGCGCACTGCGCTGCGTGCCATGGGTCGGATATGCACGGCAATCCGACCATCGGCGCACCGAATCTCACCGATGCGGTGTGGCTCTACGGCGATGGGGGCATCTACGATATCGAACGCACACTCATGTACGGTATTCGCTCCGGCGAGGACTATGCGCACAATGAGACCGACATGCCGGCCTTCGGTCTGCGGGGCATCCTGAGCGAGGCGCAGATCCGCAACGTCGTCCAATACCTGCTGCAGCTCAATGGCCGTCCCTATCAGGCAGAGGCCGCGAATGAGGGCCGGGTCGTGTATGCGGGGGCGGGAACCTGCGGCGACTGCCACGGACCCGATGCCCGCGGCAACAGTGACTACGGCGCGCCGGACCTGACGCGTAATGTCTGGAACAGCGGCGGCGATCCCCAGTCCCTCTACAACAGCATCTACTCCGGCCAGCACCGTATCATGCCGGCCTGGCACCGGAGTTTGAGTCTGGAGCAGATCCGCGCCCTGGCGACGTACGTCTATGCGGCTTCGCACACAGAATAAAATGTCATTTTTATACCGCCCGCAGCGCGCGCTTGTGTTGCCGGCACTCGCCGTGGCCGTCGGGTTGGTGGTCGCCGGCATTGGCCTCTTTCGCCCCGCACCGCGCCCACTCATGGCCGTTCCGCCTGGCTATGTGGCACTGGTGAACCAGAAGGGGATCCTGTTCAACGACTACAGGGCGCAGGTGGAAGTGGAGACGGCCAAGCCCTTCACTGAAAGTACGCCGGCCGAGCGCAGCAAGGTCCTGCGCGAAATGATCAATGAGGAATTGCTGGTACAGCGGGCGATGGTGCTCGATTTGCCGGAGACCACGAACGAGGTGCGCACGAACATGGCGGTCGGCGTCAATGCGCAGGTGGCCGCACCGGTGTTGGCTTATGAGCCGACCGACGCGGAGCTGCGCGCCTTCTACGACAAGACCCGCGACAAATACACCACGCCCGGTTCGATGACGATGCATGATCTGATATTGCGGGTGGGGGGCTATCAGAACGCGGACCAGACCACGACCCAGGCATTGGCGGACGCCGCTGAAGCGGTCTACCAGCTGCGCGCGGGCGCCTCGCTCGATTACGTCGAGGGACATTTTGGTCTGAGTTCGACCGGGCGGGTAGCCGACGGGGGCGAACTGGACTTTGCCGTCAAGTTGCACCTCGGGGCCAAACTATATCAAGTCGCCGCGACGATGCGGGACGGCGAAGTCTCCGACCCGATCGTCGATCTGGATGGCGTGCATATTCTCGTCATGGAGCGCCACGACTTTCCGAAGATCGCCGACTTCACGACGGTGCGCGACCGGGTCTATCTCGACTATCGAACGGCCGCCTCCAATCGCGCGACGGAGGAGAATCTCAAGGTCCTGCGCTCGCAGGCCAGCATTCTCATCGCCCCGGGGCAATCCGAGTGAAATCTCTGGCATGGATTGCGCTGTGCTGTCTCGCCGGCGGTGCGGGCTCGGCGTTCGCGCAGAACAGCAGCGTCAGCTACTCGACATGGAGCGTCTCGGGCAACATGGTGACGTTGCGATTCCTGCTGCCGGTGACAGAAGCCCAACGGCTGATGGGTGTGGACGTTCCTACGCTGACGATTAGCAAGCTGGAGGACTACCTGCTCCAGCACGACACCGTGCAGTCGGCCGGCGGGGATTGCCCGGCAATCGATCAGGGCTTCGATCTCGGACGCGTGGATCCGCTGGCCGTCGGCTCCGACCTCTATGGATTCGAGATCTTCTATCGCTGCAAGGATCCGCGGCAGCTGGTGCTGCGCAACAGCGCACTCTTCGGACGAGCCCCGTCACACATCAATTTCGCCCGCATTCAAATGCGCGGCCAGACGGTCGAGCAGTTGTTCACCGCGCGGCATCAGACCATGAGCCTGCCGGATGATGCAGCGCTGCCGCCGGCAGGCCTTGCGGCCTATCTGCGCCTCGGTTTCACTCATCTGATCGGCAGCGCGGCCGACTGGTGTCTGCTGCTGGCGGCGCTGCTGCTCGTGCGGCACAGGCGCGAACTGGGCTACGTCTTTCTGGCGTTGAGCGGCGGCTACGTGTTGGCAATGGCGGTGTCCACGACAGGGTGGGTGCTGCCGCGTCTGCCACTGCTGGAATCCTTCATGGGCCTGCTGGTCGCACTGCTCGGTGCGGCAATTGCCCAAAGGGAGGTCGAGAATCCCCGACTGATCGCAATGGGCTGGCCGGGTCTGCTGCTGTTGCTGGCCATCGTCGCGGTGTTTCGCGCGCCGTGGGCGATCGGGGCGCTCCTGGGTGGCGCCGTACTGTCCGCAGGCTTCCTCGTGCTGTCCCGCGAACTGAAGGACCGGCCGGTGATCTGGCCCGGGCTCGTTGCCGTGTTCGCGTTCCTGGACGGCTGCGCGCTGCCCGCGGTGCTGCCGCCGGCGCAGTTGCCGCAATGGACGCAGCTGCGGATCATGCTCGGCTTTGACCTGGGAGCGCTGCTCCTCGATGCAATGCTGCTCGGGCTGGTGATTGGCGTTTGGCTGCTGCTGCGGGCCAGGCGGTTCGTCATGCCGCGACCGCTCGTCAATGACGTCTGCGCCGCTGCCCTGAGCGGCTTGGGCACGTTCTGGCTGCTGAGTCGTCTGGGGTAGGAACGGCGTGGCCACGGTAACCGAACACTATGGCGCTCATCTGGCACCGATCTATCTGTGGATGGCGGGTGGTATGGAGGCGGCGTTGAGCGCCGGGGCGACGGATCTGGCACCGCTGCTGCCCGGCAGTGGCTTGGCGGTTGATCTGGGCGCGGGGTTCGGGATGCACAGCATCCCGATGGCCCGCGGCGGCTACCAGGTCATTGCCGTGGACTCATCGTCCCTGTTGCTGCAGACGCTTCGCGATCACAGCAGGGACCTGCGGATTCAGACGCTGCAGTCGGACCTGCTCGATTTCCGGAATTGGGTCAAGGAGCCTGCGCAGCTGATCGTGTGCATGGGCGATACCCTCACGCATCTGCAAAGCCTCGGCGAGATACAGCGGCTGTGCGAAGCAGTGGCCCGCGCTCTTGCGCCGACCGGCACATTCATGGCGACGTTCCGCGACTACACTGTTCCCGCCAAGGCAGAGCGGCGCTTCATCCCCGTTCGCAGCGACGCCGACCGGATCCTGACCTGTTTCCTGGAAGAGTCGCGCGAGCACATTGACGTGCATGACATCGTCCACGAGCGAGACGGGGCGCAGTGGAATCTCAAGGTGAGCAGTTACAGGAAGCTGAGGCTCGCGCCGGCGGAGATTGAAAGGGCCTTGCGTGCTCAGGGTCTGATGACCGAGCTTTCGCCCGGACCGCGCGGAATGCTTCGGGTCGTGGCAAAGCGATGATGAGCTATTTCGGGTCATGCCATTGTCAGGCGATCGTCCTGGCCTACCATACTGAGCAGGATCCCTCGAGGTGGACCCTTCGCGCCTGCCAGTGCAGTTTTTGTCGTGCGCACGGTTCGCGCACCACCTCGGATCCTTCCGCCAGCATTGACTTCAGCGCTCACGACGCCAATAGGCTCGTACGCTATCGATTTGGCCAGCGCACCACGGATTTCCTGATCTGCAATCATTGCGGGGTCTATATCGGTGCGCAGATACAGACGCCGCGCGGACGCTTCGGCATCATCAATGTCAATGTGCTGCAGCCGATACCCGCCGGGCTTTCTCAGGCGGTGCCGATGGAATACGGCTCTGAAACCAAAGAGCAGCGCATTGACCGCCGGGAACAGCGCTGGTCACGCGCTTCGGGGCCTTAACCGTTGCCCCACGCTTCGTTGGCTGGGCTCGTATTTCCGCAGTATCCTAAAGACCCGCCGCACTCAAAGGGACCGATCTCCCTCATGGCTATCGACATTGGGCCGCTTTGGGACTTTGACCATCCCGTGGTCAGTGAACAGCGCTTTCGTGAGGCGCTCAGTTCGGCGTCGCCCGACGATCAGCTGATTCTGCAAACGCAGATCGCACGGACCTACGGCCTGCGCCGCGACTTTGAACGTGCGCGCGGGGTTCTGAAGACCATCGAGCCGCAGATTCAGGGAGCCTCGCCGCAGGCGCAGGTGCGGTACGCCCTGGAGCTGGGTCGAACCTACGCATCCGCAGCCCACACCCAGGGCGCCGTGACTGCCGAGGAAAAGGATATCGCTCGCACGCAATATGCAAAAGCGCTGGAGATTGCGAAGAGCGCCAAGCTCGATTCCCTCGGAATTGACGCCGTCCACATGCTGGCCTTCGTCGATACCGCGCCAGCCGATCAGCTACGGTGGGCACAGGAAGCCCTGGCAGTGGTCGAGGAGACCTCGCAGCCCGCCGCGAAACAATGGGAGGCTTCGATTCGCAACAACATGGGCTATGCATTGCACCAACTCGGGCGCTTCGAGGAGGCCCTGGCTCAGTTTGAACTCGCACTGGCCCTTCGCGAGAAGGGGACGAACGCCGAGGCGACGCTCATCGCGCGGTGGATGATTGCGTGGACGCTGCGAGCGCTGGGCCGTATCCAGGAAGCACTCGACATGCAATTGAAATTGGCAGCGGCCTGCGCCGCCCTCGGGAAGTCGGATCAATACGTACTTGAAGAACTGGAGCTGCTGTATCGACAGAGGGGCGATACTGCCCGGGCCGATGCCTACGCGCAGCGGCGCAAGGCGCTTAAGAATGAGTCGAAGTAATGGGCAAACGACTGACCGGTGTTCTGCTTGCGGCGCTTCTCACCATGCCGGCCGTTTACGGCCCCAGGCTCATGGCGGAACCGAAGACGTCCCTTCGCGAGCAGGTGATCGCCACGGAGCGAGCTTTCGCGAAAACCATGGCGGATCGGGACCAACCGAAGTTCGCAAGCTTCATTTCCCGGGAAGCCATCTTTTTCTCAGGCGAAACGCCGCTGCGGGGTAAGCCCCAGATCACGGGTGCCTGGGCGAAGTATTTCAAGGCGCCGGCGGCTCCCTTTTCCTGGGAACCGGACAAGGTGGAGGTTCTCGACTCGGGAACGCTGGCGCTCAGCTCCGGACCCGTCAAAGACCCTTCGGGTAGACTGATCGGAACGTTTACCTCGATCTGGCGGTTGGAGAATGCGAACACCTGGCGTATCGTTTTCGACAAAGGAAATGACGTTTGCAACTAGCGGGGTGGAGCGTTTTTGCGACTTTCGGCGATCGGATTTCCGCGCAGGCCCTCATCGGGTTGCTGGAGTCCGAGAAACTGTCCTGTCGGTTCGTTTCGAATGAGGTGGTGCCGGGACTTGGCACGGAGTTTTCGGTGCTCGTGCATACCAACCAACTTCATCGGGCGGAGTGGATCCGCAAGCAATCCCAGGTTTCAGAACAGGAGCTGACCTACCTCGCGACGGGGGAATTGCCCAGCGACCAAAAGCCATGAGCTTCGACAACACCAATCGCGGCGTCATCAGCGTTCGCAGCCAGTACCCGTTCGCCGAGACCGTGCAACGGCTCGTTGCCGCATTCGCGAGTCACGGGCTCAAGGTCTTCGCCACGATCGACCAGACGGCCGAGGCCGTGGCAGTCGGCCTGACGCTGCGCCCGACGACCTTGATTCTGTTCGGGAACCCGAAGGCGGGAACACCGCTCATGGTGGCTCAGCCACTGGCCGCCATGGATCTGCCGCTGAAGGCGCTCGTGACCGAATCTGCGCCCGGTGAAGTGTGCGTCAGCTTCAATTCCGCCACCTATGTTCTGGAGCGGCACGGCCTCGGGGCGGAATTCACCGATAAACTGGCGCCGGCGGAGCACTTGATCCGGGCGACCGTCGGGCACCAGCCTGCATCATGAGGCTTGTTTGGCCGAGCGCGGAATGCCTGCCGAGCTATGTCGCGGCCCTGCAGCGGGGCTGGTCCCCGGACAACGTGCGGGGCAGGGTCGCGGCAGAAGAACATCTGGCCAAGATCACGACCGGCAGTGAGGCGTTTCTGAGCGGTCTGGTTGACCGAGAGGCGAAGGGCGGACCGATAATACTGGCGGACGGGTCGACGGTCGCGCGGCTGCCCGGTTTTGCGCGCTGGATGTGGGACGGCGAGTTCTGTGGTGCCATTGGCTTTCGCTGGCAGCCCGGAACGGAAGCATTGCCGCCGCATTGCCTGGGCCACATCGGCTACGGCGTTGTGCCATGGAAGCAGGGGCATGGCTACGCCACGGCGGCACTGGCACAGACGCTGCCGGCGGCCAGGGCCGAAGGGCTGCGCTATGTCGAGATCACGACCGACCCCGACAACATCGCATCGCAGCGAGTCATCGAAGCCAACGGCGGCCAACTGGTCGAGCGCTTCATCAAGCCGCTGCAGCACGGCGGCTCGCCCGGGCTGCGGTACCGTATAGCACTCGTTTGAGAGGAGGAGGCGGCATGACCATCGACGGATTCAGGAAGCTCGCACTCACGTTGCCGCAGTCCGAGGAATTGGCTCACGGCGGCCACCCTGATTTTCGCGTGGGCAAGCGCGTGTTTGCCTCGCTGGGTTATCCGGATCCCTCCTGGGCGGTGGTGAAACTGGCACCGGTGCAACAGACGAAATTCGTGAAGCTGTATCCGCAGGTCTTCGTGCCGGTCAAGGGGACCTGGGGTGCGCAGGGCTCAACCCAGGTAAAACTGCGACCGGCGACCCAGGCAGTCGTGTGGCCCGCCTTGGTGGCGGCGTGGCATGACCGCGCCCCGCGCAAGCTCGTCGCCAAGAATCCGATGTTGCCGCCGCCCACATGAGCGACGCCATCACCATCAGGCCGGTCGAGCGGCGCGACTATCAGTCATGGCGGGTGCTTTGGGATGGTTACAATGCCTTCTATGGCCGTGAGGGGGAAACCGCCCTGGCGGAAGCGATCACCCAATCCACGTGGGAGCGCTTCTATGATGCATCCGAGCCGGTGCATGGCCTGGTCGCGCAGACCAGGGGGCGCCTCGTGGGGCTCACTCACTACATCCTGCACCGTAGCACTACCCGACTGAACGACATCTGCTATCTGCAGGATCTGTTCACGACCCCGGATCTTCGCGGCCGGGGCATCGGACGACAGCTGATACTGAGCGTTTACGAGATCGCGCGGCGTGCCGCGTGCAGCCGGGTCTACTGGCAGACGCAGGTCACGAACACCGCCGGCAGGGCGCTCTACGACAGGGTGGCGAAGCACTTTGGGTTCATCGTCTACACGCATGAGCTGTAGCGCTCGCATCTAGGCGCGGTCGACCCGGCAGGCGAAGCATCCGAACTTCGCGTAGTGCAGGTGGAGGTAGGCAGTCGAGGCCTGGCCCAGCAATCTATGAATCGGCGCTTCAAGTTGAGCGCCGGGACAAAGATCGGCATCTACGATCATGCCGTCGTCATCGAAAGCGCGCAGCGAGATCATTCGGCTGCGGAGGACCTGCGGAATTTCGTCGGTCCGATCATATTGCTGCCTTGGATGCTCGAGCACGTAAACGGCGTGCGCTGCCCGATAGGGACTCGCGATGGGTTGGTGCACGTAGTTCACGAGCAGGAGACTTTCGCCGGGCTCGGCTTCACGCATCTCGATGCGATCGGGAAATCCCGGGTTGCTGTTCGCGAGCACGCGCCTGGCGCCGCGCGCGTGAAGTTCAGCGTCCGACAAACCCACGAGCGGTTGAAAGGTACGAACATCGAGCCCTTTGAGACGGAAACTCATTGCAGTCGCTCCGAAAGAGACGTGAGTGACCAGTGTATTGCGGCCGGCGGCGTGCGCTGGCGGGATTCGGCCATGCAATCTCGAGGTCTTTGACGGCCCTTGCTTGGCGCGGGGCCCACGGAACAGTATCTTGCGGCAGTCAATAC
>Ga0210385_10001647_pt1 | contig 13753 bp, 10 predicted proteins | sample IncBWH26OmetaG_FD_160107 | JGI IMG/M metagenome (GOLD analysis project Ga0210385, IMG submission 160107) | Forest soil microbial communities from Barre Woods Harvard Forest LTER site, Petersham, Massachusetts, United States - Inc-BW-H-26-O ... | reverse complement strand
CGCTGTCGGAGCAGCCCTGACCGAACGTCGCGGGCGGTTACCCGGCCGAGTGGCTACCGCTGGTTCCGGCCACCGAAACCGGGGCTGTTGCGGGCCTGGCCGATCCCGCTGTTCCCGCTGTTCCCGCTGTTCCCGATTCCGGTATGTCCCGGCGGCCGGTTCGGGTCCTGGGAACCCGGCGCGCCCTGGGAACCACCGAACGGCGGGGCCCCGGGCCCGGGCGCGTCCTGTGCGTTCCCCGGCGCCGGCGGTACCGCCCACGGCTCGAGCACGTGCATGCAGTAGCTGGCGATGTTCGCCGGCCCGTGCGCCAGCGTGCTCAGCTGCTGGCCGCGTTGCTGCTCCGCCGCCCAGTCCGACGCCGACTCCGGGTTCCGGAAGAACGCCAGGTACTGGCTGCAGAGCTCGGCCGCCTGGTTGCCCGCGCCGCCTCCCGGCTGACTGGTGGCCGTGGGGGTCGGCGTCGGCGTCGGCACCTGCGCCCCGGTCCCCTCGACCCGCGATCCGGGGACGCTGGCCTTGGCCGTCGTGACCGCGGTGCCCGGGCTGGCCCCGGCCTGGCTGGGGTGCCCGCCGGGGCCGGAAAGGTTGCTCGCGAGCGCCACCGCGCCCACGGCCACCACCGCCACCGCCCCCGCGCCAGCCAGCGCCTTCACCTGCCAGCGGGCACGCCGCGGCGGCCGCTGGCGCCGATGGCGGCCCGCCGCCGGGCGCGGCCGGGCTTCGGCCGGGCCGGTCGGCAGGACGCGGGTGCGCGGGTCGTCGGCTCCGCTTACCGACCCGGCCGACCAGGCCGGCGCGGTCTCCTCGGAGCGCATGATCTGCCGGAACGCGGACCGCGCGGCCGCCTCATCGGCCAGCTCGGCGGGCATCGGCGCGACGCGCAGCGCGTCCAGGGTCTGGGCGACCGGACGCAGCCCCTCGGGGACGAAGCCGTTCCCGCCGGACAGCAAGCCGTCGAGGTCCGACCCGTCGTACGGTCCGGAACCATCGCTGCGTGACTGGCTGGCTGGCATTTCATCGTCCGGAACGCCAAAATCGCTCAACTCGTTACACCCGCCCGCGACGGGAGCCCGGCCGGCCCGAGCATCGACTCCAGCTTCTTCAGGCCGCGGTGCGCCATGACCCGCACGTTGCCTGGGGTCTTCCCCAGCAGGGTGGCGACCGCGTCGGTGTCAAGCCCGGCGACTACGCGCAGCATGATCACCTCGGCCTGCGGGGCGGGGAGCTTGGACAGCAGCGCGATCGCGGACTCCGTGGCCAGGTTGTCCAGCGCGAGCTGGGCCGCATCGGGCGTGCTTGGCATCTCGCTGGCGCTGACCTCGTCCAGTGGCTCGGCCGGGTGCCGCTTGCGGCTTCTCGCCTGATCGATCAGCCGCCGCCGCGCGGTGGTGAACAGCCAGGCCCGCCACGCCGCCTCGTCGCCGACAAACCGCGGCAGTCCGCGAACCACGTGCACCCACGTCTCCGAGGCGATGTCCTCCGCGTTCTCCGGGGCGAGAACACGGAGGTAGCGGAGGAGCGCGGGATTCGTATCACGCCACAGGACCGCGAACTGGTCTTCGCTGCCGCCCTGGGCTTCCGCAAGCACCCGCGCGAAGTCATCGCCCACCACATGCTGAGTATCGGCATACAGGACGCTGCCGCGCAGGCAAACGACCATCAAGATCCAAAGCCGTCAGATTAGGTCACCGGTGTCACAACGAACTGGCGCAGTGACAGGTCACGGAAGGTCACCGGGCCGCGCGGGCCGGGCACCGCGTCCAGGTTGATCCCGGTTTCCGGCACCTCAAACAGCTTGAACCCGTCGAGCAGCCGCGTCGTCGCGTTCCAGAAGGCGCCGGTCCCGGTGTAGGCCGCGAGGAACTCCTCGGCCGCGCTGGAATCGGCCGCGGCGATGCCGGCCGCCAGGCCCGAGGTCTCGTCGTTGGCGATCGCGGCGGCGGCCGCCGGGCCCGCCGCCGGGGCGATGGTCACGGTGGCCTCGTGCTCGGAGTCGAGCGCCCACTCGTAGCCAAGCGGGTGGTCGTGCGGCGGGAGAGACGCCCTGATCCCGAGCCCGGCCAGCTGCTCGGTGATGCCGGGCAGCCACGCGTCCCATAGCCGCTCGTCGAGCAGCAGCAGGTTGAGCCGGTTGCACACGCCAAGCCGGTCAAGGCTGGCGGCGATCAGGCTCGAAGCAACAACCCGTTCGGACGAAGGATGAATGTAGAGCACCCCGCCGCCGTCCGCGTGCGCCAGCGTGCGGACGCCGTGGGCCGCACCCTCGGCGGCCAGCGCGCGGGTGGAGTCGCCGCTGCCGCGCAGGATGACCAGGGGGATCAGCTTCGGCTCGCGCACCAGCGCGTACGCGGCGGCCTGGCCCGGTACCCGGACCAGCGCAATCGCGTCCGGGTCGAGGCCCGCCCGCGCCAGGGACGGCGCGATCACCGCATCGGCCAGCGCGATCGCCGAGCGGAGGGCCGCGCTCCCGGTGCGCAGCACGCCCGCGTTGCGCGACTTGACCAGCTGCGAGGCGATGTCCACCACGACGTTGGGCCTGGCCTCGAAGTTCGCGCCGATCACACCGACCGGGCGGCGGCGCTCGGCCAGCACCAGGCCGCCCGGCAGGTCACGGACCTTGCGGGAGGCGGGCTCGGGCTCGACGCCGGCCAGGATCTCCAGCTGCGCGGCCATCGCCTTCAGCCGCGCCTCGTCCAGCCTGAGCCGGTCGCGGACCCCGGCGGGCAGCCCGCCGTCGGCCGCCGCCCGCATGTCCGCCTCGTTGGCGGCCAGGACCGCCGGCGCGGCGTCCTGCAGAGCGCTGGCCATCGCGCCGAGGGCGGCGTCAATCGCGTCGTCGGGAGCGCCGGCCAGGCTCGGGGCCGCTGCCCGGGCCGCCCGTGCGGCGATCCGGACCGCCTCGGTGGCCTGCGACTCATCCGCCGTCATGATCATCCCTCCAGCCGGTGCCGTCTTCCCCTGCTGAGGGTATCGTCAAGCGGCCGGTCCGGCGGCTGGGACGGTAACCGTGACCAGGCGGCCGTCGCCGGTGTTCAGCAGGCACCGGCCGGGCCGGGGCGCCCGGCCGACCTGGCCGCGGGTGAGCCGCACGCCGATCAGCTCCCCGTCGGAGACGGAGGCCGGCGCGGTCAGCGCGCCGCGCCGGGCGCGCTTGGCGTCGACCTGCCAGCCGCCGAAGCCCGCGCACAGTCCGGCCTCGGGGTCGCCCGCCAGGACGAGCACGCGCCGGAAGGACGGGCCCGTTTCCCGGTTGATGATCAGGCTCAGTTCACCGGCGGCGTCACAGTCGCGCAGCAGCTCCGCGTCGTCGACCAGCACGGCGACCGGGCCCTCGACCGCGGCCAGCACGTGGCCGAGCTCGTCCTCCCCGAGGGAGGTCCCGCTGAACGCGGCCGCCACCCCCTCGGTCCCGGCCAGCGACCGCAGCGGTGACGGACGGGGCGTGACCAGCACGAGGCGCGTCCCGGCGGCGAGGAACGCACGCGCCATCGACACCAGGATCGTCGACCGGCCTGAGCCGCCGGGCCCGGCGACGATGAAGGCGGGCAGGCCCTCCGCGAGGTCCGGGCCGAGCGCGGCGAGCGCGTCGCCGCCGACTCCGACCAGCCCCCACAGCGGGGACGCGGCGGCCGGGCGCAGCCGCCACGCCTGCTCGGCGGTGATCCGGGCCGGGGCGGCGTCGACCCGGAACGGCCGGGCCGCGGGCGGCACGGCCTCGTCGCGCAGCGCGGCCGCCGCGGCGATGGCGCGCAGCGCCGCCGCCTGGCCCTGCCCGGTCGGGTCGGTTCCGAGGAGCGCGACCTGGACCTCGGCGCCGCCGCGGGCGCGGAACGCCCGTCCGGGCGGCAGGTCGTCGGGCAGGTCCCGGGGGCGCAGGCCCGCCAGCGCGTAGTCCTCCCGTTCGGCCAGCTTGAAGACGAGCTTCTCCTCGCACAGCGCCGAGATGCGCCCGGCCAGCAGCGAACGGTCCCCGGTCATGACCAGGTGCACCCCGGCCGAGGCACCCTCGCTGAGGATGCGGGTGAGCACGTCGGTGAGCGCGCCGCCTTCGGTCTCGCCGAGCGTGGCGGTGAACCCCTCCCACTGGTCGAGCAGGAGGAACAGGTGCGGCAGGCGCTCGCCGCCCGCGGCCGACCGCTGCTCGGTGATCGAGGCGTGCCCGCCGGCCGCGAGCAGTTCCTGGCGACGGCTCAGCTCGCCGCCGAGCCGTCGCAGCAGCCGTCCCGCCCGCTCGGCCTCGTTCCTGGTGACGACGGCGCCGCAGTGCGGCAGTTCGGCCAGCGGGAGCAGCGCCCCGTTGCCGCAGTCGAGTCCGTACAGGTGGACGTCGGCGCAGTCGCGGGCGCGGGCGAGGGCCCCGGCGATCGTGCGCAGCAGCTGGGAGCGCCCGCTGCGCGGCCCGCCCGCGGCGAGCAGGTGGGCGAAGGCGGCGAGGTCGAGGGCGGCCGGGGTCTGCGCCTGTGCCCTGGGCAGGTCGGTGATCCCGAACGGGACCGGGGCAGCGTCGCCCGCCTGCGGCGGGGTGACGGCACCGAGCTGGACGGAGTCCGGCAGCGGGGGCAGCCACGGGCTCGGCTGCTCGGGGATGGCCAGGTCACGGGCCGCCCGGCCGATCTCTTGGACGAGGACCTGCAGGTCGCTGACCGGTTCGTCGGCCTGCCCGGCGGCTGCGGGCGGCACGGGCGCGGGCCGGCCGAGGTCGGCCCAGCCGGCCGGCCCGACCCAGACCGGCCGGGCGGGCGCCAGGGCCGGGTTCGCCTGCGGCCGGGGGCCGCCGACCCGACCGGCCTGGAACGGGACCAGCGAGCCGTGACCGAGGCGGACGTACGCGCGGCCCGGCGTCGACTTGGCGATGCCCGCCGCGTCGGGCGCGTCGATCACGTCGGAGGACTCGGCCGGGTCGGTGACGCGCAGCGCGATGCGCAGGTTGGTGTTGGCGCGGATGTCGGCCGACACGGCGCCCGACGGCCGCTGCGTGGCGAGCAGGAGGTGAATGCCGAGCGACCGGCCCCGCTGGGCGATGCTCACCAGCCCGGTGACGAAGTCCGGGAGGTCGCGCACCAGCGACGCGAACTCGTCGATCACCAGGACCAGCCTCGGCAGCGGCCCGGATCCCGGGGCGCGCTGGTAGTCCTCGATGTCCTTCGCGCCGGATCGGGCGAGGAGGTGCTCGCGCCGGGTGAGCTCCGCGGCCAGGGACGCCAGGGCCCGCTGCACCAGGTGCGGGCCGAGGTCGGTGACCATGCCGACCGTGTGCGGGAGGCGGGCGCAGTCGGCGAAGGCGCTGCCGCCCTTGTAGTCGACCAGGACGAAGGTGAGCTCGTCGGGCCGGTTGGCGACGGCGAGCGCGGCGATGATCGTCTGCAGCAGCTCGGACTTGCCCGATCCGGTGGTGCCCGCGATCAGCCCGTGCGGCCCGTCCCTCCCGATGTCGACGGCGAACGGCCCGTCGTAGGACTCGCCCACCACCGCGACCGTGGACCGGCCGCCGGCCCGCCAGCCGGCGGCGATCGCGCCCGCCATGGACGGTTCGGCCGCCGTCGCCCCGGCGTCATCCTCCAGGCCGAGCACGTCAAGCAGCCGGGCCGAGTCGGGCAGCCCGCCGTCGTCCTCGCCCGGACTGACGTCCCTGACCGGGGCGAGGGCCCGGGCCAGCCGCGTGCACCAGTCCGGTCCGACCTGGTCGGCCCGGGCGCCGGCCACCGTCTGGGTGAGCATCTGCTGCACCCGCAGCCCGTCCGGGGCGAGGGCGGCGACGGCCTGGCACTCGGCCGGCAGCAGCCGCTCGTCGCTGTCCAGGCAGACCGGGTACACCCCGGCCTGCGGTCCCTCGCGCAGCAGCTGGATGACGCCGGGCAGCGTCCGCAGCTTGCGCGACCCGTCGAGGACCACCAGGACGTCGCAGCCGAACCCGGCCCGGGCGCCGCCGGCCAGCCGGGCGCTGTCGCGCTGCGCCTGCTGCCGCGCCGCGATGAGGGCGAGGAGCTCGGCGATCCGGGCGGCGACGGTCTCCGCGTCGTTGCCGACCCGCGCCGCGCTGCCCGGCCGGTCCCGCTCGGCCGCTTCCCCGCCGACGGCCGGCCGGCAGTGCGGCAGCCAGCGGACCCACTCCCAGCACGCCTTGCCCGCGCCGTCCGTGAGGACGTAGATCCGCAGGTCATTGGGGGAATGAAGGGCGGCGGCCTGGGCCACCAGCCAGCGGCCGGCCGCGCGGACCGAGTCCCCCTGGCCGGCCAGCCCGAGCACGGCCCGTTCCGTCAAGGGAATCGTCACCGGGGCCTCGGCCAGCGGCCAGGTGAAGGTGCGCAGGTGCTCGTCGGCGGTCGGGTCGGTCACCCGCACGCTGGACGGGAGCTCACCGGCGCCAACCCGCAGCAGCAGGTAGTCCGGGTCGGTGCGGCGCCGTTCCCACAGCCGGCGGCTGGGGCCGGTGGCGATGGAGAGCACCTCGCCCGGGTCCGGGCACTGGCCGCGCAGCGCGGCCAGTTCCGCGGCCACGGCGTCGACCGCGGCCTGCTCGATCCGCGCCTTGTGCTCGGCGTACTCGTCCTGCCGGGCGGCGGCGGCCTTACGGCCCTGCCTGCGCTCGGTCAACGCGCTGCCCACCAGCATCACCGGGGACAGGCCGGCCATGGCCAGCAGGTAGACCTGATGCAGCACCAGGGCCATGGCCACGCCCATGACCAGCGGGAGCACGGCCATCAGCACGGGCAGCGGCCGGCGCTCCGGTGCGGGTGGCGGGACGGGCAGCGTGAACGTGGCCGCCCGGCCCGGCGGCAGCAGCCGGGGCGGCCGGTTGAAGTCCAGGCTGAAGCCGTCGGCGGACCTGGTGAGGGCCGCGTCCGGCGGCGCCGGGCCGGGCGGGACGCATCCGTGCGGGCTGCCGAGGCTGATCACGCAGCCGTCCCGGAGCGGCGACCCGGCCAGCGGCAGCACGGGCGGCAGGTGGTAGCCGTCGACGTAGAGCGGGGCGGCCGGGTCGCACCCCATCAGCCGGGCGAGCGCGGCCGCGACATCCGCGACCGGCGTGCGCGGGCCGACTTCGAGCATGACGCTCGCCTGCCGGCCGTGCTGCGGCGAGACGACGGTCACCGTCAGCCGCATGTCCCCCGCCCTCCCCTCGTCCGGTTGCCCGCCCGTGCCTCGGTTAGCCGAGCGCGGCGGTTACTTGAGCGGGCGTTACTTGAGCGCGGCGGCCAGCTGGGTATCGGTCTCGGCGAACGCCTTGGCGGCGGCGTCAAGGTACTGGCCCATGCCGGTCAGGCCCTGGATCATCTTGGTGGCGCCCGAATTGAACTCGGCATAGGACGCCTCGAACCGCTTGCTGGACGCGTCGGTCACGTAGCCGCTGGCCACGAGGTTGTCGATGAGCCGCTTGAGCCGGGCAAGGTCGGCCTCGATCTGCGCTTCCCCGGACTGGAGCTGGCTGGCGGCGGACTGCATCTCCGCGTAGGTCACGTTCAGGTTCGGCACTTCGGAGGTCCCTTCTGCGGTGCCTTATCGGCAAATGGGTTCACCTATAACCACGTGTTGGCAAACGCGGCGGTTCATCCAATTTGCGACTAATTCGTCGCTCTCCGCTTAGGCGGCGGCCACCCGGCCCGGCGCAGCGCCGCGGCGACCGGGTCGAACGGTTCGGCCATCGCGGGGGCGAGCGGCCCGCCCGGACCGGAGCAGCCAGGAGCAGCCAGGCGGCCGGCTGGGGCCTGATCGCGGGTCATACGCGTCAGCGCCCTAAAGTTCCGTCCCGGTTGCGGCGCCTTTCCCCGCTTTGCGTTCCACTCCGCGGGGCCGCTTTCGTCATTGTGGGTCATCCACGGCGAATATCGCCGCTTTTGTCCCACGATCACGCCAGAGCGATGTGGCCGAGGGTAATTTATTCTACTTTGCGATAGGGCAATGGGCACTGCCGCTGTCCTTTACCTGCTTTGACCCACAATCAAGCCGGAGGGCCGGCGTGCGGGCAAGATGAAAAAGGGCCGCCCGGCGACCAAGCGCACGCGGGCAACGCGCACACTCGGACCGATGTGACCCAGCAGACATTCAGCGGTGAAATATAGATCCGACCCTATATGTTGCACACGACTGGCGGTCGCTGAGCCGCCAGACGAGCCGGACGGTCGCCCCCCGAGAGCAGGTGGCCGCCAACGACCCGCCTTGTGACCTAAGAAGGACACGGGTTGCACTGCCGCGGCAGTGCGCAGGAGGTGCTCAAATCATGAAGCTCAGCTCTCGTTTCTTGCTCGACAGCCTGTTCGTTGTGGCAGGCGCGTTCCTCACCGTCACGTCGCTGGCCTGGGCGTCCGGGACGGCCGGCTGGACCGCCTTCGGCGTGTCGGTCGGCGTGACCGTGCTCGCGGCGGCCAGTGCCGCCCTGGCCAGGAAGACCTCGCACCGGCTCGGCCACGGCCTCATCGGCCTGGTCGCGCTGTGGTCGCTCATCGCGGCCGTGGCCTTCTCCGGGACGGCCCTGACCTGGCTGGTCTTCGCCGACGCGATCGCGGTGGGCGTGCTCGCGCTCGCCGACCTGGCGGTGCACGAGGCCACGACCGAGCGGATCGTCCACCAGCTGGAGGTCCGCGACCCGTCGCGCGACGGCCGCATCCCCGCCTGACAACAAGCAGGCCCGGCCCGGTAACTACCCGGCAGCCCTGGTAACAAGGTAAGCGGCGCTGGCACGAGTTCTCGCTCGTGCCAGCGCCGCTTCGCGTTCCCGGGGCCCGGTCACTGGTGCGCCGGGCCATCGGACCTGGACCGGAGCGGCGGGCCCTCAAGCGCGCAGTTCGGGTACTGAAGCGTGTCCGGGTCGGCGCGCGCCCGGGGCGGGTTCCGGATCGTGGCCGCCGCCAGCAGGCCGCCGGCCGCCGCCGCCGCGGCACCGATGAGGACCGCGGTGTGGAAGCCCCGCGTCAGCGCGGCCGGGTGCAGGTAGGCGTCGCCGGTGATGCCCGCCAGGGCGGGGAGCAGCGCGACCGCGATGAGGCTCGCCGCCCGGGCCACGTCGTTGTTGACCGCCGACGCGATGCCCGCGTGCTCGGCCGGCGCGGAGGACATCGCCGTCGAGGTGAGCGGCGCCACGTTGGTCGCGAGGCCGAGCCCGAGGACGAGGACGCCGGGCAGCACCTGGGTCAGGTAATCGCCGTTGCTGTCGATCCGGGTGAACAGCGCCATCCCGGCCGCGATCAACAGGGGCCCGGCCGTCATCTGGAGCCGGGGCCCGATGCGGCTAGCGAGCTCGGCCGACCGCGCGGACAGCAGGAGCACGACGGCGGTCAGCGGCAGCAGCGCCATCCCCGCCTCGAGCGCGCTGTAGCCGCAGACCTCCTGCAGCACGACGGGCACCAGGAACAAGGCGCCGCCAAGCGCGCCGTAGTCCACGAAGGTGACCGCGTTCACCGCGCTGAACTGGCGGTTCTTGAAGATGGTGAGCGGCAGCATCGGGTAGGCGCGACGCAGTTCGATGACGCAGAAGGCCACCAGCAGGGCGGCGCCCGCCAGGAGGCTAGCCAGCACCGCGGGCGACGTCCAGCCGTCCGCCGAGGCTTCGATCAGCCCGTAGGTAAGGCCGGCCAGCGCCAGGCTGATCGTTGCCGCGCCGACCGCGTCGAGCCGCCGCCGGGGCCCCGGGGCGCGCGACTCCGGAACGTGCCGCGCCGAGATGGCGAGGACGGCGACCGCCACCGGCAGGTTGATGAAGAAGACGAGCCGCCAGGACACGGCCCCGATCAGCCAGCCACCGAGGAACGGCCCGATCGCGGTGGCGAACCCGCCGAGTCCGGACCAGGCGCCGATGGCCTTGGCGCGGTCGTCGGGGGCGAACGATGCCTGCAGGATCGCCAGGCTGCCCGGGGTCAGCAGGGCGGCCCCCACGCCCTGTAGCGCCCTGGCCGCGACCAGGAACCCGGTACTGGGCGCGAGGCCGCAGCCGAGCGACGCGAGCGCGAACCACACGATGCCGATCATGAAGGTCTTGCGCCGGCCGTAGACGTCGCCGAGCGCGCCGCCAAGCAGCAGCAGGCCGGCCAGCGGAAGCGTGTACCCGTCAACCACCCACTGCAAGCTGGCCACCGAGGCGTGGAAGTCCCGGCCGATCGCCGGCAGGGCGATGCCGACCACGGTGGCGTCGATCGCGGCCATGCCGGACCCGAGCACGGTGGCCGCGAGCGCCCACCGCCCGGGGCCGCTCGCGAGCCGCAGGCCGGGCGTTGCGTCCGTCACCGTCGTCACCGTGTCTCCCTGCTCGCCGTCTCCCCGCCCGCCACCGCGCGTCCGGGACCGCAGGAAGGACATCAGGGGATCACGGTGGCGGTCACCGTCCGGCGCCGCTGGCGCAGGTCGTCCCTGATCTCGTTGCCGAGCCGGCGCGTCTCCCGCCGGTTGAGCAGCGCCCCGGCCACCGCGCCGGTGAACAGCGGGGCGAGGGCGAAGGTCGACCGGCGGACGCGGGCGGCCAGTCGCCGCGTCAGCTGCCTGGCCAGCGGTGACCCGGCGACAAGGAGCAGGCCGCCGTCCACCTGGTAAATACCGCGGCGGGAGGCCCACGATCCGATGTAGGCGCGCGCCCGCTCCGTCCCGCCGCCGACGGCGCCCAGGCCGTACACCTCGTGCAGCTCGCCGACCAGCTTGACCTCGATGCCGACGACGGCCAGGGTCTCCGCCGCGACCTCGGCCGGGAACGCGGGCAGCGTGGGCAGCGCGGCCCAGGCCCCGGTTGTCCCGCCGACGGCGGCGGCCGCCCGCGCCGCCCGCTCGATCAGCCGCTGGGCGATCTCGTCGTCGGTCTGCCCGGGGAACTGCTTCCGCAGCGTGGCCTGGTCACGGATCCGCAGGCGCGGGCCCATCGCCATCACCTGCGCGGCCAGCCAGCTCATGCCTGACGTAACGCCGCGGCCGGCCGCGCTCGCACTCCGGCGCGCGCCGTCCGCGCCCCAGCGGGCGGTCGCCGCACCCCAGCGGGCGGTCGCCGCGCTCCGGCGGGCCGCCGTGTCCGCGGTGCGGCGGGCGGTCGCGGTGGCGTTCGTGACCGCGGAGGTTGTCCGCCCGATCAGGCCAGACGGCGTGACCGGCTGCCCGGCGACCGGCTGCCCGGCCGCCGGCCCGCCGGCCTCGGTCAGTTCGACGGCGATCTCGGCCGCCTGCCGCGCGGCGGCGTCGTCCATCCTGTCTGCGCTGTCCGCGCCGGCCATGTGAGCCACCTACCGTCCTCGCCATTGATAAGGCCTCGGTTACCCAAGATCCACGCTACCTCCACGCTTGGTTACCCCGACAGAGGCCATTAGCCGCATGGAAGCGCAGCGCAAGCGGACGGTCACAGAATACGGAATAAGCACTACTTGTATCGATCACATCGCCTATAGTGACGCAGGAGGTCAATAGCACGCTGGTTCCGTTGGTTCCATTGGTTCCGAACAGGAGCACCATTTATGGCCGAAATGGCAGTTCTGGCACCGTCCGCCTCCGGTGCCGCGCCAGCGGCACACCTGGCCAACCTGTGGCTTATCGCCCTGACGGTCAGCGGAGACGAGAAGCCGGACGACCCAGGCGGCCTTCCGATGGACATTGCCAGCGCGCATGCCTTTCTCAGGAGCCAGTCGGCCGCGCTGCTCGGCATCGTCCTCGGCGACCCGTTCCGGCCGCGCCAGGCCGCCGCCGTCGGGCACGCGCTGGTCCAGGCGGACTTCGTGAGCGCCGATGTTCTCGGCCGGTCGCTGCGGGTGCTGATCTTGCGGCTCCCGGAACTGCTCCTCCAGGACGTCGGCTCCGGTGAGGCCGCCCTGGCCGGCCTCGAGGGACGCGTCGCGGAGGTGACGGCGGCGCTGGCGAACGGCTACGTGCGCGCGCTGCGCGACCGGACCCTGGCCGAGGCGGAGTCGATCAGGCGGGCGGAACTGGACGCACAGCGGATCATCAGCGATCAGCTCAGGCACCAGGCAACCCACGACCCGCTGACCGGACTGCCCAACCGTGCCGCGATCTTCGGCCGCCTGGCCGCCGCGCTTGAGGCCGGCCGGGACACCAGCGCGGGCCTTTGCTACCTGGACCTCGACGGCTTCAAGGCGATCAACGACAGCTACGGCCACGAGGCGGGCGACGAACTGCTGGTGACGGTGGCCAGGCGCATCGGCGAGACGGCCCGCGCCTACGGCGCGCTCGCCGGGCGCATCGGCGGGGACGAGTTCGTTGTCATCGCGGAGGTCTCCCCCGGCATTGACGGCATGATCGCGCTCGCCGCGGGCATCCTGGGCGAGGTAAGCCGCCCGGTGCCGCTGCCCATCGGGCGAGTCTCCGTCTCCGCCTGCGCCGGCATCGCCGAGTGCGAGGCGGGCTCGCCCGCGTCGGCGACCCTGATCGCGGACGCCGACGCCGCCCTCTACCGCGCTAAGACCTGCGGGCCGGGGAAGTGGGCGGTGTACGGTGCGCGCCGCAGTCGTGCGCGGCAGCAGGCGGGCTTAGCTGCGCGTGACCGCAGCCCCTGGGCGGTCGCCGACGGCTGGCAGGCGTACCAGGCCCCCGATCGGGCGAACCTGCGCCTCCGGTGCCTTCTCCGATGATGACGCTTGGCCTGGGCATGCTGCCCGGAGCCGAGCCCCGTCCCTCCCGTGCCGCTAGGGTCGGTCCCTTCGGCCACCGTGACCAGCGGGCTCTGGGCATCGCCCTGACCCACGGCCAGGGCCTGGGCGGCGCTGCCGCCGATGGAGGCCGCCTGCGCGAGCCCGCCGGGTGTCTTGGACGCGACGCCGGGCCCGCCCGCCGAGGCGACGACGAACAGCGCCATCATGACCGCCACACAGGCACCGGGCACTAGCGTCCCCGCCGGGTGCAGCCGGATGATCGCCCCGGCAACCCTGGCCGCCGTCCGGACCCGGTCAAGGCCGAGTGCGATCGCGAGCTGAGGCTGCGGCAACGGCGGCCCGAACCCGCGGCTCGCCTCCTGCCGCAGCCGGCGGATTACCGCCCGGCGCTGCCCCGTGGTCAGCCCTGGAAGCAGGTAGACCGTGACCCCTCGCGCGCCGCGCTCGGCCCTGCCGTGCAGCCAGGTTCCGTCGTGAGTACCAGCGGAAAAGTCGTCATAGCGAATACGAATCACAGCACAATTCCGTTCACGCATGCAAAGCCCCGGTACGCATGCGGCCCCCCGACCTCCGTATTAGCAGGACCGAATATAACGCAACGGATTGCCATGTTCACGGTAAATAGCAAAGTTGCCCGCTTCGCACCTACCCCCGATCGCCGTCTACCCTGCGTAGGTGATCACCGGACAGCCGGACGCCAACCCGGGCGGCACGGATACCAGCGTCGCCCCGCCCAACGGCACGGCCGATGGGCCGCCGCGCGCGCCCCGCGGCCCCGTACTTCGGCTGCGCTTGGCGCTGCCGCTGGCACTGGCCGGAGGCCTGCTTCTCGCCGCCGCGTTCCCGCCGGTCGGGGTGTGGCCGCTGGCCGTCATTAGCCCGGCGCTGCTCGTCGTCGCGCTGTCCGGGCGGTCGCTGCGAGCGGCGTTCGCCGTCGGCCTGATCTTCGGGCTCGGCTTCTTCATCCCGCTGCTCGCCTGGGTCATCAACCTGGCCTGGTTCGCCTGGGTCGCGCTTGCCATCGCCTCGGCGCTCATCTTCGCGGTGTTCGCCATCGCCCAGCGGCTGCTGCTCAACCTGCGCTGGTGGCCGCTCGCGGTGGCCGGCTGGTGGGTCGCCGCCGAGGCGTTCAGGGACCGCTGGCCCTGGGGCGGCTTCCCGTGGGGCAGGCTGGCGAT
>Ga0210385_10001646_pt1 | contig 13773 bp, 12 predicted proteins | sample IncBWH26OmetaG_FD_160107 | JGI IMG/M metagenome (GOLD analysis project Ga0210385, IMG submission 160107) | Forest soil microbial communities from Barre Woods Harvard Forest LTER site, Petersham, Massachusetts, United States - Inc-BW-H-26-O ... | reverse complement strand
CTCGCAACGAGCGGCTAGCCCTTTTCTTCAATCGCGCTTTGCGTCAAGATCGCTCGCCGAAACTATCGCCTGACTCAACGCCCATGAGCCCCAACGACCCGACAAAGCCCCTGCATCCGTCCAAGCCCGACCTCGACCAGTGCCGCGCCATGCTCCGCATCGCCACCGACGAAGCTCGCCTCGGCCTGCAAGAAGGCGGCGTCCCCGTAGGCGCCGCGCTCTTCGACAGCACCGGAACTCTGCTCGCCTGCGGTCGTAACCGCCGCGTCCAGGAGTCCGACCCCAGCATCCACGGCGAAACCGACGCCTTCCGCAAAGCCGGCCGCCAGCGCACCTACCGCGACAAAATCATGGTCACCACCCTCGCCCCCTGCTGGTATTGCAGCGGCCTCATCCGCCAGTTCCAAATCGGAACTGTCATCGTCGGTGAATCCGTCAGCTTCCGCGGCGGCCTCGACTGGCTCATCGAAAACGGCGTCCGCGTGATCGATCTCCATTCCCAAGACTGCATCGACCTCCTCCAGAAATTCATCGCCGAAAAACCCCACATCTGGAACGAAGACATCGGCGAAGATTGATCGCCAATCGCGCCGAGGCAAGGTCATGTAGGGGCGCAGCACGCTGCGCCCCATGTCCGCAAGATCACAAAAACTTGAGCTCTTTCCTTTTCCCCGACGTTATACCCGATCCACGTTTCGAACTCGGCGACGCTCCTCTGCAAAATCGCAACCGCACAGCGTACACTTCCTAAAGCGCAGCGAGCCCGCGCCAACCGATCTCCGCGCTTCCAAAACGCGCGAACGCAAAAGGGGCAGCGTGTCCGATCCGAAGTCCGAATACTCCAAGCGGCTCGAGTCTTACCTCCAAATCGCCGCCGCGAAAAATCGCCTTCACATCCAAATCGGGAATCTCAAACTAGCAGTCGTTGCCGCCGGCCTCGTCCTTGCCTATCTTTCGCTGGCACGCCACTCTTTCAGCTCCGAATGGCTCTGGGCTCCCATCGCGCTGTATCTGATCTTTAGCTGGATCCACCAGCGCGTCATCCGCGCCCGCACCCGCGCCGAAACCGCCGTCGCGATGTACCGCCGCGGCATCGCCCGCATCGAAGATCGCTGGGCCGGCACCGGCCAAACCGGCGAACGTTTCCGCGATCCCAATCACGTCTACGCCGACGACCTCGATCTCTTCGGTCGCGGCTGTCTCTTTGAATTACTCTCGACCGCGCGCCTCCCAATGGGCGAAAACCAGCTCGCACATTGGCTGAAAGCTCCATCGACCCGCGCCGAAATTTTCGAGCGCCAACAACTAATCGCCGAACTACGCGACAAGCTGGATCTGCAACGTGACCTCGGCGTGATGGGCGAAGAAGTTCGCGCGCGCCTGAATCCCGAATCGCTCGTCGGCTGGGCCGAAGGTAAACGCGAAATGCCCAGCACAATTTGGCATTTCGCCGCGATTTTGCTGGCTCTCGCGTTTCTTGGCACCTTCGTGTGGTCGGTCGGCGAATTGAACTCTTGGCCCGTCCTGTGCGTGATCGTTGTCGAAGTCATTTTCCGCCGAGTTCTCCATCACCGCGCGCACCACGTCAATGAAGGCGTTTCGTGCAACGCCGAAGGACTTTTGTTGTTCGCGAACGTCTTGGAGCGTTTGGAGCGCGAAAAATTCTCCTCTCCTCGTTTGCAATCATTGATGGCCGGCCTCCGTCGTGATGGAGCGGTCGCGTCGCGCTCGATTCGCCGGCTCGCGCAAATCGAATACTGGATCGACGCCCATCACAGCCTGATCGGACACTTGCTCGAAATTCCCCTTCTCTATTCCGTTCAGGTCGCCTTCGTGGCCGAATGGTGGCGCCGCCGCCACGGAGCCCGCCTGCGCGCCGGCGTCGAAGCCGTCGGCGAGATCGAAGCGTTGATCTCGCTCGCAACCTATTCCTACGAACATCCAGCCGATCCATTTCCCGAGTTTGTCGCCGGCGAGACCTCCCATCCGCGCGCATTCTTGGACGGGGTCGAACTGGGCCACCCGTTGATCGCCGCCGCTAAATGCGTCCGCAATTCAGTGAACCTCGACGATGCAACGCGCGTTCTGCTCGTTAGCGGTTCAAATATGTCGGGAAAGAGCACGCTGCTCCGCTCCGTCGGCATCAACACGGTACTGGCGATGGCAGGCGCCCCAGTCCGTGCAAAATCGTTGCGTCTCTCACCGCTGCAAGTCGGCACACGAATTCACAGCTCCGACTCGCTGCAAGACGGCCGATCCACTTTTTTCGCCGAAATCCTGCACATTCGACGAGTCTTCGATCTTGCCGGTGACAAGCAAACTCAACCAGAGCCGCGAACTCTACTCTTCCTCTTCGATGAACTCCTCGAAGGCACAAACTCCAAAGACCGCCGCATTGGCTCCGAGCGCCTCATTCAAGGCCTGCTCGAGCGCGGCGCGATCGGTATCGTCACGACCCACGACCTCGCGCTCACAGAAATCACCACCGAAATTGGAAACGTAATCCGAAATGTTCACTTCGAAGACCAGGTCGAAGGCAACGAAATGCGCTTCGACTATCAATTGCGCGACGGCGTCGTCACCAAGAGTAATGCCATCGCCCTGATGCGCATCATCGGCCTGGATATGTAGGGGCACGGCACCGCTGTGCCCGTCTTCCGCTCTTCGCGAGACTCAGCGAGGCGATCGATAAATGACGTAAGGCGGCCGTAGCGCTTTGCGGCAACGATCGCGATGCGCAGGCCGCTTCAAATCCAACTCTTCGCGCAACCACTGAAACCACGCGTAGACCAAGAAAGCACAACCCAGCAAAGCAATCGTCGATAAAACAATCGTCGGCATATCAATATGGGGGACGCGTAAGCGATGTCGCCGTCACGAGGAGTTGAATATGTTGGCGGCTCTGTAGGAGACCGCGTCCCCACTTAATTCATGGTGGACTCAGCATCGTTGGGAAGTCCTGAGATCGTTGTTAGAAAAATGTAAGTCTGGCGCACCGAAACCCGGCGCGCACAGGCAATTGGCGCAAAAGCAAGTCGAGGCTCGAATGGGATCCCTGAAAAAGTCTGAATTATTTTTGAAGCAGCGAATAATCCTTCGCCGATCATCTGTTGCCGCAACATTGCTCGTCGCGATCGTCGGCGCGACGTCACCCAACGCGTCGTCTGCACAAACGAAGAAACCCGCTCACAAATCGTCTACCGCAACCCCTGTGAAACCCGCCAAGGTGGATTGCGGTGGCGGCGTCGAACTGCGCGTCAGCGCCGCATCACCCGCCCAGGGAACATTGCTCATTGCCGAATTTCGCAGCGCGAAGACACTCACCGGCATCGCCGGAAAATTCACCGATCGCGACATCTCCTTCTGGCAAGCTGCCGGCGCCAACATTCCCAAAGGAACAAACGTCTGGCGCGCGCTCCTCGGCGTCGACTTGGAACAGGCCGCGGGCGACTACAACTTAAATGTCACCGGAAAATCCGCCGACGGGTCCGCTCTCGCTTGCGAAGCCCCCATCGCCGTCCGTGTCGGAAAATTTCCCACCGAGCGCCTGAAAGTCGCGCCCAATTTCGTCGAACCAAATCCAGAACAAGCCGCCAAGGCCGCCGAAGACCAGAAGAAACTCCGCGCTCTCTACGCCACCGCGACTCCCGAAAAATTGTGGACCGGCCCCTTCCGCATCCCGCTCGATGGCGTCAAAACCGGCGGCAACTTCGGCAAGCGCCGCGTCCTCAACGGCAAATCAAACTCGCCCCACTCCGGCGTCGATCTTCCTTCGCCGACCGGCACTCCCGTCCACGCCGCGCAGAGCGGCCGCGTTGTCCTCGCCGAAGAGCTCTACTTCGCCGGCAACACCGTGATCATCGACCACGGCTTCGGCATCTACACGCTCTACGGCCACTTCTCCGAGATCGATGCAAAAGTCGGCGACGAAGTAAAAGTGGGCGATGTAATCGGAAAAGTCGGCGCCACCGGCCGCGTTACCGGCCCCCACTTGCACTGGGGACTCGAAGTCGATCGCGCGCGCGTCAACGCCATGGAAATCGTCGGCAAACAGTAGCCCTCCCTCTCCGTGTCCTCTGCGATCTCTGTGGTGAAATCTTCCCCTGCGGTCGTTACCGCGAAGCCGGAGAACTCGTCTCCTGCTTCGTATCCACCGAGAACAGCAAAAAATTCGAAAACTCGTGCGAGATGATCGTCCGCCGGTAATCCGAGTCATCATATGTTTCCGCAAACTGCGGCAGCCACACTTCCACATTCCGCGTCCGAAATTTCACCGGCCCATAGTCGATCGCAAGAAACCAACCCATCACACCGACCGGCAACACCGGGTGCATTAATCCGATTTCGAGGTGCATGACTTCGCCGGAATCCTGCGCGATCCACGCGCGCCCTTTGAGCGGCGCCGGATAGATCTCTCCGTTCGACCCGGTGAACGCCGCCGTGTGATCCGGCCGGTCCTTGCGTTGCCGAAGCGTCACCAGCCACGCCGCCTGCCCTTGCCACAACACCGCGCCGCCGCAATGCATCTCGTAATTCTGTTGAATCTCCGGAAGAAAAATCAGCGCCATCTCCGGCAATCCGACACTTTGCGACGTGGGCGGAATGGGTCGCCCGCCTAGCGGGGCGACTCGCGTCTCCGAAACCTTGAATCCTTCCGTGTGTCGAACCAGCGCCGCGTTGTAATTGAAATCGCCAATGCCGCTGCCGAGCTGCTGCGCGCCGCCGCCCAGCACTCGATAGACGATATGCTCTTGCGCCGTAAAATTTTGCAGATTGCTGACCAGTGCGTTCGCGCGCGTCGCCGCTTGCGCGAGCACCTCATTTAATTCGCACTCGGAAGCATCCGCGCGGTCCTGCTTGTCGGGATCGAGATCGGGCGGATTCCAATACAGCGTTTTGGCCTTGCCCGGAGCAGCGGCGGGATGCGTCGCCTCCGGCTTATGCGCCAGCGGCGCCGCCGCGTTCGTTGGCAGAGGAATGCCCGTCTCTCTAGCCTCTGCCTCGGCGATCGCGTCGGGCCCCGAGTCCGTGTCGGCGCCATCAGCGCTCGCCGGACTCGTATTCGGATTCGCTTGCGGCTGCACTTGCGTCGTCGTCTCGGCCGACGCCGAAGTCGCCGCCGGCAGCGGCGAGTTCTGCGCGGGAGTCGCTGGAGCAACGTCAACCGTTTGAGGGGCCGCCGACTGCCGTGTATCAATCGCTCTCGGCGCACTCGTCGCAACCGGCTCCGTCGCCTTTGTGTCCGCCATTATCGCCTTCAACTTTTCCGTCCTCGGCGCAAAGTACCCTCGCCGATTTTGAACCTGCACGTGATCGCGATCGACTTTCACCTTAAGCGGGTGATATTGCCCATCCGGCTTCGTGTTATCGAGCGAGAATTCGAGCAGGTACACATACTCAGGGGCAGCCGACAGTTGTCGCAGGCCGCCTTCGATATCGTTGCTGTTGTGAAAATACGAGCCGCCTGTCGCGTCGGCGAGCCCCGATAGAACGGCATCGACGCTGGTCACAGACTCGAAGTGTTTTCGGATTTTCTGCGTCGTGTCTTTCTGATTTCCGTAAAATTCTTCGTCCGCCTTGGGAGCGGTCGTGTAAAGCCCGCGCGCATCGAGCGTATTGATAGTGACGTTGGCCCGTGCCGCGGCTTCGATGACTTGCGACTGCAAAACGAGCGCCTCCGGCATCTCGGTGTAAAAGCCCGGCGACAGGTACACGACCGTCCGCTCGCCGGGCAACTCCGCCATTCTCTTCACAAGCTCGCGCAAGTAGTGATACGAGATTCGGATGTCCTGCTCACTGAGGTTGAGAACCCGATCGTCCGCGGTGTGGACCATCGCTTCCGCCTGTTGCCTCATGATCGGGTCCAGGTGTGCGCACACGATCGTCTCGTCGATCATGTTTTGCAGTGTGCGATCATCATGCCGGTTCTCGATGAGATCGGCGTGCATGCCATCGACGTCGGGACACGCGTGCGGGTCAAGCCGATAAGGGCTGCGAAAGGATTGAATCTTTGCGATGGTTTCCGTCAGGCGAGCGCGATCGGTTGTTACGCCGCTGTCGTCTCGCCCCATGATGCTCAGCACCGAAGCCGAATCGCCGGCGCGCAGTGTCTCGGCGATGACTCGATTCGCTCCGTTTTTCATTGGCACAAGATCTTCCGGCGCCATGTGCAGGTCGTCAAAGAGAAACACAATGAATCGATGCGACGTGTTTGCGGCAACTTGCGGCGCCGGTGGTGGCGTGGTGACCGACGTTGAAGCTTCCAGTCCGGCATCCGATGCGTTTGCCGCACGTTGCTCTACGGTGAAGCTTGTGATTGTAAGCGATCGATTCTTGTCGAAGAGTTGAAAATCCGACTGCTTCAAATCGCCAATCGCGTGCCCACGCGAATCGCGCACGACGACCGGCACCAACACGGAGTTCACATTGACCTTGATGACGGGCCCCACCTGGGTGGGTTCCTGTTGCTTGGGTTCTTGCGCTGCGCCGATTGCAGCGAGCGCGAGTAAAGCGACAGCGAGGAAGAAAATCGCGGCACGAACTGGAGTGCGACCCATTTTGCGACCGGTGTTACTAACGTTCGCGATTGTAATACTTCACCGCGAGCCCGGCTCAGAAATCATCCACAAAACCTGTACGTCAGGCCAGGTAGCTTTGACACCGCTTTTCCTCTATTTTCTACGCGAAACTTAGTGAGTCCGGCCGACCGCGCGAATAACATTCGGGCATCCCAGTCCGATCGTCCTGTTCATTTCATTTCTTGCAGAGCGGGGGCCTCCCATGAAACGCATGATTCAACCACTGGTTATGCCGGGATCGAGCCGAAGAATGCCGCGCCGCGTTGTTAGCGGCGAGCACATCTGGGTCTACTGGCGATGCGATGGCCGCGACGACGTCGCCCGCGTCCGCAATCTCAGCGTCGGCGGCATGTTCCTGGAGACGAAGCAGCCCAAGCGCATTGGCGCCTCCACCAATCTGCACTTCCTGGTGCAGGAGGGTGCGATCCGCGCCGAGGCTACCGTGCTCCACGCCAAGCCAGGCCAAGGCATGGGGCTCCGGTTCACTGCCGTCCGCGAGGAGGACCGCACCAAGCTCATCTCGATGATGGCCCGCCTGCGCGTTGTTTGACGAGCGATTCGACTTTTCCCTATCAATCGATCAATCGCGAAATCGTTCGAACAGTGTCTCGAAACTTATGCTTTTGCTGCTTTTTTCGCAAAAAATCGCAATGCCCGCTGATCTCGGCAATGATCTCACCGGTGTGCGCCGTACACTCTCACCGCCAACAACCCCTTTAGAATCACATCCTTGCACATCGCGCGCCTGCAAAGTCCCTGGAATCACATTCTTACGCAAAAACAGGGGGAGGGGTGGTCATTACGTTAACCAAGCTCCTCTCCCGCAAGCCTCGGAGAAATTTACAGCCCGCCCCGGCGTCGGTACATCGGTACTTGCCTCCGTAGGCCTCCTGAGTGGTACCGACATGCCATAGTTGCTCGCAAATCGCGGCCTCAATATGACCTACACGCGGGAGTTGCGCGCAAAAGGCTCCGGCCCAGTAGCAGCTCCAAAAGTTGACTGAGGGGAACGGGTTATGGCTATTCTTCACTTCCGCTGTAAAGAACGCCGCAGGACAGTTCGGGTAATGCTGCGCATCCCTCTGACCGTCCACGGAATCTCGACCGAGGGCGAAACCTTCGCCGTCGAAACCAAATCGCACACCATCAGCATGCACGGCGCCTCGCTCGAACTGGAATTCCCGGTGCAGCTCAGCGACATCTTGATGATCGAAAATGAGCTGACCCACGAACAGGTCGAGGGCCGCGTCGTCACCCTCAAGAAAACCCGCGAAGGCAAAATGCACGTCGGCGTCGAATTCACCGACAAAGACGTGAATTTCTGGCACATGAATTTTCCCGCTCCCGGCGCCAAGCCAATGCGCCGCCACATCCCCGAGCGCCAGCCCGTCGAAGCCCGCGGCTAAGAATCACCCAAACAAATTCCCGCAAGATCTCTCGCGAGAGGGCGCTCCTCCGGAGCGCCCTTTTTGTTTCAGCACCGCGCATTTCTTCAGCGCCGCGTTCCCATCGCGATCGCGTTCGCATCGCGATATAGTTTGCGCATGAGCAAGGATCCGACGCGGATTGGACTGATCTCCGACACTCACGGCTTGCTGCGCGATGAAGCGCTAACCGCCTTGCGCGATTCCGAATTGATCGTCCATGCAGGCGACGTCGGCGATCCCGGTATCCTGCCCCGCCTCCGGAAAATCGCCCCCGTCATCGCGGTGCGCGGAAATGTCGATACCGAGCCTTGGGCTCGCCGCGAACTCCCCGAAACCGCAGTAGCGCAAGCCGGAGATGTCTCCATCTATGTCCTCCACGATGTGCATGCTCTGGATCTAGATCCCGCCGCCGCAGGCTTCCAGATCGTCGTCAGCGGCCACTCCCACAAGTATCTGCAATCGGAGAAGTCCGGCGTCCTCTACATCAACCCTGGCAGCGCCGGCCCGCGCCGTTTTACACTGCCGATCACCGTGGCCCGGCTGAACTTGGCAACGAAACCCTGGCAGATCGAGTTTGTGGACCTCGAAAAGATGTAAGTCCGCCCGCGACCGTTCGGTCGCAGCCCTGGCTCCGCGCTCACGGATGCGGCTGTCTGCACGGCCCGAATCCCCCCTCCGTCAGGTATAGATCTATTTGCACTTGAACAGGCTGGTGCTAGACTCCCCGCATGGCTACCAAAAAAGCAGCTTCTAAAAAATCGAAGAAACAGAAGCCCGCGCCGAAAAAGGCGAAGGCCAAAGCCAAGTCTTCCGCGGTGAAGGCGAAGATATCCGCGACCGCCAAAGCGAAACCCATCGCCAAGAGCAAGATCGCCGCGACGGCGAAGAGCAAAGTCGTCGCGAAGGCAAAAGGTAAAATCGCTCCTAAGGCGAAGCCTGCAAAGACGACGACGGTCGCGAAAGCGCGCACTGCGCCGCGCCGCGGCGCGGCTGACCCAGACACGGATTTGCGCGCGAATCAAGAAGTCGAGATCGTGAGCGCTAAGCCGCGCTCTCGCGTTGCGCGAGCCGGCGCAGGCTCCGGCGACCTCCAGGGAATCTCAACCGTTGAGGATGTCGACTCCGAGAGCGAGGACGAATTGCTCGAAGAGGGCCAATCGTTCGAGGCGGGAATTATCGGCGGCGTCGAGCGGGCTGGTGACGAAGAAGGGTCGGAAGTCGTGACGCACGAAGTTCTGGAAGACGACGTACCTCGCGAGTACGACGACGAAGACCGCCCGTAAGAGTGCAAGCTCGGTCGTGACCTACTTGGCCCGCACGACTGCTTAGCATCACGGCTGCTTCAGCATAAGGTTTCAACACCCAAATATCTCCCACAAATACCCTATGGAGCCTGATGCTCCGTTGCGGTGCAATTGTGATGTTGTCGTGAATTGGTGGGAGCTTTCCCAATTGTTCGTGTTGTTCAGAATGCTCGCGTCGTTTCGTTGCGTCGCCGCCTGAAGTCGATTGCGCGGCGGATCCGCGTTTCTGAGTTGCATGAAGTGAGTTGAAGTCAGCCCTTCCTCCGCATTTTGCGCAGCTCTAACGTTCCATTCATCTGGATGTTGTGAACTGGAAGCGGAGTCGGCTCGCTGTGCGAGTCGCTTGCAATACCGATGCCCGCGAACATCGAACCCCGCCAACGACCTCACCTGTTCCAAGAGGTTTTCATGGATAAGCCGTTTGGCATTTTGGTGATCGTGCTGGCGATGTTCGTCACCATCGGAGCGCTGGCGACGAGTTCATTCACGCCCGGTTCCGACGAAGAGCGTGGCGCAGTGAGGGCAGAACACGCGGCTGCGAAACAGCCCGCGATCGAGTCCACTCAGCAGAAGACAAACAGTCGCGAAGCGCCCAGCGCAACGAATTCCGAGATCGAGCGCGGAAGATATCTGGTCGAGAATGTGGCGATGTGCGTGGAGTGTCACACTCCGCGCGACTCACAAGGCGAGCTGCGCAAGGACGCGTGGCTCGCGGGCGCCCCGATCTGGATCCGGCCGATTGCGCCAATCCAGAGCTGGGCCGACCACGCCCCGGCGCTGGCCGGCTGGCCGAGCTTCACAGAAGAACAAGGCGAACGCATTCTGGAAAAGGGAACTGGTCCGGAAGGCGAAGAATTGCGCCCGCCGATGCACATCTATCATATGAAGCACGAAGACGCGAAAGCGATCATCGCTTACTTGAAATCTCTCCCACGCAGCTCACAAACCTACTGATTCGCGCACTCGCGCGGACTGATTTTGCGAGCGAATAATTCAGCGTCGCGGCTTACCACGTTTTGCTTTAGTTGATTTTCTCTTCGCAGATGGCTTCGTTTTTGATTTTGCCGCGAGGTTTGCCTGCATCTTTTTCGGTAGCTTCGCGACGACTAGATCGTACGCTTCGCGTAACAGTTCTCGAAGTTCGCTGGCAGAAATTGCTTCGCGGGTTTCCAGCGCCACCCATTTCGCGCGAGCCAGGTAGGGCGCGGGGATTACGTCCTGACGCTCGAGCAATTCAGCGAATCTCTCATCGGAAGTTTTGAAGGAAAGCCACACTGGCGCGACTTCCAGCACGGTGTGAGCGAACATTTTCTTTCCGACCTTGAACGTCAGATCGTTGCCCCAGATTTGATGTTCTGTGGCGCCGGGGAAACTCAGGCAGTGTTTGCGTAGCTCTTCGGCATGCATGTTGCGCTCGCGGGATGGCTCGGTGCCAAGATCAGATGAAAAGCAGATTCCGAGCTTCGCTGTGGAATGACAGCGTGTTTTAACGGTCGAAAATCGACATCTATCAGCTCGCCGGAACCCAGTCCATTCCGTCGATTCCGGGTGTCAGATCGATCGAAGGCTCCAGTTTCCAGTCCTTGAGATTGAGAACCTCGATCTTGCCTGCACTGAGAAAAGAGATGTACGCGACGCCGCCATCGGGGCGGATTAGCACTTTGCCGAGCGCGGTTGGTGCGTCGAAAGTCCTCACCAGTTTGCGTGTATGAAGATCGACGACAAAGATGTGGCCCTTCATGCCTGCGCAAATGAGCCAGTGATTGTCGGGTGTCGCTTCAGAGGCGTAGACAGTTTCAGGCATCGGGATCGATGTGGAGATCGCGTTGGAGAGCGGATCGATCACGACGATGCGAGGCGTCTCCTGATCGTGAGTGAAGACGTACAAACCGTCAGGCTCGATCGAAATGCGCTGCACGATCTTCGAGACGGGGATTGTCGTGACCAATTTGCGGCTCGGGATGTCGAGAACGCTGACATTGCCCGCATGCACGTTTGCCGTGTACACCGTCGGATTGTCCGGACCCGGACGGATGATGAACATGTGCGATTCGTCCTGGCCCGTGGGAATTTCGGCGATGATCTTGCGCGTTTTCGGATCGATCATATCGATCGATTGCGAAAGCTCGGCGCTCACGTAGAGATTGCCGTCCGGACCAAATTCCGGATTGTGCGGACGCAGCGGCTTGCCGAGGTCGATCGAATAGGCCAATTTGCGGTTCGCGATATCGATGACGTCGATGGTGCTGCCGTCCGTACCCGGCTTGCCCACGCCGGAGTTTCCATAGATCGGGACGTAGGCAAATTTGCCGTCAGGGCTGACCGCGACTTCATGCCCGTTGACGCCGACGGTGATTTTGGCGATTTCCTTGCGCGCGTCGGGATCGACGATCAGCGCCGTGTGCTCGAACTGATTTGCGACGACGAGCAAGCCCTTCGACGATGCGGGCTTCGACCGCGAATGAGCGATGGTCACAGTGAAAAAGAGAATGGCTGCGACGGCAATGAATGTAAAGAAGGGATAGCGCTTGCGCATGAATCACCTCGGCGCTTTCGTGGAGCGGGCACGTGGCATCCGCGAAAGTGGACGGATTATAGCGATTGCAGACGCGCTGAACAATGACTGTGCCGACGGGCTAGTGGTTTAGCTTCCGATTTGCCAGTGGTGGCGGTCTACTTCGGGTTCTTCGAGGGGCGATTGGGATAGGGTGCAACGTGCACGTTGCCGCTCGCTTGAATCTCACCGGTCTTCTCGTTGAAGTCCACCGAGTCAGCGTGCATGACCATCGAACCTCTGTCGCAGAGGACGACGCCTTTAGGGTCCGGGCCACAGGTGATCATTCTCACTTCAACGTCGCCCCTCAAGTGAAGAATCCTTGCACCGCTATCCGAGACATCGCGGTAGGCGCTGGATGCTGTCACATTCAAGCGACCGGGGTTGGTATCCGGAAGAAACTCTGTGAGATGCAGTCTGTTCTCGTGACAGATTGCTTGGGGTGCGACGACAGTGAACTGACAAACGACCAATACCAGCGTGAGAAGTTTCATGAGGCGGGTACCTCCTCTTGCGAAGGCATCATACTCCGGTTTGAATCTGTGACGCCCGAATTGGTCGGATTGGTTGTCTAGGATAGATGGCTCCCGATGACTCATCTCATCGAAAACTGACCCACTAACGCTGCCGACAAATAGACGTGCTGCTGATTCGACCGGAGTGTCCTCCAGCGGACGAGTTAGTGCGCGAAGCGGCGGAAGAAGGAATCGGGCTTCCACTGGGGGCGCGCATTGGTGTCGGCGATTGTGCTCAGAAGCTGGCGCAGGATTTCTTCGTAGGTTGCGGCGGCGGCTTTGTCGACGGGTTGCGAAAGATCGTCGGACGGCGCGTGGTAGCGCACGGTCAGCCACTGTTTGAAGACGGCTTCGTCGGGCGAGCCGGGATCGAAGCCGAGATCCAGTTTCACTGCGGGCACGCCGTGGCGGATAAAACTGTATTGATCGCTGCGGATGAATGCGTTGCGCAACGGCTGCGGGTCGGCTTGCACGCGAACTCCATAGGCCGCCGCAGCATCTTTCGCGAGATCGCCGAGACTCGATTCGGCGATGCCTTGCACCTTCAGCACTTTCAGCGGAACGATCGGCAGGAACATGTCGATGTTCACGTCGGCGACGATCGATTTTTCCGGCACCGTAGGATGCGCGGCGAAATATTTCGAGCCGAGCAGGCCTTTCTCCTCCGCCGTAACAACCACGAAAAGAATTGAACGCTTCGGGTGCGGCTGATCCTTCCACGATCCTGCAATCTCCATCACCGCGGCTGTGCCGGACGCGTTGTCCATCGCGCCGTTGTAGATTTTGTCGCCGTTGATCGGCTCGCCGATTCCGAGGTGATCGATGTGAGCGGACAGCACGACGTATTCATTCTTGAGCGCCGGATCGCTGCCGGGAAGCTTTGCAACCAGATTGGCGGACACTACCGGTTTGGTCTTCGTCGTGGCATGGGCCTTCAGCGAAACCGCGAGCGGAAAACGCGGCAGCGGCTTTCGATCTTTAGCGAGCGCGGCGATCTCGGCGAAGCTGTGTCCCGATCCGGCGAATAATTTTTCCGCGTTCCCAGGATTGAAGATCAGCGCCAGTTTGAGCCCTTCGCTTTCGTCGAATTCCTTGCCGACCAGATCCATCGACGTTTGCGTGCGGCTCGAGCTCATGCGTGACCAGGGAACGTCCATCGATGCAGGATTCGGAATGGCGATTAAGCCGATAGCTCCGGCGGCTTTGAGCGATTTCCATCGTTCGAGGGTCGTCTGATAGTGGGCCGACAAAGCTGTCGGCGTATCCGCAGTAGAGCCTTGGATGTAGACGACGATTTTTCTCTTCAGGTCGAGCCCGGCGAGATCGTCGTAGTTTTGTTCGGGAATTTTGAGTCCGTAGCCGATAAAGACGAGCTTTGCGGTGATCGCATCTGGC
>Ga0210385_10001645_pt1 | contig 13774 bp, 11 predicted proteins | sample IncBWH26OmetaG_FD_160107 | JGI IMG/M metagenome (GOLD analysis project Ga0210385, IMG submission 160107) | Forest soil microbial communities from Barre Woods Harvard Forest LTER site, Petersham, Massachusetts, United States - Inc-BW-H-26-O ... | reverse complement strand
CAGCTCATAGCCAACCAGGCGCGCCTCGCGGTCGAGTATCGGCTGTCGCGCCACGCGGACGGCCGCCATCGCACCGTGGGCACCGTGGGTGAGGTTGCCAGCGTTTACCGAACCGGCGTCGCCGGTCGGCTTCGCGCTCGGTTCGCTGTTCGCGGTCCGCACGCTATCTCTTCGGCCGGGCCTGAGGACCGCTTGAGTGCCGTTGGCCCAATGACCGGTGGATGGAATGTCTCAGGCCGTGCGGGTCACCGAACGGCTCGAGCATTTAGCGGCAGCCATCGGCTATTGCAGGAGCCTTCTAGTGGATCGCCCGCGCAGCTATCCGGCGTAAGGGTGCTTCAAGAACATCTCAGCGTCACTTTCAGCTCGCCTGTTCCTCTGACGGTGATCGATCGAGTAGCGCAGATCTTGCCGTTGGGCGCCTTTACACCGAGCTCGTACGAGCCGGGGGAGAGCAGGGACGGATTTGCCAAATGGCAACAGTACGTCCATCGCAAAATCGTAGAGCCCGCATCGGCGAAGTCCACAAATCGCTTAGGTGCAGGGCTTTTGCTCGATGCGGATGAGAGGACTCGAACCTCCACCCGGTTTCCCGGACACGGACCTGAACCGTGCGCGTCTACCAATTCCGCCACATCCGCGTGGGGATGCGAAGATATCGCAGAAGCGAGCGATGGGCGGGTGGGATGTTGGCCCGAGCGGTTGAGTGCTGCGCAGGGGGCAGGCTGAGCGGGGGCTTTGCTAGCCTCGGGGCAGTCGTTTTGCGCCGCTATCGTCCAGGGGACTAGGACGCCGCCCTCTCATGGCGGAAACCCGGGTTCGAATCCCGGTAGCGGTACTCGCTCCGGACCCCGATCCTCGGGAGTCGTTCTTGCTCGCCAAAAGAGCTCGTTTGACGCTGGATGCTGGTTGTGAGGTGCCAGCAGCCCGGATCGCATTGGCGTCGCTCCGACCAGCGCAGCACCTCAACGAACGCCTATGGCTGCACGACGTCCTGCGACAAGAGTAGTATTCGCATCACGTTGGAGCATTTCTGGATAGTGGACTTCGCTGTGCCCTGTGGGGCAGGGTGGAAGTCGGCCCGGCCGGGGTCAACCCTCGGTGAACCTACGGAAGATTGTTCGAACCAACGGGAAAAAAGTCAGAGACGCGTCTCGACTTAAGCGTCTAGACCCGTGAATCTCCTGTATACGCACGAGTAGGGTTGCGCCTGCTCGCAAGCGGAGTCCCACCGGGCGTCTTGGCTCGAACGGACTCGAGTGTTCACTACTACTGGCGAAACAGACGACTAGGTGGGAAGACATGACTCTTATGTACAAGACACGGACGGCGACACCGCGATTGCGCCCGGGACCAGGGGGGCTGCCACGGGGGCAGGTAACGCAGATCCAGCGCAGTCGCATGCTCGCTGCGGCAGTCGAGGCGGTGGAGGACGTTGGCTACGCGCGGATGACCGTTGCGCAGGTGATCAGCCGCGCTCGCGTATCGCGCAAGACTTTCTATGACGTATTCGCAGATCGGGAGGATTGCTTCCTGGCGGCTTTCGAGCAGGCGCTTACGCAGGCGCGGCTGATTGCGCAGGAGGCATACGAGCGGGAGTCGAGCTGGCGCGATGGCTTGCGTGCGGCGCTGGCACGACTGCTGCTGTTCATGGACGAAGAGCCGGGGCTCGCAAAGCTCTGCATAGTGGAGGCGCTTGGAGCAGGGGAGAGGGTTCTGGACCGGCGCGCGAAGGTGCTCGACGAACTGGCGGAGGTAATCGACAGGGGCCGTACGGTCACCCACGCGATCCGCGAACCTCCTGACGTGACGGCAGAAGGCGTCGTGGGCGCGATCTTCGCGGTTCTGCACACACGCGTGCTCGAGCACGGGGAGGAGCGGCTGACCGATCTGCTGGGTTCGTTGATGAGCATGATCGTGCTCCCATATCTGGGAGCGAGGGCAGCGGGTAGAGAACTGAGCCGACCCCCAATGGAGGTTCCCAGCGAGGGGCGCTCGCGAGCGCTGGCTCGTCACAAGGATCCGCTGGAAGGGCTGAACATGCGCCTCACCTATCGGACAGTGCGGGTGCTAATGGTGATCGCTGAGCATCCTGGGGCCAGCAACCGCGAGATCGCCGAAGGATCCGGCATTGTCGACCAAGGCCAGATCTCGAAGCTGTTGAACCGGTTGGCGCGGCTGAAGCTGGTCGAGAATCTCGGTGAGGGACAGGAGAAGGGCGCCGCGAACGCGTGGCATCTGACGGCGCGGGGCGCGCAGGTGGAGCGAGCAACCCGCCCGCGCTGAGTGTGTAGAAGACGCAGTCGCCCGCGACTCGTCTAGGGAGGCCACGGCCCGCCGCTTGGTCGAGCCGCTGGCCGCCTGGGCGCGTTTACGGGCCGTTGGGTGTCCCGCGCACCAGGGCTGGTCGGAGCAGTGAGCAGGTGCTTCGCTTCCTGCTGTGGTGTCTCTTTGGCCTGCTCGCGGTGATCGCGGGCTTGGCCCTGCTCTCATGGTTCATCGACGGTGGGCCGGGGAAGCTGCTACGCGGCGAGCGCGGCGCCGGCATCTTTCAGCTGGTTCCGAGTGCCGTGCCGGCGATCCTCGATCGTTTGCTTGCGGCGACCTGGAGTTGGACACCCGTGCCGGGCCTAGCGCCGGTAAGGCTGGCGCTCGTGCTGCTGGCGGTATCGATAACGGTGATCGCGACCATGCGCACGATCGCCCGTCGCCGTCGCTGCTACGTGCGGCTGGGGGTTGAGGCCTACCGGACGGACCATGCGAGCGCCGACGCCCTGGTGACGATGTTCGGCGCGCTGCACAAGCGTCTGCTGCGGCGCTGGTGGCGTCGGCTGATGTTTGGTCAGCCATCGCTTTCGCTGGAGGTGCACCACGAGGCAGGCACGCCGAATTCGGGTTGGCTCGCGGTCAGCTGCCCAAGCGAGCACCAGCGCATCGTCGAGGCCGCGCTACAGACTGCCTATCCAAACTGCCATCTACTTCCGGCGACCCGGTCGCTTGGCGTGGCGCCGGTGGTGTTGCGCTTGAAGAAGCACGCGCAGTTCATCAAGCGCGTCAAGACCCCAGAGCGCTTCGACGAAGATCGCGAGCCGACCGTCAACCGACTGCTGACGGTAATGGGCGCCTGCGCGGAGCCGGCGTTCGTGCAGATCGCGCTAACGCCCACGCCGGCGCTGTTCGAGAGGTTTGCCAAGCACGTGTACAAGCGCCACGAGGCACGACTGTCCGACGAACGCAGAGAGCATCTGCTGATCCGCGATCGCTCAATGGTCGAGGACGCCGAGCTTCGCGGCGGTCTGGAGGTGCAACACAAGCCATTGTTCTTCGTGGACCTGCGTGTCATCGCCCGCCAGCGCGTCATCTGTGAGCAAATCGCCTCCGAGCTGCGCGCGGAGGCAGCCGAGAACCGCCTCGTCGAGCGGGGCACGGGCGTGCGTCATGGCCTGTTCAGGCTCTACACCCGCCGCGTGCTCCGCGGCGAGGGAAACCCGTTGCCGTCATTTCACAAGGGCGTGTTCGCCTCATCCGAGCTTGCGCCGATCTGGCAGCTGCCGTCGGTCGACTATCTGACCGTGCCGTTCGCCCGCAGCGGCCTGCCGCTTGCGCCTGCTGCGCCGGCTGTTCTGCGGCCGGGGGAGGACCGGGGCACGCTGCGCGACGCGTTCGGCTCGGTCTCTATTCACGTGGAGCTGCGCAAGCAGAACACCGCCGTGCCGGGGACGGTCGAGCAGGGCAAGTCCAGCTACCTGGTGGCGAGCGTTGCCGAGGACCTCCGTCGCGAGCGCTGCGCGGTGATCGTGCTTGACCCCAAGGGCGACGCCGCGGAGGCGGCGGTGAGCGTGGTGTCGCCTGAGCGGACGTGCACGCTGCTGGACCTCGCCCACCCGACCTGTGGCTTCAACCCGCTGGCTGTGGATGCCCCCGCGGATGTGATCGCCGACTATGTCGTGGCGGCGCTCAAGAATCTCTTTACCGATGCAGACATCAGGGCGTCGTCCGATCGCTACCTACGCAATGCGATCATTGCGGTGCTCGCCTACGACCGCGACTGCACGCTGTGGGATGCCGCCCGCCTGTTGTCGGTAGGCGAGGAGGGCTACGCGTATCGCACCAGTGTTGGGGCGCGTGTGCGGACGCTGCCCGAGTTCAAGGAGATCTCCGAGTTCTTCACCGCGGAGCTCGCGGCGCAGCTGGCGGATGCCCGCAGCACCACGACAGCCAAGCTGGATGCGCCCGTGAACAAGCTCGCGCGGCTGCTCAACTCACCGTCGATCAAGCGAGTGCTCCTAAACGACGCGCTGAGGCTCGACTTCGATCGTGTGATCGCTCGTGGAGAGGTGCTTGTCGTCAAGGGAGCACTCGGCGCCATGGGTGCCGGCAATACGTCGGTGCTGATGCAGTTGCTCGTCGGCATGCTCGACGCGGCACTGGCGCGTCAACAGGATCTCGTCCCCGCCGAGCAACGGGTTGCCGTCGCCTTGAAGGTCGACGAGGCGCCGCTCGTGATCAACCGCGGCTTTGCCGAAACGATGGCGTTGAAGCGCTCGGCCGGCCTCGAGACCGTTGCCTGCTGGCAGACGGACGCGCAGTGGACCGAACGCGAGGTACGCGATCAACTGGACGCGCTGTTCGCCCATCGCGTTTACTTCGCAACTGCCTCCGCGAGCGACGCGCGCGACGCGGTCGCGCTGACTATGGCGGAATACTCGGACATGGTCAGGCCGGGGATCGCGCGACTGTCGAGCCTCGGCCACCCCGACGTACGTCTGCATCTACCCAAGCACCACGCGATTGCGAGCTGGGTAACCCCGCAGGGAGGTCAGGCGCCGTTCGTCGCACAGACGATTCCCCTGACGATCGACCGGGAGCGCCTGGCGCTGCATGCTGCACGTCAGCGCGAGCGAGGCGGACGCCATCGCGCGGATCTACGCCAGCCGCACTGGGATCGCGCACAGGGCGCAGCAAAGGATCGTCGAGGCCCCAATGTGCCTACTGGGGTGGCGCAGACCCCGGTGGAGGTGATCGGCAAGCGCCTAGGCAGAGTGGTTGAGCTGGGCCTGCCGTCGACGCCTGCCGAGAGCTATCGCGAGCTCGTGGAGTTGGACGGCGCCCACAGTGTCCGCTGGGCCAAGCCGATCTCCTCGCCGGCGATGCTCGAGGTAGACCAGCTCGATCTGGATGTGCTCGCGTTGATCGCCGCGATGCGCCACGTGCTCACCAGCCAGCTGCACCGCCGGTTCAACTCGGGGCGGTCAGCCACAACGACTCAACGGCGGCTCAAGCGCCTCTGCGACGCGGGGTTGGTGGAACGCTTCCAGTTTCATCGCCGCGATGGGGGAGGGATACCGATGTGTTACGTGATCGCCCCTGCTGGCCTGGAGGTGCTGCGAGCCAACGACCGCTCGGATATAGCGAGCGACGAGTTGGCCGGTGCTGCTGATGCGCGCCGGCGCCAGCCTGCCGGAGATCCCGCCCGCCGCGACGCAGCTCTCAGACAGGCTTGCCACGATGTCCACGTAACCGGCTGGGCGCTGGCGCTGGTGAACGTCCTCGAAGGCTCGTGCTCTGGATTGCGTGGGCCGCTCGCGTCGGTGCTCTCACCCCCGTGTCGCTCTGGGGTCGACGGGCGCCGTATGGCTTTGGCTGCGGCCGATCTGCGGTTGCCGGGTGGACGCACGCCGCACGATTTCCTGCGATCGGATGGCTCTGGTCAGCTCCTGGAGGCGCAGCAGTTCGAGACGCTCCGTCCCGATGCGACGATCGAGGTCGTGGCGGCTACACAGCGACCGGTGGCGATCGACGTGATGGTCGAGCGCGAGGACCGGCTGTCGGGCCCGGGTATCACCCGCAAGCTCCAGCGCTATGACCACTTCTTCTCCGGGTGGTCGGCGCACACTCATCGTTACGGCCGCCGGGCCGAGGCTGAGCCGGCGGTGGTGTTCGTGTGCCGCGATCGATCCCGGGCTCGCGCCTGCGCGAGAGCCGCGGACCCAGTGCTGCGTGCCTGTAGGGCCTATGCCGGCGAGTACCCGCTCGACTGGGAATACCTGGGACGGGAGCGAATCCTGTTCGTGGCCGAGCGCGACATCCACGAGCGCCACTTGCACGGCTACGCCGTGCCCAGGCTGCCGCCGGAGGTTCGTGTCACAGCTGCCCACGGCGATCCCCGCGCGGGAGAGTCCGTGGTGGAGACCTGCGAGATCCTGGCGCGTGTCGTCGTCTCCAAGACCACCACGTAGCCAGCCCATTAAACGCAAAGAGGCCCCCGGGGGCCTCAATGCGAGAACGCCGCTCGCCTTGCGGGCAGGCGTTCGGAGCTACAGCGAGGACGCCCCACCGGGCGCCCCCGCTTTGGCTTGGACTCAGAAGACGAGGTCGTCTTCGTCGCTGCCAACACCCACGCCGACGAGCTCGCGCCCGTCCACGCCATCGCCGGGCCCCTCGCCCGAGTTCTCGGATTGTGCACGCTCGCCGAGGCTATCCAGGAACTGGACGGTGTCCGCGACCACGCTGACCGCCTGGCGGCGCTCCTGCTCGGCGGTCTCCCACTCGCGCCACTCCAAGCGGCCATCGATCGCCACGCGGCTGCCGCGACGCATGTAGTGGCTGACGCTCTCCCCAGGTGCCCCGTACACGCTCACGTCGAAGAAGTTCGGTCGCTCTACGAACTCCCCGTCGGCGTCCTTCCTGCTCGAGTTGCAGGCGATACGCAGGCTGCAAACGCTCGTGCCCGAAGGGAGTGCACGTAGCTCGGGGTCCCGTGTGAGACGTCCAATCAGAACGACGCGGTTGATGTTGAAGTAGGCCATGATCGTCTCCATTGCTAGATGGTTGACCCCCCACGTCCAAGCTAGCCATCGCTTGGGACGGTACTCGCGCTCGAACGGCGCACCGGCTCGTCGTGGTCGAGTAGTGCCTCTAGGCCCACGGCGATGACGCTGTCCCCGGCCTGTGCCCCGGCGATCGCTCGGGCCAGCGGTCGACGGACATCGGCAGCTGTCAGGTAGAGCGTGCCGGCGATGCATTTGCAGCGTGCCCACGCTCTGCAGATATCGAGCAGCCGCCGCGGCGCCTTGATCGTCAGCTCGACCTCGATCGCCACGGGCAGCGACTCCTGTGGCTCGCGCGGCCACAACACCAGGTCGGGGCGGTGCAGCAGCGGCGCGCCGGCAGGTGTGTCGCCGAGGCGTGCACTTGCCAGTGGAGCATTTGCCTGGCGCTCTTCTCGGCGGAGCTCGCGCTCGCCCATCACCTCGTGATCTGGATAGGCGTGCCCGAGTGCAGCCGCCACTTCGGCACAAGCAATCGCGTGCGGGGCGTTCGCAACGCTGATTCGACAAGGCTCCAAGCCGGAAAGCCCCGACTCGCGCAGCCCCGCGCGGGTCACCGCATACAGCGCAGGTGCGTCCGCGAGCACCACCTTGCGCGTGAGCAAGCCCACGTGCTCGGCGGCACGCAGATGGGCTCGTGCGGAGGCGATCGTACGGCCGTCATGCCGTGCGAGTGACTGGGCGGTAATCGCACCTAGGCGTCCTGCCCAGCGAACGATCGCCAGGCGCTCGGGTGAGGATGTCTTGCTTGCTCGGAGCATCTGCTCCTCCTTTGCTGTGGTTATGGATGGGGGATTTGGTGACGCCAGCCGGTGTTGGTGGCGGTCTTTGGTGCAGTGAGCGACCGGCTCACCTGCGGAGCGCCGGTGAGAGCATCTGCGTGAGGCGCACGCTGCCGCCGTGCTCGAGCTCGAGCACCGCGCCCCAGCCACGCTCGAGGCTCATCACCTGGCCCGGCTCGAGCACTGGCTTTTGGTTCCTCGTGCGCGTCGTCTTGCCGTCGCTATGGCGTGAGAGCTTCCACGCACCGACGGTGGCGCCCATGCGCGAGATCAGCTCGGCCGAGCTGGGCACGACCTGACGATGGGCTATCAGCACGGCGAGGTTGCCGAGCACCTGCTCGAGCAGTTGCTCCCGGCCTGGAAGCCTGAGATCGGAGAGCTCCTGTGTGCCCAGCAACAGGCTGAAGCCAGCCGAGCGTGCGCGGCCGAACAGCCTCACCACTTGCTCGGCGGCGATCGCGGAGAACTCATCGATCACGACCAGCGTGGGGATTGGCCTTGCCTGACATGCGGCGACCGTTGTCTGCAGGTCCTGCACGATTGCGGCGCCGAGCATCTGGCTGAGCAGTGGCCAGCTGTCGGACTTCAGGCTGAAGTACACCACCGCTCGATCGCGCACGGCTGTGAGCAAGTCAAATCGCTCGACGCCGGGCGTTTGCGGGTCCAGCCATTTACCGACATCGGACTCGGCCAGAATCGCCAATCGATCGCGCACGCCGGCAAGATCGCTCTGCTGACGGGTGGACAGCGAGTCGAGGTAGGTGAGCGTGGGGCGCGCTTGCGCCTCGGGCAGGACACGGACGAGCGACTCCAGTCGCGCTGGCAGCAGATGCTCGACGATCGCGCCGAGGCTCACTTCCACATCGGCTTGGCGCAGCGTGCGCACGACATGGGCGAGATAGCGCTGAGCCTGTCGCAGATAGTGCGGCTCGGTGAAGCGCTCGCCTGCCAGCAGCTTGTCGGCGATCTCACTGGCAGAGCCCTGGGCGTACGGGTTGTAGACGATGTTGCCCTCCGGAGTCCAATCGATGAACGACCTGCCGGCGACGAGCGCGGCACGGCGCACGTACTCGTGCAGATCAAAGTCGCCCTTGGGATCGACCACGACCGCTGCCATCCCGTGCTCGATTGCGCGCGTGGCGATCCAGCTCTGCGTGACCGTCTTGCCAGAGCCCGTCGCACCGACCACCAGCATGTGTCTACCTCCATCGCCTGTGCCGAACGGGATCGTGACCGTCCGGTGGCTCTCATCGCGACCGAGCAGCAGCCGCTGGCCGTGGACCCAGCGTGCTCTGCCGAGCTCGCCGCGGGCCCGCAGCGTCGTCGTCAGTGCCAGCGAGCGCACGGCGTCAAGCAGTGTGCGCCGCTCAGAGGCGATGTCGGCCAGATCCGCGCCGGACTCGATGTCTTCACGATGCCAGCGGCGGCCCCGCAAGCTCGCGAACACGCTCGCAAGCGCCAGTGTGAAGGCCCAGCCGCCGAGCCGTGGATCCGTCCAGAGCATTAGGACGAAGATGGCGGCCGCCCAGCTCCAGTGGAGATGGGAGCTGCGCATCCACCGCGTGGCGAGCGTTCCCAGAGCCAGGCCGAGGGCACAGTGGATGGCTGCTCCCGCGAGCCAATGAGTGAGTTCTCCGAGGACCACATGGAGATCGCGTTTGCTTTCCAGAAATGCAGGCGAAGAGCGCATTGCGCCGCTCCTTTCAGGGCTTGCCGCAAAGAGCGAGCCCGCTCGGACCGGCGCAAGCCGGTCACGGTGGTTAACGAGCGATGGCGAGCCTTGGGCTCGCCATCGGTGCTGTGGCTGGCGTGTCTCGGGCTGCTCTCAGCCCGTCAAGAGGTGTGCCCGACGATCGTCGGGCTCAGAGCGGTCGCCTCATAAGCGACTTATCGCCCAGTCGAGGACTGCAGTCGCAACTCCCGCAGCTTCTCTGCCTGGCTGGCGAGAACCCTTTGCACCATCAGGGCCCTGGGGAAGGGGACGCTAGGTTCGCTCGTAGTCGTCGGTGACACGCACGATGTCGTGCTCGCTCGACGGTGCGCTCGCGTCGGTGTGCTGCCAGATCTCGGCGACGATTCCCCAAGTGTCGAGCCCGATCAGGCGGTGACGCTCGCCAAGCTCGAGCCGTAGCGTCTCACCTGGGCCATAGCTGCGCATCGGCGGCTCCTCATCGTCTGGACTCCGGCTGACGCCGACCGGCCCCTCGACGATCCGCCATATCTCGCTGCGTTTGCGGTGGTACTGCCATGACAAGCGCCGGCCAGGAGCGACAAGCAGAACCTTCGGGCTCAACATCGCCGATGGGTCGATGTCCTTCAGTCCTGCGTCCGGGAAGTAGGACCGGATGAACGTTTGGGTATCGGCCCGCGAGATCAGCAGGAAGCCGCCCCATGGCCGGGATAGATCCTCGCCGACAATGGTCAGCCCATTGGTGGCTTGCAGCGTTCTCGCGCGCGACAGCGCGACGTCCATCTGGGAGGGCATCGTCGTCCCCATGCGAGTGCGAGCCTACCGAGTGGCAAATGCGTAAAGCTTGCGGCGGCGTTTCGCGAGCCTTCGTCAGGCGGGGTGACGTTCACTTCAGCCGGTAACCAACCCCCCAGACGTTGATCACCCAGCGGCCGGCGTCCCGCGTGGCGAGCTTGCGGCGCAGCCGACTGGCGTGGCTGTCGAGCGTGCGTGTCGATCCTCTTGTGCGGTAATCCCAGACGGCGCGCATGAGCTCCTCGCGGGCAAAAACCCGCTCGGGCTCGCGTGCCAGGTGCACGAGCAACTCGTACTCCATGCGTCGCAGCTCGACCGACCGGTTCTCGACGCTGACCACATGTGTGCTCGTGTCGATCGTCAGCGGTCCCACTTCGATCAGTCGCATTTGGTCTTGAACGTCCGTGGTGCGTCGCAGGATCGCCCGTAGGCGCGCGCGCAGCTCGAGATAGGTTGCCGGTCTGGCCAGGAAGTCATCGGCGCCCGCTTCGAAGGCGCGCAGCATGTCGAGCTCGCGTGCTCCCGTGCCCACGACGATCGCCGGTAGCTCTTGATCCCACGGTGTGCCGACACGTCCCGGCCGGCGGATCTCATCCAGCAGCTCGAGCGCACCGCGCGGCGAATCCAGCCCCCCCAACACCGCCAGCTGGGGCGCCCGCGCGCCCGCGAGCACGCGTGCGTGCTCGACGGTGCGCGCCAGCTCGACGCTGAAGCCGTCAGCGAGCAATTGCTCGGCGATCGCGTGGCCGAGCTGGCGATCTGACTCGACCACGAGAATCGGCCCGCGATCGGCGACGCTCATCAGAGTTCGACCTCACGTGGGCTGATCCCCAACCCACTGCGCGCGATCAAAGCGAGCACGTCGCTGTGGATCCACGGCGTTGGCGTGTGCTGCCCGCCCTCGGGGACCAGCCCGAGGCGCCTGGCGAGCCAGCTCGTCTCACCGCTTTGGTTGCCTTTGCGATCACGCTTGACTCGCCCACAGCGAACCGCGATCTCGCTCATGCTCAGCTCTCCGCACGCGACGTGCTCGAGCACGACTTCGCGCAAGCGTCGGTTGAGCACGATCGGGCTTTGCTGCACGCGGGCGAGCTCGGCTCGGAGCACGGCTGTGGAGACATGGGCCGCGTCGTCGTGCCACAGCGCCCGCATCGTCAACGCTCGTATCGGCTCGTAGCTCTCAATCGCCGCGATCGCCTCGCGCACGCTGACTGGCTCGCCGGCGCCCGATGCGATTGGGTGCTCATCGCGGCACCAGCGCAGCTCGGGGATTGACATCCCGGTCTGCAGCGGTTGCAGCCGGTAGCGCCGACAGAGACGATCGACGGGTTCGCAGGCGCTCGCCGGCTCGTTGCGGGCCTGTGCCTCTGGCTGGTCGGCAAAGGGTGCGCTGCGCAGGTCCTCGCTCGTCACGAGGCGACAATGCAGGCTGGTAGCGGTCATGTCGCGCAGATAGCTGGCGCAGACGAGGGCAGCGTTCTCCGCGGGCTCGTCGGCCGCCAGATGTGCGACCAGCCGCGGGTCGCCGAGTGTGACGCGATCTCGATCGACCACGAGCACGCTCCCTGCCGGGCCACGCTGGGCGAGCACTTCGCGGTCATTGCCCCGCTGGTCGGTGTAGCGGTCGAGCAGCCGCTGATCCTGGTCGCCGCTGGGGTGCGTGGGCTTGCGTGTCGGGCGCCGGCGTGACGGTGCGACGGTGTTGCGCCTCGCGGCTCGACGCCGGGTAGGGACGTTGGACGAGAGTGTGGCTGCCATGGCGATCTCCTGGTGTTTGGGGTTTGATGAAGTCGGGTTTGCGGGGTGCCTGCGGCGGCTTGTAGGGAGCCGTGGGGGCGTCCGTCAAGCGGTCAGGTCGCGGTCGGGCGGACGCGGGCAGCGCTCCGAGAACCCCTTAGGGGTTCTCGGAAGTCCTCGATTCGGCAAGTGCTAGGCGGACGAACTTGGCGCGAACGCGCTCATCGCTGCAGCGTCATCGCGCGTCGTCCGACGGCGGGTGAGGTGTGCTGGGCACGGCGACTCAGCCGTGAAGGCCGATCTGCTCTGCTGGAGCGCTTGCGAGCAAGCTGTGGGGAGGCGCCGGCGTGTGCCGAAATGGCTCAGGGAGTGATCGAGAAGGAGGATCAGCGTACCTGGCCCGCGCGAGAGGGATCGTCGGTGCCGGATCGAGGTCGGCTCAGCGGTCCAGATCAGCGCAGTCGCCTGCCGTCGAGCGACATAGTTTGGCTTTGTGATGCCGAATCCGGGTTCATGACGGTGCAGTTGCCAGCCGCGCGGCCCCGCGAGCGACTGCAGCCAAAAAGACGGGGGAGGGGTGGCGACTGCAGCCATGGCTTACCCAAATGCGCCATCGGAGGAGCAACTGCACCAGTACCTTTACGCCAGATCGTGCCGGCGTCGCCGCAGTGCGTAAACTGGCGCGCCGCAACCCCAGATCAGCCCACGCCGTGCAAGGAGCGTCGATGCCTGTCAACACAAAAGCGATCGGTAAGACCTACGAGCCCGTGCTATACGCGGTGGGCCGGGAGAAGATCAAGGAGTACGCCCGTGCCGTGGGCGAGACGAACCCGGTGCATCTCGATGTGGACGCCGCACGAGCCGCAGGCTACGAGGATGTCGTCGCTCCACCGATGTTCGCCGTTGTATACAGCGCACCGTCGGTTGGGCCGCCGATCTTCGATCCCGAGATCGAGCTCAACTTCCCGATGATGGTGCATGGCGGACAGGAGTTCGTCTGGGGTCCGCTCGTCGTTGCCGGCGACGAGATCACGACAACCGCGAGCGTCAAGGACATCACCGAACAGGACGGTCGCGGCTACTACGTGTTCGAGTCCATCTCCACCAACCAGCGCGGCGAGCAGGTCTGCCGCGGAACCTGGACGAACATCGTCCGAGGAGTGTGATCGCTATGGCACAGCTCAACACCGGCGAGCAGATCCCCGAGCTGCGGGTCACCCCCGACAAGTACCTGACGGTGCGTTACGCGGGTGCCTCCGGGGATTTCAACCCGATCCACACCGACGAGGCGTTCGCCCGCGCTGTCGGCCTGCCCGGACGGATCCTCCACGGTCTGTGGACGATGGCCCAGGTGGCCAGGGCACAGACGGATGCGGCTGGTGGCCCCGAGCATCTCAAGCGCCTATCGGTGCAGTTCCGCGGTATGGGCGTGCCCGAGCAGGAGGTGCTGGTGACGGGGACCGTGCGGGAAGCTGCTGATGGCCACGTGACGATCGACACGGTCGCGGAGCAGGGCGGCAAGCAGATCATCCGCAACGCAGAGGCCGAGCTCGAGCAGTAGGGCAAGTCGAGCTCGGGCGTTGGTGGCGAGCGCTCGGTCGCGCGTCAGCACGCCGCCTACAATCAACATCATGCTGAGCCCCCGTCAGGAGCACATTCTGTGCAAGGTCGTCGATGACTACCTGCGCACCGGACAGCCGGTCGCGTCGCGCTCGATCGCGGCATCCCCCGACCTCGACTGTGGTCCCTCGACGGTGCGCAATGAACTCGCTCTGCTCGAGGAGCACGGCCTGCTCGATCACCCTCACGTGTCCGCCGGTCGCGTCCCCACCGACGCCGGCCACCGCTACGTGGTCGATCGCCTGCTGAGCGCCGAGCACGGGCCGCAGGCGCCGCAGCGTCTAGAGCTCTCGCTGATCCGCCGCGAGGTGGACGAGGCG
>Ga0210385_10001642_pt1 | contig 13804 bp, 11 predicted proteins | sample IncBWH26OmetaG_FD_160107 | JGI IMG/M metagenome (GOLD analysis project Ga0210385, IMG submission 160107) | Forest soil microbial communities from Barre Woods Harvard Forest LTER site, Petersham, Massachusetts, United States - Inc-BW-H-26-O ... | reverse complement strand
CCTGACAACCGTTTCACACGGCAGGGGTCACAGGTTCAAGCCCTGTACCGCCCACCATCCCGAAGCGTAGCTGGATCAAGGGCTTGGGAAGTCTCCCAAGATCCTGTCTGCTCCTGCGGGAGCGCCCTGTTTCCTGCGTTCACCACGCAAATTGAATTGCTCCCATGGCGCCGCTTGCCGAAATTCCGGTACCTATGTAGACTTTCGAGCATGGGTGAGAAGAACGGCAATGTCCGAATGTCCCTGCAGACCCTGCGCGTCCTGGAGGTATTTCTCGACACTCCAGCCGATGAGCTGTCGGGTGCCGATGTCATCAAACGCGGTGGTATTGCCTCCGGCACGCTGTACCCAATTCTGTTTCGGCTTGAATCGGCCGGATGGTTCGTGAGCCGATGGGAGAACATTGATCCGGCGACGGCCCGGCGCCCGCGACGCCGTCTCTATCGACTGACGCCGACCGGCCTGCAGCAGGCATCCACTGTGCTCGCGAGCTTCACTTTCCGACGAGGTCTGCCGGCATGACCCCCAAATGGGGTCCGGGTCCCATTGCCTGGATCGTCCTGCGGGCGGCCGGCCTGGTACCGGCGCCCATCTGTTATCGGCTTGAGGAGGAATGGCTGGCCGATTTATGGGCGCTCGATGGACTCTTGCAGAGGATCCGTTTCGCGTTCGGGTGCGTTTGGGCAGCGCTGCAAATGCGAGGCGAACGCATCGCGGTGGCCCGGTTCAAAACCCCGCATCGAAACTTCTTCGCAGAGCCTCCCGCCGTCAGGCCGCGCACGCAGCCGCGGATCCCGTTCTTCAAGTGGCGTGTTCGTCGACGCGAGCAGGCTTTCACATGGCTGGCGCGTCTGCAGCGGGGTCTCAGGGCGGACGAGGGCACACAGCTGCAGGCGTGGCTGAAGCGTCGTTCACACCGCAAATGCATCGCGCGCGTGGCGGCCGAGAGTGACGGCCCGGAGGATCTCACGATCCTCGCTGACATATGTGAGCTCAAAGGCGAGTGGTTCGAAACGCGCGGCCGCAGCCCCTTCATCAGTGCCGCAGCCGCGCTTGTCGCGATCGGCATCGTCTCCGTGCCGTTCTGGCATCTCGTTTTACCTCAGAAAACGTTCATCGAGGCGTTCGGCACCGCCTATACCAGCGATCGGCACACGCTGCGCCATGTGGGGCTGCCGGACGGAACGCAGCTGCTGCTGAACCGCGGGACGCGCATTGCGGTCTGGTACTACGACGAGTTCCGCGGCGCCATGTTGGTGCGGGGCGAGGTCACCTTCACGGTGCCTCACGAAGCGTCTCGAACCTTTCTGCTGGATGCGGGTGGCCGACATTTCGGGACAAAGGGCGCCACCTTCAACGTGCGCCTGACGGGGCAAGCGATCGAACTTACCGTTCTCGATGGAGTGGTCGGACTGACTGCGCCTCTCGGGACGGAGAGCCGCACGGCCCATGTGGGACCTGCGCCTCCGACGCTCGTGAAGGCGGGTCAGACGATTGACATCACCTCAGACAGGCAGTCCGCGCGATCACTATCGCAGCGGGAGACCCAGGCCAGAATCGCCTGGCAACGAGGCTGAGTGCGCGGCCCACCGTGACCGGAGGTCATTGCGTGAATTCGCTACCCTTCATTTGGGCCGGCCTCAGGCGCAAGACGGGACTCTCGATCCTCATCCTGGCACTGCTGGTCATCGCCTTTGCGGTAGTCGGCGCCGTGGAGGGGTTGACCAGTGCCGTCAATCACGCCATTGCTTCCGCCCGCCCCGATCGGCTGTACGTATCCAGCAAAATCAATCCGCGAGTTCCGCTCCCGATCGCCCAAGGAGACTGGCTGAAACGCCTGGCTGGCGTGCGGCGATTCGCCCCACGCTATCAGTTCGCCGCCGCGTACCAGCGCCCACAGCAGGCAGTTGCGATCTGCGCAACCGACATTGACGCGCTCTTTGCGATCTATCCGGAGCACGCAGTGGATCCCTCGCAGCTGCGGGCGATGCATCGGCACCGCGACGGCGCCATCGTCGGACGGGGCGTGATGCGCCATTACGGCTGGACAATCGGCCAGCGCATCACCCTGCAATCCCCCCTCACGCGGCAGGATGGAACGGGAAATTGGTCGCTCGAGATCGTCGGAATATGGAGCGGCGCATCCGATGACGTCGAAGACGACTCGCTGATGATATTCACGAACTATGACTATATCAACGGGTCACTGCCAATCGGTCCGGCTCGCGACACGATGCAATTCGCGGTGTTGCAGATCGCAGCTGCCGCTCGCGCCGAAGCCATTGAGCGGACAATCGACTCGCACTACGCCAATTCATCCCACGGGACGCTCACCCAGTCGGAACACCAAATCGAGCAGTTCCTGGTTGCTCCCTTCGCAGACATCGATACGGTCGGTCACCGGATAGTTGGCGCGACCTTATTCGTTCTGCTGTTCGCGACCAGCGCACTGATGATGAAATCAATTCGCGAGCGTACGCCGGAATTAGAGATTCTGAAGGCGGGTGGGCACTCCGCCACGCACGTGTTGCTGCTCATTCTCGTCGAATCACTCGTTCTGTGTGTTGTGGGTGCCGCGATCGGGCTGTTCGTGGGTACAAGACTATTGCTCCTCGCTCGCTCTCAGGTCGCTCTTGTCACCGTGCCGCACGGCATCGACTGGATCGGCTTCGCTTATGCCACGGTGCTGGCATTTGCGGCTGCAGGTATGGCCGCTTGGCGCGGTCGCAAAGTCCCGATTTGAATTAGCCGAGTGTTAGCGCGACCGAAAAAATAGCCTTGAATTGCCGCTGTATTGGTGCGTTTCGCTGACTCTGCTTCGCTGTAATAAAAGTTCAACACAGCCCCGTTAGGTTTCCTGTTCCGAAACTTTGCCTCGCAAAGTTGTTGCTAAGTGTTAGCACCACAAGAATTGGGAACCCACCGCATGCACACACGCAGCGCTCGCCTCCGTCGCCCTGAATGGCCCGTTCTGGTACTGCTGTCATCGATCACGCCGTTCGCGATGGCGGACGACCAACAGCAGAGCCAGCCCCAGGTACCTACTGTCGTGGTCACCGGCCAAAAGGAGAATTTGGACTCCGCACCCGCGCAGGCACCGACCTTGACTCCGCTTGATGCCGCCGAGCCGACGGTGGACATCAGCCGTTACTTCATCGAAAACAACATGCCGTTGACGAGCAATTTTTCGGAAATCATCGGGCTCTCACCCAGCGTGCAGTCGGTCTCACCCAACGGGCCGGGGCTGATGGAGAATCAGATTCTCAGCATCCGCGGCTTCGTGGATGGCTATTACAACGTCACCTTCGACGGCATTCCCTTTCAGGACTCGAATGACTTTACCCACCACTCGACCTCGTACTTCATGGCACACGACCTCGGCGGGGTAAACGTCAACTATGGTCCGGGCACCGCGGCCACCATCGGCAACGCCACTTTCTGCTGCAGCGTCGACAATATTTCCAAGGCGCCGCTGGCGGACCCGACGCTCACACCTTATCTGAGCTTCGGCAGCTGGCACTCGCAGCTTTACGGAGCCGAGTTCGATACCGGCAAACTCGACCGGTTCGACGGCGCAGCGGGATACATCGACGCCGAGAGTTCCTCGACGGATGGCGAGCTGACCAACATGGGTCAGCAGCGCAAGAACATCTTCGCCAAATTTGCCGCCAACGTGGCCCCGAATACGGTGCTCACCTTCGTCGCGATGTACAACCAGCTCCACCAGTTCGTCGGATTGGGCGCCACCGCCGCGCAGATCGCCCAATATGGCCCGACCTGGGGTTTGTCCACCGACCCGACCAGTCAGGATTATTACGGCTACAACTTCGATGAGATCCACACCGATTTCGAGTACGTGGGATTGCAGTCGAAGTTGGGCGACTGGAATTTCGACAACAAACTCTACACTTACGCCTACTACCACACGGGTCACAACGGCGAGGATCCGAACGGGGAGACCCCGAACGGTACCTACTGGGGGGCCAACGATGTTCCCGGACAGCTGCTGACCAACAACTATCGCTCCTGGGGCGATACCTTCAATGCGACATACCACCTGTTCCTCGGCGACATCAGGACTGGAGTGTGGGTGGACCGCCAGTCCAATGAGCGCGCGCTGCCGGAGGTAGACGAGACGCTGGGGGGCGCACTCAACCCGAACGGTGCCAACTGGATCACGAATGGTGGCCCGTCGAACTACCTCACCAATGGAGGCGTCAATCCCCCTTGCCCCGCCAGCGCCGAGCCTGCCACCGCGGGCTCGACCATTGGCCAACCCACCGCGGCGGAGCTGCTGGGCGCCTATAGCTGCAATGGCGGCCGCCTTCTCAATCAGAAGCTCATCACGCTGCAGCCGTACTTCATGGTGGACCTCGATATCCTTCCCGGGCTCACTGTTTCACCGGGCGTGCGCTATGACCACTTTGAGCGCGAGGTGAACGCCATTGTCGACGTGAAGGATGCTCTGCCAGAGAGCTACGACGACACCTATTCGGCGACATTGCCGTCATTGCTGGTTCACTATGCCATCACCCACGATTGGGCAGCCTATGCCCAGGCGGCCAAGGGCTTCATGGCGCCCAATGAAAACTACTTCGATCGCGGGACGACCGCCACGCCGGGATCCACCGACCTCGCGCCCCAGGAGACCTGGAGCTATCAGGCCGGCACGACCTGGCAGCAGCAGCGGCTGTCGGCGTCGGGTGATGTCTATTACATCCACTTCGGCAATGAAATTCTGTCGGAGAAGTTCGGTCCCGATACCATCTTCTTCAACGCCGGCGGCACGAACTACAAGGGCGTGGAAACCAACGCGACCTACTATCTCGGCATGGGGCTCAGCCTGTACGCGAATGGCTCCATCAATCGCGCCAAGGTGATCGAGAACGCGCAGACGAACTGCACCACCGGTGACTGCACCGGGGGACTGTGGGTGCCGAATGCACCGAATGCCACACTGGCCTACGGCGTGATCTACAACCAGTACGGCATCTATGCCTCGCTGCTCAACAAGCGCGTCGGCCACACCTACGGTGATGTCGGTGAGACCCAGCCCATCAGCTCGTACAGCGTCTTGAACGGCGCCCTGGGCTATACCTTCGGCGACAATGTCTCGTGGTTCAAGGGCGCATCGATCAAGTTGCAACTCAACAATCTGCTGGACAAAACGCCGGTCATCGCACTGGCCGGTTACACCGCCTGGCTCGGTACACCGCTGTACTGGACGCTGCCGGAGCGCAGCTTCGATATCTCGCTGGAGGTTCCCCTGTAACGCGCACGCTAGTCGCGCGGTTTGTTGAGGTCGCGGGACAGGATGAGCTTGAGCACGCGATGATCGGAGCCGGCGCTCAATCCGAAACCCAGGCCGGCTTCCACGGTAAGCGTCGCGCCGCGATAGTCGATGACGGAAAAGAGTTGATGGGACTGCGCGTCATGGCCGTAGAAGTGCTGCAGCGGTCCAAGGTCGTCGTACTCCTCCGCCGCAAAGGCCCAGGTCTTTGACACGTTCCACGCAAGACGTGACTCGGGCGCGAAGTCCAGTTTACCGACGCCCTCATAGTCGTTGTCGACGATGGGATTGACGATGAAGTCGAGCGCGCCGAGGTGCCAGCCGATGATCGGCCGAATCTCCCCCGTGTAACGGTGCGAGTCCCAATGCATGGTGTTGTTGCTGAACTCGAAATTGATGCCGTAGATGAATGTCTGATCGGCGGCATTCGGCTCCACGAACAGCGTGCGCAGCTTGAACCCGTTGAACAGTACGGCCCCGTTGCCCATGACCGTATACAACGGCAGATACAGGCCCGCCTCGAACCACGGCGCCACGCCGTACGCCCACTCCGGAACCCCATTTAATGAGTGATTGGGAATGACGCCGCCGGGCTGCGCCGCGACCGTCGGTCCGCTCGGCGTGAAATTGTTGTGCCATGTGAGATTGAAAACACCCGGCGCAGCGATTTCGGCGTCGTACACCTGGATCTCGTCCGTCTGGGCGAAAGCGATGGCGGGTGAAACAGCAATAAGGATAAGAACTATTCGCAGCAAGACGCTTCCCCGCATTTACCTGGTCGCAGCGACGAGCGAGCACTCGGATCTGATTGTTCTTTACCGCGTGAAGTATATACTTTGCGCGGTAAAGTTTAAGCGAACCTGTTGCAGTCCTCGACGTTCGATCCCGGGTGTACGGTTGAAAACTCAGCCTCGAAGGGCGCCGTGATATGGAGATCTACACCGATTTATTCGAGTCGATGATGGACTGCTACTACCTCATCGGATTTCGACACGGTCTCGTGTATACGGCGACGATGGTGGCGCTGGGCCTGGGCATCTGCCTCAATCTGCTCTCCGTCATCGATCTGCTGTGGAGCCTCGGGGTGCTGGAGAATCCCTACCTCATCAACGGCAGTCTTCATCCGCAGCAGTACGTATGTGCACTGTTGTGCGGCGGATTTATCGCGAACTCGGCAGTTGCGCGCATCAAGTTCGGTGCCGACCGTGAATGCCTGCACCTGACGCCTCAAATACAGCCGCCGCAAATCTCCATACCGAAGCCGGCGTTGATCCGCAGGCCCGGACCGGCGTACGTACTGGGTTCAGGCGTGCTGTTCCTCTCCACTTTGACACTGGACCTGCTGGTGTGCCGATGAGCCGGACGATGAGGAGAACCCCTGTTGGAGTGCTCCGAAACCTCTCGCCGGTGATCGCGGGTCTGGCGCTGTCCGGCGCGGCGCATTTCGCGCCTGCCGAGACTGTGGCCGCCGCCGTCTCGGCGGCCGCGCCCGCAACGAGTGTCCAGCCCGACTATCATCCCAGCATGGGCGACCTGATGACGATGGCGGTGCAACCCCGTCACACCAAGCTCGGCTTGGCCGGCAAGCAGAACAACTGGCCCTACGCCAGTTATGAGCTCAGCGAACTGCGCAATGCCTTTGCCCGTATCGCACGGACGATTCCGAAGTATCAGACGATGGATACGGCTGAAATGACGACGGCGCTGACAAAGGCTCCGCTCGACGCCCTGGAACAGGCGATCAAGAAAACGAACGTCACGCAATTCGACGCGGCCTACGCACAGCTGACGCAGGCCTGCAATGTCTGCCACCAGAGTCAGAAGCACGCCGCCATCGTCATCAAGGCCCCCGATGCGGCAATGTTTCCCGATCAGGATTTCAGGCCCGCGCCGCGCTGACGCTGCTGGCCGGTAAGAGATATCTGTCGCCCCACGGTCGATATTTCGTCAGCGCGAGGCGCCCGTGCCCGACAGGTAGATGAAAGCCGCAGCGGTAAATTGCACTCCCCCTGGCGGACGTTTGGAGTGCCGATTATGAAATCACCCCTGATCGCAGCAATGTTGGTGGCAATGGCGGCATCGGCCAGCACGCTCACGCTCGCCGACGAACACCAAGGTCAACAGTACGTCCATCACGATGAGTGGAAGAAAGGCGCGCACATGCGCGATGAGGATTGGAAGCGCGGTGAGCACATCGACTACCGCGAGCGCCACCTGCGCGAGCCCCCCGCAGGGTATGAGTGGCGGGAGGTTGATGGCAACTACGTTCTGGCGGCCATCGCCACGGGCGTGATTGCGTCGGTGGTAGTGGCTTCGGCCGCTGCGCACTGATTACCGCAGCAGGCCTGCGCGGCGCCGTCGAAGCTAAGACGCGCCGCGCCGGCGTGCGCGCAGGCGTTGCAGCAGCGCGGCAAGCAGCAGCAGATCCAGTAAAGCGAGACTGCCTCCACCCCCGCTCTTGCCACCGCCACTGGCCGCGCTACCCGAGCTGGCGGACAACACCTGAATGGAGAGGGTCTGCGGCGGGGTCGACTGACCGCCGCCACTGCAGGTCAGGGTGTAGGTGAAAGTGCCGACCACGCTTGCAGTCTGAGTCTGCGTGCCCGATGGGGCGAGGGAGCCTGCCCACGATGCGCCGTTGGCGCCGCCGCCACTGGCCGTGCAGCTGGTCGCACCATCCGATGACCACGTGAGGGTGAAGGCGGCGCCGACATTCACCGTGGCTGCGCTGGCACTGAGCTTGGCGGCCAACGAACTGGCAACCGTCAGAGTCGCTTGAGCAGTACCTGCCGCCGTGTGGGGGTCAATGCTGGTACAGGTCGCGACGAAGGTGTACTGGCCCGCGGCCGGTGCAACCTCGGCATCAGCCCCAGCCACCGCACCGGCCTGGACCGATCCACCCCAAGTGCCCCCCACGCCTCCGGTCAACGTACAGCCCGAGGCATTGGTCGCGTTCCATGCGGCCTGAAAGGATTGCCCCACCACGACGGCGCTCGGAGTGAACGAAATACTGACCGTGGGTGCCGCGGGTGGCAATACCGTCAGCGTGAGCGGTGTTGCATAGACGAGAATCGCGCTGGGATTTGCCGCCGACGCGCATCCGAGCGTCACCTGATAAACCCCTGATCCGGATGGCGCCAGGGTGGCCTCGCCCTGGGTGGCGTACGGATAGGTATCAATCGTCTCTGTCAGGCCGGCCGGGCTGGAATTGAAGCTGCACCCGGACAGATTCGTGTTCCACGTGAAGGTCACGTAGTCCGCGGGTGAGTTGCTGAAGGTCACGGTCGAACTGCTGAGCGAATCGGTGGCGTACGACGGATTGTTCTCGAACGTCACCGTGACGCTTTGTTGGACCGACAATGTGCCGGTCGAGCAGGTCAGCGTGTAGGTATAGGTGCCCGGGGTCGTGACGGTCAGATAGTAGGGCTGCTGCGACTGCGCCGCGACGCCGGTGAAGGAATTATTGTCCCAGCCATCATTCGGTGCGCCGCCCGAGGGTATGCAGGAGTTGGCATAAGTCACCCACTCGAGAAAAAAAGTCTCTCCGATCCGACGGTCGGTGCCGTAGGCATTCAGAACGAGACTGGGTGTTACGTAGCCGACATTGACGATCGCGCTGGCCGTCTGCCCGGCCGGCCCACAGGTGAGTGTGTAGGTCACATCAGCAGGTGCCGTCTGAGTGTCCGTCGTCGTGCCGGAAGCCGGCAGATTGCTCAACGACAGTCCCCCGCCGCTGATGGCGCAGGGCGTGACATTCGAACTCCAGGTCAGCGTTGCGGCAGTGGCTGCCCAAACGACGGCAGGACCGTTGAGCGTCACGACCGGCGTGGGGCCCAACCAGGTGATCGTGACGGCCGTGTGCGCGGTGCGATTGTTCGCGAAGGTACAGCTGAGCGAATAGCTGACGTTTCCCGCGGTGGACTCGGAAACAGACTGGGTTCCGGCGGTCGCCAGGGTCCCCGTCCAGCCGTCGCCGCTGGTGCCTCCGGTTGCACTACATTGCAGTGCCCCGGCCACATTCCAGCTCAGCTGCATACTCTCGCCGAAGGACAATGAGTCGGTGGAGGCATTCAATGCGATGGCCTCGACGGTGGCGCTTGGCGTGCTCATGGTGCCGGTGTTGCCCGGATCCAGCACGGACCGCAGAGTCGTCGTGCCGGTGCTGCTCGAGGTATCGGCCGTTGACTGCCAAACGGCGGACAGGGAGGTGAAATCGGCGGCCCCATTGCTACCGCTGGGCGCCGGCGGATTTGCCACCGGGCACATTCCATAGCCTGATGGGTCGTTGGTCGTGCGCCCCAAAGTCAGTTGTCCGACGACCCGGTTGTTCTGATCGAACAGCGCGCTGCCGGAGGCGCCCGGACCGATGTTGCCGACGGCATTGACCGTCTCCCAAAAACTTGACAGGTAGCTGCTGTCCAGTACATCGCTCTCCTGAACCGCCGCAGCGGTCCCCGACCAGGCCGTGAACTGCTTGTCGCCGCCTTCGGCGTGCTGGATCGTATAGCCCCCCTGCACCGGGCCGCCGCCGGCGTTGAATCCGGCGAACTGCGCATCGGAGACCACCGGATTCACGTCCAGCAGAATCAGCCACGCGTCCTGCTGCTCCACAATCGTTTGGGCACCAGTCTGAGCGGGGATGCTGGGGTCGTAGATGGAGCCGAGCGTCCCGCCGCAGGGCGTGGTTGCGTCCCAGTACACCGTGGTGGTCGCGGCGGCGCCCGGATTGCCACCGCCGAGTTTGCCCGTTTCGCAGTGTCTGGCCGTCAGCATGTACGGGGTGTTGTCCTGTGGCACATCGTTGATGAGGGTGCCGGTGCATTGAAATTGGTTGCCGACGACCAAGGCGGCGGTCGCAGCCGCCGGCGCGGCATTGGCGCTCGTGACAGCGCACTCGTAGTTGGTGATACAAGCGGCATTCCCGGTTGCCGCCTGCGTCTGGGCCTTCAGCGCGCGGTAGTAGGGGTGATCCTGAACACCCGCGCCGATCGCCCGGTAGCCCGCCTGCAGGCTCACGATGCTCAAGGCCACCCCGCTGCGCTCGCGCGCCGCCACGGTCAGTTCAAACTCGAGCGCCTCGCCGGGCTGAATGCGGCTCCAGAGCTCCCCGCGGCGCAGATCGCGTGCTCGGTAGCTCACGGTGGTGCGGGTACCGCGCACGATCAAGGTGGCGCTCTCGGGCAGCGCGGCAGCAGTGGCGTGGAAGGAGAGCGAGATAGCCGTCGGAACGCGCACGGCGTAGCGCCAGATCGCGCGCCCCGAGTCCGTGGACCAGCTACCCGCCGACGAGGTCGAGGCCGCGTGCGGCACCAGTACCGCGAATTGGTCCGGGGAGCCGATGGCGGCTCGAATCAGCGGCCTAAGATCGGTCTTGACGGTGTGAACCGGCGGAGCCGCAACGGCAGCGAGGCACGAAAGAAGCAGCAATGCGACAAGTATGAAGTTCAGCCCGCGCGTGGCGGTCTGCTTGTACATGAGCCCCAACAGAGAATCCTATTTTCGTCGTAGCGGCGAGCCGTTGCGACCAGGCGTGGGGTAACTCTGCCGACAGTTCACATCCCGCGCAAGTCGGCCCGTCCAGGGCTTATGAACGCTCCGTGCGGCTCAAATCGACCGGCAACCATGCACCCGCCCGCTTCTCACCAGGTTTGGCCTGGCCCTCCGGCGAGGGTGGCCGGACGGCAAATTTACCGCAGCTTGGACAGACGGTCAGCGGCGGGGTCGTGGATCGCCCTGCGGCCGGGGCTTCGATCGAACGCCCGCATTGCGGGCAAGTGACAAGCATGATGCAGCTCCGTACGGGAGTCTGCTAGCGGCAGGGCGGGATGCACCCGCTGCGAGGCTCTGAATCCGTGTGGAGGGATGGTACGCCCGCCATTCGGGAGGTCAAGCCGAGCTTCGGCTGGCGCGAGGGCTGACTGTGGCCGACCAGCGCAGCGCCCGGCACATTACGGTCATCACAAAGCGCGACCTGCGACGGTCTTGAGCCTGCTCGACGCCTATATAATGTATCTGCCAGCCTTGATTGGGTGTCTTCCAGCTCAATCGGATTAAACTTGGCGAAGGAGTTCTCAGCCTGGGTGCCTCATTGCGCAGGGCGCAGGTTTCACCCGTCGCACCATGAAGAATCCGCAGCGGCGCAACTTTCTGCGTATGTCCCTGGGTGCGGCATCTACGTTTGCCACACTGCCAGCCTGCATTCGCCGCGCCCTAGCTATCGATGCAAATCGCGACGCCGGGTCCATCCTGGATGTCAAGCACGTCGTCGTCCTAATGCAGGAAAACCGCTCCTTTGACCACTACTTCGGTACGTTACGCGGAGTACGCGGTTTCGGTGATCGCTTCCCGATACCGCTGGAAAACGGCAACAGTGTGTGGTTCCAGTCGGACGGCACGCGGGAAATACCGCCGTATCACCTCAATACCGCCACCACCAGCGCCCTATTGGTACCGGATACGCCACACAGCTTCTCGGACTCTCAGGCGGCTTGGAACCAAGGAAAATTCGGGCAGTGGCCACGCTTCAAGACCGAGTATTCAATGGGCTACTACCGGCGCCAGGACATCCCATTTCAGTTCGCCTTGGCTGACGCATTTACGGTCTGTGACGGCTATCACTGCTCCGTGACCACCGGGACCGATCCTAACCGGATCATGTTCTTCTCCGGATCGAACTTTGATCCCGAAGTTGGCCGTAGTGGCATCAACTGCACTGAGGCCAACGCCGAAGTGAACAACTTTCGCTGCAGCGTCCACGGCACAATGCCGACCCCTGGGTACCGGTACAACGGGTCCTCCTTCACCTGGCCGACGCTGCCCGACCTGCTGGAAGCAGCCGGGATCAGTTGGCGCATTTACCAGAACCCAAATGACAACTGGGACGGTCTCATGCACGGCGGCCTCGCATTTACGAGCTTTCGCGATGCGACTGTCGCATCCGGTTCACCCCTCTACGTTAATGGCATGAGCGACTGGTCGCTGGACGATCTGCGTAGCGATGTTATGGCAGGAACACTTCCGGACGTTTCCTGGATACTGCCCAATATTTCACAGTCAGAACATCCGGGAGGATCCAACCCCGTCCGGGCAGCGCAGTTCATCTCCGAAGTCCTCGATGCACTGACCAGCAATCCTGATTCTTGGAGCAAAACGGCGTTCTTTCTCACCTTCGACGAAAACGATGGCTTTTTTGATCATCTGCCTGCGCCCGCCGTCCCTTCTTATGACGCCAACGGCACGCTCGCCGGCAAATCCACCGTGTCGCTTGAGGGCGAGTACCTCTCAGACCCTCAGTTTGCCTACCTCCTGCCGCAAGACACGATCAGCGGCAATGTGCGTCCCTGGGGCCTCGGCGCGCGCGTTCCGATGCTCGTCCTCTCCCCTTGGAGTCGCGGCGGTGGGTCAATTCGCAAGTCTTCGACCATACTTCATTGGCACTGTTTCTCGAGAAGCGCTTCGGCATAGAGGTTCAAAGCATCAGCCCCTGGCATCGGGCAGTATGTGGAGATCTGACTTCCGCCTTTGATTTCGAGACACCCAATGCTTCGAAGTTGCAGCCCTTACCGCCGGTCGGCAATCCGTCTATTGTTGAAGCACAGCAAAGCTCGCTTCCGACTCCGCTGCCACCGGCTTCACCGCTGGCGCCATTCCAGGAGCCAGGCCCGCGGCCTTCGCGCGCCCTGCCATACGAGTTACACACCAGCGCGCGTCCGGCGGCCGTCGGAGCCATTTCGCTGACCTTTAGCAATACCGGACGCCAAGGCGCCGTCTTTCACGTCTACGACAAGTTGCATCTGGACCGGATTCCACGCCGCTACACTGTCGAGGCGGGAAAGACGTTGAGCGATGTATGGGACGCGACCCAGGCCGATTACGGCAACTACGACCTGTGCGTTTATAGTACCAACGGTTTCTTCCGCAGCTTCCGTAGCGATGCAGCCACACTATCCAGAGGGGCGTTTAAACCGGAGGTGGCGGTTTTCTACCAGCCAGGCGCCGGACAAATGTCCTTGAATGTCTACAATACGGGCACGCAGGCAGGACAGGTCGTAGTCCGATCGAATGCTTATCGGTCGGACGGTCCGTGGACCGTAGACGTGCGCCCGCGTGCGGTCGGCAGACTCCAGTGGAACCTGGAGAAAAGCACTAACTGGTACGATTTCACCGTCCAGTCGACTGGTTTCGAACGTCGCTTCGCGGGACGCATGGAGACCGGTCGGCCGGGATTGAGTGACCCCGCCATGAGCCGGGACCTGGCGTAGCCCACAGCGACCGGGTTCCCAGCGAAGGGCCGCCAAAAGGCCCTCGTCATGGCTGTCAAAGTGCATCCAAATGGCGACAGTCGAAGCATTTGCTTCTATTTGTAGGCCGCGTCCTACATCCGTGCGGGTGAGCAGAACCCTATGCTGGAAGCAGAATTGTCTGTGCCTCGGACTTGAACTGGAGCGAAAATGCAGCAGCCCCAAGCGACCGCCCGTGTCCCTCGCAAGACCAACGGCAAGCACCTCCCGGACG
>Ga0210385_10001641_pt1 | contig 13806 bp, 13 predicted proteins | sample IncBWH26OmetaG_FD_160107 | JGI IMG/M metagenome (GOLD analysis project Ga0210385, IMG submission 160107) | Forest soil microbial communities from Barre Woods Harvard Forest LTER site, Petersham, Massachusetts, United States - Inc-BW-H-26-O ... | reverse complement strand
GAAACCAAGCAAGGTAACGCAATAATCGCTCGAATCGAAGGCGGTCTTCTTCGCCAACAGAATTTGGTTTCCGAAGCACGCAAGCTCCGTACACAGCAAGGTGCGGCAACCACCGCTACGCAGTCGAAAGAAGACCTTCAGAAGCAAGCGGCCGATCTTAAATCGAAAATGGCGAGCGCGCCGTCAGATGACGTAGTCACATTGCAGAAACAGCTTGAGGACACCAACGCCCGCCTGGCACGCATCGAGAAAGAAGGACAAGGCGCGCAGACTCTGATTCCCGCCGACGTGCAAAGCGTTTGCCTGTTGCACGTCTCCGTAGCGTTCCGCGACAAAAATAACGGTCAGCGTTTGCGCTACGCCGGACTCAATCAGCAAGGCGAGCCTTTGCAGGATAGCGAAAACAATCCAATCCTCACGTTAGAAGGACGCGGCCCCGAAGTGAAGCTCGATGTTTTCGGCACCGGTTTTATCGCCGGCCCGAATGGACGCCTTGTCACCAATCGCCACGTCGCTGAACCGTGGTGGAAAGACGACGAACTCAAAGCGCTTACAGATCAGGGTTTCCAAGCGGAAATCTCAACTATTCGTGCTTATTTCCCTGGAGATCCACGGGCGTTTCACGCAGAGATTCAGCGGATTTCCCAGGAAACGGACCTCGCCACGATACAAGTGGACATGAAGGATCTGAAACGCTCCGTTCTTGTAGTCGATTGGGAAAAGGGAGCTGCCGTAACGGGCCAGCCGGTCGTCTTGATGGCTACGCCACCGGGCTCGCCGCTATCCTGGCGCGCGCGGACGAAGAAACGGCACAACAGATTCTCGCTCGCAGCGGAACGGACGTCTCAAAAGTTCTCGACGAGCTGGCCCAGCGCAACCTGATTCGTCCTCTGATTACTCAAGGGCACATCGGCGATATTCTTCCTGACAAAATTGTTTTCGACGCGCAGACCACCTCCGGCGGCTCGGGAGGTCCTCTGTTTAACCGGCAGGGAAAAGTGATCGGCGTAACCTATGCCGTGCTCAAAGGTTTTGGAGGATCGAATTTTGGCATCCCGATTAAGTTCACCGAGCCTTTGCTCGAAAATCAGCCGTCTGCGCCTTAGCTTCTGCGTATTCCGAGGACCTTTCTGCTCAAATCGAAGTCTATAAATTGACATCCACAAGCCGCACATCTAGCATATTCAAAGCGATTCTACCTTCGGGGCTCACTCGAAGGCGTCTTCCGCTTCATCATTAAGTTGGCGTAAATCGCCTATGGAAATTAGCGCTCGCCCTAAAAACATTTTGGACCGGATCGTCGAGGCACGCCGCGAGTCGGTTTCTCATCGCAAGCGTGTCCTTCCAGAAGCTGCGCTCAGAATGGCGGTGGATAAAAAAATCCCGCCTCCTCGCGGTTTTGCGTCGGCGCTCACCGGTCCAGGTGTTCGCATTATTGCAGAGTTGAAAAAAGCTTCTCCTTCTCGCGGTCTGATACGTTCGGAGTTTGCTCCTGCATCGCTTGCAGCAAGTCTCGAAGAAGCGGGCGCGGCGGCCCTTTCTGTGCTCACGGAGGAAGATTTCTTTTCCGGCTCCCTGGCCGATTTGAAAGAGGCCAGCCGCGTGACCAGGATCCCAATCTTGCGAAAAGATTTCATCATCGATTCATGGCAGGTCTGGGAAGCGCGAGCGGCAGGCGCCGACTCATTTCTTCTCATTGCCGCCGTCTTGGATGACGGAATTCTCGGGGAACTATTGGCCCTGGGGCGTTCACTCGGCATGGAGCCATTAGTCGAGGTGCACTCTCGATCGGAATTGGACCGTGTCCTCGTTGCCGGCGCGCAAATAATCGGCGTCAACAATCGTGACTTGCAGGATTTCAGCGTGCGATTGAAGACCTCCCTTGATCTGATCCATGAAATACCGGATGAGTGCATCGCCGTCAGCGAATCTGGCCTGAGCACGCGTGAGGACATCGATCGATTACGCGATGCCGAATTCGACGCTTTTCTGATCGGCGAGCATCTGATGCAGCAGGATGATCCTGCGCAGGCTCTGATCGATTTGATCGGGTCGTCTGACGCAGGACATTTGGCTGGATGAGCGCTGGATTAAATGGTGAAAGTAAAAATATGCGGTATCACAAATCTGAAGGATGCGCGCCAAGCCCTGGAATCAGGAGCCAGTTTTATCGGATTCAACTTTTACAAGCGCAGTCCGCGTTACATAACTCCGAGCGCAGCCCGGCGGATTCGGCAGCGCTTGCCCAAAAAAATTAAATCTGTGGGAGTATTCGTGAACGAATCAGAAGAGAGGATGTTAGCCGTCGCCCGTCGGACCGGCCTCGACTATCTTCAGCTGCACGGCGAGGAATCTCCGGAGGCTGTCGCGCGCCTGAAGCGAACGTTGCCGGTCATCAAGGCCATTCGCGTTCGCGATTCGTTTTCCACGCGTCAGCTCGTTCCCTACAAACACGCAACCGCTTTTTTGCTCGATGGATTCGATCGCCGTCGCCATGGCGGAAGCGGCAAGACTTTTCGATGGGACATCGCGCGTCGAGCTAAAGGCGCCGGCCGCATATTTTTAGCCGGTGGCCTCACACCGGATAATATTGGCGCAGCGATTCGCTCTGCCAAACCATACGCGGTGGATGTTTGTAGCGGCGTGGAAGCGAAACCCGGGAAGAAAGATCCTGTGCTTGTGAAGGACTTCATCCGAGCCGTACGCGAGGCGCAGAAAACGATATGACCGGGGCCGCGCCTCAACCGATGCCCGATTCACGCGGACGTTACGGACCGTTCGGTGGCCGCTACGTTCCAGAGACGCTTGTCGCACCGCTGGAAGAACTCGAGCGAGCATATTCGGAAGCCCGTGCCGACGCGAGCTTTCAAAAGGAGCTCGACGATCTGCTTCATAATTTTGCCGGCAGGCCGACACCCTTGCAATTCGCTTCCCGCCTCACCGAAAAGCTCGGGGGCCCGCGCATCTATCTAAAGCGCGAAGATCTTCTCCACACCGGCGCTCATAAAATAAACAACGCTCTGGGCCAAGGCCTTCTAGCTGTGCGCATGGGAAAAAAGCGCATTATCGCAGAGACTGGCGCCGGCCAACATGGTGTTGCCACCGCTACCGTCGCCGCTCGTCTCGGCCTCACATGCACGATTTACATGGGCACTGAGGACATGGAACGCCAGCGCCTGAACGTTTTTCGAATGCGACTTCTCGGAGCAGAAGTGATCGGCGTCGATTCCGGTAGTCGCACCCTGAAGGACGCCATCAACGAAGCCATGCGCGATTGGGTGACCAATGTGCGAACGTCGCACTACCTTCTCGGCTCGGTGCTGGGCGCGCATCCTTATCCCCAAATCGTGCGCGATTTCCAGAAAATTATCGGCGAAGAAGCTCGTGAACAAATTCTCCGCGCCGAAGGATGCCTCCCCGATTATCTGATCGCCTGCGTCGGTGGCGGATCAAATGCGATCGGTCTGTTCCACGCGTTCCTCGGTGATCTCAACGTAAAAATGATTGGTGTAGAGGCCGGTGGACGCGGCAAGTCTCTTGGTGAACATGCCGCGCGCCTCGCCGCCGCAGAAGGATTTCATGGCGCCCGGCCCGGCGTCCTGCAAGGCACTTACACTTATTTGTTGCAGAACGCCGATGGCCAAGTCGCAACAACTCATTCAGTGTCGGCTGGGCTTGATTATCCCGCCGTCGGCCCCGAGCATGCCTGGCTCGCTGATCAGCGCCGCGCGGAATATACCGCAGCCAGCGATGAGGATGCGGTCGAAGCCGCACGCACGTTAGCACGCGTCGAAGGAATTATTCCCGCGCTTGAATCCGCGCACGCCTTAGCAGAGCTAATTCATCGCGCGCCTCAAATGAAAAAAGATGCGCTGGTAATTCTGAATCTTTCCGGCCGCGGCGACAAAGACATGGAAATCCTTTCCCGCTATGTCTAATCCTCCTGCATCAAAGCTTTCTGCTCCGGGCGATTCTAACGCTAAGCTAGAGCACCGACCTTCGCCCGATAACCGTGCAGGTAGAATCCAAGGAAAATTTCGCTCGCTTGCCGAAGCCGGCGAACTTGGACTGATCGCCTACATCACGGCCGGCGATCCTTCTCTCGAAGCCAGCGCAAGAATCGTCGTCGCTGCCGCTGAAGCCGGCGCCGACATCATCGAACTCGGCGTTCCTTTCAGCGATCCCGTCGCCGATGGTCCTGTAATCCAACGCGCCAGCGAACGCGCATTGCGCGCCGGAACAACTCTCGCGGGCGTGCTCGAACTCGTTCGCCACCTGCGTTCTCGCTCCGACGTCCCTCTAGTCCTGTTCAGCTATTTCAATCCCGTCCTACAAATGGGCCTTCACAAATTTGCAGAATCCGCGGCATCCGCCGGAGCCGACGGCGTTTTAATCACCGATCTCACGCCTGAGGAAGCAGATGAATACCGCGCCACTGTGCAAGCGCAAGGGCTCGACACGATATTCCTGGCAGCGCCCACTTCCACCAACGAGCGTCTCGCGCGAATTGCACGAGCCTCCACCGGTTTCCTGTACTTAGTCTCGCGCACAGGCGTAACCGGCGAGCGCGAAGCATTGCCCGAAGGTCTTCCTGCGCTCGTGCGTCGCATTCGAAATTTCACTCCTCTGCCGATCGCCGTGGGATTCGGTATTTCGCTGCCCAGCCATGTAAGTGTACTGGGCGGCATCGCGGACGCAGCCGTGGTAGGCTCCGCGCTGATGACTGAAGTGGAAAACGCTGACTCCGTTGACGCAGCAATCTCAGCGGTGGCATCACGTGTTCGCGCTTTGAAAAATGCTGCTCGCGCAGGCCTCAGCCAACGAAGTAGCACCCTTGACGTTCCCGCCGCCGAATGAGTTCTGCGATTTCACGACGGTTTTGCAGTAAACTTCCTCGCGCAATCATCCAAAGTACCAACTCATTAAGGAGAGGTAATGGATAAGCGTGTTGCCGGCGCTGAAGCCGCCATCGCCAATATTAAAGATGGAGCTACGATTCTTCTGGGAGGCTTTGGCCTGTGCGGCATTCCTGAAAATCTGATTGCGGCGCTGCGCAAGAAAGGCACAAAAGATCTCACCCTCGTTTCTAATAACGCGGGAATTGACGATTTCGGAATCGGCCTGTTGCTCCAAAGCAAGCAAGTAAAGAAAATGATCGCTAGTTACGTGGGTGAAAATAAAACGTTCGAGCAGCTCGCCATGAAAAAGGAAATTGAAGTGGAATTGAACCCGCAGGGAACTCTGGCCGAACGCATCCGTTGCGGAGGCGCTGGCATCCCCGCATTCTTCACGCCTACAGGCTACGGCACATTGGCGGCCGAGGGAAAAGAAGTGCGCGACTTCAACGGCCGCCCGCACGTCCTGGTGCCATCGCTGCGGGGCGATTTTGCTTTCATCAAAGCCTTCAAAGGCGATCGCTGGGGGAACCTCGTATTTCGCAAGACTGCCCGGAACTACAACGCGGTCATGGCCACCGCCGCGAATTATTGCATAGCGGAAGTGGAAGAGATCGTCGAGCTGGGCCAACTCGATCCGGATTGTATTCATACGCCCGGAATTTTTGTTGACGCTATTTTCCAGGGCACGAATTACGCCAAGCGCATCGAGCGCCGCACCACGCGCAAACGTTAGGAGCGATTATGCCAGCCGAAATTGACAAGCGCGAAATCATCGCTCGACGCGTCGCCCTCGAACTTCGCGACGGATACTACGTGAATCTCGGCATCGGCCTGCCCACACTAATCCCGAGCTTCCTGCCGCCGGGTGTGGAAGTGATTCTGCAATCGGAAAATGGAATGCTCGGCATCGGCCCCTATCCTTACGAAGGAGAAGAAGATCCCGATTTAATTAATGCCGGCAAAGAAACCATCACCGAAATCCCGGGCTGCTGCTATTTTTCCAGCGCGGATTCTTTCGGAATGATTCGCGGCGGACGTGTCAACGTAACCGTTCTCGGCGCCTTGCAAGTGGACGAAAAAGGCAATCTGGCCAACTGGGCCATCCCGGGGAAAATGTTGAAGGGTATGGGTGGCGCTATGGATCTCGTGGCTGGCGCCAAGCGAGTGATCATCGCCATGGAGCACACCACCAAGGAAGGCGAGGCCAAAATTGTAAAAACATGCACGCTCCCCTTAACTGGTGTCGGCGTGGTGAATATGATCGTCACCGAGCTCGCCGTTATCGAAATCACTCCGCAAGGTCTCCTCTTGCGCGAGCTTGCCCCGGGCGTCTCACCCGATGCCGTTCAGAAAGTTACCGGGCCTGCGCTGCGACTGGCGCCAGACATGAAAGTGATGCAGAGTTAATTGGCTCGCGGCAAAAGATAACTCTTGCGCGTCGTTCGCAAGCCATCCGTTCCATAGGTTGAGATAACATAGCCTTACGGGGTTTTCCCTAGGAGAGGCAATGGAGCCGCATTCGATCGTCGTTATCAGTCTGCAAAATCCCAAGGAAAAAGTCTGGGGCGAGCTCGTTGACCTTACGAATGCGGGCACCACCATTCGCGGGATCGATCTCAGCTCGTTTGACGATTTTGTGAGCCAGGTTCTGCATCCCGACGGCGACCGCATGGGCTTGCCTACGTTATTTTTTCCCATGCTTCGAATCGAGCGCATCGCGCTGGACGAACCGCGTGGTTCCATTCCTTCACTCGCGGATGTGTTCCAGAAAAAGACGGGCCGCTCATTGGCAGACTATTTGGAGCAATTCGCCTGAACAAAACTGCTCGTTCTCTTAGCTGGATAATCTCATGAACAGCCGAATCCTCACCGTCCCCAATCAGCTCACCTTCCTGCGCCTGGCGTTCCTTCCAGTCTTCATCATCACGATTCATTACGAAAGATACGGTTGGGCTATGGCGATTTTGATCGTTGCCGGTCTCACTGATGCATTGGATGGTTTCCTCGCTCGCGGACTGAATCAAAAAACTCCGCTCGGCGCGTATCTTGATCCCATCGCAGACAAGCTGTTGGTTTCCTCATCCTACGTGGTCCTGGCTTTCCACGGAAGGATCGCCTGGTGGCTTGCGATTCTTGTTATAGGAAGAGACGTGTCGCTCCTCGTCGCAAGCGCCGTGGTTCTAGTTACCGTCGGTTATATCTCTCTGCCGCCAAGTATCTACGGCAAGGCGACCACGTTTTTTGAGCTGCTCCTCATATTTTTGGTCCTTCTGCTGGCCATCTGGAATAACCACCCACTGGAGATTGTGCGGGAAGTCTGCGGATACTGCGTAGCGGTTTTCGTCTGTATTTCAGGATTGCACTACAGCATCGTCGTGTCGCGCCGGCTTCACGCCGGAGGCTGAGGGTCTGCTCCCAACCTGACTTTCATTCTTCAGCCCCCTCGAGGCAAGTGGAAGACCACCGCCGCTAAACTGGCCGCAACGATAATTGCCGCCGTCCATCCCAGCAAATCCGCGCGGGTGCGCTCTTGCTGCGACATAGGAGGCCGATCGTCCATGATCTTTCCAAGCGCAAAACCGCTAAGGAAGCCTCCAAGATGCGCGAAATTATCGATGCCCCCCCTGAACACAAACCCCATGATCGCGATATAGATTAGCCATTTGATCAGCTGGCTTCGCAACATTTGCATCGCAGCGTTTCGCCGATTCGTTGTAAGCGCCAGAAGCAGGCCGATCAAACCCAGTAAAGCGGCCGACCCACCTACGCTGCGGCTTCCAACCAGCCCACTGAGTATGTAGCCTCCAATTCCTGTCACTACGTAGATGAAAAAATAGCGCGCGGAACCATAAAGCTCTTCGATTTGAGGTCCGATATCCATCAGCACCCACATATTGAAGCCGATATGCATCAGGCTTGCGTGAAGGAATGTCGGCATTATAAACCGCCACGGCTGCAGCAAATCGCCCGGCCAAGGCAGAGACTCGCCTAGATAGAACAAGGTACGGCCGTCAATTCCTCCAAAATTGAAAATGCCAAACAACCCGCCACCCGGCGCTTGAAGTCCGCTTCCCCGGATGGTCGATACGAGACTCGCGGCGTAGAGCAAACAGCTCAAGCTTAAGATCCCGTACGTAACCGGAGAAGTCGTCGGAAATAATCGGCTGAGCGAACGGCTCGCAGCGGCCATGCCAAAATTCATGCTCGCGCCGCACTGGTGGCATCGCGCGGCGCTCGCCCCTATCAGCGTACCGCACGATGGACACAGCTTCGGACGCGGCGGTTCCCGCTCACCGCCCCCCATAAGTCCGCTGATTTGTTCGCGGAATCGATCCAGTTTGTAACGCAGTCGTGGAGAAAGAGCCAATAGCCGTCCTTGCGAGAATGTCTGTGCGTTCCTATAATACCTAAGATGCGTCCAAACCAGTGAACCGGGAAACTGTGTGAGGACCACCCGCCGCTCTACTACTTTCCACACACAATTGAATAACTTTTGTGAATCGTATAGTGGGCCGCACCGACGCGCTTCAGCAATCCTCGTGTTCCTCTTGCCGTTAATTATTCTGGGCGGCTGCGCGCATCATCACGCTTCCAGCCAGCCACCCGCGCAGACGCCCTACCCCGCTGCGCCTTCAACATCGCAGCCGCGAGTGGCGCCGGGTCCATCCAGGGCATCCGGCGCGCCTCCTCCAATCGAGCGGCGACCTGCCATTCCAGGGGAATATGTCGAGGAAGGCGTGGCGTCGTGGTACGGCGTACCTTTCAACGGCCGCCGCACTTCGAATGGTGAAATTTACGATATGCACGAATTCACCGCCGCGCATCGCACGTTGCCATTCGGCGCGGTGGTCCGCGTCACAAATCTGCGCAACGGAAAACAAACGCAAGTGCGCATTAATGATCGCGGACCGTTCGTCGCCGACCGTGTAATCGACCTTTCCCTGTCCGCGGCTCAAGCGATCGAAATGGTCGGTACCGGCACGTCACAGGTTCGACTGGAAGTAATCGCTGGTCCCAATCCTGTGGCGGGCGTTTTTGCGGTTCAAATAGGCGCATTCGTAAAACAGGAAAATGCTCAGAACCTGAAAGCTCAAATGGAAGCCCGCAATCTGCCCGTCGCCATCGTCACTTTCGATTCCGCAAACGGTCTTCTATATCGAGTGCGTGTTGGGCGCCTAGCCACGGAAGAATCCGCGAATCAACTCGCGGCGCAATTGCATTCCACCGATCAGTTCACCACTTTTGTCGTGCGTCTCGACGAATAATTTTTTTAATCGCACGATTATTTATGTTTCATCTCGTAAACGCCGTCCCAATTTGCTCCGGGACCCGATGCGAGATACTCATCGCACCGCCCCAGAAAAACGCGCGCTGGCCCATCCTTCGGCCATCGGCGCAGCACTTCTTCGAACGCAGCTTTGGCCGCGCTCCAATTGCGCGCCTTATAAGCTTCGCGGCCGCGGCCGAATAGTTCAACCAGGCTCTTGCCATCGTTGCCGGCGGCCTGTTCGCTAAGAATTTCGAAAATCGTGACCGGCTGATTTTTTCCTTTTACACGAATGAAATCGATTTCGCGGATGACCATCCGTTCGTCGGTGATGTCTTTTCGCGTTGATTCGCTAATCAAAATAGTCGTTCCATATTCCTTATTCAGCCCTTCCAGGCGCGACGCCAGGTTCACGTTATCGCCCATGGCCGTATATCCATAACGCAAAGCAGAGCCCATGTTCCCCACCGACGCAATCCCTGTATTGATTCCTATCCCGATTTCCATTGCAGGCAGGCCGTCCGCCACCCATTTCTCCTGCAATTCACTAAGTCGCGCCAGCATCTTCAGTGCAGCCTGGCAGCAACGTTCGCCATGCTTCGGCTCGGTAAACGGCGCGCCCCAGATTGCCATTACCGCGTCACCAATATATTTATCGAGAGTGCCTTGATGCTTAAAAATAATTCGCGTCATTTCCGTTAGGTAGCCATTTAGCAATCGCGCCAGGTCCTGAGCATCGAGCGCTTCGGAAATGGTCGTGAAGTCTCGGACATCGCTGAAAAGCACGGTGATTTCCGTCTTGCGCGGGGTTACCAAACTCGGATCGCTCAGCACGCGGCGTATCACTTCCGGGCTCACGTATTGCTGAAAGGCGCCACGCACTTTCCGCTTTTCCTGCTCTTCAATCAATACGCGATAGAGCGCAACCATGCTCACATTCGGCACCAATGTAAATAATGACGGCATAATAAAGTTCAGCCACCAGCCATGCAGGAATGCCCAGTAAACAATCGCTCCGAACGGAATCAAAAGCGCCAAACCAAGTGCCATCCAACGCGGTTGAACGATCGCCAGCCACAATCCCAGCGGAATTCCAAACAGGAATATAAATCCCAAGTCCGTGAGCACTTGCGGGGCGCCGCGCGTCAGAAATTTCTGGTTCAGGATGTTGTCGATCAGGTTCGCGTGAATCTCGACTCCTGGAAAGTCGATGCCCCCAAATGGAGTTGCGCGCAAATCCGCAATTCCGGTGGCCGATGCGCCCACTAAAACTATCTTGTCCTTGAAAGTTCCAGGCGCGAACTTTTTTTCCGCAGCGTCAGCAAATGAAATATACGGATACGTTCGTGCAGGCCCATGATAATTAACCATCATCCGGCTTAGGTCATCGGGATGGACGGTTAGCTTGGGACCGAATTCCACACTTGCTACTCCCGCGTCCCCGTAATTCAACACCGTTTGGTCGTTCGTGAGGTTCAGATAAAGCCGCAGCGTTTGCACATCAATGGAGGGATAAATGTCCCAATTCACCCGGTCCGTATCGCGCCCATACGGGATCGCCAGCGGCACTTTGCGCACTACCGTATCCGCATCCACGTAAACGTTGAAGAAACCGCAACCGCCTTTTTCAGACGCAACCGCCTCTGTTAAAACGGCAGTATTGGCTTCGGTCCCACGTGGAACAAGGTATTGCGTCTCGTACTTATCGATCAAACGAAGACGACCGGCGTCACCGACGGCAGAAGGCTCCGGCCTGACTAGCGGAAACGGAAAGAATGCAATCAGGTTTGCATAGCGGTCCAACGCTTCGCTTGAAACTCCTTGAAGATCGGTTTTTGTGTAGAGAAAATAATTGCCCAGCACGACATTTCCAAATCGGTGAATTGAATCGGCAAATTGCTGGTCATAGTTGTACTGTTTTTCTTTGCGCTCGATTTCCGATTGCACCTCCGGATTTGCCGCTCGACCGTTCTTCTTCTGCTCTGCAAGGCTTGTCGCTAGGTCCTGCAAAGGGCGCGCGGTCTCATCCGCTTGGCTGAACGTAATATCGAACGCCACCACACGAGCGCCGTCTTCGCGCAGCGCGTCCAGCAGATGCGCGAAATATATTCGCGGGAAAGGCCAGTGCCCCAGCACCTCCTGCGAATGTTGATCGATATCTACGATAACGATCCGCGGATCGGGCTGCATGCGTCCGCGATACTGAAAACGTAAATCCAAACTGCTAAGCTCCAGCCGGCCCACAAAGTCGAAAAGTGGCATCGGCCGCTCACCCACGAACGTGATGTAATAAATAGCTAGCGCCGCCAGCGTGATAACGCAGCTGATGACAAGCGATCCTTTGTGCAGCCACCATTGCTGCAGAAGCCCGGGACCTTTGGGCGCGCTGAATTTGTTCGTTGTAGCCATGAACGCCGTGGTGTCGCCGAAAAATCCGAAAGCAGAAGTCGCGCAAGACTAGCAAACGGGTGCTTCCGATTCAATCATCGAGGGCCTTTGCCATTTCCATGCCGTACTCCGGCCAGCGGCGCGGTGATCGACCAATTCTCGGCCTCGGCTGTGTTCCGTTCCGCGCTTCCGCTATACTGTGGCACGCGCCGTAAACGCACGGTTTTCCATGTCGGGGAAAAAACAAGTTTGGTACATCGAAGGTTCGGCCGCCGCTGCTTTGGCAGCGCCTCTGCACGCTCATTACGATTTGCATCCCGTCCCGCAAAATAACGAAAAAGACGCGCGCGCGCTGCTCTCCGCCGGCTCTAATAGCATTCCCTCCGTCTGGCTAGCCGACATTAACGCGCTGGGAGAAATCTCTAATCCACAGCCCGCTGCGCACCCAAATAAGAATCGCGTGATCGCCATTTTCTCAGCCGACGGCGCGCCCAAAGTTAAGTCGAATCTCGCGGGTCACCCTTCCAAAGACCACGCCATCTTCGCTTTTCTTCCGTCATTTGCTCCTTCGAATATCGTGGAGCGGACGCTCGAAGCCGCCTTCGACAATATCGAGCTTGTCGAACGCGATCGCGCCAGCAATCACGCGCTGAAAATCTGGGAACGTGAACGCGAAGAGCTCAACGAAGTCGGAGTCGCTCTTTCTTCGCAACGCGAAATCGGCGCCCTTCTTAGCCTCATCCTCTCGAAGACGCGCGAAATCACCGCCGCCGATGCCGGTTCGCTTTATCTTGTAGAAGAAGACGCCCAAGGCCGCCATCTTCGTTTCATGCTCACGCAAAACGATAGCCTCGATTTTCCTTATCAGGAGTTTGTGCTGCCGCTCGCCGAAGATTCCATGGCCGGTTACACTGCGCTGCGCGGCGAAGTTTTGAATTTTGCCAACGCTTACGAAATCCCCGCCGATCGTCCCTACCACTTCAATAACAGTTACGACCGCGATTCCGGATATCGCACGCGCTCGCTGTTGACTCTGCCTATGTGCAACGCCAAGGGCGAAGTTCTCGGCGTGCTTCAGCTCATCAATTGCAGACGCAACCCCGCCGCGCGACTAGACCTTGATAAAAATATCGCGCAGCAGGTTCACCCGTTTCCTGAGCGTTCGGTGCGCCTCGCTCTTTCGCTCGCGTCCCAAGCCGCCGTCGCTTATGAAAATCGCAAGTTGTACAACGAAATCGAAGCGCTGTTCGAAGGTTTCGTGAGCGCCGCCGTAACCGCGATTGAGCAACGCGACCCCACAACCTCCGGCCATTCCCTGCGCGTGGCCGCTTATACGCAGCGCTTGGCTGAAGTGGTCAATGCGACGTCAGCAGGTCCCTACGCGAACGTTTTTTTTGACGCCGGACAATTGAAAGAAATTCGCTACGCTGCCTTGTTACACGACTTCGGCAAAGTTGGCGTGCGCGAGGAAGTTCTAGTCAAAGCCAAGAAGTTATATCCTCTGCAACTCGAACTCCTGCGCCAACGCTTCGACTACATTCGCAAAGAAACCGAGGCGAGCACGGTCCGGCGCAAGTTGCAGGCGTTCCTAGAGCGCGATCGCGGCACCGCTCTTTCTGAAATCGCGCGGCTAACCGAGGATTTTGACCAGCGCCTCAGACGCATCGAAGAGTTCCTGCAGCTCATCGTCGCTGCCAACGAACCCACCTTGCTCGAAGAACATAAATCCCGCAAGCTCCGCGAAATCGCCCAGCAATCTTTCATCGATGCGCGCGGCATCGAGCGCCCCTATTTGAACCCCGATGAAGTCCGCCTGCTTTCCATACCCAAAGGGAGCCTTGACGCCGCAGAGCGTTTGCAAATTGAATCGCATGTAATTCACACTTTTAATTTCTTGACTCAAATTCCCTGGACCAAAGAGTTGAAGAAAATCCCGGAAATCGCGCGCGCCCATCATGAGAAACTCAACGGTACCGGCTATCCTTACAAATTAAGCGGGGATCAAATTCCCTTGCCTACGAAAATGATGACTATCTGCGATATCTTCGACGCTCTCACCGCATCCGACCGCCCCTACAAGCGCGCCGTCCCCATCGACCGGGCAATGTCCATTCTTGAAGATTGCGTTCGCGCAGGCGAACTTGATCCCGACCTATTCAACTTGTTCCGCGAAGAAAAAGTTTACGATCGAGCGATGCAGGCCGCAGCCGAATGATGGGCAAACCGCGCGTGCCTTGGGCCACTTACTCTGCA
>Ga0210385_10001639_pt1 | contig 13811 bp, 13 predicted proteins | sample IncBWH26OmetaG_FD_160107 | JGI IMG/M metagenome (GOLD analysis project Ga0210385, IMG submission 160107) | Forest soil microbial communities from Barre Woods Harvard Forest LTER site, Petersham, Massachusetts, United States - Inc-BW-H-26-O ... | reverse complement strand
GATCGTGACCGCCGCGTAGTGCGCCACCTGGGTGGCGTCAATCGGCCAGATGGCGCCGCCGAGCCTGCCGCCTTCCATCGCGTGGCCGTGGGCGATGACGTAGCCGACGGCCACCGAGACGAGTACGCACAGCATGCTCTTCAGATGGCACCGCACGATCAGCATGTCCGCCCGGTTCCAGTACGGCGACAGCAGCCACAGCACCGCGACGAACTCGACGTACCGGAACGTCCGGTACCCCGTGCCGCGTGGATATGCGGTGCCGAACACCGTCAGCACGGTCTCGAGCGCCAGCAGGGTCACCAGCAAGAGAAAGACGTTGGGGCGGATCTTGAGTCTCGGGTTGACGACGAGCGCGAGCAACAGCGCGAGGCTCAGGGCCCCTTGGGTGATGATTTTGCCAACCGATGACGGGATCGGCAGGATGGACATGCCTGGCGCCCAGGACAGCACGTTGAGCACCAGCAGGCCCCAGATCAGCCCGATCCTCCGAACGAGGCGCCGGTCCGCGGCCTCGGCGGTCCGCGGCCTGGCCGCCCGGGCCGAGCGGATGCGGACGCCGACGAAGGGAACAGTGGTCACCGTCGCGCTACCTCCTGGTAGATGCGTGTCGCGGCCGCGGCCTTCCTCGCGAACGTGTGCTCGGACGCCCACTCGACGGCGGCCGCGCTGCGCGCCGCCCAGTCGTCCCCGGTCAGCACGGTGCGCATGGCGTCCGCTAGGTCAGCGGGGGCCTGTTCCGGCCTGCTGGGCAGCGCGACCTTCTCGGCCGCGAGCCCCACCTTGACGTCGCCTATGCCGTGCAGGTCGAGCGCGACCGCGGGCAGGCCCTTGCCGAGCGCCTCAAGGAACTGGGCGCTGGACGAATCGCGGAGCGAGCAGAAGAGGAAAAGCGAGGACGTCGCGTAGAGTTCGGCGAGCTTCGGCCACGGAACGCGGCCGAGCAGCTCCACGTCACCGGTGAGACCGAGCCGTTCCACGGCCGCCTCCACTCGCGGCAGGAACGGCCCGTCACCCGCCATGAGAAGACGGGCCTGCATCGTCTTCCGCAGCTCCGCGAACGCCTCGACGGCCAGCTCTGGGGCCTTTCTGGACAGCATCCTGCCTACCCAGAGCACGACGGGTACCCCTGCCGGTCGCTGCCGGGCGGTGCCGATCCAGTCCTCAGGCACCCCGTCAGCCAGGGAATAGCGGACGTCCTTGGCGCCGAGATCACGGCACGCTGTCTCCGTCGCCGAGTTCGTCACCAGGACGACCGACGAATTCCTGAGCGTCTCCCTGGTCAGGCCATTCAGCTTGAGCAGTGGCCCCGTGGCGACGTTGCGCGCCAGTTCGATTGGCCACTCGCGCCCGAAATAACCCCGGTACGCGCTGGGTGCCGTCTGGCCGCCGCCGATCGGGCCGTAGACGAGAGGGGCCGGCAGCCGCCACAACCTGCTGCCCAGGTGCAGCGACCCCCAGCCGGTGTGGTGTATGACGTCCCAGTCGCGTCCCAGGGCCGCTGCGTATTTGTACGCCGCGTTCTGCCAGCGGCGGTACATGTCGTACCCGTCCAGGTGGGCCAGCCGGATGGGAATGGGCCGAGGGGGGTCGATGAAGTGAAAGTCGATGTCTGACCGGCCGCCCGCCGCAACTCGTTCCCTGAATTCGGAGTGCGTGAGCACCGTCACTTCGTGCCCGTAATCCGCGAGCGACGTGGACCACGACCAGCCGTTGCCGATTTCGCCGCCATGACCAGGGGCGCACTGAAAAGCGGATACTAGAACCTTCACAGAGATGTCATCCTGTCCCGTGTCTTTGCCGGCGGATCGTAGGGGCGGCGGCGCCTGGTCATGCGGAATCCTCACTGGCCAGGGAGATCCAGTCGGGCAGGGTCACGGCCCGCTCATCGGTCCTGGCGAGATCGCTTGCCGCGATCTGGATCGCGGAGACGACCACCATGTCGCGTACCGGGTACACCGAGGGCTGTCCGTTCTTGATCCGGCCCAGGCCTTCGCGATACATGGCCGTGTGCGCCTTGTCCCGGAAAAGCGTGCGCCCATAGCGCTCGATCCCGTCTGACCGGACGCGGTACTTCCACAGATCGTCGATGGTGATGGTGGTATGCCCCCGGCGGATGTCCATCGTCTCCTGGACGCCGCGGATGTCATCGCCGCGGGTGGTGCCGAGAACCGTCAGCAGGGAGCCGTCTTCGAAGGTGACCGTGAGGACCCGCTCCTCGTCGCTGCCTGGCTCGGCACCAGGCAGCCGTGGCGACAAGGTGACAGTGGCAGGCATCGGACTGCCGTCCATCAAGCAAACCGCGAGGTCGATCCAGTGGCACAGGTTCCCGGTGATCCTGGTGCCCTGGTTGGGCCAGAAGTACCAGTGATCGGGCTGGAAGGTTAGTTCCTTGACCACGCAGGAGATGGACGTCGGACCGGATTCCCGCGCGAGCCGCGCGCGGGCCCGGCGCACGAGCGGGTGGTAGCGGCGGTTGAATCCGATCTCGATCGCGCCCGGATTGGCACGCATCGCCGCGGCCAGCTGACGCACGTCGTCCGGGGTCACCGTGGGCGGTTTCTCGAGGAAAACGCGGTGCCCGGCCTTGACCGCGGCACAGGCCAGCTGCGTGTGGGAATCGTGGGCCGTCGCGACCACGACAAGTCCGGGTGCGGGGAGCTCGGCGATGGCCCGCTCGGAGTCCGTGGTGGCCAGCGCGAACCCGTAGTCACGACCGACCGTCGCGGCGATCTGCGGCTCACGATTGGCCACCGCGTATAGCTGGAAGCGTCCGCGGCGCAGCGCGGGGATGATCTCCGAGCGGGTGTAGTCGCCGCCGCCGAGCACAGCGACCGGCAGGCCGGTCACGACCGGCGGGAGCGCCGTCAGCGGCAGCACCGTGTCCGCCGCCGCTGCCTCGCCGGCCGGGGGACGGAGCAGCTCGGCCGCCGCGGCTCCCGCCGGGGCGCCGGTGGCGGACACCGCCCGCCGGAGCAGGTCGGCGAGCTCGGCCGGCGGTCGCATGGCGGAGTACAGGAAACCCTGCCGGCCGTGCGTCGTGAGCACGTCGGACTCGGCCAGCAGGCGGTCGGCGACCGCCCGCAGGTCGTCGTCGGTGAACGAGTCAGGGACATCGAGAACGAGCTCGCGATGGACGGCGAACTGCCCGGCGCACGGCGGGACACGGCACGCCAGCGCGACCACCCGGCGGCCCGTACCGATGGCCTCGCCGAGCACCAGGGTCACCCGGAAGTCTCCCGTGAACCTGGGTTCCTCCCGCTTGGTCCTGGCCTTGCGCAGCGTGATCCGCGGGCCGTCCGTGTAGAGGAAGACCGCGACCTTCCGCCCTGGCCGGCGCTGCTGGCGGCCTGAGGCGTTCTTCAGGGTGACGAGCGGGACGGTCGCGGCGACGCTGATCAGCACCCCGTCGGCCGGCACCTCATAGCCGGGGGTCTCGATCCAGTCGCCACGCCAGAGCAGCTTCATGTGCGTCAACTCCAGATGTCGCGTGCCATGTTGAGCACCACGCGGGAGCCGAACCGGTCCAGCCGGATCGGCAGTTCTCGCATGTCGGCGAGGCTTTCGCGGACGGCTCGCTGCCGCTCCATGGGGCAGAGGACGACAAGGAAGCCGCCGCCACCCGCCCCGGTCAGCTTCACGCCCGAGGCGCCCGCGTCGAGCGCCCGGGTCACCGCGCGGTCCACCTGCTCGTTAGACACGCCGGCGGCCAGCTTCCGCTTCGCCTCCCAGCTCTCCCGCAGCGCCGGGCCGATGGCGTCCACGTCGCCGCTCTTCAGCCGCTCGACCGCGAAGCCGGCGAGATCCCTGAGCAGGTCGAGCTGCGGCAGGGTGGCCGACACGTTGGAGTTCTGCTCGGCGAGTATGGTGTCGGCCCGGCGGGTGATGCCGGTATAGAACAGCATGATCTGCTGCCGCAGAGCCACTCGTTCGGCCGCGCTGAGCCCGAGCTCCTCGCAGCTGAGCGCCTCGCCAGGCCCGAAACGCAGGTCCCTGATGCCGCCGAGCGCGGCGATGTACTGATCCTGCTTGCCGATCGGCTTCCCGCAGCGTTCAATCTCGATCGCGCAGGCGCCCTCGGCGAGCTCTTCGGCCGACACCTGCCGTCCGGTGTAGGTGTACAGCGCGTGCAGCAGCCCGACGGTAACCGAAGACGAGGATCCGAGGCCTGACCCGGAGGAGGGGATGTCGGCCAGCGTGGTGATTTCCACGCCGCCGGACACGCCGGTCATCAGCATCGCCTCACGGACGAGCTCGTGCTCGATGTCGGCTACCCGGGAGACGATCTCCTTCTTCGAGTAGTTGATGTAGATGTCGTCGTCGAAGCGCTGCTTGACGATCACGTACACGTACTTGTCGATCGCGCAGTTGAGGACGCGGCCGCCGTGCTCGAGGTAGTAGCTCGGCAAGTCCGTCCCGCCGCCGAGCAGCCCGATGCGCAGGGGTGTCTGGGTGATGATCATCGGGGCGGCCACTCCTCGCAGGCCAGGCGGTAGGCGTCCGGGGTGCCGATGTCGCGGAAGTAGCCGTCGACGAGCACGACCCGGGCCCGGCCCACCAGCCCGGGGAGCAGGTCGTAGCCGATGTCCTTCGGCGGCTGGCCGATCTCGTCGAGCAGGCTTGGCCGGAAGGCGTACAGCCCGGCGTTCACGAGGTCCGACACGGGGTTCCCCGGCTTCTCGGTGAACCCGGTGACCGTGCCGCCCTCGTCCGCCTCGACCACCCCGCCGGCCGACGGGTTTGGCGATCGGAAGACGCCGAGAGTGGCGGTCGCGCCGTACTCCCGCTGCACCTTGATCAGCGACCGGAGGTCAAAATCGGTGAGGTTGTCAGCGTTGCACGCGAGGAAGAAGTCCTCACCCGCCACCCACTTTCGGTTGGCGGCGAGCGTACCCGCGCTGCCCAGCAATTCGGGTTCGTACGTCGTCCGGACCCGCGGCCGCCCCGTTCGCCCGGCGAGGTACGACCGCACGACGTCCGGCAGGTGATGCAGGTTCACCAGCACCTCGTCGACGCCGGCCTGGTCGAACGCGTCGAGCCAGATCTCGAGCAGCGGCCGGCCGCCTACCGGCAGCATGCACTTCGGCGTGGTGTCGGTGATCGGTCGCAGCCGGCTGCCGACGCCGGCGGCGAGCAGGAAAGCCTTCACCCGGTGGCCTTCCGGACAACTCCCAGGCTGCGCATCTGGGCGTTCGCGGCGGCCAGCACCCCGTCCAGCCCGTCCATGCCCTTGAGCCACTCCGCGTAGGCGGCCACCGAGTCCGCGCATCCGCGCCGCGGCTCCCAGCCCAGCTCCCGCAGTGCGCTCGTGTCGGAAAAGATGTGCCGCGTATCGCCGAACCGGTACTCGCCCGTGACGCGCCCGGGCTCAGCGGAACCGTACTGCCGCATGACGACGTCCGAGAATTCCCTGGTGGTGATGGCCTGCCCGCCGCCGACGTTGAAGACCCGCCCGACGGCACGCCCGTCGTCAAGCACGAGCACGTTGGCGTCCACGACGTCGTTGATGTTGACGTAGTCGCGGATGGCGCCGCCGTCCTCGTAGAGGACCGGCGCTATGCCCTGAAGGTAGCTCAGGCAGAAGATGCGGCACGCGCCCGAGTACGCGTTGTACACCGACTGCCTAGGCCCTTGCACGATGCTGTACCTCAGCGCGACGCTGGGGATGCCGTAGCGGCGGCCGAGGTTCACGGCGACCATTTCCTCGCCGAGCTTGGACATGCCGTAGGCGTTCTGCGGGTTGGAGATCCGCTCTGGCGTGCGCTGCAACTCGAGCGGGTCACCGCACCGCGGGCAGGGGATATCCCATTGGCCAGCCTGGAGCGCCGGCTCCGGGCGCATCGCGGGGAGTTGCTCTCCGTCGCGCCGGCACAGGTACAGGCCCTCGCCCATCGCCGACTGTGAGGAGGCCACGATGACGCGCGCCATGTCCAGCCGTTCGGCGACGATGATCTCGTAGATCAGCGCGGTGGAGACGACGTTCACGTCGGTGAAGCGCGCGAAGTCGGGCAGGTAGTCCTGGTAGGCGGCGAAGTGGTAGACCGCGTCAACGCGCCGCAGCAGGTTCGCCAGCAGGTCGCGGTTCCGCACGTCACCCTTGTAGAACTCGACGCCAGGGCTCAGGTACATGGGCACGCCGTCGCGGTGCACCGGCGGGGTGAGCGCGTCGAGGACGACCACCTCATGGCCGAGGGCGAGCAGCCGGTCGCACGTGTGCGAGCCGATGAATCCCGCGCCGCCGGTAACGAGGATCTTCATTTCTGCCGCTTCCTCCTGCGCTCGGCGACTTCGCGGTAGACATCGAGGGTCTTGGCGCCGGTCGCGCCCCAGGTGAACTCCCCGGCACGGCGCAAGCCCAGGTCGATCAGCCGGTCCCTGGCCGGCCCGGCCGCCTCGATAATGGCCTTGGCGATCGACGCCGGGTCGGTCGGATCGGAGAGCATGGCCGCGCCGCCCGCGGTCTCCGGCATCGCGGTGGCATCCGACGTGACGACGGGACAGCCGCACGCCATCGCCTCGAGGATGGGCAGCCCGAACGTCTCGTTGAACGACGGGTACACGAACACCTCGGCGGCGCGGTAGAACGGTACGGTGTCGGCGAGCCGGATGCCGCCGGTGAAGATGACGTCCTGGGCGATGCCGAGTTCCTCCGCCAGCGCGGGCAGTGAGGCCGAGTACTTCTCGTCGCGCCCGGCGCCGATGATCACCAGCTGCTTGTCGCCAAGCGCCGCCCGGGCGCTCGCCCAGGCGCGCAGCAGCCCGTCGCAGTTCTTGTACGGCCACAGCGACGATACGAAAAGCACGAACGGCTTGGTCACGCCGTAGGACTTGACGTGCGCCCTGGCCTCGTCCGCGTCGCCCGGCTTGAACAGGTCGTGGTCCACCGCCTCGGGGATCAGCCGGAGCTTGCCCGGATCGACGTCCAGGTGCTTGTCGATCTCGTCGCGCAGGCTGCGCGAGTTGATGATGATGGCCTCGGCGACCTGCACCGTCCGCGGGTAGCTGAACAGCCGGTAGGCGCGGGTCAGCGGCGCGACCGACTCGGGCTGGGTGAACGCGTGCATCGTCTTGATGTGCACGACGTTGGACCACGAGGGGCTCACGATGGGCGCCATGAGCGTGCTGAAGATGTCGATCCCGCCAAGCGGCAACCGCACCGGGGAGTACAGATGCTCGCTGAGCGTCCGCAGCTTCCGGCGCTCGTTGGACCACGGGTAGGTGATGTACGAGACCCTGTCCCCGTAGTCCGCGTGCATCTTCCTTGACGTCGGGCTCACGACCAGGCGGATGTCCTCGCCTGGGTCGAGCCGTGCCGCCATCTCGGGAATGACCCTGGTCCAGAACCAGTGCGCGCCCGACGGGTTCGCCGGGTCTTCGGTCAGGAGGTTGATCGCTACCCGCATAGTCAGAAAACCGTCTCCGAAATCGTGTCCGCGTCCAGCCGTGACTGGCGGACGTACTGTGCCAGGGCGTGCATGATCGCTTGGTGCAGGTCCTCGACGATGCCGTAATTCGTGCAGTCGACGTGGATGGCGACTTCGGCCACGGTCCTGGCCGCGCCGCCGTCGAAGCCGGTGATCGCGATGGTGCGCAGCCCGTGGTCGCGGGCCCAGGTCAGCGCGTCCACGATGTTCCGCGAGCGACCCGAGGACGAAACGGCGATGAGCACGTCGCCCGGCCTCGCCTGGGACTGGAGCTGGTAGACGAAGACTTCGTGGTAGCCGATGTCGTTGGCGATCGCGGTGAGCACCTCGACGTTCGTGGCCAGACTCAGCACCTGCGGAGCGAGGTCGGTGCCGGTGCGGATGCCCTTCAGGTGGTCGCACTGCATGTGGTTCGCGATGGACGCCGAACCGCCGTTGCCGCAGGAGAACATCCGCGAGCCGCGGGCGTAGGCCTCGATGAGGACGTTCCCCGCCCGATCCATCGCCGCTGGATCGATGGTCTCGCTGGCGCGCGCCATCTCCTTCGCGTACTCGGCGAAGTACGCCCCGGCGTTGGAGTACCGCGCGTCGGGAAACTTGACCGGCGAAGCCGCCGCCGTCAGCGGGGTGGTCCCCGGTGGTTCGAAGGCCGCGGGCGTGCTCATGCCGGGACCTGTTCCGCGGAGCGCGCCGCGAGCTGGGCCAGGATGAAAGGCGCCGCGGCGGCGAGGTTCGGGAACGGCCAGACTCCCGGCCCGGGGGCGGCGCCGTCGCCCAGGTATATGGCGGCCGCCCCGATGGCCTTCGCGAGGCCGATGTCCTCGGGCCGGTCGCCGACGACCCAGGAGGCGGGCAGGTCGAGACCGAGGGCGGCGGCGGCCGCGCGGGCCATGCCAGGCCGGGGCTTGCGGTCCTCGCTGGTGCGGCTGAACGCCTCCACCACGCCGTCCGGGTGGTACGGGCAGTAGGCGAACAGGTCGATCCTGGCGCCGTGCCCGGCCAGTTGCCTGGCGATGTGCGCGTGCACCCGGTCGACATCGTCGAGCCCGTACAGTCCCCGCGCTACCCCGGATTGGTTGGTCACCACGGCGACGGGGACGCCGACCGCGTTGAAGCTCGCGATCGCTTCAGGCGCCCCGTCGATGAACTCGACTCGGTCGACCGAGCCGACGTACCCGTGATCCACGATGATCGTGCCATCGCGGTCGAGCAGAATTCCCGGGCGCGTGACCGTCATCAGCGCACCGTCCGCCATCCACCCACCTCACTCGACTTCGCGCGACTGCTGGCGACGCTTGTATATGAGCGCGAAGCGATGGGCCGTGATACGACAAGCTGCGACTTATGAGCGGGTCTTAACCGCCGTCAGCTGCGAGCATTCACAGGGTTCTCCCAGCGTCGTCCCAGGGAGCGAGGTATCACCGAAGATCCTTAAGTAATCCTTTAGGCGTGGTTCACCAAGACGTGCCCCGCCGCGACAGCGTGATCGTCGCGACGATCTTCCGTGAAGGCGGCGGCACCGGGGTTCACACGCATTTCGGGCAGCTGCGGGGCTATCTGGAGCGGCATGGTAGCGGGGCGACCGTCGTCACCCCTTTCTCCTGGAACAGGCCGCTGACCTATCCCGCCTTCGCGCCGCGGCTCATGCTCAGCCACATGAGCGCGTCCGCCGCCGTCTGGTGGTATCGGCACTGGCACGAGGTATTCCTGTACCAGGCGCTGCGCCGTCGGCTGGCTGACGGCGGCGACCGGGTGGTGTACGCGCAGGGTCCGCTCGAAGCCCGGGCGGCGTTGCGAGCGCGCCGCGGACCGCACCAGCACGTCATCATGGCCGTGCACTTCCGCGCTTCGCAGGCCGACGAATACGCGGAACCCGGCCGGGAAATCAAGCGGGACGGTGCCCTGTTCCGGGCGATCCGTCGGCGAGAGCGAGATGTGATCTTGCAGGTCGACGGCCTCGTCTACGTGTCCGAGTGGGCGCGGGACGCACTGCTCGGCTGGCTCCCGGAGGCGACGGCCGTGCCGTCCGCCGTGATCGGCAACGCCGTGGCGCCGGTCGCCGTCACGACCTCAGCGGGGCGGCTCGCCGACCTCGTCACCGTCGGCCGGCTGGACACCGCGAAGAACCACAGGTTCCTCCTCGACGTCCTGGCGGCGGCCCGGCGAACAGGACGGCACGTCACACTGGACATCTACGGCGACGGCCCGCTTCGCAGCGACCTCGCGCGCCGGATCAGCGCGCTGGAGCTAGACCGGCAGGTCAGGCTGCTCGGCCGCCGGGACGACGTGCGGCTGCACCTGCCGGCCTACCAGGCCTACGTGCACGCCTCGTACGCGGAAACCTCCTCGCTCGCGATTATCGAGGCGATGGCCGCGGGGCTTCCCGTCGTCGCGGCCGGCATCGGCCCCATTCCCGAACTCTGCGCCGACGGTGCGGAAGCCCGCTTCTGGCCGCTCGACGACCCGGTCCGCGCCGCAACCATTCTCCTCGAGCTTCTCGACTCGCCGTCTGCGCTGGCGGCCACGTCGAGCGCCGCGCTGGCACGGTTCCGGCGTGACTTCGACATGGACGTGGTAGGCGCGCGGCTGATGTCGTTCCTGCTGGGCAGCCAGGCTTCGCTACCGGCGTAGGCCCGCCGTCAGCGTCCGTTTCGCCGACTGGGCCAGCGGGCTGTAGGACAGTCCGCGCCGGGTGCCGAGCGCTCCCGTGTAGCTCCTGAAGAACAGCTTCTTGACTGCCATCCGGGCGGCCCCGTCGCGCTGGTAGAACGTCATCCTCGGCAGTGCCATGATTCCCAGATTGGCCCTGGGCGTCTCAATCGAGCAGGCGTAGTCGTACCCGGCGTGGCGAACCGCGTGCCTGGCCGCCGCGTCCATCCGGCCGTACGGGTAGCCGAAGCCCCGGACAGGCAGGCCGAACAGCTCGCGCAGGGATGCCCTGCTCCCGGCGATCTCCGCTTCCAGCCGGTCGGCGGCCATACCGGGCAGCCACGGGTGCGTGGCGGTGTGCGAGCCGATCTCCATCCCCGCCTCGGCCACGGCGGCGACCTGAGCGGCCGTCATCAGCGGCCAGGTGGGCGCGGTGGGCGCGTCCCACTCGTTCGTTCCGCCGATCCGGTCGGAGATGATGAACATGGTCGCGGTGAAGTCGTGCTCAAGCAGCACGGGCAGCGCGTTCTCGAGCACGCTGAGATAGCCGTCGTCGAAGGTGAGGCCGACAAGCCCGCGCTCGGTCCCGTTCCGCATCGCGGCCAGCAGCGTCTCCATGCTGACGCCATGCAGGCCGCGGGTGGCGAGCCACGCCATCTGCTCGGCGAACCTGGCAGGCGTCACGGCCAGCTTGTGCGGGTCCTCCCGGACTTCGTCGATGATGTGGTACATCAACACCATCGGCACTTCTCCCAGGCCGAGATGGCTGAGATCCGGCCGGCTGCGTGTGGTGGTCATCAGGTCAATGAGATCGGCAGCGCATCGCCGTAGATACATCCCGCTCAGCCGGCGTGCCCGGTACGGCTGACCGGGGCCGGCTCCATTAGGCTCGATAGCGCAAACGAAGGCGGATACAGCCAAGGAGCCGACGATGGCGTCCATTGAAGCGGTGCATGCCAGGGAGATCCTGGATTCGCGCGGAAACCCGACCCTGGAGGTCGAGGTCGTCCTCGACGACGGGTCCGCGGGCCGGGCCGGCGTGCCGAGCGGCGCCTCCACGGGCGCCTTCGAGGCCGTGGAACTCCGCGACGGCGGCGCGGAATACGGCGGCAAGGCGGTCACCAGGGCCGTGGACGGAGTGGTCGACGAGATCCAGCCCGAGTTGCTCGGGCATGAGGCGGATGACCAGCGGCTCGTGGACCAGGCGCTGATCGACCTCGACCGCACCCCGGACAAGTCGCGGCTCGGCGCGAACGCGATCGTCGGCGTGTCCATGGCGGTGGCCCGCGCGGCCGCGGAATCCGCCGGCCTCCAGCTGTTCCGCTACCTCGGTGGCCCGCACGCGCACGTGCTCCCAGTGCCGATGTTGAACATCCTCAACGGCGGGGCGCACGCCGACACCAACGTCGACATCCAGGAGTTCATGATCGCGCCGATTGGCGCCCCGACGTTCGCCGAGGCGCTGCGCTGGGGCGCGGAGACTTACCATGCGCTCAAGTCGGTCCTCAAGCAGCACGGCCTGAACACGGGCGTCGGCGACGAGGGCGGGTTCGCCCCCGACCTGGAGCACAACAGGGCCGCCTTCGACCTGATCATCGAGGCGATCGGCCGGGCCGGCCTCACCCCCGGCCGGGATGTCGCGCTCGCGCTCGACGCGGCCGCGACCGAGTTCTACCGCGACGGCGCCTACCAGTTCGAGGGCAAGCCGCGCACGTCGGAGGAGATGACCGCCATCTACAGGGACTGGCTGGACAGCTACCCGCTGGTGTCGGTCGAGGACCCGCTGGACGAAGAGGACTGGGCCGGCTGGCAGGCCTTCACCGCCGCGGTAGGCGAGCGGGTTCAGGTGGTCGGCGACGACCTGTTCGTGACGAACCCCCAGCGCATCAGTCGCGGTATCGCCGAGAAATCCGCCAACGCGCTGCTCGTGAAGGTCAACCAGATCGGCACCGTGACCGAGACCTTCGACGCGGTGAGCCTCGCGCACCGCGCCGGGTTCGGCTGCATGATCAGCCACCGCTCCGGCGAGACCGACGACACGTTCATCGCCGACCTCGCGGTCGCGACCAACGCGGGGCAGATTAAGACCGGCGCACCGGCGCGCGGTGAGCGGGTGGCCAAATACAACCAGTTGCTGCGCATCGAAGAGCACCTCGCCGACGCCGCCAGCTACGCCGGCACCTCCGCGTTCCCTAGGTTCACCGGAGCCTGATGGTTGAGTCAACCGGGGGAAATTCGCCCGCGCAAGCCGCCGCGCTGGCGGCGGCCGCGCGCTCCACGCGGCTGACCGGGCGCGCCGCGCTGCTCGCCGTGGTGATCTGCGCGATCGCGCTAAGCCTGGCCTACCCGGTCCGGGAGTACATCGCCCAGCGGCAGCAGATCGACCAGTTGCTCGCCCAGCAGCAGACCATGGCGGCCCAGGTGCAGGCCTTGCAGCAGCAGGACGCCAAGCTGGGCCAGACCTGGTATATCGAGCAGCAGGCCCGCGCCGAGCTGCACATGTGCTTCCCGTCCGAGCAGTGCTACGAGGTGATCTCCGGGCAGCCGCCGGCGCCCGCGGCCAGCCGCCAGCAGACGCCGGCCAACGCGTGGTACGACCAGCTGTGGCAGTCGGTCAAGCGTGCGAACGCCCAGCCGGGCCGATGAAACAGCCGGGCCGATGATCACGCGCGAGGACGCGGCGGCCGTCGCCGCCCAGCTCGGGCGCGCCCCCCGCGGCCTGCGGGCGGTCGCCCACCGCTGCCCGTGTGGCCTGCCCGACGCGGTCGAGACGGCGCCCCGGCTGCCCGACGGCACCCCGTTCCCGACCCTGTACTACCTGACCTGCCCGCGGGCGGTGTCGGCGATCAGCGGCCTGGAGGCGGCGGGCCTGATGCGGGAGATGACCGCGCGGCTCGCCGACGAGCGGATCGGCACCGAGTACGAGCGCGCCCACCGCGACTACCTGGCCCGCCGCGAGGCCGCGGCCAGCCGGTCCGGCGTCGACCCGCTGCCGCCGGGGACGCAGAGCGCCGGCGGCATGCCCACCCGGGTGAAGTGCCTGCACGCGCTCGCGGCGCACGAGCTCGCCGCGCCCGGCACGAACCCGTTCGGCCGCGAGGCGCTCGCCGCGGCGGGCCGCTGGTGGTCTCGTGGTCCGTGCGTGACCGTATCCGAGGGGGAAGAGTGAGGCAGCGGGTGGCGGCCGTCGACTGCGGCACGAACTCGATCCGCCTGCTGATCGCTGATATCGATCCAGAACGTACCGCGGCGACTGACATAGCACGCGAGCTGCGCATTGTGCGGCTCGGCGAGGGCGTGGACCGGACCGGTCGGCTTTCTCCGGCCGCGCTTGACCGCACGATCGGTGCGCTGCGCGACTACGCGGACCTCATCGCCCGGGCGGAGCCGGCCGCGGTCCGGATGGTGGCGACCAGCGCCACGCGGGACGCCGAGAACGCGCAGGAGTTCGTCGACCGGGTGAAGGAAGTGCTCGGCATCGCGCCCGAGGTCGTCTCCGGCGACGAGGAGGCCTGGCTGTCCTTCACCGGGGCGACGCGAGAGCTGACCGGCACCCCGGCGCCGTACCTGGTCACCGACATCGGCGGCGGCTCTACGGAGTTCGTCCTGGGCGGGCCCGAGGGAGTCAGCGGCGTCCGTTCCGTGGATATCGGGTGCGTCCGGATGACCGAGCGGCACCTGCGGACAGACCCGCCACAGGAAGCCGAGATCGACGCCGCGACCGGGGACATCGACGGC
>Ga0210385_10001638_pt1 | contig 13812 bp, 7 predicted proteins | sample IncBWH26OmetaG_FD_160107 | JGI IMG/M metagenome (GOLD analysis project Ga0210385, IMG submission 160107) | Forest soil microbial communities from Barre Woods Harvard Forest LTER site, Petersham, Massachusetts, United States - Inc-BW-H-26-O ... | reverse complement strand
ACGCTCTTCGCGGAGTTGGGAATTCCGGTGAGCGCGGTACGGCTCGGCGGCGGAGGTGCGCGCGGTCCACTGTGGCGCGAAATTCAGGCCGGCGTTTATGGGCAGGCGGTCGAGATTCTCACCGCCGAAGAGGGTGGAGCGTTTGGTTGCGCGCTGATGGCCGGCGTGGGGACGGGACACTGGACCACCCTCGACGCGGCCTGCGGACAGGCGATCGAAGTGGCACAGCGCATCGAGCCTGATCCGGCCGATCTCGCCGCGTACAAGTCGGGATACGCCGGGTGGCGCAAGCTCTATCCGGCGCTTCGGACCTTAGAGTAAGGCGAGCGTTTTGGCTTCTGATAGGCGAAAAGTTGATCATTTGGCGCCGATATGACGATTTTCGGGTGTACAGGCGCAGTTCAATGCTTTAGCCTTGACTCGCTGCCGTTAACAAGCGAGGGCCCATGCGTCTCCAACTTTCTTTGGTTTCATTGCTCTTTGTGTGCGCCGCTCCCGGCGCGATTGCCCAGACAAGCGCTGCGCCGACATGCGCGGATTTGCATCTAGTGCCCGCGGTGCGGGAGTGTACGGCGGTCGCGGTGATACATGTGGGCGAGGACGACATAGCAGTCCTGGCGCCGGAAGACCCCGAAGACAAGTTCGCTGCGTGGGACCTGGAGCAGGTTCCGGGAATCGGACATCCGAAAATGCGGAAGGATGGCCCTGAGATAGCCCTTGAACGAGCCGGTTCGGCCCTCGCGAAAGAATTGCTCGCGCGCAATCATCTGACCCTCGATCCGGCCATGCACGATGAGGGCTACGTGATTGTGCCTCTGCGGTTCAAGGGAGGGGGTCTTGCCGTCATCGCTGAGACGTCCGCCGGGCTTTTCTATGGCGCGCAGACCGTCAAGCAGCTTGTTCGCGGATCGGGCAAAGACACAGTGCTGCTCACGCCGAGGATTCGTGACTGGCCGGCGATGGCGCATCGCGGACTTTCCGATGACTGGTCGCGCGGCCCGCTGCCCAACATGGAATTTCTGAAGCGCGAAGTCCGCACGCTGGCAGCATACAAGTACAACATTTTCTCGCCGTATTTTGAACACACGTTCGCCTATGCCAGCACGCCGGTCGCCGCGTTTCCCGGCGGAGCGATGACACCCGACGAGGGACGAGAACTCGTCGAGTATGCGGCGAAGTATCACATCACGATCATTCCCGAACAGGAAGCCTTCGGTCATCTGCACCACGTGCTCAAGTTCGAGCAATATTCATCGCTTGGTGAAACGCCGCATGGTGCTGTGCTGGCCCCCGGCGATCCGGGAAGTCTGCCGCAGATTGGCGAATGGTTCGGCGAATTGGCGAAAGTTTTCCCTGGCCCCTATGCTCATATCGGCGCGGATGAGACCGACCAGCTCGGCCTGGGCCGCACCCACGATGAGGTCGCGCAGAAAGGCCTTGGCGCCGTGTACCTCAACTTCCTGTCGCAGATTCATGGGCAGCTTGCGCCGCTGCACAAGAGGTTGCTGTTCTGGGGCGACATTGCCGAAAACTCGCCGGAGCTGGTGGGTACGCTGCCCAAGGACATGATCGCGGTTTCGTGGCATTACGACGCGAAGCCGGACTTCACGAAGAACCTGGAACCATTTCTCAAATCGGGGCTCGAGACCTGGGTGGCAACGGGCGTGAATAACTGGAATCGCGTCTATCCAAACAACAATGAAGCGCTCGGCAATATTCGCGGATTCTTGCGGGATGGGCAGAAGCTGGGAGCTACGGGGATGCTGAACACCGTGTGGAACGACGATGGAGAAGGCATCTTCGACGAAAACTGGTTTGGCGTTCTGTTCGGCGCTGCGGCCGCGTGGCAGCCGGGCGAAAGCTCAGAAGCCAACTTTATCGCTGCCTACGGCCAGGCATTTCACAACGACCCGACAGGCAAGATCAGCCAGGCACAGCAGGAGCTGATGGCCGCGCACGCCACGCTGAAGAACGCCGGACTCAACGACGCGCAGGACTCCTACTTCTGGGTCGATCCGTTCTCGCCTGAAGGCCAGCAGGTCGCCGTGAAACTCGTGCCTGTCGCATCGGAACTTCGCCTTCACGCCGAGCACGCCATCACACTTCTTGCGCAGGCACGGGCAGCAGCGAAGCTCGACAATCCCGAAGCGCTCGATGCCATTGAACTCGGCGCGCGCCGCATCGATTTTATCGGCTACAAATTCCAGTCCGCGCAGGAGTGTGCCGCGCTGTACGCGAAAGCGCAATCCATCGCCGGCGACCAGAGCCGATGGAAAGAAGTCCAGGAAGCGCTCCACACCATCGGCTCCAATAATGGCCGCCTCGAGGACATTCGCGACGGCTACGCGCAACTCGGCCAGCTCTTCCACGATGCGTGGCTGCGCGACAACCGCCCGTATTGGTTGGCCAACAACATGGCTCGCTACGATCGCGCAACGCAGATGTGGGTAGGCAGGGGCAACGCGTGGAATTACGTCATTCAGCACTGGTGGGACACGCACACACTGCCTGCGGCAAGCGAAGTCGGATTGCCCGCACCACTTGCTCCCGCAGAAAAATAGACGCGATATTTCTTCTCATTTTGTGAAGACCGGAGGCCGCGGCGGTGCGCCTTCGTGCAATTTCTTGCCACTCACGTCGCCTCTGCTCTCATCATTTTGTGAGCAGCGCGAATTCGTCGACTTTTAGCTTGACGCTCTTTGAACACACGCGGAGAATTGGGGTCCGAAAGCAACTGACCCAGGAGGTCACATGTCCCCAGCAAGTCTTTGCAACACTCTGCTTCTCTGCTCTACCGTTCTGATTGCAGGTGCGTATCAGAAAGTAGAAGGTGCAACCCTATGTGTGAATCCCGCAGGTTCACACGGATGTTATTCCAAAATCGCAACCGCAGTTTCTCATGCAGCGGCTTTCGACGTGATTAATGTGTGGCCGGGAACCTACAAGGAAGACGTAGTGATCGGAATGCCGCTCTCGCTCATTGGTTCTGGCGTGGGCAATTCAATCATCGACGCCACAGGCCTTGCCAACGGCATTTTTGTGGACGGTTACGACAACGCTGGGCTAAGCCACGTCACGATAGCCGGATTCACGGTAAAGAATGCGAACTGGGAAGGCGTTCTCGTTGTCAGCGCCTCCGATGTGACCATCCGCGACAGCAAGATCGCGAACAACACCAAGGCTCCCGCTATGTTTACCGGCAATCCGGGCGCCTGTCCGGGACAGCCGGGATTCGAAACGGATGAGACCGGTGATTGCGGCGGCGGATTGCACCTCATAGGCGTGTGGGATTCGACGATTTCCGGCAACAAGATCACCCTCAACGACGACGGCATCCTGGTGAGCGACGAGACCGCGCCGAGTCACGACATCCTGATCATTCAGAACAACGTCACGGACAATCCAGGAGAGTGCGGCATTGTTCTCGCCTCGCATCCGCCCGTGGGCGCAATCGGGTCACCGCATCATGGCGTCTATCACGTCACGGTGGATGGCAACGACGTCGAAAACAACGGCGTGCAAGTGGGAGGCGCGGGTGTCGGCATCTTTTCTGACGGCATAGGCCAAGGCCGTTCCTCGCAACACGTGATCAGCCACAACAAGCTCATCGGCAATGGCATCGGCGGTGTCGCGCTGCATACGCATGTGGGGCCGAACTTCCATCTTCCGGCAGACCACATGGATGGCAACGTGATCATTGGCAACTACATCGCCAAGAATCTCGCCGATGTGGATGACACGGCGACAGGCGGCACCGTGGGAATCAACATCAACAGCGGTGGCGGAGGAACGCCCGTCAACGGCACCATCATCTCGCACAACATCATTACGGACGAAGACATTGATGTCGCCGTCAACACCCCCACCTGGGTCAACATTCATTTGAATGATCTGCGGGGAGGAAAAGTAGGCGTGGCCAACGTCTGCACGCTCGACGATCCGAGTTGCAAGGGTGGCAGCGTTGCCACCGACAACTACTGGGGATGTCCCAAGGGACCGGACGCATGGGGATGCTCGACGACCAGTGGTCCCAACATCCTGTTCACTCCGTGGCTCAGCCAGTCCGTTGACGGTGATGATAAGGATCAGCACTAGAGCCGATCAAACAAACAGAAAGGCCTGCCGCGATGAACGGCAGGCTCTTTCGTTTTCAGCGGTGTCATTAGTTGATCGTCAGATCCGCATGAAGCGGCGTGTTCTCGCTTGAATCGCCGACATGAATCACAAACTTGCCGGGATCAATCGTCCAGCCATGCTTCGCCTCATCCCAGTAGCTGAAGGAGCGCGCATCGAGCGAAACCGTGACGCGCTTTGTTTCGCCGGGTGCGATCGAGGCCTTCGCTTTCCGTCGACGGACTGAATCCGACCGCGAGAATGACGACATCCGCAAGGGATGCGAACTGCTTCACCTCTGCAGAGATCATGTCGGATTCATTCACAATGCCGAGTCCAAAGCAATTGCCGACAAATCCCGGCAGATAATCGGCAACAACATTGATGGTCTGGCCCGCGTTCAGATCGATCGATGCGGACTCGGGGTGCTGTCCTTCCACCTGCACCTGCTCGATGATCTGCTTGCCATCGACGCTGACGGTTTAGCGATCGCTGCCCGAAGAGGCGGCGAGCACCAGGTACTTTCCGGCCTTTGCCTACCGTATTCCGCTCCTGCACGTACACCAGTCCAGTCAAACGGCAGTGCCCACGTGCCTCGGATTTTCCGCCCGCGCAAGTTATACATTCCTTGTTATTTGTGACCACAGTCACAGAAAGAGGTGAAAGAGGTCACTGCCACAGCCGCTATGCAAGAGCAGACTCTGTAACCATCAGACCCGAATCGATCGGCGCACTCCGCGCCAAGTGGCCTGTTGGGCGCAAAGAAGGAAGTCATGAGTTTCGCATCTGGATTGAAGACCATCGTTGTTGCAACCGATTTGGACGGTCGGGCAGATGCTGCCCTGGAATACGCGCGCAAACTGGCCGTTTCGTATAGTGCCCGCATCGTGCTCGCCCACGGGCTCGACCCCATGGACTACGCTTCGGTTGCGGCGGTTCCGGGAAAGGTTCTCCGCAGTCTCAGTGAGCAGGCGCGCACCACTCTCGACCAGATGTCCGCGGACCTGATTCGCGAAGGGATTCACAGCCATTCGGAGATTCGGCAGGGGGAAGTGGCGCACATGCTCGTGGATGTCGCGCGGCAATACAAAGCCGGCTTGATCGTGATTGGGACCGAGGGAAGGCAGGGCGCCGGTCCGATCATCGTGGGAGCCGTTGCCGAGGAGTTGGTGCGCCTGGCGCCGTGTCCCGTGCTCGCCGTCGCAGCCGACTATAACGCAGGAGCCTTCCGACCGGTGCCGGGTGGACCCATCATGCTGGCGATGGAGCGCAACGAGGCGACTGCCGAGGCGAGGGAGACTGCCTACTCACTGGCTCAAATCTTCCATAGAACATTGATTGTGGTGCACGCGCGGCGGCCTGAAGAAGCGGTCGCATTTCTCAATCCCGTGGCCTCGACGGCCAAACAGTTCGGGATGGAGAGTTCGGAGCAGTTTCCGCTACGCTTCGTCGTCAAGGACGGCAAGCCCGGCGATGCCATTGTCGAGGCAATCGGACAATATCAACCAAGCGTGCTGGTCATTGGAGTGAAGCGCACCAGCGAAACCCCGGGACCGCACGGCACAGCATTCACCCTGCTCGCCCGGTCGCGCGTACCGGTGCTCTGCGTGCCGCCTGCGGTGGTATCCGTCGCGCAGGAAGCCGAACTTGTACCTGTGCACCTCGCTGAGGATGCGAGCGGGCGGGATGCGTGAACTTCTCAATTCGCGAAACGGCAATTATCCGCGACAACCGCTCATGAACCCATCCAGACCGCGGCCTGTTGCGCGACACATCGCTGCACATTGGAATGACTGAATCCAGGCTTGTAGATAGCTGGGATCGCGGGGACGCGGAAATGGTGATTTCAGCCGAGCAGAATCGCAGCCGGATAACGTGCGGGAAAGTGGCAAGAGGAGACGGGACCATGCAATCAGCAGTAATCTCCGGGCGGCGCGACGGCGCCGCGGCACACCCGATTGCAGAATTGTTGGCCTGTCCGGCTGCCGTCGGCAACATGCTGAATGCTGCGGCGGAATGCGTTGAGTTCGATGTGGGGGATGAGATCTTTCATCAAAACGACATCTGCCGGGGCCTTTACGTCTTGATCGCCGGTCAACTGCTGCGGAAGGCAGCTCGACTGGAGGCGCGGCTCACGCTTGGAACCGTTCGCGCCGGCGAAGTTACCGAATTGGCATCAATGTTAGGTGACGTACGTCACACCTTTACGCTTGTCGCGCAGACGAAGGGTACAGCGATGCGTTTGCCCAAGGAGGCTCTCGATCGTGCGTTCCAGTTGTATCCGCCTCTCCGGATGCAGCTTCTGGAAGAGCTAGCTCGTGAAGTATCAAGGGCATATGGCATAAGCATTGCCACAAGACTGGCGGGAATCCGGCGCAGACCGATGGCGGCCGCGTACCCCGAAACTAGAGGAAATTGAGTACCTCGAACGTTTAGAGCCAAAGACTCTACTTTTAAGGAAACATTCATTCGTGTTCACGAAGCATCTTTATTCATACCAAGTGAGTTATACTCTCAATAATTCTTCGGAATAAGTATGGCCGCACTCCACACTCATCACCCCCCGGAAGATTGTCTCAACTGCGAGCACCGCCATCTGCGGATGTTCTGCAATCTCACACCTGAAGCCTTGCAGGATTTCGACGGCATCGGCATCATGATGAGCCATGCGAGGGGCGCAAAACTGTTTACCGAGGGCGATGCGGCGCGGAATGTTTTCATCATCTGCTTCGGTCAGGTCAAAATCTCATCGACCTCGCGCGATGGCAAGACCATGATCCTCAAGATTGCCGCTCCCGGCGACGTGATGGGGTTGAGCGCAGTCTTGGCCAACGTTCCTCACGAAGTGACCGCCGAAGCCATTGAGCCCTGCCAGGTGAAAACGATCCGCAAGCAGGAGTTCATCGATTTTCTCGGACGCCATGGAGTCGCCAGCATGAACGCGGCGCAATCGCTGTCGGGCGAATATCTCACTGTCTTCCATGATGCGAAGAGACTTGCACTATCCGGTTCCGCTGCGGGACGTCTTGCGCGGCTGCTCCTCGACTGGGGTAAAGCCGCTTCCAACGGAAGGCCGGAGATTCGCTTCACGATGGCCCTCACGCACGAGGAGATCGCCAATATGGCAGGCACTTCACGCGAAACCGTCACTCGGTTGCTGAATCAATTCCGCCGTGACGAATGGATCGTCATCAAGGGCGCCAGCCTTACTATCTCCAAGCCTGATCAGCTTGAACGCCTCACCGCTTAAATTCTCCCTTCACCTTTGCGCGATGGCGACACGCTCCGCCTCCAGGGCAGGGCTCTCGCTCCCCTTGACATCTAGGGTAAGTCGGACGTAAGCTTCCCCTACCCTAGATATCCAGGGTGGGGAAATAATGGCCAAGAATGATCTTCAGGGCGCACTCGACCTGCTGATCCTCAAGACGCTCTCGCAGCTTGACGCCATGCACGGGTACGGCATCGTCATGCACATTCGCCGTGTATCCGGTGAGCGAATCATTGTGGAAGAAGGCTCGCTGTATCCCGCGCTGCATCGCATGGAGCAGAACGGCTGGATACGGGCGTCGTGGGCGCTGACAGATTATGGGCGCAAGGCAAAGTGGTACGCGCTTACCAAGGCCGGCAGGGAGCAACTCGCGAGCCGCGAAAAGAACTGGGAGCAGGTCGTCAAAGGCGTCGACGCAATTCTGCGTTTTGCATGAGGTGAGTGATGGCACTTCTCCGCCGTATTTTGATGCTGGGCAGGCGTTCGCGCATGGAGCGCGAGATTCAGGCCGAATTGCAGGAGCACATGCAGATGTGCATCGACGACAACGTCGCCCAGGGTATGAGCCGCGAGCAAGCCGTCCGCGAAGCACGCGTGCGATTCGGGAGCCCCGCGGCAACGCGCGAACGTGTGTGGGCAGAGGATGCCGCGCTCGGTTTGGAAAGCCTGGGGCGCGATGCGCGAATGGCTCTCCGTGGATTTGTGAAGAGTCCAGGCTTCTCCATCGTTGTTATCGCAACCCTGGCGCTTGGCATCGGGGCAAACACCGCGATCTTCGAACTTCTGGACGCTGTGCGACTGCGCAGCCTTCCTGTGCTCAAGCCCGGCGAACTGGCTGAACTCCGCATCGCTGGAGGCACTGGCGGATTTGGAATCAACAACGGCCTGGTTGGAAACTTCACGGTTCCCATGTGGCAGGAAGTGAAGGACCATCACGATCCATTCACGGGCATCTTTGCCTGGCGCACCGACGATATGCTGATAGGAGAGCCAAGCGATTCGCATCGAGCATTGGGACTCGAGGTCAGCGGAAACTTCTTCAACGTACTCGGCGTTGCGCCATGGCAGGGGCGCTTGATCGAGCCGCAAGATGAGGCTGGATGCGACTTGACGAAGGTGGTGGTGAGCTACGCCTTCTGGAAATCGGAGATGGGCGGGGTACCGATCACTGCCAATTCCACGCTCATGGTCGACGGAAAGACGGTGCAGGTGCTTGGAGTGACGCCGCCATCGTTCTTCGGACTGATGGTGGGTGACAGGTTTGATCTTGCCTATCCGACCTGTACGCCTCCCAATCCACGCCGCGAGGTCTTTGCATTCTCCGTGATGGGCCGGCTGAAGCCAGGCTGGAGCATGCAACAGGCGACGGAATACTTCAATGCGATGAGCCCGGGGCTCTTTGAGAGGACTGCGCCCGAGGGGTACAGCCCCGAGACGATCAAGACATTCAAGGCATTCCGTTTGGCCGCGTACCCGGCGGGAGCGGGAGTAAGCTACTTGCGAAACGCATACAACGCGTCGCTGCAGCTTCTGCTTGCGATAACGGGGCTGGTGTTGCTGATTGCTTGCGCGAATCTCGCCAACCTGATGCTGGCGCGGGCCAGCGTTCGACAGCGCGAAGTGGCTATTCGCATGGCCCTTGGTGCCTCGCGCGGCCGGTTGCTGCGGCTGATGCTGCTTGAAAGCGCCCTGCTCGCTATGATTGGCGCAGCGCTCGGCGTCGCCTTGGCACAACCGCTGAGCAAAGCGCTGGTGAATACGCTGAACACGAGCCAGAACTCAATTCATCTGACCATCTTTCCCGACTGGCGCGTGATGCTGTTCGCGGTGATGGTTTCGGTTGCGACCTGCGTCGTCTTTGGAACCCTGCCTGCCATACGCAATGCGAATACGGAGCCAATTGCCTCGATGCGATCCGGCGAGCGCGGTGTAGTGGGCAACCGCGAACGATTCACGATGCAGCGCGCGATGGTGATCACGCAGATCGCCGTCTCGATGGTGCTGCTGGTGGGTGCGCTGCTTTTCGTGCGCAGCTATCGCAAGCTGATGTCGGTTGATCCGGGAATTCGGGAGAGCGGAGTGACCGTTGGCTATTTCGGTTTTCAGATGGCAAAGATCAAGCCGGAGAACCTGGCGGCGTACAAACGGCAACTGGTGGAGGACGTGCGTGCACTGCCGGGCATCGAGAATGCAACAGGTACAACCAACGTTCCGCTGAGTGGAAGCAGTTGGAGCCACCACGTCCAAGTGGATGCGCTGGATGGATCGAGCAAGTTCACCTACGTCAGTCCCAGCTACTTCGCAACGTTGGGCATTCCTCTGCTGACGGGACGCAATTTCACCGACCGCGACACCAACGACGCTCCGCTGGTGTTGATCGTGAACCAGACCTTCATCCGGAGATACATTCGCACGTCTTCTCCTCTGGGCCAGCATGTGCATGTGCGGCCGGAACCTCAGTATCCCGAGCGCACTTACGAGATCATCGGCACCATCCCGGATACGAAGTATGGCGATCTTCGCGACGAAACGCCACCCATGGCATTCGTGCCGATTGATCAGTTTCCAGTCACCGCGCAGGGATCGGGCATTGCGATGATGTTCGCCGCGCGCGATCGGGCAGCAGCTGTAGAGACGGTGCGGCACATGTTCGAAGAGAAGCATCCGGAAACGGTCATGCAGTTTTATGACTTTGAACAGGGAATCCGCGACAACCTCGTGGGTGATCGCATGATGGCCATGCTTTCAGGGTTTTTCGGCGTGCTCGCCGCTTTGCTCGTGGTGGTTGGACTATACGGAGTGCTGTCTTACTTCCTCGCACAGCGGCGCAACGAGATCGGCATCCGTATCGCCCTCGGTGCGAGCCGCGGTCGCGTAATCGGCGATTTGTTACGCGACGCAGCCATAATGTTGTTGCTTGGTCTGGTGGCAGGGACCGTTCTCGCTATGCTGGCTGGACGCGAAGCAAGCAGCATGCTTTTCGGATTGAGGCCCTGGGATCCGATGACACTTGCCGCTTCTGCGCTGTTGCTGGGGATCGTGACGCTCTTCACCAGCCTCATTCCCGCAGTCAAGGCAGCACACGTCAGCCCAATCAACTCGCTGCGATCTGAATGACATTGTTCAATGCAGGACGATTGCGTTCAAGGCTGATTGCATCGTGTTCTTGCTGGGGCGGCGCTGCGGCATCTTCTTCATCGGTGACACTACGCGGCACCTGCTCCGTATTCGCGATGAACGATAAACCTGTCCGATCCCGCAGGAGTAGTGCGCCGTTCACCCGCTGAATACAGCTTTAATGGAAAAGCTCCTAAATTGATTTTGCAGGTTTTTCTTTATTGCTTCTTTATCTGTTCACAATCTATTGTTGGGAATGGAATCCCAACCTCATACATTCCATCCTTCTAAGCATCCCAAAGAACCATAAGCCACTTGGGTCCTATTGACGTCCCATCACGCCTTCAAGGCGTTGGCACTTTTCAGGGGCGCGCAGCAGCACAATTCGATCGAGTTTCGGAGGTCAGGTGCAAATGGCTCATCGACGTACCCGGAGTGTATTCGGCGCAATTCTCGTAGCTGCCGCGCTGGTTGTTGCTTACCCCGTCAACAGTCTTGCACAAACATTCCGTGGTGGCATCAGCGGAACCGTCACCGATCAATCCGGGGCTGTGGTTTCAGGGGCCCAGGTGACCGTAGTGGATGACGCGACCAACACCACGTACAAGGCCCTCAGCTCCAGCGCCGGCGAGTTCTCTTTCAGCAATATTCCGGTGAGCTCATATACCGTCACGGTCATTGCGACGGGATTTGAGAAGCTCAGAGTCGACAAGGTTCCGGTGACGGCGGCGTCCGTTTACACGCTTCCCGTCAAGCTCGGCGTGGCCAGCCACGGTGAAACTGTTGAAGTCACGGCTGACTCCCTGAGCCTCGATACCGTCTCTGACACGCAATCGACCGCTCTCCCAGAAGAAGTGGTGCAGACGCTGCCGAACAGCGGCCGTGACTTCACGCAGATGCTTGCCCAGACCACGGGCTTTGCCGGCCTGTCGACCGGCGGCGGCGCCGGAGTAGCCAGCGTGAACGGCACCCGGTCGAACTCCGTCAACTGGCAGATTGAAGGCACTGACAACAACGATCTATGGTGGAGCATTCCCGCCGTCAATCAGGGCGGCGTCTCCTCAATCGCCGGCGTCATTCTGCCGGTCGATGCCATCGAGAATTTCTCCTTCGAGACTGCCGGATCGACTGAACTCGGGCATAACTCAGGCGGCACCGCAAACCTTACCATCAAATCCGGCACCAACAGCCTCCACGGCACTGCCTATTACTTTAACCACAACGAGTTCTTCCAGCACTCCAACCCGTTCACCGGAACGACCGCGGAAACACGCAATCAGCACTACGGCTTCTCCGTCGGCGGCCCCATCTGGAGAGACAGGTTTTTCTTCTTCATGGGCGGCGAACACCAGGCATTCCTCATCGGTGCCCAGAGCAAAGCTACCGAGCCTTCCAGTGCATACCAGGAATCGGCCCTGGCCTTCCTGAATGCATGGGGAGTCCCGGAGAACCCGGTCTCGCTGAACCTGCTGAACGGAAGTGGTTCTCTCAAGGCTTTGTGGCCGGCCAACGCCCTCACCGGCGCCGCCGTGGTTGATAACTACACGGCAACCGGCAACCTGACCGGACACAGCTTCAACGGCATCATCAAGCTTGACGCGCAGTTGACCGACAAGGATCACCTTTCAGCTTCGTGGTTCATAGGCCAGGGTACGCAGACTGCGCCAACCTCGTCGGCGTTGTTTCCGTACTTTGAGAACGCGCCGATCCACGTGCAGAACTACTCGCTGATCTACAATCGCGTTCTTACCAACGCGATGACCAATCAACTCTCGGCCGGCGTCAGCTATTTCAACCAGGCGTTCTCCGATGCCGATGTCGACTTCAATCCCGTCGGTCTCGGCCTTGATACCGGAGTCACCGACCCCGCGTTGGCCGGATCGCCACACCTCATCGTCGGACCTTCCTCTGCCAGCGTCGGCCTGACCGCAGGGGGCAGCGGATTCGATCCGCTCGGCCCCACCGCTCCTTCCGGACGTAACGACATTACCGGCCACCTCGACGACAGCTTTGCGTGGACCAAGGGCGCCCACCAGTTAAGGTTCGGTGGTGAGCTTCGCCAGGCGCAGGTGGACGACTTCTACCAGACCGGTCAACGCGGCACTATCTACTTCGACGGTTCGCAGGGTCCCTGGGCAGCACTCCAGGGCGGCACACCTTCGCAGGCCTGCGCTGGTTTGGCCACCACCACGCCCGATGCCACAACAATTGCCAACTTGCCGTCTGATATCAACAACTACTTCCTCGCTGACTTCCTCGCCGGATGCTTCGATCCTTCGACCTCCTCGATCGTTCTCGGCGATCCCAAGCGCCAGGTCTTCGTCAACACCTGGGCTTTGTCTGCACAGGATTCCTGGCAGGTAAGCAAGCGGCTCTCGCTCAACTACGGCCTCCGCTACGACTATGAAGGCCCCGTGCACTCCGAGTACCCGAATCTCTCCATATTCGATCCTTCCGTGGCGGGCGGACTCGCGGTCGCAGGACAGCAGGTTCCAAACATCTATCAGAAGTTCTGGGGCGCCGCCAGCCCGCGCGCAGGCTTTGCACTTCAACTCGATCCCAAGACAGTGCTGCGCGGCGGCTTCGGACTCTACTACGACTCCATCTACATGAAGTCCGTGCTCCAGAACAACGGCGCGCAAAACATCTCAGTCTTCGGTCCCGGCCTAAATCCCGCAGGCAGCAATCAGGTGGCACAAGCCTCCGGCAACTCGGTGGTCGTGGCCCCTGGCGTTCCCATTTACCCCACGCTCGACGAAGCCCTGGCTCAGCAGGCCGGAAGCCTCGTGAAGATATCAACCTTTGATAAGAATTTCCGTCCTGGATACGTTGAGTCGTTCGACTTTAACCTGCAACACAGCTTTACGCCGTCGCTGGTGTGGCAGCTCGGTTACGTTGGCACCAAAGGCACGCACCTGCTCGGTTTGCAGGACATCAACCCCGGTGCGCTTGGTTCATTGGATACGCCCGTGCCTTTCACTTCCACCACTTGCCCAGCGGCTTATAGCGGCGCGACGCCGACTACTCCGGGCAACGATCTGCAATGCTCGCGTCCTTACTTCAGCCAGTTTCCGAACTTCTCGGTTATCGATGAAGCGCGGAGCAACCTGGGCTCGATTTACAACTCAATGCAGACCTCACTTCGATCGCTCAACTACCACGGCCTGACTTCTCAGATCGCCTACACCTGGAGCCACGCCATCGACTACGAAACCGGATTGCTTCCGTACGTGGCACAAAATCCGCTGGACATCGCCGCAGAGCGAGGCAACTCCGACTTCGATGTGCGCAACACCCTTACCGGTTATGCCAAC
>Ga0210385_10001635_pt1 | contig 13818 bp, 13 predicted proteins | sample IncBWH26OmetaG_FD_160107 | JGI IMG/M metagenome (GOLD analysis project Ga0210385, IMG submission 160107) | Forest soil microbial communities from Barre Woods Harvard Forest LTER site, Petersham, Massachusetts, United States - Inc-BW-H-26-O ... | reverse complement strand
GTTGGCAATGGTGGCCACGATTTTCCCGGTGCCGGCATCGAGCACGACGGAATTCGTGCTGCATCCAGCGAAGATCCGATTCGACGGCGCATCGTAAGCGATTCCGGTGGGTCCCTCGCACGGCGCGAGCGGCCAGGACGCGGTTGCTTTCCAGGTCTTCTCGTCAACCACCTGGATCGTGCTCTTGCCCTCCAGGTTGACGAAGATGTGTCCCTTGCCGTCGGCTACAGCGCCCTCGGGACCGTTGTCCTCGAGTTCGGCGTTGCCCACGATGTCTCCCGTATCGGGATTGAGCGCGGTGACCAATCCGACGGGCCGGCTATGGCGGGTAAGGACAATCAAATTATCCGGCTCGTCGTACATGATCCCATCGAGACCGTTGCCCACCGTGATCTTTTTGATCACCGCCAAGGTCTTCAAATCAAACATGGTGACCGTGTTGTCGCCGCCGTTGGTTGTGAACCCGTGACCGGACTTCGTAGCGATGCCGGCGCCGTGCACGCCCGGCGTGTCCGGAATATCGCCGAGCACGTTGCCCGTAGCTCCCTCCACAACCATCATATGCGTGCCGCGCGAAACGAACACGCGGCCCGTGGCCGATTCGGCAGCAACGTAGTCCGTGCCACCGTCGCCTTTGATGTCAAATTTTTGGGTTTTGAATGTTTGCGCGCGTCCAACGCCGGACGCGGCGAGAATTCCCGCAAGGACTGCAAAAGTCGCCAGCACATATCTCATCGTTGCTGTACCTCCATAACGTTTGATGGTTGCCGTGGAACTCCGCGATCATCGCGGACGTACCTTAAAATGACCTGAAGGAAAAACAAGGACAGAGCATTCCTGAAAGATTCCCAGGAGGCGATGAAGGGCCGAGAAATCGTTCAGCCGGCTTGAAAGTGGAGGCCCGCAGTTTCGAGTTGGTCGGATTGGGTAAGCAGACGGATGAGATTTTCCTCGAAGGTATCGATATCCGATCCGAGTTCGTGCGTCGCGCCGGTGTAAACAATCTGACCCTTTGCGATCACGCTGATTTCGCTGCAAAGTGAGCGTATCTCCTGCGCATCATGGCTGCTCAGAAACGTGGTGACGCTTTGAGTGGCAGCAAGGCGGCGCAAGAGGCCCCACATGTCGCGTTTCGCGGGCAGATCGAGGCCCCGAGTAGGCTCGTCGAGAAACAGAACCTTTGGGGAGCCCATGAGCGCCCGGCCGATCTCGACGCGCCGCTTCATGCCTGTGCTGTACGTGCCGATGAGCTTGCCGCGAAACTTCTTATCGAGTCCGACGTCATCCAAGATGCGCTCGACTTCTTGTTCGGGATCCGACAGATGGCGGGTACGGGCGAAGTACGAGAGATATTCGCGAGCCGTCCAGGTGGACTGGCTCTCGCTGGTTTCGTCGCTGACAAGGCCCACGAGCCGGCGAACGGCGAGAGGCTCCTGGACCACGTCGTGGCCCCAAATCTTCGCCGTGCCTGCGCTAGGAGGCAAAAGAGTTGCGAGCATGCGAATCGTAGTGGTCTTACCCGCGCCGTTGAGTCCGAGAAATCCGTAGAGCTGGCCTTTGGCAATCTTCAGCGCTACCCGGTCGACGGCAACGAAGTCGCCGAATCGCCGCACTAAACCATCGGTCTCAATCGCGTAGTCGGTCATTGAGGTTACCTCGTATTTTTCCATCGGCTGAACGCCGCGCCGAAGCAAATGAGGGGGAAGATAAGCGACGCGGCTCCCATTTCATATATCGCGTTTCCCACCTGAGCGTCGACGGCGGCTCGGGCGCTGAAGGCGCGCGGTTGGGCCTCTTGTCCGACGCGATAGGTTGCCGTGACGCGTAGCGGGTAACGATCGCCGCCGATGTCCCAGGGCTTGGTGGGATTCAGTGTGACGGGCACGCGCGCCACCCAACCGTTCACGACGTGCCCTCCGTCCGCGGATGCCGGCCCCAAATCATTCGCGTAAGCGTGCGTATCAAGAGTTTGCGGCGAGGGATTGAGCGCGACGGGGTCGGCCGTGATTTGCAACCCGCTGTCTCCCGTGACTTGAATGTGCAGATCGCTGATGCGGTCCGACGATTCCACGGGCAGCAACAGGAGCAAGTCCCGCCTGGTGGGTTCGTCGGTGCTGAGAGCAAAAAGATCGTCGCGATTGAGGAGCGTGCTGCAGCACCGCTGGGGAGGAGTTTGGCCGGGCTGCACCAAGGCAAGGCTGTTTCCGGCGCGGGCGAAAAGGCCTGGAATCGCCGGAGCGTTCGTCCTGCGTGGCGCAGGAGTGTCGTAGTTCGTGTCTGCGAGGACGGCAGGCGCTACAACGATGCCGATGATCGCGAGTGCAACCATCCAGCGTTGCCTTCGATTCGTTTCCCAGGTCTCGACACCTTGCAATCGCAGAAAGCACCAAAACGCGACCGCCGTTGCGCCGGCGATCACGATGAGCAAGCTGATCCACGTGCGCCCCGTTGTCGCTGGTATGGTTGGGGAGGCTAGCGAGAATCCGAAAGCGTTCTTGAGCAACACGGCCGGGCTTATCAACGTGAGGTGACCTGTGCGGGTGGTGCCGTTGCCCTGTGCCACCAGCAACTCCTGAAGAGGCACGAATCCGGCGTAGGCAAGAAGAAGGCCCATCCCCGTTGCGGCGGGCGCGGCGATGCTTTCGCCTATGAACATCACACCAATCAGCAAACCCACCGCCATGCTCGCAACGAGCAGCGCCGGGGTCCAAATGAGGAATTTCCGCAAAAGCAGCGGCATGCCGACATGGTATGCGTAGACGAGCATCATGGGGAAAAGCGCGACGTAGTAGGCGGCGGCTAATGTGAGTACGACGAAGATTTTGGCCAGCAACCAATCGCGTCGCTCGACGGGAGATGTGAATACGCTCTCGACGAACCGATTGGCGCGCGGACTTGCCAGAGCGACGGACGTGAGAGGCAAAAAGGCCAAAGGCACGAGGAAATAGGCGATGATGCCGTAGCCGTCGAGCCATGTGTCCTGCGTTCCTGCGGTCGCCACGACGCCTACGGCGAAAAGCACGACGCCAGCGCCCAGCCATGTGAACCGGCCGCGCATGGTGGCTTTGAGTTCTTCGGCGTAAAGAGTTCCAAGAGCCATGATGTGGAACACGCTACTTCGCGAACCTGAAGAGAGACTGAACGACGACGCAAGCTTTTCACTCCGTTCGCGAGATTGGCGCCGTGAGTCTGATACGTGCTTCTCAGGGAGCCGGTCAAAGGCTTCAACCCTGCCAGGGGGATACGATGGGGCGAGGCTCTTCCATCGAGATCCGCGAGGTGTGCTTCTGCGAGGACGATGGGCCAGACAACTACAAAGAACCGAATCGCCCGCGGTGAACTAACTCATCCGGAGGATGGTAAGACCGCTCGTGGTGAACCAACTTCCATGGTCCGCGGTTGCGCGTGGCGATGCTTTTTCCGGAAACGTGTTCGGAAACGCGACGAGCTAGACTGTCGGTTGAGCCGATGTAGAAACGACCACTACTCTCACTTTGCCGGATGTATACGAAGCCCATAGGCGGAAAGGAATGGTAGGCCCGTGCGGGCTCGAACCGCAGACCTCCACCGTGTCAAGGTGGCGCTCTAACCAACTGAGCTACGGGCCTAAATGCGAAGCGCGGCGGGACAGTGTGGCCGCGATGAGGATTCTAGCACGCTACCCCCGCCGCGAATAGCACCGGGCGAGCCTGGGCCGCAAGACTTCGTTGACGCGCGTGCCATCAACCGCTAGAATTAAGGTTTCTCAACCATTGGTCATTGAGGCCGGGAGGCAGTATGTACGCCGTAATTCGCAGTGGGGGCAAGCAGTACCGCGCCATACCGGGCGAGACGATTCGCGTCGAGCGCCTGGAGGGCGAGGTCGGTGGCAAGGTCACCTTTGAAAACATTCTCGCCGTGCGCACCGATGAAAAGAAGATCGTTTCGGGCGACGGCATCGCGAAGGCAAAGGTTGTCGGCACGATCGTCGCGCACATTCGCGGCCCAAAGCTCAAGGTGATGAAGTTCAAGAAGACGCGCCAGTATAAAATCCTGCGCGGGCACCGGCAGAACTACACCAACGTGGAAATCGGCGACATCCAGCTTTCCTGATGCCGGCCCTACCGAAATATTGAAACGCCGCGGGATTTTTCCCCGGCTTCAGTAAGCCCACCGCTCGGCTGAGTCAGCTGCGGTTGATCGCGAAAAAATTCAGGAGTTTCTCATGGCACACAAAAAAGGCGGCGGCTCATCAGTCAACGGACGCGACTCTCACGGGCAGCGCCTGGGCATCAAGCGCTTCGGCGGGCAAGTGGTCACCAGCGGCAGCATTCTGATTCGCCAGCGGGGCACACGCTATAAGGCCGGCAAGAACGTGGGCCGCGCCAAGGACGACTCGCTCTTCGCACTGATTGACGGCGTGGTGCTGTTTGCCGATCGGGGCAAGCATGGCCGCGTGATCAATGTTCTCCCGGTTGCAGACCAGCCCGCTGCCGCAGCCAATTAAGGCTCTCCTTTGATTTGCAGCGATTCTTTGCGGCGCGCCTCTCTCGCGCCCTGGGCGGGCGCCTTCCAACCGCGTCCGGCGTACAAGTCTGTTTGTTCCCGCGGGTCATCTCATGTTTGCTGATGAAGCCAAAATCGTGGTGCAAGGCGGCAACGGTGGCAACGGCTGCATGGCCTTCCGCCGCGAGAAATACGTTCCGCGTGGCGGCCCTTCGGGCGGCGACGGCGGCCATGGCGGCGATGTCTATCTGGAAGCGAACCCGCACGACAACACGCTTTTACGCTACCGGTATAATCGTGAGTTTCGCGCCGATCGCGGTCGTCACGGCGAAGGGTCAGATTGTCATGGACGTTCGGGCGTCGAAACCGTGCTCACGGTTCCGGTTGGCACTGTTGTTTTCGATGCGGACAGCGGCGAGCAGCTCTTTGATTTCACCGAGCCCGGCCAGCGATTCCTAGCGGCCCGTGGCGGACGCGGCGGACGCGGCAACGGCAATCCTGCTTTTGTCCGGCCCTGGCATCAGGCGCCGCGCGAACATGAAGCCGGCCAGGTCGGCGAGGAGCGCCATCTGCGGATGGAGCTTAAACTACTTGCCGACGTCGGCCTTGTCGGCTTTCCCAACGCCGGAAAATCTACGTTGATTTCGCGCATCTCCGCGGCCAAACCGAAAGTCGCGGCGTATCCGTTCACCACGCTGGAGCCGCACCTCGGCGTCGTCTCCGCCGATCCGGATGCCGCGCCGGGCAACGGCCGCACGTTCGTCGTTGCGGATGTGCCCGGGCTGATCGAAGGCGCGCATGAAGGTGCGGGCCTTGGCGTACGCTTCCTGAAGCATCTGGAGCGCACGCGTCTGATCGCCCATTTGATTGATACGAGCGATGCGAATCCGGACGATCCCATCCATCAATTTGAAGTGATCCAGCGGGAACTTGCGGCTTTCAGCCCGGAGCTGGCGGAAAAGCCCATGATCGTGGTCGCCACCAAACTGGACGCGACCACCGACCGCACCCATCTCGATGAACTACGCGATTTCGCAGCCAAGAGCGGCCTTGAGTTTCACGCCGTGTCCGCCGCATCAGGAGAAGGCATCGTTGGACTCGTCCGGTCAATGGCAGACGCGCTGGCGCTAATACCTCAGCCGAACACCGTGCCGCAGCCGCATGTGGACGAGCGTGACAGCCACGAGCAGTCTCATCCGGAGGATCGTTGACCTCTCCCAAGGCTCAGGCTCATCGCCGCTCCATAGGAATGTTCGGCGGGACTTTCGATCCCATTCACTCCGGACACATCGCCGTTGCCGAGGCTGCCCTTCGGCGCTTTCATCTGGACACGATCCATTTCATTACCTCGTCGCGCCCGCCTCACAAGGCCAAGCGCGACCTCGCGCCTTTTCTGCACCGATACGCCATGGTTGCGCTGGCCTGTGCGGATCACGCGCATTTCGTTCCGTCGGTTGCCGAGGCGCCGCTCGAGGGGCCCGGCCATGTTTTCTATACGATTGATACCGTCCGGCGCTTTCGGCGCGAGCATCCCGAAGATCATCTCTATTTCATCGTGGGAGCCGATCAATTTCTCGAAATTCCCACCTGGAAAAGTTACGAGTCGCTTCTGGATGCTTGCGATTTCATCATCGCCAGCCGTCCGGGTTTTCGGCTGGACGCCTTGCGCCTGGTGATTCCGCCCGAGAAGCTCGGGCGCACTCCCTCCGCCGAGGCGAATCAAATCGCGCTGCGCAAATCAGCCGTGCATCTTCTCCCCACCGTTGCAAGCTACGTTTCGTCGACTGAAGTTCGCGAACGCGTCCAGCGCGGCCAAGGAATTCGGGGGCTTGTGCCGGGGCGCGTGGAGGAATACATTCTCAGACAGGCCCTATACCAGTGAACTCGTCCGACCTCTCAACATTTAGTCCGGAAATTCGTCTGGCCGTGGAAGCGGCGCAGGATAAGCAGGCGGGCCACATCACCGTGCTCGATCTCCAAGGTACCGGAGCATTCGCCGAATATTTCGTTGTATGCTCCGGCGAGAGCACACCACAGCTTCGGGCAATCGCCGACGCGATCGAGGAAAGTCTGGATCGTAGCGGCCGGCATATCTCACATCGCGAAGGCAGGTCCGGCGCGGAGTGGCTGCTGCTGGATTACGGAGATTTCATCGTGCACATCTTCAGCGAACGCGCGCGAGAGTATTACGATCTCGAGCGGCTCTGGCGGAATGCCAATCGCGTTGATCTGACGGAGCCGATGCGCTCACGCCCGTCATTGGACGAATCCGAAGCCGGCGCGGCTCAGGGATGAACGTGGGCGCCAGCGCGCCCAATGCTCCGGGCGCACCGATTCTGTGGATTGGCATCAGCGTAGCCTCCCGCCGCGTCATCGAACTCGCCGAAAAGACCGCACAGACCGACACCACGCTTCTCATCACCGGCGAAAGCGGCACGGGAAAAGATCAGCTCGCCCGGTTGATCCACGAACGCGGACCACGGCGGGATGCTCCTCTGCTCAAAATCGATTGCGCTAGCCTGCCTGCGGAGCTGGTCGAATCCGAACTTTTCGGCCACGAACGCGGGGCGTTCACAGGCGCGGAGGCGCGCAAACCGGGGCGCTTCGAACTGGCGCAGAGAGGCACGATCGTCCTGGACGAAATCGCGGCGCTCGCGCCGGCGTTGCAGGCGAAACTGCTGCGAGTGCTAGAAGAGCGAACCTTCCAGCGGCTCGGGGGTTCGGAAACGCTGCACATCGATGCGCGGCTCATGGCGCTGACGAATACGAACTTGCCCGAAGCGGTGGCCGCGGGGCGTTTTCGCGAAGATTTGTTTTTCCGGCTAAACGTACTTTCCATCGCCATCCCGCCGCTGCGCGAGCGCCGCGAAGACATCGCGTTGCTGATCGCGCATTTTCTCGACCGCCTTGCGAAGGTCCATGGTCACACCGCCGCTATCGAGCCCGCTGCCGAGCGGCTCCTTGAATCCTACAGTTGGCCGGGCAACGCCAGAGAGTTGAAAAACGCGATCGAGCACGCGCTGATTTTCTCTCGCGACAAGAAAGCACCGCTCGAGGCAGCGAACTTTCCGGAAATCGCGAAAGCCGTCGGCAACGCTCACACTGCCGCGGGAGGACTTCGCTCACTGGAAGAACTGGAACGCGAAGCCATCCGCGCCACACTGGAACAAACGCATTACAAAATCGGCCAGGCTGCCGAAATTCTCGGCATCAGCCGCAAGACGCTGCTGGAAAAGCGCAAGAAATACAACCTGCTCTAATCGACATGAAGATTCGTCTGCTGATGCTGGGCAAAACCCGGCGCGAAGAGTGCCGCAAGATGATCGACGACTATGCCGCTCGCATACGCCGTTACGCGGAGATGGAAATCACCGAGCTTCGCGACCCGCGCAAGCTGAAGCTCGATGCCGCGACGGTCGTGCTGCTGGACGCGGCGGGCAAGCAATTCACGTCGCAGCAATTCGCCAAATGGCTGGGAGATCAACGCGATCGAGGCGCGCGGGAATTGGTCATTCTATGCGGGGATGCCGAAGGCTTTCCGGAAGAACTTCGGGCCAAGGCAACGCAAAAGCTCTCGCTAAGCACGTTAACGATGCCCCACGAGTTCGCCAGGGTCCTGCTCGCCGAGCAAATCTACCGCGCCTTCGCCATACTGGCTGGCCATCCATATCCAAAGTAGAGGAAAGCTCAGGCGAGGTGTGCTTGACACTTTGCGGAATGAGACCTTAGCATGATTGTTTGCGTTAACTGTGTTGTTCAGGCCGGCGTAGCTCAGTGGTAGAGCGAGGGTCTCATAATCCCTAGGCCGAGAGTTCGATTCTCTCCGCCGGCACCACTCACCTTCGAATTCCTTTTATTCTCCTATACCAATTCCCGAGCCGTTTGAGCTACCGCAGCGAAAGCAGCTTGCCAGCGGACGTGCGGGTGGACATATAATGGCCGCGAAATTGAAAACGTGTACATTTGAAGCGCCTCGGTGAGGAGGATCGCGTGAAAACCGATTCCGCAGGAAGCAAACTCGATCGGCGAGCATTCCTCGCGGCGTCCGGGACCGGGTTGCTTGCCGCAGCATCACCGGCTGCGGCAAAAGGCGTAGCCCACGGCGCGGCCCGCCGTCAGGCTGCCGCGACCGGTTCACCGCGCAAGATTCCGCTTGGAGTGTTCGACCCGGTCTATAACAAATTATCGATCGACGAAATGCTGGACACGATCACCGCGCTGGGACTTGAAGCGATAGAAATCGCCACAGGCTCGTTGCCGGGATCCGGCCATTGCCCGCTGGATGAGTTGGTGGCTGATTCGGCCAAAGCGAAGGCATGGCAGAAGAGATTCACGGATCGCGGAATTCACATTGGCGCGCTGAGTTGCCACGGAAACCCGGTGCATCCGGACGCGGCGCGAGCCTCTCACGATGCGGAAATATTTCGGAAAACAGTGCTGCTGGCCGAACAGCTGGGAGTGGAAGTGATCGTGGGATTCTCGGGCTGTCCGGGCGGGACGCCGACGGACACGCAGCCAAGCTGGATCGTGAATCGCTGGCCGGATGAATTTGGCAAGATGCAGGACTGGCAGTGGGAGGAGCGGTTGATTCCCTACTGGACGGGCGCGGCCAAACTTGCGAGCGAGCACGGAATCCACAAACTGGCTTTCGAAATGTGCCCTAACTTTTCGGTATACAACGCGCGCACTCTGATGAAGCTGCGCGATGCCGTAGGTCCGGAGATCGGCGCGAATTGCGATTTAAGCCATCTTTTCTGGCAAGGATGCGATCCGGTCGAGGTGATTCAATTTCTCGGCAAACAGAATGCCGTCTTCCACGCGCACATGAAGGACACCGTGCTTTTCCCCGACAACATTGCGAAATATGGCGTGTTGAATTTTTCAACGGGTGCGGCCGACATTCCGGAGGCCTCGGAGATATTTCGCGCGGTGGGTTACGGGCACAGCGCTACAGTGTGGAAGAACGTGGTGAAGGCCTATATGGACATCGGGTACGACGGGATGATGAGCATTGAAAACGAGGACCCGATCCTGCCGGGCGCCGTTGGTGTAGAGCGCGCTGCGTTCGTTTTGAAGAATGTGCGCAGCGAATTGCTTAGTGCGTAAGGCTGGGAAACTGGGGCGCAGAGGAAAACGTCACCAGCAGCAGATGCGCAATGGTCTTGGAAATCCTGAATATTGGGGGTCGTGAGATGGCGCAGATTATGAGTTCGCCGACGGTCTATGACGCGGTAATCGTGGGATCGGGTGCGGGCGGAGGAATGGCCGCGAAGACGCTGACCGAAGGCGGCATGAACGTGGCGCTGCTCGAAGCGGGACCGTCGCTGAATCCCGAAAAAGATTTCAAGATGATGATGTGGCCCTACGACCTGGCGCACCGCGGCGTGGGAGTGGGCGGGCGCGCATCGAGCAATTTCGGAGAATTCCTGGCTCCCAATGGCGCGTGGACGATCGAAGGCGAGCCATATACCAACGCGCAGGGATCGAGGTTTGATTGGTTCCGTTCGCGCATCGAGGGTGGACGGACTAACCACTGGGGCCGGATCGCGCTTCGATTTTCGCCGATCGATTTTAAATCGTACACGCGCGATGGAATAGGGTCGGACTGGCCCATCAGCTACGACGACCTCTCGCCCTATTACGACAAGGTGGAAAGCTATATCGGTGTATTCGGCACGAGGGAAGGAATATCGAGCGCGCCGGACGGAATTTTCCTGCCGCCGCCAAAACCGCGGTGCACGGAGCTGATCGTGAAGAAGGCCTGCGACAAGCTGAATATTTTGTGCGTACCTTCACGGCTGGCGATATTGACGAAATCGGTGAACGGGCGCTTGCCGTGCCATTACTGCGGGCAGTGCGGGCGCGGATGCACGACGGCTTCCAATTTCAGTTCGAGCCAGGTGTTGATACCTCCGGCCATGGCGACCGGCAAGCTGACGATGATCACCGGTGCAATGGCGCGCGAGATTCTGGTGGGAGCGGACGGCAAAGCTACGGGCGTGGTTTACATCGACAAGGCGACGAAGACGGAAAGGCGAATCAGCGCGAGAGCGGTGATCGTGGCGGCGAGCGCCTGTGAATCGGCTCGTCTGCTGCTGAATTCGAAATCGTCGCTCTTCCCGGACGGGCTGGCGAACTCCTCGGGCGCGGTGGGGCGCTATTTGATGGATTCGGTCGGCAGCGGGGGTTCGGGATATTTTCCGCAGCTCGAGAAGATGCCGCCTCACAATCACGACGGCACCGGCGGAATGCATCTGTACGTTCCATGGTGGAAGTTCGACCGGCAGAACGACTTCCCGCGCGGATATCACATCGAATTGGGCGGCGGCCGGAATATGCCGGGCGTGGGAATGTTTGACGGGCTCTGCGACCGCGTGGAGGGATATGGCGCAAGTTTGAAGCAGAGTGCGCGACAAGACTACGGAACAACAATCAGCTTCGCGGGACGCGGCGAGATGGTGCCGAACCCGGACAGCTATTGCGAGATCGATCCGAACACTGTGGATCAGTGGGGAATTCCGGTGCTGCGTTTTCATTTCAAGTGGTCCGATTATGAATTAAGACAGGCGAAGGACATGCAGGAAACCTTCCGAGCCATTGTGGAGGCCGCAGGCGGAACGTACACGACGAAGACGTCGATCACCGGCGATTTTCCCTATGGCATCGAGGCGGGCGGCAGGATCATTCACGAAGTGGGAACGGTGCGGATGGGCGCGGACCCGAAGAAATCCGTGCTGAACGGATACTGCCAGGCGCACGATGTGAAGAACCTGTTCGTAACGGATGGCGGACCGCTGGTGACGAATCCGGACAAGAATCCCACGCTGACGATCATGGCGCTTTCCTGGCGCGCATGCGAATACCTGCTGGACGAATCGAGAAAGGGGAACCTGGCATGAGCAACGTCAGCCGACGGGATATTTTGAGAACGCTGGCAGCCGGAGTGGCGGGCGGGGCTGTGCTGCAGGTGATTCCGGTGCAAGCGGCGGAATTCGCGCACCAGATGGTGCATCAGGAAAAAGCCGCTTCGCCGACCGGGCAATACTCACCGAAATATTTCAACGCGAAACAGTACGCAACGATCAGCGCGCTGTGTGAAACGATCCTTCCGAAGGACGATCACTCGGGAGGAGCAATAGAGTCCGGTACGCCCGAGTTCATCGACTTGCTGACCAGCGAGAATGAGGACTATGCGGCGCGTCTCGGCGGCGGCTTGGCGTGGCTGGACGACCACTGCGCCGAGCGTTATGGGAGCGCTTATCTGGACAGCAGACCGGCACAACAGAAGGAAACTCTCGACCTGATCGCGTTTCGAGCGAATGCAGCGAAGGACGCGGGATTGAGCCAGGGAGTGGCGTTTTTTGCCTTCCTGCGGAAGATGACTTGCGACGGGTTTTATTCGAGCAAAATTGGGATCGAAGACTTGCAATACATCGGCAATGTGCCGCGAGATAGTTTTCCGGGATGTCCGGATTTAGCGTAGCGACGAACTCTAAACTCGCCGTTGAGAGTTGGGATTCCGCCGCCGTGCGATCTTCAACGCGCCGATCAAAGGGGGCGCGGTCGCATGACGAGACCGTGCTTTCGGCTTTCGGCGATTTCCGGGTAGGCTCCCAGCCAGACATACTCCCGCTTGGTTTTCAGAAGGGCGAACTTGTTCCAGTACACCTGCGGGATCGCAGCCGCCATATTCTTTTCTTTCACGGTGTCGCGAATATCCGAGAGCGCACTTTGCGCTTTGGCCATGAAGGCTTCGAGCGTGTCGTCTTTCGGAAAGGAAATCCCGAGGTCCTGGCAGATCTGGCTGCGCATCTGAAGCAAGGAATTCAGCAGCTCGTAAGGTGTCGCGCTGGGCATGGCGACAATCACCGCACGCTTGCGACGGAGGACGGCGACCGTCGCGCGCGGCTCTCGGTCGGAAAAGGTGACCGACCAATTGTCATCAAGAATGCCCAGTATCGCGCACTTTACCGGCCAAACGGCCTTGCCGCTCGGGAAGAGCTGGTTCACCTCAGCGAAGCAGTGATTCTGCTTGTGCGCGAAGATCCTGCAAAAATTGGGAACAGGTACGGCGCCGTTCGAAACGCGAGTGATGTCGGAAAGCCGCACGAACCCCAACCCTTCCAAGTCACGAGTGTAACGATCCAGGGCGTCGACATCGAGCAGCGGAAACTGAGCGGGAATCGCCGCCGGGAAGGAATACGAAGTGCCTAGATTGGCCAGCATGCGGCGCTTTGTTCCGAAGAGGTTGATAAAAAGCTTCGCCCACCCGCCCAGTTTCCAGAGGTAAAGCAACAGGAGAGCGGCGATCCAAATCCAGATCGTGACGGGCAGGGCGACCGAGGGCCCCGATTGACGAGCCCATTGTTCGAATTCGGCCCGTGAAATCGTCTTCCAACCATTCTGGCTCCATAGCACATGGGACGCGTTCGGCTGGCCGGACGGCGCAATCTCGTAGCTGCGGACGCCAAAGTTCAGCGTGTTCAGTATGTCGAACAGCTGATCCGAATCCGGAGGTGGAAAGCTTGTGACTCTCAGGTCAAGGGAAGAGTTACCAAGCTTGATCGGCAATACGGCGACGAGATCCTTGGTCTCGTTAAAACCAATCTCCTTCCAGTGCCAGCCGGCCGCCTTGAAAGCTGAACGGGCCGGGGCCTTCAGGAAGTCCGAATATGCATCGTCGTCGGCAACGTCGTCGGAACGCAGCGTATTGTCCTCAGCTGCAGGAGTAAGCGGCTCAGCCTGAGAAGACACGTCGGCGAATTTGGAGCCGTCCCAGCGGACGACCTGCGGGACTTTCGAGTCCATCCGGCTCGTGGTGAGCTGCAAGTTCCCGTCGCTTAAGGTCCAGTCATGCGGGAACGACGATGAGACAGGGAGCGACTCCGGAACTATTTGCCCGTCGGCAGTCAGGCGGTAGGCTCTTATCTCGTTTCCATACACGCGAGATCCGCCGGCAAGCAGCGCGAGATAAGCGGTGCGTGTGTGTGCCAGCTTATCCTGAATCACGTTCGTGGCGCGGCCGGTGATGTTGACGTCGAGGAAAAGGAAGGCTTCGTCGTTGTGCCAGAAAACCGCGGAATAGCCAAGGCGCTCGCCAAGCTGATATTTCCTGGGAAGAAAAGCGAAGGCTGCGACGACACTGGCGACAAGCCCAAGCAACACGAGAATGGCGATCGTCCCGCGACGAGACATGTGCGCTCCCCCTGAACGCACATTAGCAAGGGGCCGCGCAACCGCCAACAGTACCCTAATGATTTATACGACAAATGCAATAGGGCCCGTGCGTGCGCCGCAAAAACGGTACCCGCGAGACAATCCAGCGAGCAGCGA
>Ga0210385_10001634_pt1 | contig 13821 bp, 11 predicted proteins | sample IncBWH26OmetaG_FD_160107 | JGI IMG/M metagenome (GOLD analysis project Ga0210385, IMG submission 160107) | Forest soil microbial communities from Barre Woods Harvard Forest LTER site, Petersham, Massachusetts, United States - Inc-BW-H-26-O ... | reverse complement strand
ACGGCGGCGCTCGCCGCCGCCAACGCGCCCAGCCCGCGCCACGCGGCCCGGCGCGCCCACCTGTCGCCGGTCGCCCGCAGCCCAGCGGAGACGACGATCCACAGGACGCCATGGTCGGCGAGCCGGCTCAGCCCGGCCATCACCCGGTCGAGCACCCGGGAATCGGTCCCGGCCACGCGCCGCGCGACGGCGCGGTCGACGGCAAGGATCATGAGCGGTTTCACGAGGGGTGAACCTCGGAGAGCGGCTCCGCGACGGCCTCCAGCGATTTGCCCTCGGCGTTGATGCCGAACGCCATCTCGACCAGGCCGCCGATGATCATGATGCCGCCGCCGACCAGGTACCCGATGGCCAGGTCGGCGCGGTTCGTGCCGTTGCCGATCAGGAATCCGTAGAAGGCCGGACCCACCGCGCCGAAGATCTGCGCGATCGCGAAGAACACCGCGAGCGCCTCGGCCCTGATCTCGATCGGGAAGATCTCGCTGACGGTCAGGTAGCCGGCGCTGGCCCCGGCGGACGCGAAGAAGAAGACCACGATCCAGATGAAGGTCTGGCCCGCGGCGTGCAGCACCCCGGCGGCGAACAGCCAGGCGCTGAAGCCTAGCAGCGCGCCGGACAGCAGGTAGGTACCGGAGATCATCTTCTTGCGGCCGACGGTGTCGAACAGCTGGCCGAGCAGCAGCGGGCCGGCCAGGTTGCCCGCGGCGAACGCCAGGCCGTACAGCGGAACCGAGTTGTTGCTGATGTGGTAGAACTTCGTGAGCACCAGGGCGTAGGTGAAGAAGATCGCGTTGTACAGGAACGACTGCGTGATCATCAGCGTTGCGCCGAGGATCGCCCGCTTCGGGTACCGGCGGAACGCGACGCGCAGCAGGGTCAGGTAGCCATACCGCTTCTCGGGCTTGATGACGATCGCGGCGCTCTCCGGCACCGGCGCAAGGTGCTGACCGTCCCGTTCCGCGATCTGCTCGATGCGGCGGATGGTCTCCTCGGCCTCCCGCACGCGGCCATGGGTGATCAGCCACCGCGGGCTCTCGGGCAGGTTGCGCCGCACGATCAGGATCACCACGGCCAGTGCCGGGCCGCAGATGAACGCGACGCGCCAGCCGTAGGTCGTCGGCAGCGAGCTGAGGATCAGGAAGGTGGCCAGGGTGCCGAAGATCGCCCCCAGCCAGTAGGTGCCGTTGATCCAGACATCGGTGCGTCCCCGGTAGCGCGCCGGCATCATCTCATCGATCGCCGAGTTGATGGCCGAGTACTCACCGCCGATGCCCAGGCCAGCAACCACCCTGGTCAGGTACAGGTAGGTGATCCAGCCCGCGCCCTTCGGGGTGAACGCGGTCGCGGCCGTGCCGATCAGGTAGATCCCCAGGGTCCACATGAACAGTTTGCGGCGCCCCAGCTTGTCGGACATCCGCCCGAAGACCAGCGCCCCGATCACCTCGCCGACGAGGTACACGGTGCCGATCGAGGCCGCCTCGGTCGTCGACAGGGCCAGCGTGTCGACCTGGGTGAGCTTGCTGCTGACGGAACTGGCGATCGTGACGGACAGGCCATCCAGGACCCATGCGGTGCCCAGGCCGAGAACCAGCCGCGTGTGGAACGGCGACCAGCGCAGGCGGTCGAGGCGGGCCGGGATCGTGCTGCGGATCGGCTGCTGCCCTGTGGTGACGACGTCGGTCATAAGGGACTCCCCCCGCGCTCTCCCTCGGCGACATGCCGACCAGGGCCGGCCGACGGGCTGCTGCAAGGCCGAGCCCGAGTTGGCCATGAGCCCTGACGTGCCTGGGACACTATCGGCGCGCCGCCGCGGCCCGTATCCCCCAACCACCTAGCCTTGGCTTCGGAACCCGGTGCGCGCGGGCTAGATCAGCAGCCGGACCAGGCTGAACGTGCCTTCTCACTCCCGGGTGTACACGGCCTTCAGCTGCGCGTCGACCAGCTTGAACGTCCGTACCAGCGCGGTGCTGACTGCCCCGAAGATCAGCGGAAGCCGGTTCTCGGTCTCCTCGCTAAGCGCGGCGTCGAGCCGCGGCATCCCTGCTTCCTCTCACCTGGTGCGGGCCGGCTAGGTTGCCCGGGCCCGCTCGAAGGCGAGCCGGATCGCGATCGCGCCCTCGCCGACGGCCGCTGCCACCCGCTTGGCAGAGCCGCTGCGCACGTCGCCGACGGCGAAGATGCCGGGCTGGCTGGTCTCCAGCGCCGAGCGCCGCCAGCCGGTATCTCGTCCGTCGGCGGCGTCGGCAGGCCGGGCCGTTTCGCCCGTCCGCACGAATCCATGGTCGTCCAGGTCGACAAGGCCGCCCAGCCATCCGGTGCAGGGAGCGGCGCCGATGAACGCGAACAGGGCCCGTGCCTCGACGATGCTCCGCGCCCCGGTCCGGTTGTTCTCGACGGCGACGGCTTCCAGGGCCTGATCGCCGAGCAGTTCCCGCACCTCGGTGCGCAGCAGCACCCGCACGTTCCCCAGCCGCTCTACCTGGTCGATGAGATACCGGGACATGCCGTCGCTCAGATCCGGCTCGCGGACGATGAGCGTGACCCGGGCGGCATGGCCGGAGAGAAAAACCGTGGCCTGCCCCGCCGAGTTGCCGCCGCCCACGATCGCCACCGGGTCACCCCGGCAGAGCAGCGCCTCCGCCTGCGAGGCGGCGTAGTAGACGCTCATCTGCTCGAAGAACTCCAGGCGCGGCACGTCGAGCCGGCGGTAGCTGGCGCCGGTGGCGATGACCACTGAGCCGGCCGTCACGGACGTTCCGTCGCCGAGGCCTATTGTGTAGTTGCGGTCATCGCGGGTGATGGCCGTGGCCCGCGCGGGAACGGCGAACGTCGCGCCGAATTTCCGGGCCTGGAGAACGGCACGCTCAGCCAGTTCAGCGCCCGAGATTCCGGAGGGGAATCCGAGGTAGTTCTCAATCCGGGACGAGGTCCCGGCCTGGCCGCCGGCGGCCGTGCTGTCGAGGATCACCGTCCGCATGCCTTCCGACGCCCCGTATACCCCGGCGGAAAGGCCTGCCGGGCCGGCCCCGACCACCACCAGGTCGCTGCCGACGTGTGGGGCGCCCGGCGCCGGGAGCCCGACCACCCCGGCCAGCTCGGCGTTGCTGGGGTTGCGCAGCAGCCGGCCGTACGCGATCACGATCGGCGTCTCATCCGGCGTCACGCCGGCCTGCCTGAGCAGGGCCTCGGCGGCCGGATCGGCCTCTAGGTCCAGCCAGCGGCACGGGAGCCGGTTGCGGGCCGCGAACTCGCGCAGCCGCCGGGCATCCGGCGAGTACCGCGAGCCGACGATCCGCAGCCCCGCGCCGAGCCCGATCAGGATCGAGCGGCGCAGCAGGTAGGCGCGCAGGACGAGGTCCCCGAACGCCGGATCACCGGCGATAAGCTCCCTCAGCCGGTCGACGGGCACCACGAGCACCTCGCCCGCGTCAGCCGCCACGGCGGTGTAGAAGGACGCCTCGCCGGTCAGCAGGCTGAGCTCGCCGAGGAAGCGGCCGCGGCCGTGCACGCCGATGACGCGCTCCTCCGGCGTCCCGTGCCCGTCGACGACAGCCACATTCCCGGCGAGAACGATGAAAAAGTCGCAATCCCGCTGGCCCTGCCGGAACAGGATCTCCCCCGGCCGCGTGGCCCGGCGGTGCCCCAGCGCGGCCAGCGCCGCGATCTGCGCCTCGCTGAGCCGCGGATGCGCTCCCTGCAGATCCGGGGTCTCCTCAACGCGGTCCGGGATCACGGGCCGCCCCGATGGCGGACCCTCGCTCATGCGGCGCATATCTCACGATGACCGGCGGGAGGCGGGCCGCACATCATCAGGCCGGTTAGTTCTCGCGCCGCCGCGGCGCCGCGGCCAGCGGTTTGTGATGTGAGTTCGGCCTGACCGTGAGCAGCAGGGGCCGGCGTCCCTGAGTGACACACGAGGAACGGGGACTCCTAGCTGGCCAAAACGGGGGGCTTTGAACCGGCCACCAGTAGAGCTTTCTCATGGCTGCGGGGACGCGCTGTCTACCGGGGGCGGCGTGCGGTCGGTGATGCAGTACGGAAGGACGGCGGGGTCGCGGAGCGTTACCCAGTGCTCGGCGATCCGCTCGGTGGTAGCGCCCAGTGCCTCGTGGCGAGCCGTTCCGCCGCGACGTCGTCACAGCGCTCGGGATTGTGATCTCGTTCGTGTAGCCGCCGCGGTTCGCGGCCGAGATCCAGTTCTATGCGTCAGCGCGTTCGTTTCCTGCGTCCGCCGGAAACGTCTGCTGCGGGAGCGGGCGGCACGTCGTCAGCCGCGCCGCCGCTGCCCGATTCAATGAATGGAACCGCGGCCCGGCCTGCTGGGGTCTGGTTATATCCGCGCTGGCATGGGCAGGGGCGGCGGATGACTGAATTCGGATACACCGCTATGTGCGAGCAGACGCCGGTGCGCCAGCTCGTATCGGACCTGGTCGCCGCCGAGGAGGCGGGGTTCGACTTCTCCGTTATGTCCGACCACTACTTCCCGTGGATTGAGGAGCAGGGCCATTCCGGCTATGCCTGGTCGGTGCTGGGCGCGGCGGCCCAGGCGACCAGCCGCCTGCCGCTGATGACGTTCGTCACCTGCCCGACGTTCCGCTACCACCCGGCCGTGGTGGCGCAGAAAGCTGCCACCATGGGGATTTTGTCGGGCGGCAGGTTCACGCTGGGCCTGGGCGCAGGCGAGCGGCTCAACGAACACGTGATCGGGGGCGGCTGGCCATCGGCACGGATCCGCCACCAGCGGCTGGCCGAGGCGGCCGAGATCATCCGGGACCTGTTCTCGGGAGACTATGTCAACTACAGCGGCCGGTATTTCGAGGTGGATCATGCCCGGCTGTTCGACCTGCCCGACACCCCGGTACCGATCAGCATCGCCGTCTCCGGGCCGGAATCGATCCAGGTCGCGGTCAGCCACGGCGACGCCATGATCGCCACCGGGCCGGACAGCGAACTGGTATCGCAGTACGCACAGGCCGGCGGGAAAGGACGCCCCCGGTACGGGCAGCTGCCACTGTGCTACGGCCCGGACGAGGCCGCTTGCCGCGCGCGGGCCCGGGAACTGTGGCGGTGGGCGATGCCGGGCTGGCACGTCATGGCCGAGCTGCCCGACGAGCGGTCCTTCGCCGCCGCCAGCGAGCAGGTCACCGAGGACGAAATGGCCGAACTGGTGCCGTGCGGCCCCGACACCCGGCGGCACGTCGAAGCCGCCCGCCAGTGGGTCGAGGCCGGGTTCACCCACTTGGCCTTGGTCCAGGTCGGCGCAGGCCAGCAGGCCGGTTTCATGGAATGGGCCGAGAGCGAACTACTGCCCGAGCTGCGCAAGCTCGGCTGAGCGCCGCTCCGGCCCCTGAGTGACGAGCGAGGAGGCGCAGGATGAGAAAACTCACCCGGCAGGGAATCGGCGGCGGCGTGATCTTCGATGTTGACGGCACCCTGCTCGATACCAACTACTTGCACGTGGCGGCTTGGTGGGAGGCGTTCCGCGAACGCGGCCACGACATCCGCTGCGCCGACGTTCACCGGGCGCTGGGCATGGGCTCATCTGACCTGGTGGAGCGGGTGCTGGGCCGGCCTGACGCCACGGTCATCGAGGCGCACAGCCGTTACTTCGCCCCGTATCTGGGTCGCATGCGGCCGCTGCCCGGCGCGGCGGACCTGCTCAAGGCGACGGCCCGGCTCGGGCTGAACGTCGTCTTGGCCACCAGCGCCAAGGATGAGGAGGTCGGTCTCATGCTGGACGCGCTGGGCGCTCGGGACGCGATCGGCACGGTGGTGAGCTCGGGTGATGTTGACCAGGCCAAGCCCGAGCCGGACATCGTCGACCGGGCGCTGCAGGAGTCGGGGACGGATCCGGACCGGGCGGTCATGGTCGGTGACGCCATCTGGGACATGATCGCTGCCAGACGGGCCGGGATCCCCGGCATCGGGCTGCTTTCCGGCGGGATCGCTCAACAGGAGTTGCGGGACGCCGGCGCAGCCGAGGTCTACGCCGACGCCGCCTCCCTGCTCGGCAAGATCTCCGGTAGCGTCATCGGCGAGCTTGGCGGCAGCGCTCCTCCGTTGGCGTAGGTTCCGCGGATAGGCGACGCTTCGGGCTCGGCGCGCAACTAGCGGCGCGCCGCATCAGCGGGCCACCTCCACGACATGTGCGCCGCGGCCGCTGAACTTGAACACAGCTGCGGCCCCGGCCTTCCGCGCACGCTCGTGCCGGTCGGCATGAATGCGCGGATTGTCGTTGGCGAGGGGCCTGCCGCTCTCGAGGCGGTCCGGGCTTACCGGGAGGCAGGCCCGGGCGGGGACGTTGTGCTCGTGTCCGCCGACGAGCACCTGCCATACAACCGGCCGCCGCTGTCCAAAGACTTCTTGCGCGGCGAGTCAGAAGAGGAGGCCTTGCCTCTTGAAGAAAGGGGCTTTATCACGACCACGACATTGAGGTCCGGCTCGGTACCCGGGCACAGGCGCTCGACACTGGCTGCCGGGTAGTCACCCTGTCCGATGGTGAGACCCTTAGCTACGGCTGGTGCATCCTGGCCACCGGCGCCTCGCCGAAGCCGCTGCCGGTCCCGGGAAAGACCGGCACGGCCCGCGCTGGCCACCGCGTACAGCAGAAGCGCGTTGATCGTGCCGCCATGACTCCCGTGTGAATCGCGAAGGCGAATTCCGCGGTCGGAAACGCCAGCACTGAGGCCGCCAGCAGCAGCGCCAGTTTGCATCACAGCAGGCCAGCATTGACGCTGGCGACCCGGGTAAACAAGGAGTGCTGGGTGACCCACACCACGCTGCTCCGCGGGCTACCCGGGCCGACGGCTGCCCACAGCCTGGCCGGCCTGGGCTCAGCTAACTCCCGCCGGCTGGCCGGCCACCAGCGGCGAGCCATCCTGCTCCGCGGCCAGGCCGGCCAGCTGCACCCGGGAGGAGACGTCGAGCTTGCAGAACACCCGGCGCAGGTGAAACGCGATCGTGTGCACGCTGAGGAACATGTGGCTCGCTATCTGGCGATTGCTGAGCCCCTGGGCCGCCAGGTACACGATGCGCCGCTCGGTATCCGTCAGGCTGGCCCAGCCGAAAGCGGGCCGGTCAGAGTAGCTCCAGTGCCGGACCCGGACTCCCGTGGTCCGCAGCCGGGCCCGGACCCGGTCCATGCAGTCGGCGACTTCTAGTTTCTGGTAAAGAGCGTAGGCCTCCTGCAGCCGGTCCACAGCGGCAGCGCGGTTCCCCTGCTGGGCGCAGGCCATCCCGGCGTCTTCGGTGGCCCAGGCCCGGCCGAGCAGGCTCGAGTATGTCGTGGCGGCCCAGTCCAGGGCGGCCGGGTCCTCCTCGACCAGACCGCGGACGTGCGCGCCTGCCGCCGCCATGTCACCGGCGCCGGGGCTATCAGCGACCAGCTTCTCCGCCGCCTCCGCCAGCTCCGCAGCCCTGCCCCGGTCATCAGCGGCCAGCGCCCCCCGGACCAGGAGGACCGCCGATTCCGGATCCGTGGCATCGCCACCGAACACGGCCAGCCGCAGGTGCTCCTCGAGTTGACGGACGTACGCATGAAGGTCTACTTCTGTGCGGGTCACGACACACCTCATTCCGCTGTGCTGTCTTGACCAGCCTCGGTGGGAGGCAAGCGCAGCGCGCCGTCCCCCCTGGACCAACCTGCTGTCCTGAGAGGACAACCCCCGGGGGTACGGGCGGCCGGGCTGCTCAGGCTTCGCGCAGGGCCTGCAGAGTCCGCCAGGCGCGCGCCGCGACCTGCAGGTTGAACTGCGTGTCAGGAACACCCAGGTCGTGGCCGGACACCTCGCGGATGCGCCGGAGACGGTACTTGAGCGTGCTGCGGTGCACCGACAGCGCCCGGGCGGTGGCGTCGTAGTTGCCACCGCAGTCCAGGTACTGGCTCAGGGTCATGACCAGCTGCGAGCCGTGGGTGGAGTCGTAGTCCATGAGCGGGCCGAGCCACTCGCGCACGAAGCGCCCGAGCGACGCTGAGTTGTGCGCGGTGGCCAGCACCTGGTACACGCCGAGATCGTCGAACAAGGTGACGTGCTCACGCCCGCCGACGGCCTGCTGGATTCTCAGCGCCAGCTGCGCTTCCTGGTGGGAGTGCGGGAATTCCTCCATGCGGCCGCGTGAGCCGCCCACACCGATCCGGCAGTCGGCGCCGTGCAGTTCGCCGGCCACGACCGCCCAAAACTTCGCCCACGGCGCTTCTGCCGTGTCGGCCAGGACGACGACGTCGCGGAGCCGGGCCGCGAGCAGCGACCCCACCCGCGCTTCCCGCGCGGCCCGGCGTACGGCACGGAACAGGGCATCGACATCGTCACCACTCCGGCCCCCCTCGACCAGGACCACGCGGTGCGGACGGCCCAGGTCGTAGCCGAGGGCCTGGGCCCGGCTGAGGGCCTGCGTCCCATCCGTGCCCTCGACCAGCTCGATGACCAGGTTGCTGCGCAGGCGGGTCTCGGCTTCGGCCACGGTCTGCAGGCGGGCCAGTTCCATGGCGAGCACCGTGGTGGCATGCTCGATCGCTACCCGCTCGGTCTCCACCGCCGTCCCGTCCGGATCGTGCAGAACGAGCGCTCCCATCGCGTTGCCGCCGAGCACGGCCACGGAGATGAGGCGCTCCCCGTCCCGGACCGGGACGGCGGTCTTCAAGGCCCGCCGCAGCAGGCTGTCGCGGTGTTCCGGGGGGTTTTTCGGGTAGCGGGCGGGACGGCCGGGACCCGCCCACGCCCGCAGGTTACCGAAGCGGTCCTCGATGGCCGCCGGGTAACCTGTCAGGTCGTAAACGGCCTGGGCGATCCCGTCCTGGCCCTCACCCGCCAGCGCCACCTGGGTCAGCCGGTCGTGGATCTCCATGGTGCGCTGCAACGCAAGGTTGCTGGCCCGCAGCTTCTCCGCCTGTTCCCGCTCGCGGGCGTGCAGGCGCGCATTGGCCAGGGCCACCCCCGCCTGCTGGGCCAAGACCTGCAGGAGAAAGCGCTCGGTCTCGGCGGGCTCCTGGTCTGCCCCGACCACCAGGAAGCCAGCCGGGCCGCGGGGACTGGACAGGGAGTAGGCCCACGCCCACGGCACTCCCCGCAGCTCGAAGCGTGCCCCTTCCTGCGGGAGGACGCTTGGAGTCAGGGCCGGGCCGGAGAGTTCGTGGTGCGGCAACCGGACTTCGGTCCACCGTCCGTCCAGCAGGATGCGCTCGGTCACGCAGTGGCCGAAGGACTCGACGGCGTTCGCCACCAGATGCAGGATCCCGGCCTCATCGTTCTGCCGGGTCATGAGCATGGACAGCACGAGCAGGCTGCGCAGGGCGGAGAGTTGTTCCCGGACGGGATCATTGCCGCCCGGCCGGAGGGCGTCGCCGCCGGTCTGGACGGGCGGCGCCACGGACGTTAGCTCCGGCCGCCGAGGAGCTTATCCGGCGCCAGGTAGTACGGGTTGTCGTGGACCATGCCGTCCACGACAACCATGGGATGGGTCCGCAGGGCGTCCATCAGCACCTCGGCACCGAACCGCTCCAGGTCATACAGGCAGAGGATCACCTGCGGGTTCTTCGGGATGACGTCGTTGAGCATGGCCTCATAGCGGAAGAATTCCGCCCGGCCCGCGGGCTGGTCCAGGACAGACGGCATTTCTCCGGTGGCCCTGGTGAGGCTGAAGTTCCCGCCGCTCCGCGTGGCGGCGGCCTCGTCAGCCCAGTAATCAAGCATCTCCTGGGTGGAGAAATGACCCGAGCGCAGGTAAGCCTCGGCCGGGGTGACCATCTCCAGTTGCCCGGTCGCGACCGACGGTCCCACGTCGATCTGGAGGGCTAGCCCGGCCAGGAGGTCGGACGGCATCCGTGACTCCAGGATGGCCAGGCACTTGTCGTTGGCCCGGATGCCCTCGGCCAGGAACGGCAGCACGATCTCCTCCACCCCGGACGACCCGCGGAAGAATATGCATAGGTGCGTGCCGGGGGCGACGGAAAGACCGAAGACGCCCAGGGCCATGGATTCCGTCATGGGTTCTCCTCGCAACGGCAAGGCTGACGTGAATGCCGTCGTCGCCATAGGGGGCGTTGCGCTACATGTCGCTGACCGGCCGAAAACCCTGCTCGGGACCTCGGGAACAGGTAGCGTCCTCCGCACCTGCTCCATCGGGGCCTGGGTCTAGAGCCATTTCATCACGCGCCTCACACGCCGGGCGCGGGAGGCCGCTGGCCGATACACCTCTTTCCCGCCTCAGCCTAGTCTCTCAACGGGCAAAGCGTGAGAGCCGGCAGCCAGCGATCTGCGGCCCACGATCATAAACTGTCGGTAGTCGGCCAAGAAGCCGTAAAGAAACGAGGCACGTCAGGTCTCCTGCATCACCTGCATCACCGGGATGCGGCCGGTCCTGGCTGCTCCGGCCAGCGCCTCGTAGTCGGCCGTCACCTGCCCGGCGTAGCTGCCCGCGAACCTGGCGATGGCCTGGTCGAAAGCGGTCCCGCTGCCCAGGTAGCCCGAGATGGCCGCCGCGTCGCCGGTCCGGGCGTGGGCCCGGGCCAGGGTCCGGCCGCACACCTCGGCGTAGCTCGCGAAGCCGGCCGGGGTCATCATGTCGAGGTTGACCGAGCGCTTCATGTCCTTGAACTGGCGGACGTAGTAGTCGTGGCCGCGATAGCTGGTCCAGCCCAGGAACATGTCGCTGGCCGCCTGCATCAGCCGCTGGCCCACCACCACCCGCTGCCCCTGGTGAGCGAACTCGGACGGCCCGGCGTATGGCGCGAGCACGGCCTCCCGCGCCTCCTTGAGCTGCAGGAACAGCGGCGAGCGCAGGTCGGGGTCGGCGAGCAAGCTCAGGTAGCACCGGGTGCCGACGCTGCCGACCCCCACGACCTTCCTGGCCGTGTCGAGCACCCGGTAGCGCTGCAGCAAGGGCCGCCGGTCGGGTGGCAGCGACTCCGCGTACACTCCGATCATTTTCTCGCCGTCGAACGCCTCCGGGTCGACATGGCCGATGAGCGGTGGATCGTCGATGATCTTCAGCGTGCCGTCGGCCTGCTGGGTCAGCTTGGGAAGGACCTGCAGGCTGGTGCGCTGGCGGATCTTGGCCACGCGAAGCTGGCGTTTGAGGTCCTTGGCGCCCTCCTGCCGGGCGATGACGAACACCGCGGCGATATCCACCCGGTCGTACCAGACGTCCAGTGGCCCCATCACCCCAAGATCGGCCATCCGCTCCCGGTAGGCGCGGACGGTCCCGCGGACCACATGGCTGGCCTGCTGATCGCCGATCTGCAGGTTCCGGGCGGCCAGGACCACGCTCGCGGCCAGCCGCTTCACGTCCCACTCCCAGGGCGCGGGCAGCGTCTCGTCGAAGTCGTTGACGTCGAAGACCAGATTCCGCTCGGGGGTGCCGAAGACCCCGAAGTTGGCCAGGTGCGCGTCGCCGCAAGCCTGCACCCGCAGCCCGGTGGCGGGGGTTCCGGCCAGGTCGTCCGCCATGATCACCGCGGAGCCGCGCAGGAACGCGAACGGCGTTGCGAGCATCCGCCCATACCGGACGGGTACCAGATCAGGGAGCCGAGGGCGGTTGTTCTTCTCCAGCATGCCGACAGGGTCAGGACGGCCGGGAGCCGGGCTCCAGCTCCCGTGGGCGGCCCGCGGGACCTGCTTGCGCAGCGCCCGCCCGGCCCTCCTGCGGTGCTCGGAGCCCGGCTCTCCGGTCACATGGCCCCCCGGGACACCCGGGGCGTGGTCACATGGCTCCATGCGGCGTCGCGACCCAACTGCGAGCCGAGTGCGTGGCCGAGCGGAGTCGGAGCGCCAGCGCCGTCTGCAGCAAGCCGAAGAAGATCAGCCAGGCGCCGATCAGGAACACCATGACCATCAGGGACAGGCCGGGGATCGCGAGCAGCAGGACCCCGGCGACGATGCTGACGATCCCCGTGGCCACCAGCCAGCCGCGGCCGCTGGCCTCCCGGTTGGAGAACGCGGTGAAGAGCTCGATCACGCCGTTGGCGACCCAGAAGATCCCGAGCAGCAGGGCGAGCGCGACGATCGTGAGCAGCACATGCCGGACCGCGTACAGGCCGATGATCAGCGAGAGCACCCCGAGCACGCCGAGCATGACCCGGGTACCGGTGGACTCCCCCGGGGCCGCGAACGCCGCGACCAGCCGGTAGATGCCCGCCACGATCAGCTGGACGCCGAAGACGATCGGCGCGGCGAGCAGCGTGATGCCGGGCCAGGCCAGGGCGCAGATCCCGGCCGCGATCGTAAGGATGCCGAAGGCCAGCATCCAGCCCCAATGCTTCCCGATCCGCCCGATCGCCTCGGCCGGGCGGGACTCCGTTGACTCAATTGTGGTTGTCATCGTTGGGCTCCTTATAGGGAAGCCGGTCGGGCGACAGTTAACCGACAGGTTCGCCGGGCTGGCCGTCGCCGCACATCCGCCGATCGGGTAGTTGTCCGCGGTCGCCATCGCCGCCGCGGTTCTAGCCAGACGGGGATACCGTGCGACCCGGGTGGCCCGAGGCTGAGCCGTAAAAGACCCGTGGCTGGGTCGTGACCTGCACGCACCCGGGAGAGCGGGATGAACTACGAGGAGATCATTGAGGCCATCAGGCAGGCGGGTGGTGGGCCGAAGCCGGGACACGGCCGCGTGCGCCGCCCAGGCGACCCCTCAGACCCTGGCCGGGCGCCTCATCCGAGGAGAGGCCCGGTGCATTCCCCATGAGCTGCCGGCAGAGACGGTGACCCGGGTCAGCGAAAGAACAACCCCGCTCCTGGCACCTACAGCGGTTGGCTCGACGACGATCACCGCTGCTACGTGGCCGCCAGGGGGCTTCGCGAAGTCTCCTGACCCGGGACCTGTTCCCTGCAGAGGAGACGGGCCCAGGCGGCTTAACAACTGGCTGAATCGGTCATGGTGTCATTCTTCTCAGCGACCACTTTGATGGTGGTGCGTACCGGATGGCTGGCTCGCGAATCATTCAACGTCATCAGCTCCGGTCCCGCCGGTCACGCCGTGACGGTCGGCCCGCTCGAGGTGGTCTCGTGTTCGAGCTTCGCGCCAATGTCGGCGCGCAGTGCCACCTTGGAGACCTTCCCTACTTGGGTGCGCGGCAGGGCGTCTATGATTTCGAGACGTTCGGGCCACTTGTACTTGGCCAGGCCCTCAGCTTCCAAGTAAGCGCAGATGTCGGCGAGTGTCGGCGGGGTCTGCGGTTCCGGGGTACGACGTAGGCGCAGCCACGCTCGCCCAGCCTGGGGTCAGGCATGTTGACCAAGGCCATCTCGGCGACGGCGGGGTGACCTGCGACCAGGAGCTCGACCTCCTCGGCGTTGATCTTTTCACCGCCGCGGTCGATGAGGTCCTTGATGCGGCCCTCGATCGAGTAGCTCAGCGTCCCCTGGTACCTGCGTACCCGCACGAGGTCGCCGGAACGATAGAAGCCCTCGGCGGTGAAGACCTCACGGTCGCGGTCCGGCGCAGCAAGGTACCCGCGGATGGTATAGGGCCCACGCGCGGCTAGCTCGCCGGTCTCGCCCTCGGCGACCTCGACCTCGGTGCCGGGTCGGAGCACCCGGACTTCATCGAGGGGCGAGATCGGGACTCCGACGGTCTCAGCCCGCAGGTCGGAGCGCGCATCAAGCGGGGTGAATAGGAAGAGCCCCTCACTCATGCCGAAGGCCTGAGTGACATGAACGAATTCATCCCGTTCCTCGACTACGGCACCGAAATAAGGACGGTGATCTGCTCCACGAACGCGATCGAATCTTTGAATGCGCGTTACCGGCGCGCGGTCCGGGCCTGGGGCCACTTTCCCAGCGAGCAGGCCGCGCTGAAATGCCTGTATCTTGTGACCCGCAGCCTGGA
>Ga0210385_10001633_pt1 | contig 13829 bp, 9 predicted proteins | sample IncBWH26OmetaG_FD_160107 | JGI IMG/M metagenome (GOLD analysis project Ga0210385, IMG submission 160107) | Forest soil microbial communities from Barre Woods Harvard Forest LTER site, Petersham, Massachusetts, United States - Inc-BW-H-26-O ... | reverse complement strand
CAACAAGCAGCTGCTGCGCGAGGCGGAACGGCTGGAATCCTTGCGTTCGCTCTCGGGCCAGATTCGCCAGTACTTCTACAAAATCACATTGCCCTGGTCCGACGAGGGCTATCGCCTGCTGCCGGCGCACTTCTACTTCGAGCTGACCACGAAGATGCGCGAGTTCGAGCAGGCCTTCTCGCAGCAGGTGGAGGAGCTCCTGGCCGTCTATCCCAGCTAGCATTTTTGTCGCGCTTGTCCTTGCTCCACCAGACTCCGCCGCCACAGGTTGCCGTTTCCCAACCGACCTGCATGTCCTGGAAGATGTCGCGGGCAACCTCAAGGTAACGGGGATCTCCGGTGAGATCGAATACATCGATCCAGGCCCAGGGCCCACCACCCCTCGTCGTCGTAATACTTGTTGAGAAAGCCGGGCGCGCCGCTGGCGGAAGACTGAGCGGCGGATAGAGTGTTGGCAAAGACGGGCAGATACTCCTGGGAGCCGCTTACGCGGCTATAGTTCGCCAGAGCGGTAATCGCGTTCGCGGAATTCCACCATCCGGTGGTCCGGTAGAACCCGCTGGTGGGTCATACCACTTCTGCAATGCGTCGACGGCCGCCTGACTGCGATGCAGGTTCGAGTTGGTGACTGCACGGTCCGCTTGCTGGGCGACGACTGACGTCCCCGAGGCCGCCATCAAGAGCGCGAGACACCCGAGCAGCAACCGACGTGAACCATGAGCTTTGCGTCGCCGCCAGGGTGCAACGAGCGAACGGTCCAACTGCGATCCGACGAGCATGTGTATCCTCCGCAACATCAGAATTGAATTGCTCCACGCAGATGCAGCTGTTTGGTGGTCCGCGGCACGTTACACCGGGAAGGGGAATGAACCCGTGGCACCGCGCGGTGGCAAAACGATTGCACTCGATACTGGCAGATATTGAGGGGTTAGTGTCGGTCGCAGGGGCGGTGCCATTGATAGGCGGTATAGGAGGCGGTGTGCGGGGTTGCCGATGCCACCCTTGTGCAGGGTATCCGCATAAACGTCATGTTGGCGGAGCTCCGATTGCTCTGCCGGGAGGTTCCCGGTAAACCGAAGATTCGGCGCGTGAGGCAACTCCGTGCGATCCGGAGGACATGCTCGAACTCATCGTCTCGCAGCAGCGAGAGCCTCGTGACCGCGGTGGCCCTGCTGCTCAAGGGCTGAGATGGACGAATGCTGCCTCGATGACGATGATTCAGCTCAGGCGGATTCTACCGTGCCTCCTACAGAGTGGAACGGGCCGCCAAGGCCGCCCGTTTTACTTACCAGCTTTTTTCTTCTGCGCGGTCCAACGTCGCCTTTGGGCGTCCCCGATCCGCTTCCGCGCCTCGGCGCTCATGACATGTTTCTTCTGGGGACCACGAGCCGTGGCGATGCGATCATCTCGACCGGCCAGCAAGGCCCGGGCCTGTTTTAGCTTCTGTATCTCTTCGTCGATCCCCGCAACTATCCGACTCACTTCCATTAATTGCTTCCCTCCGAAGGTGATTTTAGTATGACGACCCCAGCCGAAAAAGAGTTTCTTACGAAGGCGTTATGTCGCCGCCGTTACTGCACACCATATCTACCCTGAGATGGCCGCGTGTGAGGCCGCCCGCGGGCTGGGGACACTCGGAACTCGCGACGAAGGCGAGCAATCTGTTTGGCCAGAAGCAGGCGGTCCATCCGGAGTTCGGACCCTCACCCTGCCGACGCGCGAGTTCATCGACCAGAAGTGGGTGACGCAGAACGCGGACTGGGTGAGCTTTCCCACCGTCGCTGACTGCTTCGTCGCGCGGATGGCGACGCTGGAGCACCTGGCTCCCGAATACACGCACTACGCTGCGGCGCTGGCGGCGAGGTCTCCGGAGGAGTGCGTCACTCAGGTGTCGCGGTCTTGGTCCACAGATCCACAGCGGGCGACGAAGTGTGTCGAGACTTATCGCGCTCACCGGGAGGTTTTCCGCAAACGACTTCGCCCTCGTGACCGGTGACGCTCTCTTTGTTCGTTCAGACGCCCGCGCACGGATAGCCACCGCGCAGAGAAACTGGGGGTGAGCCGCGCGGAGAAAAGAAAGAAGGCCGCGAAGCGCAGAGATGGCCGGACTGTTTCCGGCCATCTCTTGCATTCGAGGGAGTTCAGTTAGAGAGTGTTTCCGATGGTGTTGAACTCGTTGGCAATCTGGTTGGAGAGACCACCCATGGCTACAATTGCTCCAAGGGCGATCAAGGCAGCAATTAACGCATATTCAATCAGGTCCTGACCGGACTCGTCGATCAGAAGACCCTTAAGGAGCGGAGTGATGCTCTGCATATTTTTCTTCCTTTATGTCAAGTGATCGTGGGTACTTGTTACAACCTTGGTTGTATCTAACGTGATCATCAGAAGGGCATCAATCCCCAGTGCGTGTAATTACATCAGTGTGGCGTCCAGTCTGGATCACGAAGACTTAGCGGCCCGTTCAGGGCAGGTGATGTTGTGCCCGTCACGGGAATTCGAACGCTCCGGAAGCAAGGGGGGGATTAGACCGCCACGAGGTATATGTCGTGGGCGACGACGCTGCCGGATGGATTCCCGAAGCTAGCGTCGGCGCGGTGCCGGAAGAGTAGCCCCGAGGACTGCGTCACACACAGGTCCTGGGGGTGGGGCAAAAAAAATTCGCCGCCAAGCCTGGCGACGGAAAATGATTACCCAAGGATGAGCGCCGCCGCGCCGACCGGCAACCAGGACGTGAAGCCGCAGAGCGATGGCGGAACTCCGCAGGCGAACGTGAGTTTCTACCCGCAGGTTGCGACGGATTCTCTGCTCGGCGTCGTCAAGCCGGACGGTACGACGATCACCATCGAGGACGGCGTCATCAGCGGTGTCCCCGGTGCGCTCCACAACAGCGACGGTCCCCCGGCGACTCCTGCCTTCGTGCAGGCCCCATCCGGTGGCGGCGACTCCCTCGCGTTCTCCAGCGCTGTCGCGTCCGACAATCTGCTCGTCATCGCCTTTAAGTCCGAAGGTGCAATCGGCTCGATCACGATCGTGCCTCTCGCGCGCGGGCGCGCACACCTGCGGGTACTAGTCGCAAAATTGCGCGTTCGGGCTCAAAACCGATACACGAATCACCACACCGCAAAGACATCCAAAGCGAGGCACACACACGCGCGCGCCTGGACTGAAATAATTGGGTCCTGTGCCTGAGACGGAGCCGAGACCCCGCGCCTTGTGGTTTGAGGTTTGGGTTGCTTGCCATTCACCCGGCGACAGGCGAAGCTTTGACATGCAGAAGCGAGAAAAACCTGCCTTCCTTGACAGCCTAGGAGAGAGTCTGTACAGTCCTAAGTAGTTTAGGAGAGATTCGGCATGCCCGATCAGGCTCACCTTCTTCCGGGAACTCTCGATCTTCTGATCCTGCGGGCGGTCTCTCTCGGACCTTTACACGGATATGGCATCCTGCTGCGCATCGCTCAAATTTCAGGACAAGCTCTGATGGTAGAGCAGGGTGCACTCTACCCGGGACTGTTTCGATTAGTTCGTCAGGGACTCCTGAAGACGAAATGGGGCGTTTCCGATGCGAATCGACGGGCCAAGTTTTACGAACTGACGGCTGCGGGACGAAAACGGCTGCAGGATGAAACAGAAAGCTGGACTCGGCTGGCAGCGGCCATTGCCTGTGCGCTTTCCGCACAACCGGAAAAGCTATGAGACTCCTCGACGCAATGCGGGCCCGTTGGGCCGCCCTTGTGCACCGTTCGGCAATGAGGGAGGAGCTCGAAGAGGAACTGCGGGACCACCTTCAGCATCGCGCGGACGATCTTGAACGCAGCGGGATCTCGCGGGTGGAGGCAGAGCGACGGGCGCGCATTGAATTTGGAGGGTTCGAACACTACCGGGAGGAATCGCATGCGGCCCTGGGCTGGCACTGGGCGGAAACGCTTTTGCGGGACCTACGGTTTGGGTTGCGGATTCTGAAGAAGTCGCCAGCATTCACCGCCGCCGCAGTCAGCGCTCTGGCGCTGGGAATCGGGGTGAACACGGCCTTGTTTACGCTGGTACGCGGAATTCTTCTGCGTCCACTGCCGGTGCGCGCTGCCAGCCGCCTGGTTGTGATCTGGGACAGCAATCCCGGAGCGGGGTTAAGCCGGGTTGGGCCAAGCGGGCAGGACTATCTCGACTGGAGAGAACAGAAGATCCACGCGCTTGAGGATCTCTTTCTCTTCGAGCACGGCACCGGTACGGTGACGGGGAATGGCGATCCGGAACAGGTGGCCGGACTGCGGGTGACGACTTCTTTCGGAAGCTTCTTCGGAATCGTTCCGGTGGTGGGAAGAACGTTCTTGCCGGAAGAAGACAATGCCCGGCACTCTCTGGCCATTCTGAGTTACCGCTACTGGAGGCGGAAGTACCAGGGAAATCGGGCAATTTGCGGGCAGAGCATGACGCTCAACGGTGAGGATTACACGATCATCGGCGTGCTGCCCGCTTCCTTCGAGGAACTGTTCCCAGTGGATGTCGTGGTTCCTTTTGACAATGAATGGCTGCACCGAGCAGATTCTGATCTTGGTGTCTTCGGCCGGCTGCGGCCGCACGTGACCGTCCGGCAGGCGGCGGCCGAGATGAGCGAGACGATGGCGCGGATCGCCCGACAGCGGCCCGACCGCAAGGGGTTCGGCACAGTTCTGGTCCCGCTGGAATCTGTGCGCATGGAGTACATTCGGCCGGCACTGCTGGTGCTGCAGTGCGCAGTGGGATTCATTCTGATCCTCGCCTGCGCGAATGTCGCGAATCTGATGCTGTCGCGCGGCATGAGCAGACGCCAGGAAATGGCAGTGCGCATCTCGCTCGGAGCCACGCGAAAGCAGATCGTCCGGCAATTCCTTGTGGAAAGTTCCTTGCTGGCGATTCTTGGGGGAATGCTGGGCCTGCTGCTGGCGCTGGGAAGCGTGCATTTGTGGGCCCGTTATGGACCGACCCGGATTCCTGTTCCCAATGCAGCCTACGAAGTGACACTGCCGGCGGTCCATCTCGGGATGAGCGAGATCGTATTCACGCTGGTTGCATCGCTCGTGACGGGGATCCTGTTTGGGTTGATTCCTCCGCTCCGGCTGTTTGGCGGCAATATGCAGGATGCGCTGAAGAATGGAGGACGGGGAACGATCGGCGAAGTGCGGGGACGGGGAACACGCACCGTCCTGGTGGTTGTGGAGGGAGCGCTCGCTCTCGTCCTGGTGGTTGGCGCATCTCTGATGATCAAAAGCTTCTCGCGCTTATTGTCCATCAATCCGGGCTTTGATCCGAACAGACTTCTGACCCTGCGGATCAAACTGTCCGAGGATGCTGCCGGTTCTCCTTATCGAGATCCCTGGAAGCGAGGCGCGGCCTTTCATGACTTCCTCGAACATGTTCGCGGCATACCCGGCGTGCAGTCTGCTGCTTTGACTGAGATCGTGCCACTGAGTCAGGACGACATGGACCGTGGTCCTTTCGCCATTCAGGAAAAGGCGGGATCCAACGTCACACCTTCTGCAGACTATCGGGACATCAGCCCTGGATACTTTCAAACCATGCGGATTCCCTTGCTGCAGGGCAGGAACTTCGCAGAGAGCGATGACGCAAAACATCCGCGAGTGGTCGTCATCGATCAGACTCTTGCGCGAGAGTATTTTGGAACCGAAAACCCATTAGGAAGGCATGTCGTTCTTCCCTACGGCTCACGCATTCCCCGGGAGGTCATCGGAGTTGTCGGTGCTGTGCGCGACTCATCCCTGAGCGGGGCGGCTGAGGCCACCATCTACTTCCCGTATATGCAGGGGCCGGACCAAACCATGAGCATGGTCGTGCGTACGGTGCTCCCGCAAAACACGATTCTTCCGGAAATTCGCGATGCGATCTGGTCGGTGGACCGGAACCAACCTGTATTCGAAGTTAGATCCATGCCGGAAATCATGGGGAACGTCACCTCGGCCCCCCGGATTGCCTTTATCCTGCTCGACATTCTGGCCCTGGTGGCCCTGGTTCTGGCGGCGATTGGAATCTACGGCGTGACCTCGTATAACGTCGGCCAGCGAACGCAGGAGGTTGGTGTGCGACTGACTTTTGGCGCTCCGCCGAATGCGATTCTGTGCATGCTGGTGCGTCAGGCAACAACGCTCACTCTTCTCGGCGTGGGGGCTGGCCTGCTTTGTGCGTTGCTCATGACCCGACTCATGTCCAGCCTTCTTTATGGAGTCAGCAGCACAGATCCCGCCATATTCCTCGGAGCCACGGTGCTGGTTACGATTGTTGCGACCATTGCGTGTTATCTTCCTGCCCGCCGCGCGGTGCGCGTCGATCCGCTGGTAGCCCTGCGCTCCGAATAGAGGTCCGTCTTTTGTCCTGGGCAAACGACCGTGTTCTCATTTGAAGCCAAATCGCCAATTCACTCATCGACGCAGCGTTCAGGACGGATTACCGGCAAACCGGAAAATGGCCGACAACCCAGTGAGAAGCCGCGGACGGTGATCGGCTTCCGTTGCCCACAATTTGCTGTCCCCTTTCCATCGGCCTTATCTTCGCGCAGAGGGAACAATGGCCGATTTCATCGCCCTCTCAAGCAGCCTCCTCGCAGAATCGGCCTTCTCTGAGAAGATTCGCTATCATCATCAGTCGCCGTCTTCGTCGCCGCTGTCATTGTCCGGCTGCTTCGACTCTTCTTCCTGAGAGGGGCCTCCGTCGGGCACTACAGTGATGCGGGAAACGTCGGCTTTCTCGAGCGCGGAGTTATAGGCGGGCAGCTCCCGCTGGTCGATCTGTTTCACGGCTGCTTCCACTTCCCGCAGTTGCCCATCCAGCAAAGCGAAGACCTGCTTTTGCGGTTCTGTAGGAGGGAAGTCGGAGTTACCGGCAACGTCGCCCCCTCCTGTTCCAGCCTCAGCCCCCAGCCAAATGAACTTAAGATAGAGGCCAAGCGGGCCGCGGAATGACTTTTCATCCCCCTCGGCGATGGTCGGATGCAGCAGCTGGTTCTCCTGATCAAGATATTTGTTGTTCAGTGCGTCGGTTGCGTCCAGCAGGCTTTTCTCTGCCTGTTTGGCCAGCAGTAAGCGCCGCGTATCTTCCAGCTGCTTTCGGCTCCACTCGATCTGGTTGATCAAATGTACGGATCGAGTGGTATCGACGTAGATCTTGTACGAGAGAGCGGACGATGCAATTGCATCGGCAATCGTAGCCGGCGTGTTCGGATCCTTGACGACCACGATTTTCTGGCTTCTGGTCGCATCGCCGGCGGTGAGCTTCACGACGTAGGTGCCAGGAGCGACCAGCGGAGCATCGTTTCCTTCACTGCTTACGCCGTAATAGAAGACCGGCCGGGTCTGCTTGCCCACGAAGCGCTTTTCCGACCAGATATGAGGATTGCCCGGCGGGGTCGTGCGCAGCGCGACGTGGGGAGTTGGATCAAATTGGAGATCCCACCAGACGCGGTTGACGCCTGCATGGCCTGTGCTCTTGAGGTGGCGTATCAGCATGCCTTTCTCATCGAACACTTCGAGCTTGACGTCTTTGGTTTCTGACTTCAGCAGGTAATTGACGGGAACACCTGGTGGAGGATTCTTCCCGATCGAAACCCCCGCAGGCGCCAAGTCGCGTTTCGCTCCGGCACGCAGGCGATAGGCGTGGCGAACAGGGAAGAGTTGCACCGACTCATGCGCCGCGTCTGTTGTGATGTTCTGGAGAGGAGAAATATCGTCGAGGATCCAAAAGCCACGACCGTAGGTGCCTATGACAAGATCGTCAAACGACGGTTGAATCGTCAGCCAGTACACTGGCGCATGCGGAAGATTTAGTTGGAAAGCATCCCAGTGAGCACCATCGTCTGTCGAGAGATAGAGCCCGTTTTCCGTCCCCGCATACAGGAGTCCGCGTCGCACAGGGTCTTCGCGCACTACATGCGTGTAACTCAGTTGAGATGACGGTATGCCATTCGTAATTCTGGTCCATGTCTTTCCATAATCGGTAGTCTTGTAGAGATAGGGATCAAAGATGCCGACCTGGTGCCCGTCAAAAGCCACATAACAGGTGCCGGCTGCATACTTTGAAGGCTCGATGCTGTCGACCGTCATCTTCGCAGGCAGATCTGGAATATTGGTAGTCAGGTTCGTCCAGTGCGTGCCCCCGTCTCGAGTCATCTGCACCAGGCCGTCGTTGGTTCCTGCCCAGATCTGGCCCCTCTCGACTGGCGATACGGCAAGCGAATAGACCACACCGGCATACTCCACGCTGAGATTGTCCACGGTAAGACCGCCGGAGTCGCCGTGCATCGAGGGATCGTTCAGAGTCAGGTCCGGGCTGATTTGCTGCCAGGTCTGACCGCCGTCGGTTGTGCGGTGAACATACTGGCTTCCGACATACACAGTATTGTGATCATGGGGGGAAATTGCGATGGGGTAGGTCCAGTTCATTCGAATCCTGACCTGTCCCGCATTTGACCCCATCGTGCGATCCGGCCAAACACTTACTGACCGCGAGAAGCCGGATCTGGCGTCGAAGCGCTCTGTTACGCCAGCATAACATCCGCCCCAGACGATGTTATTGTCGACTGGGTCGGGAATGTTCCATCCCGTTTCACAGCCCGCGGTCGTGGTCCACTCGCTGGCGCTGATGTTCTCTCCGCCGGGAACGTTGCTGGGCCCACGCAACGGCATGCCATCCTGCATTTGTCCGTAGACCATATACGGCACGCTGTTATCGGTGGCCACGTGGTACATCTGTGCGATGGGCAGGCGAATGCTCTTCCATGCTCGTCCGCGTTCGGTGCTGATCATCACGCCGCCGTCGTGCCCGATCATCATACGGCTTGGGTCCGTCGGGTCCGCCCACATATCATGATTGTCGCCGCCGCAACCTCCCCCGCCGCGGCGCCCGCCGGGCCTTCCCGCGGGGTCATCACCCTGGCAATGCATGTGGTCGGCCGTCTCTCCACCATCGAACGTGACACTGATGCCGTTGGAGGGGAAGTACACCTCGTTTTCATTGTCGGGCATCACCAGCATGCGGGTGTAATAGTGCGGCCGCTCGTTAAGTAACCGGCTGTAGTTGACGACCAGCCAGTTCGAACCTCCATCATCGGAGCGCCACAGGGTCCCGCCCTGTCCAGTCTCAATTAGCGCGTATACTCGTCGTGCGTCGCTGGGCGCAAAGCTGACGGCGATTTTTCCCAGCGGCGAGGCTGGCAGTCCGTGGCCGCTCAGGCGCGCCCAACTGTCGCCGCCATCCGTCGTGACAAACAGTCCGCTCCCTGGACCGCCGCTGACTCGCCCCCAGGTCTTGATATCAACCTGCCAGCTTGCCGCAATGATCTTCTGCGGATCCTGCGGATCCATGGTCAGGTCGTAAGCTCCGGTGTTCTGGTCCACAAACAACACTTGCTTCCAGGTCTTGCCCCCGTCCGATGTTCGATAGACGCCGCGCTCCTGCTGTGGTCCGTAACATGTCCCCAGCGCAGCCGCGTATACGATATCCGGGTTCGTCGGGTCAATGAGAATACGTCCGATCCGCCCCGTCTTATCGAGGCCCATGTGCTTCCAGGTTCTGCCGCCGTCGATCGACTTATAAATGCCGTTGCCAATCGATACATCGCTGCGAATGAAAGGCTCGCCGGTTCCCACCCAAACGATATTGTGACTCGAGGCAGCGATGGCAATTGATCCGATGGACTGAGCATCCTGTGCGTCGAAGATCGGATACCAGTGGTCCCCGCCGTCGAAGGACTTCCATACTCCGCCTGAAGCGGCACCCGCATAGTAAATGTTCCGGTCGCCAGGCACACCCACGACTGACGTTACGCGATTGCCCGGCGGCCCGATGTAGCGAAATTGCATGGCTCCGTAGAGCGACGGAGTCTCCGGCTCCCCATTGTCTTTCGGTTGCTGCGCCAACAAGGCGGAACCTGCCAACAAGCAGAACAACGTGCCGGACACACATAAACGGTGATTTCTCAACCCTGATCTCCTGCCAAAATCGATTGGGAACGCCTGATTCGCGACTGGTTTCGCGTTTGGTCGCAATCCAACACAAGGTACCTGATTACGTGGGGAGCAGAGCGGACTTTCAGCTGCTCAGTTCTGTTTTGCGGGGGACAGTGTCGATGCGAAGAACTCATCGACGCGCCGCCATGCGTCTCCGAGCACCTGTTCTCGGCTGAAGTAGTGGAATTCTCCCGGATACATCATGAAGGTGATGAGATTGCCCTTCTGCGCTTTCAGAGCCTCGTCGATGAGCCGGACGGACTCGATGAAAGGTACATTCACGTCGGCTGTGCCGTGCAAAATCAGCAACGGTCGTCTTAGTTCACCAATGTGCGAGATCGGGGAAGCATTGGCATAGACCTGCGGATTTTGCTCGGGAGTTCCGATCCGGCTCGCCGTCCAGTCGCCGTGATAAGGATCGTTGTAGTACATGGTGTAATCCGCCACGCCCGCAACATCCACGCCCGAACGAAATAAAAGCGGATGCCGGGTAACCGCAATCAAAGTAAAGAAGCCGCCGTAGGAAAGCCCCCAAACTCCAATTCGGTTCCCGTCGACGTAAGGCAGAGTCTTCAGATAGTCGCCCGCGCGCGAAGCGTCTTCGGCATCTTTGCCGCCAACGTCCATATAAACGGCGGAACGCCATTTGGATCCATAACCGATGCTTCCTCGATAGTCGGGAGCGAAGACCACATAACCCTGCTGCAGTAAATACTGGTGGAAGCTATAGTAGACAGCGTAGTTTCTCTGGATGTGCCAGCCGTCATAATTCTGGTTGATGCCGTCACCGTGGATCCATACGATCGCAGCGTGCTTCTTTGTCCGATCGAGGTTCTTCGGGACAAAAAGCCAGCCTGGAACCGGTGTTCCATCTGCGCCGGGGAAGCTCACGTAGTGCGGTTGGACCAGGAGCGACTTATCCAGACCCGGAGGCATCGAGGTAGTTAGGCGCTTCACAGCATCGCCTCCGGATAACATCACCGTAAAAAGGTCGGCCGAATTATGCCAGTCCGTATGCTGATAGACAAGTTTCGTGTCTTCGGGTGACCACACTGGCTGAGTATTCGTGCCTTCCAGGGATGTAATGTACCGGACTGATGGACGCTCTGCACCGATTGTCACGATGCCAATGCGCCGATCTCCGGGGTGATCAAACTCGCTGGTGTCAAAGGCCAGCGACTGGCTGTTGTGGGACCACGCTGGACGCCATGCTTCCGAGCGCCCGCTTGTCAGCTGAACAGGTTCGCCCCCATCGGCTGCGACAATGTACAGATGATCCCAGTCCTCTGCGGCGTCGCTGACGTATGCGATCCATTTTCCGTCGGGCGAGGGTAGCGGTTCTCCGCCCGCCTCACCCTCCGGCAAGCTCCAGAATTTCGCTTCGTGGTCCGTGTGAAGTATGTGCTCCTGGCGGCTCTCGATGTCGGTCGTGACGATACTTCGGTCCCTGAAATCGGTGGACTCTCTCTCATAGACGAGGCGCGCGTTGCCTGCCCAGGCAATTTCCTCGAACATCGACTCGTTGCTCCCCAGCGCCACCGCGTCTCCGCTTTCGACCGGAGCTACATAAAGGCGACCCGGCACAAATTCGGGATCGCGGTAAACGAGTTTGGCGCCGGAATAGGCGGGCGACACATCATGGGGAATGATTTTGCCATCTCCGATGAACGCCAGATGCCGCCCGTCCGGAGACCATCGAAGACTGTAGATCAACCCACTATTGTGAGCGATCGGATGGCTCGCTTTCGTCGCCAGCGTCAGCACCACGACTGTGTGGCCGCCGCCGTCATCAGGAATCGCAATCGCAACCTGGGTGCCATCCGGCGATGGCGTAACGCCGCCGGACCCGTTCGGAAGCGACCATACCTTCGTGGGCGGCCCGCCTTTGGCACTCACGCTCCAGAGTTTGCCGCCCTCGATAAAATCAAGCGAACTGCCATCGGACGACCAAAACGGATCCGCAACCTTGCTGTCAGCAAAAGTTGTCAGCGGGCGAGGCGAACCGATTCCATCCGCGTTGACAACGTAAAGGTTCACGACGTCGCAGCGATCCGAGAGATAGGCAATGCGCTTGCCGTCGGGAGACCATATCGGGTCGGACGGGTGTCGAATATTGAGAAGTTGTTCAATCGTGAGCGGTGCCGCGACGGCCTGGTGGCCGAGCAGAAAAGCGACGACGGCGAATACGGCTGCAATCAGAAAACGGGTCGCCCATGACATGGCCTTTTGTCTCTCCTATGCCCAGGTCTGCGTCAGATTTGAGCAGGGTGGGGAATGTGCTCATGCGTACACTGATTGGTCCGATTCACCCTGCGGCGGTGCGCAGGTTGTCCGGGAACGAATGGTTGTACACAATAGCGCAGTCGTTGTGTCATTCACAACTGCGGCAGGAGATTGCATCAATGCGTTTTATTCCTCCCATACGGCGGCGAAAGATGCATCGGAAACCGACAGCACCCGCTCGTCACATTTCTTCCGCGGCCTGCCAAAACAATTGACATCTCGTTCCCAGCATTGTATACATTCTTCCTAACGCTGTCCCCGTGGTCGCCTTTCGGTTGCTCAGTCCGGTCTGTGTTGATCGGCAGATGTCGAGGCGTCTGGCTTTCTTGCAGTTCGATCGCCTGTCGAATTTGACCTTGTCCAAGCGATCATTGAGGGTCCACTTCTGGGCCGATGAGGCTTGCGCACTCTTTTTGTGCGGCGATCGTTATAGCTCAGAGACTCAAATGCCTCAACCGCTGAAACGGCAGTCGGTGTCAACCGTATCCCAGCAAGGTGTTCTTCGTTCTTCTGAGATCGGCAGCCCGATTCCCCGGGTCTCGACTATTTAGTTCTTCTGGCTGCGCAATCGCACCGGTGCCTTCAGGCCGGCCTTGAATCCGTATCTTTCGTCCCCAGTCGTCAGATTCTTGTGTCATCGCCGTTTGCTTCGGCAGGCCATCACTCTTGGAGGAAACAATGACAAAGAGATTTGTGCTGTTTCTGTTCCTCATCTGCGTAAGTCCGATGTTGCTCTTCGGTCAGGTTGCAATCACCGGCGCGATTCGTGGTGCCGTCACGGATGCATCGGGCGGAGTTCTTCCCCAGGTAACGATCATCGTCGAAGGCCCCGCGATCATGACTCCCAGAAAAACGACCACGGACGTCGCGGGAAACTATTTGTTTGACGCGCTTCCGACCGGTACCTACAAATTGACTTATGAGATATCGGGATACAAGACCGAAATTCGCTCGAATGTAACCATTACCCCGGGTTTTACGGCGACTGTCAGCCCGCAGTTATCGGTTGGTGTGAGTCAGCAGTCCGTTGTCGTTCAAGCCGACTCTGTAGTTGTGGACACTACGAACAATACAACGGCCACTACCTTCGATGATGCACTGCTCCAGAACGTGCCCGGGGGCCGGGATACATTTTCAACGGTAGCTCAGGCGCCCGGTGTGGCATCAAGCGACTTCGATATCGCAGGGAGCCAGAGCTTTCAGCAGTCGGTGATGCAGGTACACGGAAGCCTTCCAGGCGATCAGGTGTACAGTTTTAACGGACTGCGTTTGAACTGGCCTGGCTCGACCGGTGGATACACGTCTTTCTATATTGACGACGACTCGTTGTCTGCGTTGCAGGTAGTAACCGATAGCGCGCCTGCTGAAGTTGCGGTGGGGGGTGTCTACATGAATATGGTGCCTAAGTCAGGATCGAATCAGATGCACGGCCTGGCCGCTCTGTATTATCAATCGGCAGGGACTCAGGCCACCATCTCTGATCCCATCTATGGCGGCGTTCCAGTTCCGTCAGGCACTCCGTTCATTATTGCCAGAGATATAGTCACGAAT
>Ga0210385_10001631_pt1 | contig 13832 bp, 12 predicted proteins | sample IncBWH26OmetaG_FD_160107 | JGI IMG/M metagenome (GOLD analysis project Ga0210385, IMG submission 160107) | Forest soil microbial communities from Barre Woods Harvard Forest LTER site, Petersham, Massachusetts, United States - Inc-BW-H-26-O ... | reverse complement strand
GCTGACGGAATGCAGGTTGGATTCGCCAGGGTCGTCACCGACTACGCGACCTATGCCTGGATCTGCGACGTGTTCATCGACTCCGCCCAGCGCGGGCACCGGCTCGGCACGTTCCTGGTGGAGACCGCCGTCAGCCATCCTGACCTGCGCGGTCTCCGCCAGATCCTGATGGGAGAGCCGGGCCGCACGCTGTACGAAAGGTCCGGCTTCCGGCCGCTCGCGAAGCCAGAGCGGTGGATGGAGCGCCCCGGCCTCACGCCGTAAAGCCGCCCCATCCCGGTCACAATTTGACAGAAGGGCCATTTGGGCATAGCAAACCCGGAAGGGAGGCAGCGAGTCTGGGCGTGACGGGACGCCTGGACGCTGTAGGGGAAAGGCCGGGGTGGGCAATGAGGGTCGAGATTTACGGTACGTGCGCAGCCGGTTTTGAACCGGTGCGCCAAGCGTTCGCCGAAAACTTCACCGGTCGCGGTGAGATTGGCGCAAGCGTCGCGGTCGCGGCGGGTGGCAAGACCGTTGTGAATCTGTGGGGTGGCTGGGCCGATCCGGGCCGGAGCCGGCCGTGGCAGCGGGACACGCTGACCAACGTGTGGTCCACGACCAAGGCGATGACCTCGCTGTGCGCGCACATCCTCATCGACCGGGGCGAGCTCGACCCGGACGCGCCGGTGGCGCGGTACTGGCCCGAGTTCGCGGCGGCCGGCAAGGACGCGATCACGGTCCGCCAGGTCATGTGCCACCAGTCCGGGCTGACCGGGCTCACGGTCCCGATGAGCGTCGAGGACTACTACGACTGGGAGAAGATCACCGGGCTGCTTGCCGACCAGGAGCCGCTGTTCCCGCCCGGCAGCACCAGCGGATACCAGGCGATCACGTTCGGGTACCTGGTCGGCGAGGTCATCCGGCGGATCACCGGCCAGACCTGCGGCACGTTCTTCCGCGCGGAGATCGCCAAGCCGCTCGGCGCCGACTTCTACATCGGGCTGCCCAAGAAGGAACTCGGCCGCTGCTCGGACCTGCAGGGCGTCCGGCCGTCCCAGGACGAGCAGGCCGCGCTCGCCCAGGCCTACGCCAACGCCGCCCCAGCCGCACTCGCGGCGCTGATGAACCCGTCGCTCACCGGCGACGAGGCCAATGCGTCCGGGTGGCGGATGGCGGAGATTCCCGCGGCCAACGGGCACGGCACCGCCCTGGGCCTGGTGACGGTGTTCGGCACGCTCGTCGACGGTTCCGAGCGGCTGATCTCGGCGAAGACGCTGCAGGCGGCCCGCGCCAGCAACGGCCGGCACACTGACGTGGTGCTCGGCTTCCCGCTGGAGTTCGGGCTGGGCTTCGGCCTGTCCGGGCCCGAGGGGCATTTCGGGCCGAACGAGGCCGCGTTCGGGCACGACGGCTTCGGCGGGTCCGCGGTCGGCGCCGACCCGGAGGCCGGGGTCGCGTTCGCCTACGTGATGAACCGGATGGGCATGAACCTCGTCGACGACCCGCGCAAGATGGCGCTGATCGACGCCGTCTACCGCAGCCTGGCCACGGCCTGACCGCTGATCGCTGCTCCGGAGCGGTCGGGCGGCCACGCGGAGAGGATCTAGGAGGCTGAGGTGCAGATGTTGCACCCGAGCCTCCTAGATCTTTGGTTCAGGAGGCGGCGGCGGATGATGAGCGGGGCTAAGTCGGCGGCTTCCGGGACCGCCGCTTCGCCCGGCGCGGTCGGCTCGCCGCCGTGCGGCCCGGCCAGGGTGGCGTTGCGCAGTGACGGGATCAGGGCGCCGAGCAGCAGTGCGCCGGCGACGCAGGCCAGGCCGCCGCTGACCACCGAGATCGTGAGCGATGACAGCTGCGCCACGATCCCGGCCTCGGTGTTGCCGAGCGCCGGGGCGGTGTTGACCTGCGCGAGGTACAGGCTGCTCAGCCGTCCCCGCAGCCGTTCCGGCGCGTAGATCTGCAGCAGCGCGTTGCGCAGGATCTCGGAGATCATGTCGCTGCCGCCGGCCAGCGCGAGGAACAGCAGCGCCACCGCCAGGCTCCGGGTCAGCCCGAAGCCGACGACCGCGGCGCCCCACAGCAGGCCGGCCCAGATCACCACCAGGCCGGGCCGCCGGACCCGGCCGGTCCAGCCGCTGGTCGCCGCCCCCGCCATCGCGCCGGCCGCCGGCGCGGCCGTGAGCAGGCCGAACGTCGCCGAGCCGCCGTGGAAGTGCTTGGTGGCCAGCGCCGGGAACAGCCCGGCAGGCATGCCGAACAGCATCGCGCTGGTGTCGATCAGCAGCATGCCGCCGAGCACCCCGTCATGCCGCACGTGCCGGAAGCCCTCGGCCAGCGAGCGGAACCCGGGCCGCTGCACCCGCACCGTGGGCGGCAGCGGCCGCACGAACAGCAGCGCCGCGGTGGCCAGCACGAAGCACCCGGCGTCCGCGCCATAGCAGGCGGCCAGGCCAGGACCGGCGATCAGCAGGCCGGCCAGCGCCGGGCCGCCCAGGTTGCCGAGCTGGCCGCCCATCCCGTTCAGGGCCGCGGCGGCCGGCAGCCGCGACGGCCCGACCAGCGCCGGGGTCGCGGCCGTGGACGCGGGCGCACCGATGCCGCTGAGCAGCCCGGCCGCGAGCGTGATCGCGTAGACGGCCCACACCGCCGGGTGCGGCAGCACGCTGTTCACCAGCAGCGTCACGCCCAGCGCCGCCTGCGGCAGCTCGGTCGCCAGCAGCAGCGTGCGGCGGTCGTAGCGGTCCGCGAGCACCCCGCCCGCCAGCAGGCTGACCAGCATGCCGATGCTAGAGGTGAGGCTGAGCAGGCCGACAGCGAGCGGCGAGTGCGTCAGCGCGTAAACCTGCCAGCTGGCCGCGGTCGTGGCGACCACGGTCCCGGCCTGCGCGGTGAGCCGCCCGGTGTACAGCCAGCGGAAGTCACGGCTTTCCCGCAGCGGCGCCACATCGATGACGATCTGACCGATGCGCATGCCGCTCCGCTTCTGCTGCCTGTCTGCGCAGGCGATGACGAGCTGCCCCGGACCACCCAGGCCCAGAGCCTTGAACGTTTAGTCCCGGGGCCGGTCAGCTCTCTTCAATGGAGAACCGGAGCGCCGCTGCAACCCCGTCGCGGGGCATGGCGATGCCGCCATCCGCGGTCGGGTCGCCGCGCTGAACCAGGTCGGCCGGGAGGAAGTGCAGCTCCGCGTCGGTGCGCACGGCCACCCGGACGAGGGCGGAGTCGGCGCGGTCGCTGAGGATCTGGGCCTCGGTCAGCCCTAGTTCCAGCAATTCGTTCGGGGACCCAGCGATGTCGCTGTCGCGGGGCCCGATCAGCGCGGTCGCGGTGGACGTCGGGTCGTCGGCCAGGAAGAGGTCGGCGACCTGCCCGTCGCGGAACGCGGCCATGGTCCGGTCCAGCCCGTCCACCCCGCGGCCGTGCGCCCGGCTGGCCTGCCAGCCGTCGAACCGCTCCCTGGCCTCGCTCTCGGCCCACCCCGCGAGCGCGCGGTCGGCGGCCCCGGCCAGGACCTGGCTGTCCGCCGTCACCTCGTCGTCCACGACGACAGCAGACTCCCGCAGCAGCTTGGGCAGATGGCCGACGAACATCGTCCGGGCCCGCACGTCGCCGCCCACAACGACGTGGCTCGCGCCGATCGACGCGGCAACCTTGGCCGCCTCGGTGGCCAGCTCCTTGGCGTTCTCGTTCCAGGTTTCCTCGTCGTCGCGCTGGTACCTGTCCTGCGACATGCCGCCGACCTTGGCCTTGTGCACCGGCCACTGCTGGCCGGCCACCCAGTCCCGCCATACCTCGCCGCTGCCGCCGACGGCGACGATCTCGCCACCGGTTCTGGTCGCGCTCACCCGCAGGTGCGGAATCGGCGGCCGGTGCTGAGCGAGCAGCGGCATCAGGTGCGGCAGCGGCGCGAACCGGGCGATCCCCCGCCGCGGCGGCCCGTCCAGCGCGGCGGCGAACGTTACGGACCCATGACGGGCGAAGACCGCCTGGCCCTGGCCCACCCGGTCCGGGTCGATGATCACCTCGGCGACCGCCTGCAGCGATTCCTCGCTGGCGCCGGCCTGGGCAAGCTGCTGCCTGGCGTGCCGCCACCGGACCGCGATGTCGTCGTTGGCGTGCTCGCTGGACCGGTCGGTGTCCAGGTACACGGACACGTAATCGCCGATCTCGTCGTACATCGGCCGCAGGAAGTCCAGGTGCACCGGGCGTCGCCTCCTCGAGATGCTGCCGGGCTCGGCGCGCCGGGCAGACCCTAGTGGCCAGCCTTTCACAGGACCCAGGACCTGCCACAAGACCCAAGACGCGGTCGTGCCCCTGCCGAGCAGCGTGTCCTATGATGCGTGAATTATGCGCATGGGCACGACCTGGCTGATCGGCTCTCCAGGCGGCCGGGGGGTCGTGCTCAGGAGCCACGGCCGGCCGTGGTAGCCGTCCTGCTGGCGCTGATCTCGGCCGTCAGCTACGGCTGCTCGGACTTCGCGGCCGGGCTGGCGACGCGCCGCGCCAGCGTGCTCCGGGTGACGCTGATCTCGGAGGCGGCCACCGTGGCGGTGGTGGGCCTGGCGCTCGCCGTCGCCGGCGCCCATCCGCCGGACCTGCGCGCCGTGGTCTGGGGCTGCGTGGCCGGGCTGGGCGGTGTGTGCGGCGCGCTGGCGCTCTACATCGGCTTCCGGCACGCGGCGTTCAGCGTCGCCGGGCCGCTCAGCGCGGTCGGGGCGGCGGGGTTCTCGGTGCTGGCCGGGCTGCTGCTGGGCGAGCGGCCGACGGTGCTGGCCCTGACCGGGATCGTGCTCGCGCTGCCCGCGATCGTGGCTGTGTCGGCAAGCGTGGGCGCTGGCGGAGGTGAGCATCCGGGGGGAGGCGTGGTCGCCGCGCCGGCCGCATCTGACGCTGCGCCCGGGAGCCCGGCCGTGTCTGACGCTGCGCCCGGGAGCCCAGGCGCGTCTGACTCGGCGCCCGGGAGCCCAGGCGTGTCTGACGCTGCGCCCGGGAGCCCAGGCGCGTCTGACTCGGCGCCCGGGAGCCCGGGCGGGTGGGTCCGGCGGCTGCTCCCGGCCGGTGTGAGCTACGGGCTCGTCGCCGGGGCCTGCTTCGCGCTGCTGTTCATCGGGCTGAACCAGGCCGGATCCGGCAGCGGGCTGTGGCCGGTGTTCCTCGGCCAGATCGCGGCTCTGCTGGCGGTGAGCTGCGCCGCCGCGTTCACCGGCGATCTCCGGCTGCCCGAGGAACGCGGCGGCTGGCTGGCCGCGGCCGCGGGGCTGACTGGCGGCCCGGGCACGATTCTGTTCTTCGTGGCTACGCACCGGGGCCTGCTCGCGGTCGCCGCCGTGATCACCTCGCTCTACCCGGCTGTGACGATCCTGCTGGCCCGGGTGGTCCTCGGTGAGCGGCTGACCGCGATCCGGCTGGCCGGGCTGACCCTGGCGGCGGCGTCGGTGGCCCTGATCGCCGCCAGCGGCGCCGGATGAGCCGGAAGGCTTAGACTCGAGGTGCAGCCCGAGTGGGCTGCCTCGGGTACCTGGCGGAGGCCGCGATGGTTGCCTGGCTCGTCGGCGCGGTGACGCAGCTGGCCGGCTACTGGCTGCCCGCTGGCCACGTCGCCGCCACCCCGTCCCCGTCCGGCCTGATGGCCGTGGCAGCGGTCGCGCTGACCGGCATGCTCGTCGCCTTCCTCGCGCACGGCGCCAGGATCGCGGCGGCGGTCACCGCGCGCCCGCTGGTGCGCGCCGCCGCGCTGCGGGTGAAGTCCTGGTCAGCGGCGTTCCAGCGGCAGCTCGATCCCGACGCGGCGGGCCGGTCCCGCCCCAGGGCGCCCTCGGCGGCCCCGGCGGTCGCCTGACCATCCCAATGCCGGGTGCTTAGCTCCATATGCCCCCGTCTGCAGGTCGCTCTCGCGGCCGTCTCCAGCATTCATCCGTTCCGGGAACCGCTGGAGGGTTCGAGCCATGTTCAGTTTCTTCTTCACGCTCTTCGACGGCGCCGTCCGCGCCGGGTACCACCTCGTGTCCGGGTTCGCCGTGGCGCTGACCCCGCTGGCCGGCGACCTGGCGACCGCGGCAGCCATCGTCCTGTTCACCGTCGCGGTGCGGCTCGTGCTGCTGCCGCTCAGCTACTACGCGATCCGCGGCCAGGCCGCTCAGGCCCGGCTCGCCCCGCAGGTTAAGGCGCTGCGGCAGCGCCACGCCCGGCAGCCGGATCGGCTGCAGCGCGAGCTCACCGAGCTGTACCGGCGGGAGGGAACCGGGATGTTCGCCGGCTACCTGCCGCTGCTGCTCCAGCTGCCGTTCTTCGCCGTGATGTACCGCCTGTTCCGGTTGGGTGCCATCGGCGGCCAGCCGAACGACCTGCTCAGCCACGGCCTGCTCGGCGCGCCGCTGGGCAGCCACTGGCTCAGCGGTCCCGGGCCGCTCAGCGGCCAGGGCATGGTCTACCTCGGCCTGTTTGCGCTGCTGGCCGTCGTCACCTGGGTGGCGACGCGTATCAGCAGGAACGCCGCGGCGCGGCAGGCGGCGCAGGCTCCGCCGCCCGCCCGGCCTGACCGGCCCGCCCGGCGCGGCCAGCCGGCGCAGCCCGCCACGGCGCACCCTGCCACCGCGCAGCCCGGCGGGGCCGTCGGCATGCTGCTGCGGGTGATCCCGTATACCGCGGTGGCGATCGCCGCCGTGGTGCCGCTGGCGGCCGGCCTTTACCTGCTGACCACGACGGCGTGGGCCGCCGCCGAGCGCGCCGTGATCACCCGCAGGATCTCGCCGGGCCGGCCGGCCTCCGGCCAGCCGAGCCCGGGCCAGCCGAGCCCGGGCCGGCGAGAGATACGGCCGCAGTCGCGTTCGGCTTGATGATTGTTGCCCCGGCAATTACGCCCAGGGCTGCATCCTGATTCGTCCCGTTATTCGGCACGAAGAATTGGCGCGCTGCCGGCGGGTCGCTACCGTAATGAAGCCGGCAGCAAGTAGCGTGCCTTCCTGAACGCTGCCAGAAGTATGCGGGGATGGGATCCCTACTGGTAGTGGCGAACGTTCTGTCGGGGGATAGGACGGGTGTACGGGGGAAGGACATCGCTTTCATGGACTTGGGCAATTCGAGCGCACTTCGAGTCCATTCAGCCGCCTTTCCTGCCCGATGTGGCAGGCGTGGCCCAGCCGGCGCGCGGCCCCACCGCGCGGCCTGCTGACAGCCAACGTAACTGCGCCATCCGCTCCATCCGGATGAAATGAGAAGGCGGTATTCAGCATGCTCGGACGCCAACTACGGGGGCTGACACGGCCCTGGCGCTCCATGGCCGCGGTCGTGGCCGTTGCCGCCCTTGCGGCGCCAGTATCACACCGGCCCGCGGCTGACGTCCGGCCCGCGGCGGACGTCTCCGCCGCGTTCCAGCCGGTGACCTACCGGGGGTACACGTTCGAGGTGCCCAGTTCCTGGCTGGTGGTCCGCCTGGGCAGTTCCGAAACCTGCGTGCGTTTTGACGTAAGCGTTGTCTACCTGGGAAACCCCGCCGCGGACCAGGCTTGCCCCAGCCTGCTGGTCGGAACGACCCAGGCGCTGCTGATCCAGCCGGGGCCGAAGTCATCCGCGCGGTCTTCGGTCGAGAACCCGGTCGCACGGGAGATCACGGTAACCGCGCCGCGGATCAAGGTCACCGCCAAGTACGACACCGACCCGACCCAGGTCCAGGAGATCCTGGCCAGTGCGTCGCTGCCCAAGGCGGTCATCGAGGCTCCCGACCCGACGGCGGCCACGGCCCAGGCGGAGCCGGCGCTGTCTTCGAGCGTCGCGAACTACATCGGCCTCGGCTTCGACACCTGCGCGGCGCCCAGCCCCGCGTACATGAGGGCCTGGCGAAGTAACTCGCCGTACCGGGCGATCGGGATCTACATCGGCGGGTCGGACGAGGCCTGTGCCCAGCCCAACCTGACCAAGAGCTGGCTGACTAAACAGGCGGCGGCGGGCTGGCATTTCATGCCCATGTACGTGGGCCCGCAGGCAGAGTTCGGCGAACTCGGCAAGCATCCGGGCCACCAGGGACAGGCTGCCGCGAGGGACGCTGTCGCCCAGGCGGAGCGGCTCGGCCTGGGGGCGGGCACTCCGATCTACTACGACATGGAGGCCTACCCGCCGGGTGAAACCGGAAAGGCGCTGCGTTTCCTTACGGCATGGTCGTCGTGGCTGCGCACCCTCGGCTATTCGTCGGGGATATACAGCAGCTCCTCCGCCGCGGTAACCGCGCTCGCGCATCAGTACAGGACGGGCAAGTACGCGCTGCCGAATGTCATCTTCGACGCCTTGTGGAACGGAAAGGCGAATACCTCCGACTCCGTGCTCAGGGCCACGGAGTGGTCCACTCACCAGCGGGTACATCAGTTCGCTGGAAATGACGCGCAGAGCTACGGTGGCGATTCGATCAACATCGACAGGGACTTCCTGAACGTGAGGCTCTGAAACGGCGGCGGCGCAGGCCTGCTTGCCGGTGCGCTGAACGTCGATGGCCCCTCGCCGCGCAGCGGCGAGGGGCCATCATCGCGTCGTCAGTTGCTGATGGCGCTGGAGGGCCTGCGCCACTGGACGGTCGGCAGCATGGCCTCGGGCCGGACCCGGTGGGCGTACCGCTTGGTGATCTCGAACAGCGACTCGATGAGGGTGTCCGACAGCAGGTGCGGCTCGAGGCCGAGCCCGACCAGGCCGGTGTGCACCACGTTGTAATGGTGGTTCTCGAGTTCCACCCGGGGGTTCTCGACGTGCTCGATCGTGACCGCGTCCGGGCTCGCCTTAGCGATCGTGTCCGCGATCTGCTGCAGCGACATGAACTCCGTGATCTGGTTGAACACCCGGAACTCGCCCTGGTCGGCCGGGTTCTCGCAAGCCAGCTGGATGCACCGGACGGTGTCCCGGATCTCGATGATGCCGCGGGTCTGGGTGCCGTTGCCGTAGATCGTCAGCGGCTGGCCGAGCACCGACTGGATGACGAAGCGGTTCAGCACCGTGCCGAACACCGCGTCGTAGTCGAACCGGGTTGCCAGCCGGTCGTCGCGGGCCGTCTCGGCGGTCTGCTGGCCGTAGACCACTCCCTGGTTCAGGTCGGTCGCGCGGATCCCCCAGATCCGGCAGGCGAACTCGATGTTGTGGCTGTCATGCACCTTGGACAGGTGGTAGAACGACCCGGGCCGCTTCGGGAACAGCACCCGGTCGCGCCGGCCCTTGTGCTCGACATCCAGCCAGCCTTCCTCGATGTCGATGTTGGGCGTGCCGTACTCGCCCATCGTGCCGAGCTTGACGAGGTGGATGTCCGGGTTGATCTCGGCGATCGCATACAGCACGTTCAGGTTGCCGACCACGTTGTTGACCTGGGTGTAGACCGCGTGCTTACGGTCCACCATCGAATACGGGGCCGCGCGCTGCTCGGCGAAGTGCACGATCGTGTCCGGGGCGAAGTCGCTGACCATGTGATAGGTGAAGTCCGCGTCGCACAGGTCGCCGATGTACTTGCCAATCGTCTTGCCGGTCAGTTCATGCCAGGCAGCGGTGCGCGCCTGCAGCGACTCGATCGGCACCAGGCTGTCGACGCCCATCTCGTGGTCGTATCCGCGGCGCGCGAAGTTGTCCGCCACGGCCACCTCATGACCGACCTCCGACAGGTGAAGCGCTGTCGGCCAGCCGAGGTAGCCGTCCCCGCCCAACACCAAGACCTTCATGAACACGCTCCTGCCTTGTCCGTAACTGTCGTAGTTTTATATCCAGCCGTGCTGGCAACGGCATTCGAACTGCCTGAGTGTGACGCCGGCGCCGGGCGCGCCCGCCGCGGGATCCGCAGGGGGCGTGCCGCTGGCCTGGAGGGACTCCATAACGAGACCCCCCAGGGGCTCCCGTACTGTATACCTGTCCTACTGATACAGAATCTCTTTTCGGCAGACGAGCCTTGAGCCAAGGACGCCCATGACCCAGGTATTGCCCAAGCTGACCGAGGCCGCGTGGGGCCTGCTACCCGGACCATTGCGGCGAAAGCTCCGCACCGGCGGCGGCAGGCGCCTGGTCCGCTTCGCTCCGGCGGCCCTGGCGGCCCTCCTCGCAACCCAGCTGACGTACCTGATCCTCCAGATCGCCCACGTGTCGGCCGGGATCGCAGGGGCGGCCGGATGGTTCGCCGGTGCGTCCGTGAGCTACGTGGTCAGCAGGTGGGCCTGGGAGCGCAAGGGCAGGCCCCACTTGCTCAAGGAGACCCTGCCGTTCTGGATGATCTCGCTCGGCGTGGGCGTCGTGCTAACCCTCACCAGCAAGTTCGCTCACGCCGAGGCACGCAATCTCGGCCTGCACCGGGCCGAGGAGGTTCTCTTCGCCCAGGGCCTGTACCTGGCGGCCAACTGCGTGACCTTCGTGATCAGATTCCTGATCTTCCATTACGTGCTCTTTGCCGACCGCGAGTCCGGCGACTCTGCGGACCCCGTGAATGCCCCCGAGGGGGCCGTGCCCGCAGCGGTGACGCCGTCGGCCAACCGGCCGCCCGCGCCCTCCGCTGGCACGCGAGCGGAGCCGTCCGCCCCGCGTACCCGCCGCTGACGCTCGCGCCACCAGGTGCCGAGCACCACCTTGGAGAAGCTCAGCGCGTAGAAGGCGTTGTTGCCCTTCTTGCTCTTGCCGACGGTGCGGCGGTGAATCGTCGCGGGCCGCTCATGGACCCGGAACCCGTGCGTGATCACGCCGATCAGCAGTTCGGCGGCCTGGTACTGCGGCTGCTCGAGCAGGACGGCACCGGTGACCTCGGAGCGCATGGCCCGCAGCCCGAACGTTGTGTCGGTTATCCGCTGGCCGGTCAGCACGCTGATTGTCAGCGCAAACACCCGGACACCAAGCTTTCGAACGGGATCCTTGGTCTCCTCGCTGCCCATGGTCCGGGAGCCGGTCACGAAGTCTGCCTGGCCGGCCAGGATCGGCGCCATCAGGCTCTCGATCTCCGCCGGGTTGTACTGGCCGTCGGCGTCGGTGGTCACGATGTACTGCGCGCCGCCTTCGCGCGCCAGCCGGTAGCCGAGCCGCAGCGCCGCGCCCTGGCCGCGGTTCACCGCCGCCTCGCAGACAAGCGCACCGGCCGCCCTGGCCTCCTTGGCCGTCGCATCCACGGCACCGTCGGAGACGACGATCGTCGCGACCTCGAGGCCGGCGATGGACTTGGGGAGTGCCTCAACGACCCGACCGATGGCGCCTTCCTCGTTGTACGCGGCGATCACGATCGCGATCGGCGGCAGGCTCGTGGCCCGCTCGCCGAACTCGTCGATGAACGCCCGGATGGCTGCGCTGTCGATGGCTTCGCTGCCATCGGCGGTGGCGGTCGTCGTCACTTTTTTGCCTCCGAGAATTCTGGCCAGATGGTGAAGAGCCCGGACTCCAGATCGTGGGCAGGCGCGTGACCGGGCGCACGCGCAACGGAGATGCCCGCGATGACGGTTTGCATCTCACCCGGCTTGGGCGGCATATGCGCCGGGATGCCGCCGCCCGTGGCCGCGCGCTGCCCGGCGACTCTGAACCCGCCGGTCACGAGCACCCGCTGAGGACGGACCGCCCTCTTCGATGCTCCGTTCACCTGTGCCGTCATACACCACCTAGCTGTCCTGGGCCGGTTCGGGTCTAACGGGCCAGCATGCAATGATCCTCAGAGAGCGATGAGGAAATGCTGAGCGTTTCCCGAAACGCTGCCGTCAAACTTGGCAAGCTCGCGCAAGTCCGCGGTGGGCGGGTCCGCAGATGCGCCTCGCCAGTGTATCGGCGGACCTGACTGCGTTCGCCGGTATCCTCAATCCGTTTGCCCTGGTCAGCTTGTGGTCTCCAGAGCACCGGCTGTGCGATAGCTGAATGGCAGGGGCCGGGACGTGATTGCAGGGACGACGGACATTCGCCTGCCGCCCGTGATTGGCTCGTCCCGGCAAGCGCAAGGCGTCGGCTCGCAGGTGCTCCAGTCGGCGGTGGAGGAGGTGATGGCCCGGTGACCTGGCCCGGTGATATGCCGCCTGGCCCGCAGCCGGCCGAAGCGGAGGCGTACCGGATCCTGCGTTCCCGCATCGACCTGTCCCGCCTGCCCAAGCACAGCCGTGACGTCACGGAGCGGGTCATCTACGCGTCGGCCGACTTCGACTACGCAACCGATCTGGTCTGCGACGAGGAAGCCCTCGCCACGGCGGTGGCCGCGCTGGCAGGCGGAGCAGCGGTCGTTGCCGACGCGGCCACGGTCGCGGCCGGGATCACCGGCTGCCCGGTGGTCTGCAAGATCGGCGAACCGCTCACCGCGCGCCTCGCCCGGACGGCCAACATCTCCGCAGCCGCCGCGGCAGTCCGGCTGGCCTTCGGCGAGGTAGGTCCCGGCGCGGTGTGGGTGGTCGGGTGCGAGCCCGCGGCACTCACCGAGATCCTGACCCGGGGCGTGGAGCCTGCCTTCGTCATCGGGCTGCCGGTCGGGTTCATCGGCGCCGCCGAGGCCAAGGACGCGCTGCGGGCCACCGGGATCCGCTCGCTGAGCAACGTGTCGGAAAAGGGCGGCGCGGCCGTCGCGGCGGCGGCCCTCGAGGCCTTGCTCCGCTCGGCGATGAGAATGAGCGGGTCGCGGACCGGATGGGGCGCTGGTGCCGAAGGGGCCTCGCCCGGGCCGGGCGACGGACTCGCGACGTGAGCAGGGGGCGGCCATGAACGACCATGCCTACTCGGATGAGCAGCGGGCTGCGGTCTACCGGGTGATCGAGGAGCGCAGGGACGTGCGCCGCGGGTTCCTGCCGGACCCGATCCCGGCGGACGTGCTCACCCGGGTGATCGCCGCGGCGCACCGGGCTCCTTCGGTCGGCCTGTCCCAGCCGTGGGACTTCATCGTGCTCGCCGACCGGCCGCGGCGGGAACGGATCAAGCAGCTGGCGGACCGGGCCAGGGAGGACTACGCGGCCTCGCTGCCCGGCGCCCGGGCACTCGCCTTCGAACGGCTGAAGACCGAGGCCATCCTGGACACGCCGGTCAACATCGTCGTGACCTGCGACCCGACCAGGGGCGGGCGTCACACGCTCGGCAGGCACAGCCAGCCGCAGACGGCTGCCTACTCCAGCGTGCTCGCGGTCGCCAATCTGTGGCTCGCCGCGCGCGCCGAGGGCCTGGGGATCGGCTGGGTGAGCTTCTTCGGCGAGCGCGAGCTGGCGGAAGAGCTCGGCCTGCCGCCGCACCTCGAGGTTGTTGCTTACCTGTGCCTCGGCTACGTGACGGAGTTCACGCCGGAGCCCGAGCTCGCGGCCGCCGGCTGGGCGCGCAGGCGGCCGCTGGCCTGGTCGGTGCACACGGAGGAGTACGGCCGCCGGGGGCTGCCCGGCCAGAACGCGGCGAGCCTGCTGGACGACGCCCGGGCCGCGATCGGGCCGCCGGACTCCGGTGCGATGGCCGCGGCCAGGGAGCGGCTCGACCGGATGACCAAACCGCCTGGCTCGCTCGGTGTCCTGGAGGACGTGTCGGTCCGGCTGGCCGGCCTGGCGGGCTGCTGCCCGCCGCCGATGCCCGAGCCCGCCGCCGTCGCGATCTTCGCCGCCGATCACGGCGTGCACGCACAAGGAGTGACGCCCTGGCCACAAGAGGTCACGGCGCAGATGGTCGCCAACTTCCTGGCGGGCGGAGCCGTCGTGAACGCGTTCGCGGCGCAGGCCGGGGCCGAAGTCGTCGTCGTGGACGTGGGCGTCCAGGCCGACCTCGACTACGTCCCGGGGCTGCTGCCACGCAAGATCGCACCGGGCACCGCGGACTTCACCGCGGGCCCGGCCCTGACCAGGGACCAGGCCGAGGCCGCGATCGCGGTCGGCATCGAGGTGGCGCGCGACCTGGTCGCGGCCGGCAACCGGTGC
>Ga0210385_10001629_pt1 | contig 13856 bp, 15 predicted proteins | sample IncBWH26OmetaG_FD_160107 | JGI IMG/M metagenome (GOLD analysis project Ga0210385, IMG submission 160107) | Forest soil microbial communities from Barre Woods Harvard Forest LTER site, Petersham, Massachusetts, United States - Inc-BW-H-26-O ... | reverse complement strand
ACATGGGAAGAGATTCAAGAGGCGAACGCTCCGATTCTCTATCAAGGGGAAGTTCCATCGGAGGGTACCGGCCTATTTTTTCCCGTCACCCTCCTAGACAATCCGCCTGCGGAAGCGGCTTACGTAATCCGAGAAAACTTTGGACCATTGCGGGCCGTTATCAAGTACCGGGACGTCGACGAAGCCGTCCGGCTGGCCAACGGTACCCATATGGTCTTGGAGCCTCCGTGTGGGGTAAAGATCCTGAGTCACTGGACGCAGTTGCACGCCGGCTTGATGCCGGAACAGTTTGGATAAATCAACATCTCAATGTTCATCCCAGGGTTCCATTCAGCGGTCATAAGAATTCAGGGATTGGAATTGAATTCGGCGAGGATGGGCTCAAAGAATTCTGCAATCTACAGGTCATTGCGAACAGACGATAGGAGACAAAGCTAGTTCTGCAGTCGCACAACCCGCTTCCTGCCGGTCGTCACACGCGCCCAGTGGTCACTGGGCGGCGCTCACGTGAACGGATAATGGATGTTACGGTTCGTCCGCCGGATTAGTACCGAAAAACGCCCATCTCTTCAGTGCTTGATTTCCTGACAAGAAGCCGACTTGAACGAAGCCGCCCGCGCGGCGGACGCTTCGCGTGCGTGTAGGTGAACGGTGTCGATTGATCGGGATATTGTCGGGTCACGAGGAGGTCCTCATGACCCCGACTTCGCAAAATGATGCTCGAAGAACTCGAGCGTCGTAATTATTCTGAGGCTACCACACGCTGTTACATCCGCACAGTTGAAGATTTCTCAAGACGATTCAAGCGCTCTCCAGATTGTTTGGGTCCAGAACACATTCGTGAATATCAGGCCGAGCTATTCAAGAAGCGCAAGTTGTCGCCGGGCACGGTTACGCAACGATTGGCAGCTCTGCGATTCTTCTACATCAAAACTCTCAAGAAAACCTGGAGCATCGCCGAGACGCCCTATCCGAAAAAAGGGTTTCATCTTCCTTCGATCCTCAGCCGGGAAGAAGTCGCGCGACTCATCGACGCAGCTCTGACTCCTTATCATCGCGCTCTGTTGATGACGCTCTACGCCACCGGAGTACGACGCGCTGAACTGACACACCTTAAAGTTTGCGACATCGATAGCAAACGTATGGTGATTCACGTCCAGGGCGGCAAGGGACGCAAAGACCGGGATGTGATGCTCAGCCCAAAGCTGCTCGAGGCACTGCGTGAGCACTGGCACGGATTACAGCGCAAGCCCAGCGTATGGCTGTTTCCAGGCAACCGCTGGCATACCGGAGATACGCCGATCACCACCAAAGTGGTCTGGGACGCTTGCAAGGAAGCCGCCCAGCGAGCGGGCCTCCAGAAAGACGTGCACCCTCATACGCTGAGACACTGCTTCGCCACACATCTACTAGAAGCAGGCGCGGATCTACGAACCATCCAGATGTTGCTAGGGCATCGCGATCTGGAAGAAACCACCATCTACCTCCATCTCTCTGAACGTCACCTCAGTGCGACCGGGAGTCCTCTGGACTCGCTAGGGCTAAAAGACCGGCCACCACTGAACGAGTAGATGGACCGGCCACCCCTCGAGGTGGCCGATCTGGTCCGCGCTGCGGGAGACGCATTCATCGAACGAAGCCGTAAGTGGATCAGCTGGAAGCATGTCAAAGTGCTGCTGGCCATTGCGCGGTGTCGCACGGCCATGCTCGGCGGACATCTCGATGAGTGCACTCGCTGCGGACATCGCGCCATCTCCTACAACTCGTGTAGAAATCGGCACTGCCCGAAGTGTCAGACGGGCGCTCGCGAGCGTTGGCTCGAGAAGCGTCGCAGAGAACTTCTGCCGACGCAGTACGTGCATGTGGTCTTCACGCTACCTCGGCAGTTAGCCCCATTGACTCTTCAGAATAAGAAGGTCGTCTACGATCTCCTGTTCCGCACCAGCGCCGAAACGCTTCTCGAAATCGCCCGCGATCCCCAACATCTTGGCGCAGAAATTGGCTTCTGCAGCGTGCTGCACTCCTGGAGTCAGAAACTCGAACTTCACCCACATGTGCATTGCGTGGTGCCGGCTGGTGGACTTTCTGCCGATCGCTCGCGTTGGATCAAGCCACGCTACGCGTTCTTTCTTCCGGTCAACATCTAGGCCGTTACACCCATCGTGTAGCCATCTCCAATCACCGATTGATTCCTTCGCCGACCAGAAAGTCACCTTTCGTTGGCGTGACTCCGCTCACAAAAATGAACCGCGACGGATGACCCTCTCACTCGATGAATTCCTGCGTCGCTTCCTGTTGCACTTGCTTCCGGATGGCTTCGTGCGCATCCGGCACTTCGGCTTCCTGGCCAATCGCAAACGTGCTATCAACTTGCCACTCTGTTTTCAGCTACTCGACGCGGCTCCAACTCCGCCGACCGAACAAGACCAGTCAGGCGCCGGCAACGCGAGCGATCTTTGGTTCTGCCCCAAGTGTGCTGGACCGATGGTGGTCGTTGAGAGGCTAACGGCTGCCGAGATGCAACTTCGTTCTCCACCTGTGGTCATCGCCGCATGAAACAACTATCAACGTCACGAACACTCTGCGTCTTTCGGCACGGTCCGTCACTTCTCGCCTTATCGCCGAACAAACTCCTTCTTCCGGCTTCCTCAGGCACTCTCTTCACAATATTTTTTCGCACTAGCCAGCTTCCGGGCGCTTCGTGTTATCTGCTGTGCTCCGCTGCATCACCTCAACACACCTCTATGTCACTCCTCCGCTCCATTCAATTTGCATAGGGTCCGCGTCCGCCGCAATCGCGGGCGGCTTCATTCAAGGCAGAGCATTTTTAGCTTGGTGGTGTGGCGACAGTAGGCGTAAGAAGAGCGGAAATGTAAGCGAGCCGCGCCAGTGAGCTAAAAATGTTTTGGACTAAACCGCTGCAAGGTGTGTGCGCTATGGGTTTTGTTTGATAAGTGGGACGCGACGTAGGGGGCACTAGGCGGGTAAGTAAGTGCGGAGTCGAGCATGGTGGGTTGCAGTTCGGTGTCTTCTGCGGGAGCTTGTGGGGCAAAATGTGGGATGCTTGACTGTCTGCGGGGTGATCTGAACGGCAAGAAGCAACAGCACTCCGTTGACTCGAAAGTGTCGAGCTCGTGGCGAGAGCAATTTGGATTCGTTTACGGTCGCTCATGAAGTGTTTTGGATGGTCGGTGAAGAGCGAACTTGAGGCAGCGCCTTGACCGCGATCATGCGACCTCGATGACAAACGGGACATTCCCGCAGCGAGCGGCCCGTGAGTCTCTCGTATCGATCACGATAATCCTCTTGAATCGTGGGCTCGGCAGAGCCTTCCTTTGGAGAAGCCATGCCGAGAAGGTGGCGGCAATGCTCCAACTTCTCCTTGCGGTGTCGATTGCCGAGGAACCCGTAGTAGCGAATGCGGTGGAACCCACTCGGTAGCACGTGGAGCAAAAATCGCCGGATGAACTCGTCCGCCGTGAGGGGCATGGTTTTCTGCTGATTGTTGTCGCGGTAGTCTCTCCATTTAAATTTCACTTGGCCATCTTCGATGTCGACGATCCGATGATTGGAAATGGCCACCCGGTGCGTATAGCGGCCGACATAGTCCACCACTTGCTGTGGTCCAGCGAAAGGTGGCTTGGCGTAGACGACCCATTCCACGTCTCGCGCCAAATCGAGATGACGGTTGAAAGCCTGCGGATCTTGCAGCGCCTGAAGCGAAGTGAAGAACCGCAACTTGCCGGCGTCGAAGGCCTCCTGCAGATACTGCAGGAACAATCGGCGGAACAGCCGAGAGAGCACCTTTACTGGTACGAAAAAGTTGGGGCGGCAGGAGATCCACCTGGCACCATCGAGTGAAATCCCACCTCCTGGAACGACACAATGCAGATGAGGATGGAAAAACAGGTTCTGTCCCCAACTGTGAAGTATGGCGAAAAAGCCGATCTCGGCGCCCAGATGTTGGGGATCGGCAGCGATGGTAGACAAAGTCTCGGCCGTGGCTCGGAAGAGAATGCCGTAGACGAGATTTTTGTTCTGGTAAGCGATGGAAGCAACCTGTTCGGGAATGGTGAAGACGACATGAAAATAGTGCGTGTCGAGAACTTCGGACGTTCGTTTTTCAACCCACTCTGCACGTGCGAGTGACTGACATTTTGGGCAATGACGATCCCCGCAGCTGTCGTAGCAGGGCCGCTCGTGATTGCAGCAGTCGCAGCGCTCGAGATGACCGCCGAGAGCTGCGGTTCGACACACCTCGATCGCGGTCATGACGCGCCGTTGAGCGGGGAATAGCGACGCAGCATGCTGCTGACGATAGGCTTCACCGTAGCGGCGGAAGATGTCCGCCACTTCCAGTTTCGGGCGATCCAAGGGGCCCGGCGGTTAGAGGTGTTGCGACGGGGTAGGCTGGACCTCCATCGAAACAGGACGAGGCAGCAAATCCAGTGGGCTGGATGTCGAGCACACTTTGCTGGTCGCGATGTGCAGATATTTTGCAGTTGTCTCCAGGCTGCGATGGCCGAGCAAGAGTTGAATCTGGCGAATGTCGGTGCCCGATTCCAGCAAATGACAGGCAAAAGCATGCCGCATGGAATGCGGTGTGATCGGTTTAGGGATTTCGGAAATGCGGCGGGCTCTCCGGCACATCTGCGCAACCGAAGTCGTGGTTATGTGTTGGTCCGGCGTGCCCCCCGGAAAGAGCCAGTGCCCAGGCCTTTCCATTCGCCACCAGGCTCGCAGGATCTCTAACAGTTTCGGTGAGAGCATTACGTAACGATCTTTCTGTCCTTTGCCTTGCTCGACACGCAAGACCATGCGCCGGCTGTCGATAGCCGGGAGTGTGAGAGCAACGGCCTCGGAGATGCGCAAGCCCGCGGCGTAGCAGGTGGTTAAGACGGCGCGGTGCTTCCTCATTGCGACACAGTCAAGAAACCGAACGACTTCCTCTGGGCTAAGGATGATCGGTAGTTTTTTAGGCACCTTGGGAGCCGGGATCATGTCTGCCATGCACCAGTTCTTTTTGAGGGTCACCCGATAGAGGAAACGAAGCGCGGAGGTGGCCACGCTGATCGAAACTATCCCCAGCTTCCTTTCGTTGGTCAGATAGACCTGATAGGCACGAATCTGTTCCGGACCCAACAACTCTGGTGACTTGTTGAAGTAGCGGGCAAAGCCCAAGACTTCTCGGGTGTAGGAGGCTTGTGTTACAGGCGAAAAGTTTCGGACCTGCATATCCTCGATATATCGTTGTCGAAGCGACGTCATGGAAAGCTCCTTTGCAAGATGGAATGTGCTGCAGTGAGCAGCCGCTCCATGCTTCAACAAAGAGGACTTCCGTAGGGGGATATGTTCAACTGGAACAGCGACGAATATGACCGGATAAGCCGACACAACTACACCGCCACCACTACCGCGCTAGCGGTTTAGTGCAAGCCGTTGTATCGAAAGCACGCAAACACACTGTGCTTGTGCCTGCGCCTTGCCCGCTCGTGCTTCCGATACAACACTAAGACTTATCGGTACCTATCGTAGTTCACGAGACGTGGTTAGCGACCGTAAGAGCATTTCCGCGTGGCCGATGCCAAGCATCAATGGGATTTGAAGTGGCCAAGGAACTGATAGTCGCGCCAGCAGTACCAATAGACGCGAAACTCCTCAAACGTGAATTCGACGAAACGAGCTAGAAGTCTTGTGGGGAAGTCTCACCAGATAGACGCGCTAGCATCGACGGATCCTCGCCGGGCACGGGCCGCCGGATGACCACCGCGATGCCGACTTCACAGGACTACTCCCGTCGTCGAAGTCGGATGGCTTCCGGTTAGCCGACGATTCGGTCGCAATCCGTAATCCTACGACGTCCTTTCCTTCCGCGTGTAAGGGTGCTGTGTAAGTGCTCAGGGTAGCTTGTCGAAAAAGAGATAAAGGGCGGCAATCCGGCCATCGCGGGCAATGATGAAATCAGTTCCAGCATAAGCTGGCGCTTCACCAGGGCGGCCTGCTACCCATCGGACCCGCCCGCCGTTGCCCGTTTCCTCGGGTTCGGCAATTGGCTCATACCGAAAGTCAAAGTGAGTCGCCCTGATCTCGCCCGAGATGCGGTCAATTTCGTCGCGGCCACGATAGACTCCCTTGCTGGGGTCGTAGAACACGCCATCTTCGGTGTAGAGCTCATGAACGGCCGCGCGACGACGCACGGGGTCATTTTCGCCAAATACGTCGCTCAGATTGCGAAGCAGCAAGGTCGATATGTTGTTGGACATCCTGTTCTCCGTTTCAGATCGTAGGCCGCGAGCTTCCCGGCCTTGGGCTAATTTTAAGACCTTTCAGCTCTACATCCGATATATCGGTTGGTGTCCCCTCATCTGCGGGGACGTGTTCAAGGCAATGTTGGATGTCGTCGTAGGCAAAACGGGGCACCGTACGAGCTAGCGAGCAATAATTGAAGTAATTTTCATGCGTGATCTCCTTGGATGGTCTGCGCGTGCGTCAGCACGGCCTGAAGGTGCGGTGCAAGAAACTCGTTCCGGTCATGCCCCTGGTTCAACACCGCGGTCCCGCCTGCTGTGAGGAAGGTCGCGTCCGTCACGCCAAGAAAACCAAATACCGACCGCAGATACGGCTCCACGAAATTGAACGATGCCATCTGCGTCTTGGCGTCGTAGATCCCGCCCGTTGCGATTATGAAGGTCGACTTCTTGCCGATAATCAGGCCCTTCGGTGTTCCGTCCGCGTAGGAAAAAGTTCTGCCGACGCGCGCGATCTGGTCGATCCATAGCTTGAGCACAGAGGGTACACCGAAGTTATGCATCGGCACACCGAAGACGTACTCGTCGGCCTGCTCCAATTCGGCGAGCAGTGAGTCCGAGAGTGAAAGCAATTCCTTCTGCTGCGGAGTGCGGGCCTCCCCAGGAGTGTAAGCAGCTCCGACCCATTCCGCATTGACCGGCGGCATTGCCGTCGTGCTGAGGTCGCGGACTACAACCCTTCCGTCCGGGTGCGAAGCCTTCCATTGGGTGACGAATGCGGCGGTTAGCTCGCGAGAAACTGACCGACCGTAGAGTGGGCTGGAATCGACATGTAGCAGCGTTATCATACTAGAAATCCTCCTATGCGACATATGATGCTTACTAGACAAATGTCGATACATAATAAATCGACAACCGTCGCATTAGCATCGAATGCTGCAGATGGACGAGGTATCATAAAGGCTGGGAAATGGCCGATAGGATCCAATCCGCCACCGAAACAACGGATCCGCGTATTCTGCGCAGCCGCCGCATGCTCATGGAGGCATTGGCCAGGTTATTGATTAAAAAGGAGCTCGAAGACATCTCCGTTCAAGAGATCGCCGACGAAGCGACGCTGAATCGAGCGACCTTTTACCTCCACTATCCAGACAAGAACGCGCTTTTGCAGGCGATGACAGACGCCCGTTTCCGCGACCTCATGGAGCGACGCGCTATTTCCTTTACCAACTGCCATGGAGCAGTGCGTGCCATTGCACTTGGCGTATGCGACTATCTCGCTGAGAATGCACGCTGCCCCAGTCAGTTGGCTCGGATACCGCTCGAAGGCTCCATCATTCCGGTCGTCGAAGGTATGTTCAAGGAAGGCATTTCCCACCATGGGCTGGCAACCGGTGCCGATGCGGGATTGCTGGCCACAACGGCTGCCTGGGCCGTCTTCGGAGCCGCGCGCCGCTGGTTTCAGACCCCCGATCGCATCCCCGCTGAGGAGATGGCGGCCAAAATTGAAATCATGGTAAGCCCGGTCATTTTCGGCGGCTAGCAATAGCCGAACGCGGCAAAGGCGGCCGTTCCGAGCGGAGATGTCTCACTTGGGGGTTCACCCCCAGACCCTTGAGAGTCCATTGGAGTGAACCCCTATTTTGAGCCTGTTTTCGATGACCGCAGTTCTGAGCTCCCGGGAGCAATCGCGATCAGTTCCTACATCCGACGTATCACCGCTAGGCCGCTTGCACCAACGGTCTATTGTTTCCAGAAATCGAGTTCTAACAAAGTCCTAATGAACTCCATCGGACTTTTTAGTGCCTCTCTACGATGCTATATTTAGGTGTTTCGGGGTTCGCATCCCTCTTCGGCGGACGAAGATGTCGCACAGCGCATTCGCCTTTGCATCCTCGGCACTCACTTCAGGAACTACACGTTCTTTCAGTGGAGCTACGGCCTCTGCCCATGACGCACTCTGAAGACAGCGCGATACGGACGCACGCAGAAGACGCTTTTCACAACAGCGAGGAGCGAACCCGCCTAATACTTGATTCCGCTGCGGAAGCGATCTGCGGTTGCGATTCTCTAGGCACGTGTCTTTTCGCTAATTCCTCAGCTGCCCGTATGCTCGGTTACGACAATCCCGCGGAATTACTCCGCAAGAACTTGCATTCGCTGGAGCACCATACCCGAAAAGACGGCACCCCCTATCCAATTGAAGAATGCCCGATTTATATCGGTTTTCAAAAAGGCGAGGACGTCCACCGGGACGATGAGATTTATTGGAGAAAGGATGGCACAAGCTTTCCCGTAGAGTATTGGTCGCACCGGGTCGTTCGAGAGGGTAGAACCCTTGGCGCGGTCATAACGTTCATCGATATCACAGAGCGGAAACGGGCGGAAGCGGCGCTGCGTAAAAGTGAAGAGAAGAACCGCATCCTGCTTCGGATCAACAATTCCATCATCACGACCCTGACCCAGCAGGCACTCCTGCATTCCATTTCCGAGGCCTTGCGTCCTGTCTTCCCATTTGACCGATGCGCGATTACCCTTTATCAGCCGGAGAGAGACTCATTCCGGTTCCTCGCCGTGGAGGGAGAGCTGCACTCGGACTACTTTCAGACGGGACTGGAGTTTAGCCGCGACGAGACCTGCGGCAGTTGGGTGTTCGAACATCTGCGGCCTCTCGTGCGCCGCGATCTTGAGAAGGAGCAGCAGTATCCCAATGAGCGCCGCCTCGCCGCAGAGGGTATCCGGTCGATGTGCGTCGTGCCCCTGGTTCTTCAGGGAAAGTGTATCGGACTGCTCAGCCTTGTGAGCCAGCAAAAGGATCGCTATTCGGATGAGGACGCCGTGTTCTTGCAGGAAGTGGCAAACCAGGTCACATTGGCGATTCAGAATATGCAGTCCTACCAACAAATTGAGAGCCTGAAGGCCAGGTTGGAGAAGGAAAACGTTTATCTTCGCGAGGAACTGCGCACGGAGCACAATTTCGAGGAGATCGTAGGCAATAGTCCAGCAGTACTCAGAGCGCTCGGTGCCGTCGATCAGGTCGCTCCCACGGATGCGACCGTGCTCATTTACGGGGAAACGGGGACGGGGAAGGAACTCGTGGCGCGCGCGATTCACAACCGCAGTGCACGCGCTAGCCGTGCCCTAGTGAACGTGAACTGTAGCGCAATCTCGGCCGGCCTGGTCGAGAGTGAACTGTTTGGCCATATGAAGGGAGCCTTTACTGGGGCATTCGAGCGGCGCATCGGGCGCTTCGAGCTTGCCAACGGCGGTACGATCTTTCTAGATGAGATCGGGGAGCTGAGCTTGGAGACGCAAGTGAAGCTACTCCGCGTTCTGCAAGAACACGAGTTTGAGCCGGTAGGGAGCAGCCACCCTGTGCGTGTGGACGTGCGCGTGATTGCTGCCACCAACCGCAACCTCCATGAAGCAGTGCAGGCAGGACTCTTCCGCTCAGACCTCTTTTACCGCCTCAACGTTTTTCCCATCGAGCTTCCGCCTTTGCGGGAACGCCGGTCAGACATTCCCCAGCTGGTGGCTTTCTACTTATCCCGGTTCTCCAAGCGGTTAGGGAAGAAGATCGGCGGAGTTTCACGGGGATCGATGGAGAAATTAATGAACTATCCATGGCCCGGAAACATTCGTGAGCTGCAGAACGTAATTGAGCGCGCGGTTATTCTATCGGTGGATCCGACCCTTCGTCTGGACCGTGACCTTATGCCGGTCGCCGCCTCTGGTGGAGGCGTGGAGATTCCCGAGACGGATGCTCGAGAGCAGCGGCGGGACGACCTCAAGTCTCCAAACCCACTCCTAACGCTAGACGAGGTAGACCGAAACCATATCCTCGCCGCCTTGCAACATGCCGGTGGAGTGGTAGATGGTCCGAAGGGCGCGGCGAGGATCCTGAACCTTCATCCAAACACGCTTCGCCACCGCATGAGTAAGCTCGGCATAAAGGGATCCCGCCACCGCCCGTCGTAGTTCCCTCAACCCCAACTCGTGCGTGAGTACCAAATGTGGTGGCTCCGCTCCTCAGGCCCGCACCTTGGGGAAAGCAGCCGTCTGCGCATCCTAGGAACCGGAGGGCGAACAGATTGCGGCAAACCTTCGCAACTTATTGATTCTAGATAAATATTGGCTCGTGCGGTCTCCGTAAATCCCTGGGAGATCGCATCAGAGCTGGGCCTGATTTTGTGAAGGGAATATCAATTGCTTTAGCAAGTCCAGAGGAGATCAGGTGAACCGCGATGCTAAGGATCACGGTTGTCGAATCGTCACGGAGCGCAGTAACCCTTCGGGTAGAAGGCCGGATAACGGGTTCCTCAGTCGACGAGCTTCGCACAGCATGCGACGTGCATACTTTCGCCGATGAGGTTAGGTTGTCCCTTGAGCTAGCGGACGTTTCATTCGCCGATGCCGCAGGGATACTACTCCTCAAAGAACTGGGAAGTCGCGGTGTAGCTCTTATGCACGCTAACCCGTTTATGGCCGAACAACTCAAGGAGGGGGCATCTTTTAAAGAAATCTAGAGTCACAAAGTAGTCCATGCGACGCCGGAAAGAGTCTTTCCTCTCTAAACCTCGGCACATGGCGGCTGGAAGGGAGTTTCAATGCTGAAGCAAGTTGTATCTAGGAGGCGGGTATTGCCGGCGGGATCTTTGCGGAGCAGGCCATCGGACCTTCCAATTCTGGAGCCGCTTTCCGCCGTAAGCAGAATCGTCGCCTTCGTTTCACACGATCTTCGCCATCCCTTGACCGCCATCCTTGCAAATGCGGAATTTCTCAGCCGGCCCGATATTAGCGAGATGCAAAGAAGCGATACTTACCAGGAAATCCGCTGGGCCATCGACCGGATGAATGAGATGGTCTCCTCATTGTTGGAGTGCTCGAAGGGTCGTGAGACTCTTCGGCCTGCCACCCGAAACATTGTCGACACCGTCGAGCACGCGATCCGGATGACAAGTGCGAGACAGGAGTTCCCGCGCATCACCATCAAGCATCATCATGAAGGCTTGACGGTGGGCTGGTTCGATTCCAACCGTCTCGAACGGGTGATCGCCAACTTGGTTCTGAACGCTTGCGAGGCGGTTTCTCCGGACTCGGGCCAGATCGTCATAACCACGACCGGAAATCGAGCCTGCTTGCAAATTGGCGTCTGGGATAACGGCCTCGGCGTCCCCCCGGCGATTCAGGACTCCGTTTTCCAACCCTTTGTGAGCTGCGGAAAGGCCCGGGGCAGCGGACTGGGTCTCGCGATAGCGAAAAAGATTGTCGAGGATCATGGTGGGGTGATCTACCTGGATGGGAGAGGTGAGACCGGAACTTTATTCAGGATCACCATTCCATTTGCCATTCCGGAACGAGCAATTGAATGAATATGACTGCAGACTCGACAGAATTCGCGGGGACGGCAGTGGCAAGCAACGATCTGGACCTTGTCCATGCCGTCCAGAATGGAGATGTATCTGCTTTTGAGCAACTCGTAGGGCGATACGATCGCAAACTCCTGCGAATTGCTCACCACGTCACCCACAATCAGGAAGATTCGCAAGACGCGGTTCAGGAGAGCTTCATCAAGGCCCTACAACATCTGGGCGAATTCCGAGAGCATTCGCAATTCTCGACCTGGTTGTTTCGCATTACCGTCAACCAGGCCCTCATGGAGCTACGGAAGCGGCGCCCAACCAAAGAAGTGTCCCTCGATGAGGCCTTTCAGAAGGATGAAGACATTCCGCGCGCGGTCGCCGACGGGGCGCTCAATCCTGAAGAACTCTGCCGGAAATCTGAATTACGCGACATCCTAATCAAGGCCTTACAAGCGTTGCGCCCAATCTTGCGAATGGTCTTTGTGCTACGAGACGTTGAAGAACTCTCAATAGATCAGACGGCAGAGGTACTGGGTCTAAGTCACTCCGCAGTGAAGACGCGCTTATGGCGAGCTCGTCTGCAGCTCCGCGAACTGCTAAGCGACCACTTCAGCCCGCACAGAGAGTATCGTCGCGCGACCAACCTGAAGACGGACACCTGAGCTCTGGTACACCTCAACAACAAACGGTGGAGAGCGACCATGAACCATAACATCAAGCTTACGGTCTGAACCGCGCAAAAGGGCCTGATCAGAAAGCCGGAGCGAACACCATTGGGCGCCGAGACTCTAGGGTTGTGAAGCACTGTGAATGAGTTTTGAAACGACGCTGCACTTCTTTTTCGTCAAGACACTTCAGCGGCCGGCCGCCTGTCTATGAGGAGAAACGTCACCGAGTTGTCGCAGCAAGCCCAGGGCGTCCCATCTAGCCTGCGAATCAAGAATCTTTCCGTTTGTGATGTCGTGAATCGTTATTCCCTCCACTAATATCTTGCAGCCCGTGGCAGGAACATCCATGAACTTGCCTTGGTGAGTGCCGGAAATAGTCCAGGAGACACTGACTTTCGCCCCTTCGGCAATCATGTCCTCAATCGTAAAGCGCAGGTCGGGAAAACCTGCCGCGAGCTCGACCACCCGTCGTTTGTACAACTCTGGACCCATCTGCGAACCGCATACGACGGGGTCGTCGAGTGCATGGCTTGGTAAGATCAGCTCGTCCACAACTTCAAGCCTACGTTTATTCCAAACTTCTTCGTAGAGGCGGCGAACGATGGCCTTGTTATCCAAGAGCATTGGGATTCTTTCCTCCTTCGGTCACGTTTGAGCGACTGTGGGAACCTCCGGGATCTGCTATACGCCGAGGAAACCCACCCATGTCAAATGAGGACTGGGAGTTGTTTCTTCTTCCCACTGTGTGGTGTTCCTTGTAAGCAGCGTGGGTGTGGTACGGGCAATTTCCTCTTCCATTTGATGTTTTTCCCAGCAGCTTCCTTCCTGCCCGGCGAAGGGATTAGCGTGGTAATGGTGTAGCTTGGTTCACGTCCATTGAGCGCAGGGTCGTAAATCTTCTCTCGTACCCATCTTTGCCCTGCGCATTGGTTTGTGCAGCAGACGCTCTTTTTTCCTCTTATTCCGTAGACATCGAAGAGGGCGGCCCGCAGGCCGCCCCGCATGGATTAACGGTCTAGTAGCTTCCAGCCGCACTTTCCGAGCTAGAGGCGCCGCTGCGTGATCTCGCTGCGGCCTCCATGATTGCCGAACGGGACACGGTAAGCGTGAATATCTTGTCACCTGTTTCGACCTTGCTAAGGAAAAGTTCTCCTCCAACTTGTTCGAAAGTGACGAGGGCTTTGTCGGCTTTACTACTTTCGACCTCAGTTGGAATGACTATTGCGGACTCTCGATTCTCAAAACTACTGAGGACCAGCGCTCGAGCGACTGAATTACGCAAGCGGTCCACTCTGTATGTCCCCGCCGGAAGTGTTTTGCCGGCAACGACAAACTCGTAGGGGATCTTGACCACGATTTGGTCGACAGCCTGACCCTTGGTGGCCACGCCTAAACCAGCGACGCCAATTAGGGCGATCAAAAAACGCAAACACTGCTTTCTCATCATTTCTCCTTTTAACGTTTAAAGCTACATTGTTGATAACTACCGCTTCGAACCTTTTATTCCGCGACAGCGGCATTTAGCACAATCATCCTCAAAACGTGTACAACCATTGGACGTGCTCGTCCGCAGCGGA
>Ga0210385_10001628_pt1 | contig 13857 bp, 10 predicted proteins | sample IncBWH26OmetaG_FD_160107 | JGI IMG/M metagenome (GOLD analysis project Ga0210385, IMG submission 160107) | Forest soil microbial communities from Barre Woods Harvard Forest LTER site, Petersham, Massachusetts, United States - Inc-BW-H-26-O ... | reverse complement strand
CTCGGGCAGCAGCAAGACCAAGCAGGACGGGAGGCGGCGGTTCTGGATCGGCCTCGTCGGGTGGAGCTTCGGCTCGGCGGTGCTCTGGGCGGGCCTGGCGCTGTGGCGAACGCTGACGATGAATCCCTACAACTTCTCGCTGCTCCTGATTCTCGGCGTGTTCCAGGTCGTCGTGGTCGGGCGCATCCTGCTCCAGCCGAAAGCCGGGATCGGCTCGTGAGGCTGGCCAGCCGCGCACTGGTCGTTCCGGTCCTCGCCGCAGCCGCGGCGGTCACCGTGCTTGGCGGCTGCGGGGTGATCTCCCCGCATAGCCAGGCCGTCGGCAACGCTGGCAGCAGTACCCACAGCAACGCCCCGGCCGCGACGCCGTCGGCCAGCCTGCCGTACAACATGTCCGGGCTGCTTGACCCAACCGGGGGCAAGTTCTTCGGCGTCGAGGCCCAGGATGCGCCTGCGCTCGCCCCGGTCAGCGCGTTTGCCGCCAGCATCGGCAAGAAGCCGGACATCATCGGTCAGTACTTGGCGTGGGACTCGTCGTTCGATTCGCAGGCCGTGACCACTGCATGGTCCTACGGCGCCCTGTACTACATCGCTTGGGAGCCCTACGACACCACCGCTGCGGCGATCGCCAATGGCCAGAGCGACGGGTACATCACCAAGTTCGCCGATGCGGTCCGCAAGCTCAACCTGCCGGTCGCGATCAGCTTCGGCCATGAAATGAACGGCAACTGGTATCCGTGGGGCACCGGCCAGACCCCGGCGTCGGAGTTCGTGGCCGCCTGGCGGCACATCCACAACCTGTTCGTCCAGGCCGGCGCCAGCAACGTGATCTGGGTCTGGAACCCGAACATCATCAACCCGGTGCCGCAGGTTCAGCTCCAGCCCTACTGGCCCGGTGACGCCTACGTCGACTGGGTCGGCATCACCGGTTACTTCCCGACCTCGGGCCCGGAGACCTTCGCCAGCCTCTACGACCCCACGATCGCGGAGATCAAGAAGTTCACCACCAAACCAATGATCATCGCCGAGACCTCGGTCGAGACCGGGCCATCCGAGACTGAGGCCGTGCACAGCCTGATCACCGGCGTGAAACGGCACCCGAATGTGCTGGGCTTCATTTGGTTCGACTTCGACAAGGACGGGGTCGACTGGCAGCTCGAATCGCGGCCCACGGTGCGCGCCGCGATGGCCACGGACATCGCCAGACTCGCCGTGATCAATCCGAAGAAATGACCAAGCGGCCGCGCAGCTCGCCGCCGCCGGCCAGGCCCGGTCCCGCTCGCCGCGGCGGCGCGGCAACACCTTACAAGCGCCCGGTTCAGTCGCCGGACGCCGAGACGGTCATGCTGGCCAAGTTCACGGCCGAGACGGACGTCGAGCCGGAAGTCCCCGATGCTGACGGGCCCGATGCGCAGGAGCTGATACGGCAGCGGCAGGCCGCGGAGCTGTCTGCCGCGAAGAACTTCAGCGTCCGTCACCGGCGAGAGCCCGACATCCCGGCGGAGGACGAGTTTGCCGAGCCGAGCACCCGGGTGCTCGTCCTGCCGCGCGCGAAGCGCGGCTCGGGACCCGAGCTGTTCAGCGCGCCAAGCGCCCGCCGGACCTGGGTCAGCCGCGCGGTCCTCGGCGGGCTCCTGTGCATGCAGGCCATCCTGTCGTTGCGGCTGCAGAACACGGCGTTCGGCGACGAGGCGCTCTATCTTTACGCCGGCCACATGGAGACGGCGCACCTGCTGCACGGCGCGGCGCTGCAGGGGACCTACGCCACCTACTTCCCGGGCATCCCCGTCCTCTATCCGGTGCTGGCCGCGGCCGCCAACAGCGTCGGGGGGCTCGCGGCCGCGCGGGCGGTCAGCCTGCTCGCGATGCTGATCACCACCGTGCTGCTGTACGCGATGACCCGCCGGCTCTTCAACGAGCGCGTCGGGCTCTGTGCCGTCGTCCTGTTCTGCGTGACCGAGGGCACGACCCTCGCCGGCCAGCTGGCCACCAATGACGCTGTATCCCTCTGTCTGCTGGCGCTGGCCTCCTGGATCGTGGTCAGGACCGCACCGTGGCGCTGGCGCGCCTACCTGCTAGCTGCGCCCGTGGCTGGCCTCGCGATCGGGACTGACTACTGGGCGCTGCTCTACCTGCCCACGCTTGCGCTCCTTGCGGGCCTGGCGGCAGACCCCTACCTCGGCCGCACGGCGCTCACGCGATCGCTCGTGCTGGGCGCGGTAACAGTGGAACTGTTCGCCGTCGGCGTCCTGATCGGAGGCCGGACCTACGTAACGGCCGCCGTGGCCACTTTGGCGACGCGCTCGCCCGGCGGCGATCAAGCGCTGCACATTCTCGCCGAGGCCGGGGAATGGAGCGGGCTCGTCGCCGCGCTTGCAGCGTTTGGCGCCGCCAGGTACGCGACCGAGGCGAGGAACGAGCGGAACGAGCTCGTCGCGCTCCCCGGAAGCCGCCGCCGGAGGAGCGCGCTCGGCCTCGTGCTGGCCGGCACCGCGTTGCTGGCACTAGCCGACCACCTGTACCTGAACACCGACAACATGATGGACACGCACATCTGCTTCGGGCTGTTCTTTGCCGCGCCGATGGCCGGCGTCGGGCTCGCCAGGCTGGTCGGGGACCATTTCCGGCGGGCGCAGATCGGCGTTGTGGTCTGGGCCGCGGCGCTCGTCCTCGGGCTCGCCCAGGCCACCCAGACCTTCGGCAGCTGGCCGAACTCATCCACCCAGGTGATGGAGCTGTCGCGCTATCTCGGGCCGGGCGCCCGGTACCTCGTCGAGAACGACGACGTTGCCATCTACTACCTGATGGGCAACCCCGACGCGCAGCCTGACCAGTTCACCTCCACGTACTTCATGTCCTACCGCAACCGTAAGGGTCAGCTGCTCACCGGGACTCCGGCGTTCCTTGCCGCGCTGCAGTCCGGATACTTCCGGGTGGTCATCTACGACAGCTCGGTTACCCCGGCGCTGGACAAGTCGCTCGCGGCCGCGCTGGAATCCAACCCCCGCTACCGCCTGGCGGGCGCGGTGCCCGAGGACGCGCGCGACTTCCGCACCACGTGCTACGTGTGGGTCCGGACCTGAGTCAGGCCTGACGGCGCCGGTGTGCGCGCTTGCGGTGCGAGGGCTTGGACGGCTTCGGGATCCGCTGGAAAATCTCGTAATGGCCTGGTCCGTAGGACGTCCGGTACGGGATGGTGTCGATCAGCCGGTAATTGTGATCGGTGTTCATGTCCTGCACTATGGCCTCGTCCTGGCCAAAGGTGTCGCCGAAGGCCAGCACGATGTCGTTGAAGTAGCCGCGGCTAATCGAGTCCGCGAAGGCCGGGTAGCCGATCAGCAACTTGTGCGTCTGCGGGTCGGTGTAGCTGAAGTTGGCGTATGTGCTGTCTATATGGCTGAACGGGACCCTTGAGCCGAGGTAGTAGGTGGCCACGCTCGGATCCTCGACCATGTAGTAGCCGCTGGGCGTGACCAGTTTGTTCATGTCAGCGATCATCGGGCCGGAGTCGGCCCAGTCGCCGTACTGGCCGTTGGCGACCGGGATGTCGTATACCCCGGCCACCAGCACGACCGCGACAGCGACGGCGCCGCCGGTCAGCAGCGCCCAGCGCGGGCGGGCTCCGGGCCTGGCGGCTCTGGCCGTCCTGCTCAGCCAGGCGAGCAACCCGGGGAGCTCGGCCAGCAGGTAGCCGCCGATGACGCAGGCGAACCAGGCACCGTAACCGACGTGCTTGAACAGGCTGGTCAGGGTGTGGATCCTGGCTTGCTCCGCGGGCGCGAGGAACTCCGCACCGGCCAGTGCCCAGGCCAGCAGCACGGTCGTCCAGCCCGGACGTCGGCAGGTGATGATGATCGCGCCAAGCACCGCAAGCACGGCGACGATGCCGGTCGCGTTGGCCGACACGTCGATGACCGACCGCACGGTGGCGATTCCCTGCGTCCGCGTCAACGTGGTCGACGTGATGCCTGCCCCGTACGAGGACCCGCCCACGTCATACCCGACGGTCAGCGGGACGGCCGCTGCGAGCAGCATGGCGCCGGCAGCGTCCAGCGCCGTCCTTCGGCCGTCAGCTCGCCAGGCGGCCAGCAGCACGACACCGATCACGACGGGGTTGAACAGCGTCGACGCGTACTTGGCAGCGTCAGCGAGCGCTATCGAAAGGCCGCCGGCGACCAGCAGGCCGTAACGCAGCCAGTAATCCGCGTCTATGTCCCGCACACCGAGCCAGGTGGCGACCGCGAGCAGCATCAGGGCCATCGCGTCGTAGGTCGCGAACGCGCCCAGGAACTCCGCCGTGCCAAGCCAGGCGAACAGCGCCGCCGCGTAGAACGCGGCAGGCCTGCTGGACAGCAGCCGCCTGGTCACACCGTGCAGTGCGGTGGTGGCGATCAGCATGAAGACCAGGCTCAGCAGGCGGGCCCCGGCCAGGCCGCCGATGTCGCCCGCGATGGCGGCCAGCGGCGGGTAGACGACCGGCGACCCGGATAGGTAGGTGGCGACATTCGGCATCGGCGCATGATGCAGGAAGTGGGCAAGCTCCAGCCGTCCGACGGTCAGGTACTCGCCCTCGTCGAGGAAGGCCGTCGCGCTCCACACCAGGCGCAGCGACAGCGCTGCCTGGATCGCCAGCACGATAGCCAGCGGCCAGAACCTGACATTGAGGAGCCGATCCAGCCCCGAACCCGTCCCGGCGGGCTGCGCCTCGAGGTCAGCGTCCTCGACCGAGTGGGCCGCCCGGGCTGGCTCGGCCGCACGCTCGAAGCTGCCCGGTGCCGGGCGCCAGTCCGGCAGCGTGTCCGACCGAAAGTTCGCCACCGGCTTGCGGGCCGCCCGCTGGCTCAGGCCATTGCGGCCACCGCCGCCGACCCCCACCAACTCGCCGGGCGGCTCGGATTCCGGAGCCGGTTGCCGCTTCAGCGCCGGTTCAGGCTCGGGCTCCGGAGCGGGCTTCGGCTCCGCAGCGGGCGTCGGCGTCGGTTCGAGCGTCGGCGTCCGTTCGAGCTTCGGGGCCGGTTCGGGCTTGGGCGCAGGTTCGGACCTCGGAGCCGGTCTTGATTCCGGAGCTAGCTTTGGCTGGCTGGCCGGTCTTGGTTCGGGAGCCGGTTCCGGAGACCGCTTTGGTTCCGGAGCCCGCGCCGGCTCCCAGAGCCCGCGCACCCGAGGTCCGGGCTTCGGCCTCGCGTCCTCCTGCTGCTCGGACTCCAGCGTCCAGGGCTCCCAGACGCCAAAGTCCGACTTCGGCGTGGCCGACTCGGGCGCGGCACGTTCCGGCTGAGCAGGCTCGGGATTGGCGGGCCCGGACGGCGCGATCACATCGTCCGGGGCGCTGTGCCGGTGGCGCCCCCGTGGCGGCGAGGTTCCCCCGTCTGCTGCCGCCACTGTCCGCGTTCGTCCCTTCGAGCTGATCGCCACGCAAATCCGTCATTCGATGGGGATCAGCGTATATAGCTCGAGCCCGCCTGGTGCGCCATTCGCAGCCAGGGCCTCACCTGACGGGCGCGGGCCCGCTGTGCTGCCGGTTACCTGGCGTCGGTGATCACGGCGGCACCGACGGTGGCGTTGGTTGCCTCGTCGATCAGGATCAGCGAGCCGGTGAGCCGGTTGCGGTTGTAAGGGTCGCAGAACACCGGCTGGGTGAGCCGCAGCGTCACCCGCCCGATCTCGTTGAGCCGGAGTTCGGCGGCACCCTCATCCCGGTGCAGGGTGTTCACGTCGAGCCGGTAGTGCAGGTCGCGGACGATCGCCTTCACGGTCCGCGTTGTGTGCTTCACGATCAGCCGGCTGCGCGGGCTCAGCGCCCGGGTGTCGGCCATCCAGCAGACCAGCGCCTCGACATCCTGGGTGGCGGGCGGCTGGTTGTGCGGCCGGCAGAACATGTCGCCCCTTGACACGTCCAGATCGTCGGCCAGCAGCAGGGTCACCGACATCGGCGGGAACGCCTCGGCCACGGCGCCGCGGGCGGTGTCGATGCGCGAGATCGTGGTGGTCAGCCCCGACGGCAGGTGCATCACCTCGTCGCCGGGCTTGAGCACACCGCCCGCCACCTGGCCTGCGTAGCCGCGGTAGTCGTGCAGTTCCGGGTCGGTGGCCTGGTGCGGCCGGATCACGTACTGCACCGGGAACCTGACGTCGATGAGGTTCCGGTCCGAGGCGATGTGCACGTGCTCCAGGTGGTGCAGCAGCGATGGGCCGTCGTACCACGGCATGCTGGCCGAACGCTGCACGACGTTGTCACCGTGCAGGGCGGATATGGGGATGAACGTCAGGTCGCTAATCTCCAGCTTGGTCGCGAACGACGTGAACTCCTCGGCGATCCGCTCGAAAACGGCTGCGTCGTAGTCGACGAGGTCCATCTTGTTCACCGCGAGCACCAGGTGCGGGACGCGCAGCAGGGTGGCGAGAAACGCGTGTCGCCTGCTCTGCTCGGTGAGCCCGTTGCGGGCGTCGACCAGGACGATGGCGAGGTCGGCGGTTGACGCGCCGGTGACCATGTTCCTGGTGTACTGGATGTGGCCGGGGGTGTCGGCGATGATGAACTTCCGCCGCGGCGTGGCGAAGTAGCGATAGGCCACGTCGATCGTGATGCCCTGCTCGCGTTCCGCGCGCAGCCCATCGGTCAGCAGGGCCAGGTTCGTGTATCCCTCCCCGCGATCCTTGCTGGTGCGCTCGACCGCTGCGAGCTGGTCCTCAAAGATGGCCTTGGAGTCGAACAGCAGCCGCCCGATGAGCGTGCTCTTGCCGTCGTCGACCGACCCGGCGGTGGCCAGCCGCAGCATGTCGCTGTGCCGGTCCAGCGGAGGCTGGACGAACTCAGCAGCGTGACCAGTCTCTGGGTTCGTCATCAGAAGTAGCCCTCTCGCTTGCGGTCTTCCATCGCCGCCTCGCTGGCGCGGTCGTCGGCTCGCGTCTGGCCCCGCTCGGTGATCCGGGTCGCCGCGATCTCGGTGATCACGTCGGGGATCGTGGCGGCCGTCGACTCGACCGCCCCGGTGCACGTCATGTCCCCGACCGTGCGGTAGCGGACGGTCGCTTCGAAGAGCGACTCGTCCTCGCCCCGCGTCACGTATGAGCTGTCGGCCAGCAGGATGCCATCGCGCTCGAACACCTGGCGCTGGTGCGCGAAGTAGATGGACGGGATCTCGAGCTCCTCCCGCCAGATGTAGTGCCATACATCGAGCTCGGTCCAGTTGGACAGCGGGAACACCCGGATGTGCTCGCCGCGGTGCAGCTTGGTGTTGTAGAGGTTCCACAGCTCGGGCCGCTGGTTCTTCGGATCCCACTGCCCGAACTCGTCCCGGAAGGAGAACATGCGTTCCTTCGCTCTGGCCTTCTCCTCGTCGCGTCTCGCGCCGCCGAACACCGCGTCGAACCGGTTCTCCTCGATCGCGTCGAGCAGCGTGGTGGTCTGCAGCCGGTTCCGGCTGGCCCAGCGGCCGGTCTCGTCGGCGACCCGGCCGGCGTCGATCGAGTCCTGCACCGACGCGACGATCAGCCGGGCGTCCGACTCCTGCACCCGGCGGTCCCGGAACTCGAGCACCTCGGCGAAGTTGTGCCCCGTGTCCACGTGCATCACCGGGAACGGGAGCCGAGCGGGCCAGAACGCGCGCTCGGCCAGGCCCAGCATCACGATCGAGTCTTTGCCGCCGGAGAACAGCAGCACCGGCCGCTCGAATTCGGCTGCCACCTCGCGGATGACGTGTATCGACTCGGCCTCGAGCATGTCGAGCTGCGAAAGCTGGTAGTCGGAACGCGGCGTCGTGGCCATTGGGAGAACTCCAGGGGGGTGGCGAGGACTATCGAACCGAGCTGATCGCCTCGAGCAGCGGATCGGCGAGCGCGGCCTGGCAGATCAGGATATCCGGCAGCGAAGGTTTCGCCTGATTGTAGGAAAGCTTGGAGCCGTCAATCCTAGACGCGTGCAGCCCGGACGCAACCGCCACGGCAACCGGGGCGGCCGAGTCCCACTCGTACTGCCCGCCGCTGTGCACGTACGCCTCAGCGTCTCCGCAGATCACCGCCGCGGCCTTGGCGCCGGCCGAGCCCATCGGCACCAGCTCGGCGTCGAGCTCGCGGGCCAGCCGCGTCATGAACTCCGGCGGCCTGGTCCGGCTGACCAGGAGGCGAAGCACAGCGGGGGGGTCCGGGGGGGCGGGCGCCTTCACCGGGTCAGCGGTGGACAGAACCTTGTCCTGGGCCGGGAGCGCCACCGCGCCCGCGGTCAGCTCGCCGCGCTCCCACAACGCGACGTGCACCGCCCAGTCGCTGCGGCCCGGCTCGCCGAACTCCCGCGTCCCGTCCAGCGGGTCCACGATCCAGACCCGGTCGGCCGAGAGCCGGGCCAGGTCGTCGGCGCCCTCCTCGGACAGCACCGCGTCACCGGGCCGCTGCCGGGCCAGCTCCGCGGTGAGGAATTCATGCGAGCTCCGGTCGCCGGCCCGGCGCAGCTCATCGGCGGCGCCGCCGGCCGCGCGCAATGCCAGCAGCCGACGGCCTGCCTCCGCGGCCAGGTCAGCGGCTAGACGGTCGTCATCAGAGATCATTTATGGTTGCCTTTACGCTACGGTTGCGCCGACTCTGCGGCGCCATGGAAGTCGTTCTGCGCCGCGGCCAGGCCCCGCTGCAGCAGGGCCTCCACCGCGTCGGCGCAGCGTTCGAGGACATCGGGCAGTACTTTCCGCTCCGCGGCGGAGAAATCGTGCAGCACGAAATCCGCCGGGTCCATCCGCCCCGGCGGCCGGCCAATGCCCACGCGAACCCGCAGGTAGTCGCGCGATCCAAGGGCGGCGGTCACCGAGCGCAGGCCGTTGTGGCCGTTGTCTCCGCCACCCTGCTTGAGCCTGATCGTGCCGAACGGCAGGTCGAGCTCGTCGTGGATCACGACGATGCGCTCCACCGGGATCTTGTAGAAGGTCCGCAGCGCGGCCACCGGGCGGCCGGAAAGGTTCATGAAGGTCTGCGGCTTCGCGAGCGTGACCGGGCAGCCGGAGAGCCGGCCGGTGGCAACCCGCGCTCGCGACCGGTCTCGCTTGAAGGGCGCGCGCATCCGGCCAGCGAGCACGTCGGCAACCATGAACCCGCAGTTGTGCCGGTTGCCCGCGTACCCGTCGCCCGGGTTGCCGAGCCCGGCTATGAGCCACCGCTCGGTGCTGGACCCATCCATGCCATGACCGGATCGTCGTCCAGGCTAGGACGACTGGTCGCCGGCCGACTCGGCCGCGGGCCGCTCGCCGCCCTCGCCGGCAGGCGGAGCAGGAGCCTCCGGCGGCGCCTCGCCAGCCTCGACCTCCTCGCCCTCGGGCAGGCCAAGCTCGGCCTCGAGCTGCTCGGCGGTTGGCGCGGCGATCACGTGCAGCACCAGGATGTCGGGCTCGACCGCGAGCGTCACGCCGCTCGGCAGCGTGAGGTCTCCGGCGTGTACCGAGGCGCCGATGGCCATGCCCTCGACGTCGACCTCGATGCCCGGCGGGATGTTGGTGGCCTCGGCCTCCAGCGAGATCTGGACAAGCTGCTGGTCGAGCAGCCCGTCCGGAGCCACCTCGCCGGTCACGTTGATCGGGACCTCGACGGTGACCTTCTCGCCGCGCCTGACCATGATCAGGTCGACGTGCTCGACGGAGCCCCGGATCGCGTCCCGCTGGACCGCCTTGGGCAGCGCGAGCTGGCTGCCGCCGGGCAGGCCCTCGAGCCGGATCAGCACGTTCGCCGTGCGCAGCGCGAGCAGCACGTCGTGACCGGGCAGGCTGACGTGCCGCGGGTCTGTTCCGTGGCCGTACAGGACGGCCGGAACCCGGCCGGCGCGCCGCTCCCTGCGGGCCGGGCCCTTGCCGAACTCGGTGCGGGGCTCGGCGGCGATGCGTACCTCAGGCACGGTGAAACTCCTCAACTACACCAAGGTGAACCCGAAGGAGTCTAGCCGAGAACCGGCGACGCCGAGACCGCACCGCCCTCGCGCCCGACTCCCGCAGGTGAGCGGCGGCAACAGCGCCGCCGCCGCCGCTCACACGGCTGACGGTCCTCGCAGCCGCTAGTCCTCATGGGGCCGTGGCTTGGCCCCGTCCTCGTACGGGTCGGTGATGGTGACCGGCGGCGGCTTCACGCCGTCTTCGTACGGGTCGGTGATGGTGACCGGCGGCGGCTTCACGCCATCTTCGTACGGGTCGGTCACGCCGACCGGGCGCGGCTTGTCGCCATGGCCCGGGTGCTGCGGGTCGTCCGTGTGATCTGCCATTGCTGTCCCCTTTCATGTCCAGGCTCGGATGAGCCTGGGCCCCGCATGATGCATTGGCCTTGCGGGCGACAGCATAATCGGCCCTTAGCACAAGAATCCGGAAGAGTTGTCAATTTCCGGATGAACCCGCCGCTATCCCGCGCCTTGGCCCGGCCTCATGCCCGCCGGGCCCGGAGATCCTCCAGCTGCGCGTCGATCAGCTCCGCCTGCGTGTCCTCCCCGAGACCCTGGAACAGGTCGCGCGCGAGGGTCCACGCCCGATCCGCCTCGGCGAGCTGCCCCGACCGGGCACGAGCGGTGCCGATGTGCTCTATGACCTGCGCCTCGCCGTACCTGTTGCCCGCGGCACGATGGATGGCCAGCGCCTGGTCCAGCAGGTCTGATGCCTCAGCGGGATGCCCAAGCTCCAGGTTCGCGCGGCCGAGGTTGTACAGCGCGTAGCCCTCGTCGCGTACCGAGCCGACTTCCCGGACGATGGCGAGCGCCTCCTGCGACCGGGCGATCGCCTCCTCGTGCCGCCCGAGTTCCAGGTATGCCTCGCCGAGGTTGCACAGCGCGACACCCTCGCCATACCGGCGGCCCACCTCGCGCTGCAGCTCGAGGGCGCCGAGCAGCGCCGTGACCGCCTCCTGGTACCGCCCGAGGACCAGGTAGGTGAACGCCAGGTTGTTCGCGGCTCGTGCCTGCTCCCGGCGGTCGCCGACCTCATGAAGGATCGCCACCGCCTGCTCGAAGTAGCCGATGGCGTCGCTCAGCCCCTGCCGGCCGAACACCATGCCGAGGTTGTTCAGCACCCATGCCTCGCCGCGCCGGTCACCGAGTTCCCGAACACTGGCCAGGGCAATCCGGTGTGTGGTGAGCCATTCGGCCCGGTATCCGTGGCGATCGAAGCACACCACGGCGGCGACCGGAAGCTTCCACGCGATGTCGTGCAGCCCGTATGAGGCCGCCTGGCGGGTCGCTGCGACCAGATTGCCGCGCTCCTGCTCGAACCAGTGCAGCGCCTGCCCCGAGGTCGCGAACGACAACGGCTGGCAACCTGGCTGCAGCGGGTCCACGGGTACCGGCACCCGGTCGCGGTATGGCGGCGCGACGATGCTCGCCGCGGCGTCCGCGGTGCTCAGATACCAGCCGAGCAGCCGGTGCACCGCCTCCTCGGCAGCCTGTGCAGGCTCGTCGGCCCGGGCCCGCTCGGCGGCGTAGTCGCGCAGCAGGTCGTGCAGCCGGTACCGGTCCGGGGCCGGGGATTCCAGCAGGTGCGCGTCGACGAGCACCTCGAGGGAGTCGCCGACCAGCGCCTCGGGCTGGCCTGCGAGCGCCGCGGCCCCGTTCAGCCCGATGGATGGTCCCTGCCAGAGGCCGAGCATCCGGAACAGCGACGCCGGGTCCGCGCCGCCCCCGCTCTTATCGCGGGCCAGCACGTCGAAGCTCACCTGGAAGCAGGCACGGACGGCCAGATCGCCCGCTGTGAGCTCGTCTATCCGGCGGCGCTGGTCGGCGAGCCGATTGGCGAGCGACCGTATCTTCCAGCCGCGGCGGGCGGCCAGCCGGGCGCCCGCGATCCTGATCGCCAGCGGCAAGCCCGCGCAGATGGCGACGACGTCGCGCACCGCATCGGGCTCGGCGTCGGCGCGCTCGGCTCCGATGATGCGTATGAACAGCTCGGTCGCCTCGGGGTCATCGAGCACATCGAGATCGATCAGCCGGCTGCCAGCAAGATCGGACAGGCGATGCCGGGATGTCACGATCACCGCGCACGAGCCGGTGCCGGGCAGCAGCGGGCGAACCTGCGCGGCGTTCCTGGCGTCATCAAGCACGATCAGCATCTGCCGTTCGGCCAGGCGGGTGCGGTACAGGGCGGCCCGCTCTTCGGCGTCGACCGGGATCCGGGCTCCGTCCACGCCGAGGTCCCGCAGGAACCTGGCGAGCACCTCGTCCGGTGGCACGGGCTGTTCACTCCCGCCGCGCAGGCTCACGTAGAGCTGGCCGTCCGGGAAATCCCGCCGCAACGCGTGTGCGGCGTGGATGGCGAGCGCGGTCTTACCCAGGCCGGGAGCCCCGGCCACCACGGCGACCGCCACCGCCGGATTATCCCGCCGCTCAGCGTCCGGCATCGCGGCGCGCAGTTGCTGCAGGTTCGCCTCGCGGCCGGTGAAGTCGGCAACATCGGCGGGAAGCTGGGCGGGCGCGCGCCGCAGCGACGGCCCAGCGCCTGGCCTGCGCGGAACCCTCCCGGCGGGCATCTCTCCGTCATGCGAGGCAGCCGCCGGCGCACCGCGATGCTGTCTGGGCACCAGGTCAGCGGTGAGGAGCGCCTGGTACAGCCGCTGCAGTTCCGGCCCGGGGTCGACGCCGAGCTCCTCGGCGATCACTTCCCGGGCCTGGCCGTAGGCGGCCAGCGCCTCGGCGTGCCTCCCGGCGGCGTCCAGCGCCTGCATCAGAAGTCCCCACAGCCCCTCACGGAGCGGCTGGTCGGACAGCAGCCTGCGCAGCTCGGGCACCAGCTGGGCGTTCATGCCGCAGCCCAGGTCCGCTTCTATGCGCAACTCCAGCGCGCTCAGCCGGGATTCCTCGAGCCGTTCCGCTTCGGCCGTTACCAGCGCGAACGGCGGGACGTCGGCCAGTGCCCTGCCGCGCCACAGCCCGAGCGCCTCGGCCAGCACGTCGGCGGCGGCGCGGAAGTCACCCCCGGCAAGGGCCTTCCTGCCCCGGCCGGCCAGCGCCTGGAACTGCTCCGCGTCCAGCTCGCCGGGCTGCAGCCGCAGCTGATATCCGGGAGCACGGGTGGTCAGCAGGCGGCCATCCCGGTCTCCGAGCACCCGGCGCAGCCGGAGCACGTAGATGCTGACCAGGTTGGCCGCGCGGTCCGGCGGGCGATCCCCCCAGAGCTCGGCTATCAGCCGGTCGGTGGAGACGGCCTGGCCCTGGCTGAGGAGCAGCACGGCGAGGAGCGCCCGCCACTTGGGCGCCCCTATGCCGCTCCAGTCCTGACCGGTCCAGACCTCGAGCGGCCCCAGTACCCGAAACCGCAGCATGCATCCCCGTCCGGGGCCCGCCATTCCCCGCCATTCCGCAGGACCCATCCGCGTCGCCGACGGATCGGCGCCGAGCGAACGACGCCTTAACCATTACTCAATCATGACGTAACAGCACGACGCCACGCTGGGGTCGCCGATCGGCAGATCTGCCGTAATCGGTACTCAAGCAGGACGAAACAAGGCGCGATCATCCTTGAGGTGGTCGCGCTGCTCCTGCTCCCGCTCACCGCAGGAATCTCCTCCTCCTGCGGCCGAAGAGATGCAAGCAGCATCGCGGGTGTCCTTGGACCGGCTCACGGGGGCGCAGTCCGAGGGCGGCACAGCTGGTGGTCGCTGGCCTCCCTTCGAGGTTGGGGGGCGGGGCCAGCGGTCACCTCCGGCTCACCGGGTGGCGTGTGGCCAGCCGGCAGGCGGCACCGGTCAGCTCTGGCCGTCGAACAGGCTGGTCACCGATCCGTCGCTGAACACCTCGCTGATCGCCCGGGCGATCAGCGGCGCGATCGAGAGCACGGTGAGCTTGTCGAACCGCTTCTCGTTCGGGATCGGCAGCGTGTTGGTGACGATCAGCTCGCTGATCCTGGAGTTCTT
>Ga0210385_10001627_pt1 | contig 13861 bp, 12 predicted proteins | sample IncBWH26OmetaG_FD_160107 | JGI IMG/M metagenome (GOLD analysis project Ga0210385, IMG submission 160107) | Forest soil microbial communities from Barre Woods Harvard Forest LTER site, Petersham, Massachusetts, United States - Inc-BW-H-26-O ... | reverse complement strand
TCCCGTTTCAGGGGGAGCGATTGCGGAATTCCGCGATGGGCCGCGACGTTTTCCATTCCGCTCCCTTCTTTCATTTAGACGGACTTTTGGCCTCTGATTCCGCGTGGTGTTTCTTTTTCATGGCGAAATCGGCGGATTGGATTACGCCATTTAAAAACAGCCAAGGGTAGCACGCCCAAGAATCGAAAGATATTGTGGAAAATACGGAGATAGTACGGCTAGGACTTGCTCGCTGCTTTCGTGGCCTGTAAGGAGCAAAGGGAATGCTCGCGGGAAAGGCACCGCCCCTTCCTGCGTCAGGGCAACGCGGAACGTGCTTTGCCGGCCGCCTTGATTCCTGCATAAAGCTGCCAATTTGTCCGGTCAACATTTTGGATTGGAAGTTGAGCGCGCCGCGTCGTTTTTTGTAGCATCTTTGCAAATGACAAGAAATCGCTACACTTTTGGAGACACCGACGACGCCAGCACGCGCTTGCGACGGCTTGCCGAATTATACGAACGCGAGACACGAGATCTTCTTGAGCGCGGAGGGGTGCAGAAGCCGGATGTCGCGGTCGATCTCGGTTGCGGTCCCGGATGGTCCACGCGCCTCGTTCAAGCAGTACTCAATCCGAACCGCACGATCGGGCTTGACGCTTCAGAGCGCTATATTGTCGAAGCGCGGCGCATCCAGAGTTCGACCCTGGAGTTCCATGTCCACGACGTGACTCAGGCTCCATTTCCCGTGGCGCCCGACGCAATACTTTCACGATTTTTACTCACTCATCTTAGCTCGGTGGGTGATGTGCTAACGACGTGGGCGAAAACAAGCGCTCCAGGCTGCCGCCTTTTTTCTCACGAAACCGAATCCCTGGAGACGGACCATCCCACGTTGCGTCGTTATTATGAACTGGTGGGTCAGTTGCAACGGCACTATGGACAGATGCTGCTGGTGGGTGGCCTTCTCGAAAGCCGCTTTGAAAAGAGCGGCTGGCGCGTGGTCGAAAGCCGGCGGCGCGCTCTCGAAAAGCCTGCGTGCAAGATGGCCCAACTGCACCTTTCGAATCTGCGCACCTGGCGTCACGACGAATACGCGATTCGTTCGTTTGATGCAGGTGAGATCGACGTTCTTGAGATATCGCTGGCCGAGCTTGCGGAAGGCACTGCAGACAGCGGCGTTGTGTTAAACGCAGCCAGGCAGATTATCGCGCGGCGCGAATGATCGTGCTCTTTCAAAAGTGAGGCCCTAATGGCGGCTTTCAACGAGGGGCGGGGAGCCGATTGAACCGGAGGCTGGCGACTCACGGAACACCTTATCGCTGTTGCGACAGAAGACAAAGACTCGGGGTGCCGCAGGCCTCTGCCGCTGATCGGAGTCCGTTCGCAGGCCGAATAATTGAGATGGGTGGAAAAACGAGTTGTGGGGACTGGATCGATCTCGGGTAGTGGGCCAGTTTGAGCTGCCGGGCTGAGGGATTGTGGTCGCAACCGCGCAAATGCTAGCCTGAAAAACCATGCGTCCGTTCGTAGTGCTTTTCATTTTCGTCAGTTCGTGTGTCTTCACATTCGGCGCGGATGCGCAGTCCACCCTGCAAATAAAAGTTGCCAGCATAGCCGCCGATGCGAAGGGCACCGTCTCCGTCTCGTGCCTCCTTCCGGGTACCTCCCTGAATTGTGATCTGCATCCGCACGATCATTCACCCATGCAGTCGGTTTTCAAGTTGCCCCTTGCGATTGCCGTTCTTCACCTCGCGGACACCGGCAAGCTGCTGCACGGCCAGCGCCCGGGCGAATCGATGAGCGACACGCTCGACCGGACGGTCCGCTTTCTTCCCGAAGACATCATCCCGCACGCGTACAGCCCGCTGCAGGATCGATATCCCGAAGCGAATGTTGATGTGTCACTTCGTGAGCTGATTGAACTCTCTGTGGGTGAGAGCGATAACGCCGCAAGCGATATTCTGTTGCGCATCGCCGGTGGCCCCGCAGTCGTCGAAGACTACGTCCGCTCACTCGGCATTACAGGTTTTCAGTTGGAGGACGGCGAGAAGGGTCTTTATCGCGATCCGACGGCGCAATACCGCAATTGGATCGAGCCCGACGCCGCAGTGCAACTGCTCGAACGCCTCACCAACGATCCGCCTCTTTCTCCTGAGGCGAATGATTTTCTTCTGCGGACGCTCACCGCATCGACCACCGGCCCCAATCGTCTTCGTGCCAGCCTTCCCGCGGGCGCGGTCCTGGCGCACAAGACTGGGACATCGGGTGAACACGATGGCAAGGCTGAAGCCACCAACGACATCGGCTTAATCACGCTGCCGGACGGTCGCCGTCTCGCGGTGGCCGTTTTCGTGACGGACGCGCGCGCAAGCGAAGCCAGCCGCGACAGCGTCATCGCCCGCATTGGCCGCGCCGCTTACGATGAAACGCTGCGCACCTCCGGGTCGGCGCGGAGTCATTAGCCGGCAATAATCTGTGACGATGCAGGGGATGGCCGGGACCTTCCTACTGTGAAACTTCCTGCAGCGCGCCATTCACGAATGTTAGCGTGACGTACCGGTCATGCTTGTCTGGCCCGAAATAGTGCCAGATCGTAACCGTGCCGGCGGCCGACGTCGTTTGATCGGCTTGCGGGAGGGGCTTCCCCATCTCGTCCAAGACTTCGACCATTGTGTCGCCAATGTGAACTTCCCTCACCATCGCAACCAGGTAAGGTCCGTCTGTCTTTCGATCCGGATTGTCGGCAGCGAATCGCACGGAGATCGCGGGTCCCTTTTGAGGGGCGAGCGCTGCTGCCGCCGTCGCGCTGATCTGCGGGGAGTCCTGCGTCACCTCGGTCCATACCACAACGATGACAACGATGGTTACCATCACAACGGCCAATTTTGCGCCGAAACTCATCCCACGGTGCGGAGGCACTTTGATTAAGGCCGCGACCGGAGCAGGGGCCTGCTGTGACGCGGGCCTAACTTCGACGCACAATCGAACTCCCCGTCGATGCGGATCGTCTTCAAAGCTGTAGACCTCATCGATGCGGCCACTTTCAATCCTCCCCGACGACATTAGCCCTTTGAACCGCTCGGCTTTATCCGCCTCGACGTAACCGATCTGCTCGCCGCTTACGCGGACGACTTTCACGGCGCTGGGATCGACCGGGTTTTCGAGATCGGGAATGAAAAAGACCGGCTCACCTTCGCGGCATTCACGAATGATTGTCTGCCGCTCGGTGCCATCGGGATTCTTGTGGAAAATTCCGTGAACCTGAATCGAATATTCGGGCATGGCGCCCTCCTGTCACTGGGAGCGACAAGCTACCCCTCAGTGACGACCCTGTCAAATCGCAAAATTTCAGATGCTAGTTCAGGTGATGGTTGGTTTGCGGGCCGAAGTTATCTGCCGTCGCTGGACCGCCCGGTCGTTGATCGAACGGGGCTAAGCGGAAACTTTGACCTTAATTTGGCTTATACACCTGACCTCCAAAACGATTCTCAATCCGGCGGCGACGCTGTCGCGACTGATCCTTCATCTCCGCCGTCTTTGGTTATAGCTCTACGCGAGCAGCTGGGACTGAAATTGGATTCGGCCACCGCTTCGATGGACGTGGTCGTTGTCGATCACGTCGAGGAGCCTTCGCGGAATTAGGAGTGAGGCGAGCCTGGGTATGATTAGAAGGGCTGGTGCAATGTGTGCCGTCGCATCCGAGAGCCTTGTGTCGCACCTACGACGCTCTTTCTATTTTTGGGCTCCACCCATCGCTTACGAGTCTGTGTCGCAACTACAAAGTCCGTCCTTCAGCGGCTGAAGCCGCACTGATTCGACGGCGGTCATGTCGTGGCTAAAGCCACGACCCACAAAGATTATCGAGTTGCGACACAGACTCTTACGCGCTGGGCTAGTCTTGTGCCGCGCCGATGGCGCTGGTGTTTCGCCGAATGCGGCCTCGGTTGCTGGTCCGATCGTTCCGAGAACACCCCGGTGAGAAACTGATTTAATGGCGGCCTTTAGACAGAGGAGGGAAATAGATTTGCCAGAAGCTTGGCGCCGGGTGAATCAACTCGACTCCCACTTTCCACTTGCCGCCCTGACCGCGCGCAACGTACACGACACGGAATTGCTGCTCCTCATTCGATTGCCGATTCAGAATCAGGATGGGTTGGCCTTTGTCCACGTTGGCGGCCAGCGCGAGCAGGCCCCCGTGGGCGCTCACGGAAAGCATCTGTGTGAACTCGCGGAAAGGTTCTCCGAAAGCATTCTGTCCGTAGACCTGCACGGACACGGCGAGCCCCAGCCTCTTGCTTCGCCGCAAGTGTCTCCCAACGCTGGGTTGCGCGATCGCCACGCTCATGGGAGGAGACATTAGCGCCCCGATCCAATATCCAGCAATGGTACGGGCAGACCACTCCGCCTAGTCCGTTGGTTTTGTCCACGCGAATTGCGTAAATTAGGATTTCGAGGGCCGCTTGCTATGAGCTACTGGACGCGCTCGTGGGTGTAGCCGGCTTCGTCGAGCGCTTTGGTGATTTCGTGCACATGCTCGGGGCCGCGGGTTTCCATGGTGATGTCGATCACGGTGTCGCCCAGGACTACGCCGAAATAGGCGCGGTCGTGTTTGGTCTCGACGATGTTGGCCTTCTGGTCAGCGATGACGGTGGCGAGCCTTTGCAGCGCGCCCGGATGATCCGGCAGATGAATACGCACGCGAACAAGCCGGCCGTCTTTTACGAGTCCGCGCTCGATGATGCGCGAAAGCAGCGAAACGTCGATATTGCCGCCGCCCACGAGCACGCCGATATTTTTGCCGCTGAGAGGAATTTTCCCCTGCACCACGGCTGCGGTCGCCACGGCACCGGCGCCTTCGGTGAGCGTCTTTTCCTTTTCGAGCATGAGCAGGATGGCGTTGGCGATCTCTTCATCGTCCACGGTCACGATTTCGTCCACATATTTCTGGACCAGCGGAAAGGTGATCTCTCCCGCGCGGCGCACGGCGATGCCGTCCGCGATGGTCTTTTTCGCCGGGATCGTGACCGGGCGCTTGTGTTCGAGCGCGGCCTGCATAGACGGCAGGCGCGAGGTCTGCACCCCGATCACGCGCACGCTCGGCTTCAATTCTTTTACCGCGCAGGCGACGCCGCTGATCAGGCCGCCTCCGCCCACAGGCACCACGAACGCGTCGATCTCCGGACGCTGCTCGAGCATTTCGATGCCGAGCGAGCCTTGCCCCGCGATCACCGCCTCATCGTCGAAGGGATGAATGAACGTGAGATGTCCTTCCGCAGCGCGCTGCAACGCTTCCTGACATGCCTCGTCGTAATTCGCGCCCTTCAAGATAACTTCCGCGCCGAAGTCGCGCGTAGAGGAAATTTTCACCAGCGGCGTGGTGAGCGGCATGCAGATGAGCGAAGCGATGCCGCGCTTGGTCGCGTGGAACGCTACGGCCTGCGCGTGGTTGCCGGCGGATGCGGCGATTACGCCGTGGCGCTTTTCGTCGTCAGTGAGCAGCAGGATTTTGTTCAGCGCGCCGCGTTCTTTGTAGGCGCCGGTCATTTGCAGGTTTTCCAGCTTGAAAAAGATCGAGTTGCCGCTCATCCGCGAGACGGTCTCCGAGCGGACGAACGGCGAAAGATAGATCGAGCCGCGGATGCGTTCGGCGGCTTCGCGGATGGTTTTGAGCGTGACCATTTCTATTGGCTTTTTACCGTACCTTCGCGGGCTCGGCTCGTCACCGGTTGCCGGACGCCTTCGCACGCTCGGCACAAGTCGCTCATTCTAGCGCGTTCAACAGACAAATACCGATCGCAATCGCCCGGCCGTGTGTCGAAATCGCGTAACCGCGATTTCGGTCGGCGCATCAAAACCGTGGCGGTGCTGGCGACTCACGTACGGGCAAGGGGTAGGCGGCAAATGTTCGAGACGGGGAAGCAGGGAAGCGGGCAAGAGGGGAGCGGCGAGGGTGAGAAGCCGGTTTCGACGTCGCTGAAAGTGACCGGACTATTGGTCATCATTGTCGCCGCCTACGTCGGCTACATCTTTTGGTCGAGGGCGGAGGAGCGTGAGGCGTTCGCGCAACGCGATGCGGCGCGGAAAGCCGCGCAGGCTGCCGCCGACCAAAAGGCGGTGCAAAGCCTGGGCGGCGATCAATTTAAGATATTGAACTTCTACGCGTATCCCGCCGCGATCGCGCGCGGCGACTCGACCCAGCTTTGCTACGGGGTGTCAAACGCTGCCAGCGTGACGCTGGAGCCGCAGTCGAATGCTGTGTGGCCGGCGTTCAGCAAATGCGTCACCGTTTCGCCGAAGAAGACGACGGACTATACGTTCACGGCGACCGACGCGGCCGGGCACAGGCAGCAAGCGCACGCAACAGTGTCCGTCGAGTGACCATCGCGTAACCGACCAATGATTCGAATCAGGCTGACGATGGGCGGAAGTTTACGAGCGGCGGCGCGCCGGTTGTGACGGCCCGCGCTTGCTGTTCAGAGGGATCATTACCGCGGCCGCCCGTTCCAGCACTTTCATGAATTCGCGCGCATTGGCGGTGAGGGGCCGGCTGCGCAGATGGATCACGTCGAGGCTGCGGTGCAGCGGTTCGGCATCCGTGATTTCAATGGCGCGTAGTTTTCCCTGGCGCAGCTCTTCGGTAAGAGCGATCAGCGGCAGAAAGGCAAAGCCGAGTTTTCGTTCGACCATGCGCTTGGCGGATTCGATGGTTTCCACTTCCAGCACGATATTGGGCAGCATGCCTTCGCAGCGGAAAAGGCCCTGGCTGAACGTCCAATCGCTCGAGCCGCGATCGTAAAAGATCAGAGGCCATGAGCGGACTTCCTCCAGCTTCGCCTGCCGCTTGCGGCTGTGGGCATGGGCGGGGTGCCCGACCAGAACGAGAGGATCGTCGCGCAGCATCTGGGTTTCGATCTCCTGGTGGTTTACGGAGCGCACCAGGCCCAGGTCCGTCTCACCGTCAAGGACCATGCCGAGGACCTTTTGCGAATTGCCGGAACGCAGATTTACCATCACGTGAGGATGTACCTCGCGGTAGGTTTCCATCACCCCGGGAAGAAAGTAGGTGCAGATCGAAAGAGCCGCCGCGACGCGCAGCGCGCCGCCGGAGGAAGGTTGCAGTTCATGCACAGCTTGCCGCGCCTGGGCCGCCACGCGCAGCAGTTCTTCGGCCTGGGGACGGAAGGCCTTACCCGCTTCGGAGAGAGTAGGGACGCCCGGGCCGCGTGCGAACAGCTTCACGCCGAGCGAATCTTCGAGGGCGCGAATTCTTCCGCTGACGGCGGGCTGGCTCACGCGAAGCGCGTCCGCGGCGCGATGGAAGCTCCCGTAGTTGATCACCGCCAGAAAGGTCTGCACCTGGTGAATTTCCATGGGCGTCTCTCGTTTGTAAAACTGTTCCCGTATTGAACTTAGGCCGGAGTGCCGATAACCGTATCTTATCGCGGCGATAAGCACAATCAGTTTGACGGAATTGTCCACCTCGCCGACAATCGCGTCAACCTCGCTGAGCAAACGGTCCGGGAGACAACGGGCGATTCCGCCACCCTCCCCACAGATTGGGTAGCGGGCAAGAATTGTTTGCCTGTCATCTCCCGGCCGCAAATTTTTCAAGCTGCAGTCAGCCACCTGGTCTTACTCGCCGTTGCGCCCGGTCCGGCTCCATCGTAATCTGTCCAACGCGTCGAAAGGCTCACATGCGAACGTGTTTCCGGCTTTCATTTCTATGCTTGTTGTGCGCGCTGGCTGCGTCGGGCGCGGCGCCGTCGCTTCACGATTCCTTCGATGGACCGCGGGCGTTTGCTTATACGGCCCAGGTGGCCGGCTTCGGCGAGCGGTGGCCCGGCTCGCCCGGGCATGACCAGACCGAGAGCCTGATCCGCCGCGTACTACAGCAGGACGGGGCGCAAATCGACGCCGACAACTTCGTGGCCGGCACGCCGCGAGGCGCGGTTCCGGTACACACGATCATCGGAAAATTCAACGTGACCGCCGACCCGCAGCAGCCGATCTTTATCCTCGCTGGACATTACGACACGCTGTTTGTGAAGGGCTTTATAGGCGCCAACGACGGCGCGTCGAGCACGGCAATCTTACTTTCGTTTGCCGATGCGCTGGCCCATCAGCAAACCAAGATGCAGATCTGGCTGGTGTGGACCGATCTGGAAGAGGCGATTCAGGCCTTTGAAAACGGCGATGGGCTTTACGGCAGTACGCATCTGGCGAAGAGGCTTGCGAGCGAGGGCCTGGTCCCGCGGATCCGCGGATTCTTTCTGCTGGATATGATTGGGGATAAGGATTTGAACGTGGCGCGCGAGACGAATTCCTCCCAGGATCTGCAAAGGGCCATCGCGCGCGCGGCCAACCAACTCGGCTACTCGAAATATTTTTTCCAATACAACGCCAATATCATTGATGACCACGCCCCGTTCCTGCAGATTGGTGTCCCGGCGGTGGATGTGGTCGACGCGGAATATGGCCCCATGGGCCCGCGCTACGATTCTATGGGCGAGTACCATCACACGAATGCCGACACCATGGACAAGGTGTCCGAGCGCAGCCTGGAAGTGGTGGGGCGGACGATTCTGCTGACCATCGAATTGATCGATGCGAAGAATTGAGCTTTCTATTTTGGCGAATGCCGGTTTGCGGCGAAGGCTCGGCTTATCGATGTGCTTTGCAAATTTGGCGGCGAGAGTGCAGAATAGGTTTGTAACGAGGAGACTTCCGAGATGGCCGTCGAACTCGCACGTGGTGTGACGCTCGAAAAGCCCGAAGACATGCAGAACTTCCTGAAGGACGAGGGAATTCTGTTCGCCCAGCTCGACAAGGTGGTCAACTGGGCTCGCCGCAGCTCGATCTGGCCGATGACATTCGGCTTGGCTTGCTGCGCGATCGAAATGATGTCGATGGCAGCGTCGCGGTACGACATTGCGCGGTTTGGCGCCGAGACGTTTCGCGGGTCGCCGCGGCAGGCCGACCTGATGATTATCGCGGGGCGCGTGTCGCAAAAGATGGCGCCGGTGATTCAGCAGCTTTACGCGCAAATGCCCGAGCCCAAGTGGGCGATTTCGATGGGCGCGTGCGCGACTTCGGGCGGCGTATTCAACAACTACGCCGTGGTGCAGGGCGTGAATCAGGCGATTCCAATCGACGTTTACGTGCCGGGCTGCCCGCCGCGGCCCGAGGCGCTGGTTTACGCGATCATGCAGCTACAGAAGAAGATCGACAACTCTCGCGGCACGTTTCTTAAATCCCTCAACTTTTCCAATAGCTAAGCCAGACCTCAATGGCCCGGAGCAGCTGCTTGCGATGCGCGCGAGCCTGGCGCGACGGGTGCTGGCGTGCCACCTGCGCCAGCCTGCGTTAGTTCGATATCCAGCGTGATCGAAACTTCCTCTCCCACGATGCCCGGATCGGCTGTGATGCCGAAATCGCTGCGTTCGATCTTCGCGGTGGCTTCCGCGCCACGGCGCATGGTTCCATTCTGATTGATCGCTGGCGTGGGGCCGCTCACGTCGAACACGACGTCCTTGGTGACCCCGTGCAAGGTAAGATTCCCCTCCATCTTGGCTGAGCCCCGACCCGTGGACCAGATTTTCGTCGATTGGAAGGTCATGGTGGGGAATTGAGCCACGTTGAAGAACTTGTCGCTCTTCAGGTCGCTGTCGCGAGCGCTGACTCGAGTATCGACCGAGCTCATGTCAATCGAAGCTGAGACCGACGACTTCGAGATGTCCGCATCGTCGAGCATTACGGTGCCGCTGATCGTGGTGAAGGCTCCTTGCACGTTGGAGATGCCGAGGTGCCGGACCTGGAACTGGACGGCGGAGTTCTTAGGATCGACATCCCACTTGCTGCCGGCCGCCATAGCGGCCCCCGCGAACGACACCACCAGCGCGGCCGCTACGAGACACCTCTTCATGCAAGCCTCCGCAATGTGATTCACGCTTTCCCTTGGACTTAGACGCATTGTAAGCGAATTTTGCTACGTCAAATGGCTGAAAGATTGGCGGTTGCCGCCGCAGCGTCCCGTTGCGTTCTCTGGTGTTAGTCAATCGTACTCGCGTCCGTTACCGGGTCCGGGCTTTGCATGGTTCGCACGCCCGTAAGGGGGATGCTGACTTCCACCAGCGCACCCTTGCCGTCGGACTTAAGCTCGAGACGGCCGCCGAGGTCGCGGACGCGCTCACGCATGCCAGCGAGGCCCACTCCCAAGTTTGGACGGCTGCGATTGAAGTTTGCGATGACATAAGATGGCATACCTCTGCCGAAATCCTTCAAGCTGAGCCACACGTTTGAGGTAGTAGAAATTACTTTAGTTTCTACGAGCGAGCTCCCGGAGTGTTTATGCACATTCGTAAGTCCTTCCTGAAGTATTCGGAAGAGAGCGAGTTCGACGTCCTGGGGCATGCGTGGGAGGTCATCAGGGATCTCAAGCTTTACTTTAATATTGCTGCGCTGGGAAAAGCCGTCGACGAGCCACTTCGCGGCCGAGGCGAAGCCCATCTCATCAAGCAGCGGGGGATGCAGAAGATGCGAGAGAGTCCGCGTGCCGGACAGGCCGGTTTCAAGAATCGACACGGATTCGATGAGAAGGTCACGCGTCTGTTGCGGGTCCGTGGTGCCGACGGTTCTGGCTAACATTTCGAGGTTCATCTTCAAAAGGGCGAAGGTCTGGCCAATGCTGTCATGCAGTTCGCGGGCAACGCGGCGGCGCTCTTCGTCCTGGACGCGGAGGATCCGGCCGCTGAGCCGCTGTACGGCCTCTTCGGCTTGCTTGCGCTCCCTCAGTTCGCGCGAGAGATCGTAGAAGTTGATGGCGAGGAGCGATACCACGATGGCAAAGGAAACGAGCAGAACAATGCGCACCCGGTCGTAGGTTCGCGAAGAGATCGTCTGGCGGACCGCCATCAGACGGTCCTCTTCTGCCCTCATCGTGTCGAAAACCGCCAAAGACTGGTTTTGAAGCGCCAGGCCGTCGCGAGTCCATTGTATTTGTTGCTGTGCGTCAGTTCCTGATTGTTCGCCGAGATCGATCGACTGCTGAAGGAGGCCGAGTTGGCGTCCAATGATTTGGCGGAGCTGAGCGACGTTAGCCTGTTCTGCCGGATTATCGGCCGTCATCTGCTCTAGCCGCGAGAGTTCGCCAGGGATGGCGCCCTTTGCGCGTTCGTATTCGGCAAGCACTGTGGGATCGCTGGTGATGATGTAGCTTTGACGGGCCTCCGCGGCGGCGACAACATCCCCGCGAGCCTGCGCGGTGGCGGTTTCCACCTCGTGCGTATGGACAACCCAGTACTGGGCGCTTTCCAGGCGGGAGGTTATCGCGTCCGACGCGACGGCCACGACAACGAGAACCGTCAAAGCCATTGCGAACTCGATCCAGGGCATTCGCTTTGAAACATGCGGGATGCGGGTTTCGCGTGGCAAGGATACTCCCTTTTCTACACCTTCTTATTTACACCAATTTCGGACGCTTTGCGCGGATGCTTGGGCTGGGAAATTTGTGACTGGTCGCCCTGCACTGTCCATCGAAAACTTCAAGTGAATCGTGATGCGGAAGATTTTAGCGCAATCGATCTTCGATGGAGTCTGACATTTTATGGAGAGCACTGCCCGGCCAATCAGGCAGCCTTAAAGTGTTGCATCAATTGTCGGCGCGCCGACATATTGACCGCACGGGAGTCGCGAAAACTGCCCCGAGAAGGAATCCGCCGACGTGGGCCCACCATGCGACACCACCGGCGCTTGCTGCGAGCCGGGGATCGAGCGAGCTTAGTCCGCTGAGAAACTGCAACACGAACCAGAGGCCGATAAAGATGAAGGCCGGCAGGCGAACCAACCACGGGATGATAATGATGGGGATCAGCGTGAGTATCTTGCCGCGGGGGAAGAAGACGATATACGCGCCGAGGATCCCGGAAATCGCGCCGCTGGCTCCGATCGATGGGGCATGTGATCCCCAGGAAAAGAGGACCTGGGTGATGCCGGATCCGATGCCACAGAAAAGGTAAAAGAAGAGGTAGGGAATCGAGCCAAGGCTGTCTTCCACGTTGCCGCCGAATACCCAGAGGAACAGCATGTTGCCGATGATGTGGAGAAAGCCGCCATGCAGGAACATGCAGGTGAAAAGCGGGAGGAAGGCTTGCAGCGGAGTATAGCGATGGCCCGTGAGCGCGAGTTGAATCTTGTGCGGCACCAGGCCATATGTATTGATCAGAGTTTGCAGCGCGCGATCCGGCAGCGAGAGCTGATAGGCGAAAACGGCCGCATTGGCAAGGATGAGCAAGAGCGTCATCACGGGAAAGGACTGGCGTGGGGTCATGTCCTTTAGAGGGATCATTCGCGGGTGCTCGTTGGAGGATGAATAATAAGGACAGGGCCAGTTTTCATGGCGGAAATTTTAATGTAGCTGAGACGCGCGAAATTTCCAACGCCCGCGCGGCTTTTGACGCCATTTTCTTGGCAAACGGCGAGGAATTGAGGCTCCAGCGCCGGAAACGCTGTGTTACCATTTGCGCGCTGCGCGGGGCTGTGATACAAAAAATTGTTTCCAGCCGATGCCACTGCATGAGTCCGAAGCAATCGTCCTGCAAAATTACCCGCTCGGCGAAGCGGACCGTCTGGTCAGTTTTTTATCGCGGACGATGGGACGGATGCGGGGCGTGGCGGCCGGAGCCAAGAAACCAAAGAGCCGGTTTGGTTCGACGCTGGAGAGGCTGTCGCATGTGCGCATCTGGTATCACGAGCGCGAGACGCGCGAGCTGGTGCGCATCAGCCAGTGCGAGATCATCGAGTCGTTCATCGACGCGTTCCGCGACTACCCGTCGAGCATAGCCTTAGCGCTTTTCAGCGAGATCACGCAGTCCGTGTTGCCTGACCGCGAGGCCTCCGATGTGAATTTCCGGTTGCTGCTGCTTGCGTCGCAAGCGGTGAAGCGGACAGGGAAGCCGGAATTACCCCTCGCCTATTTTGCGTTGTGGGCGGTGAAGCTGGGCGGCTGGCTCCCCGCGCTGGACAGGTGCGCGAAGTGCGGACGGGCGATTTCCGGAAACGAGACCGGCTATTTTTCGCGGACATCGACGTCGGTCTTTTGCGATCGATGCCGGCAGCCGGGAATGCGGCCACTCTCTGCAAAGGCGGTTGGCGCGGCGAGAAGGATGTTGGCCGAAAGGCTTGATAAGATTGATGAGAAAATTGCGGAGCCGAGGTACTTGCGCGAGGTGACCGACTCCATGCTTGATGTGATCGAGCATGAGATCGATCGCAAACTCGCCGCCAGAGAATTATTGGAGCCGCCGGAGCGTTAAACCGCAGGTGAAACTGTCTTAAGAGATCGAGAAGCCTCGAAAGCTCTCAAAATATTCAGCTGAAATTTCGAAAAGGAAACTTAAAGTCTTACATGAAGACCGCTTCGAAGCCGCAAGGACTCACTTTCCAGGATCTGATATTCAAGCTCGAACAATATTGGACGAGCCGCGACTGCATTTTGCAGCAACCCTACGACGTGGAAGTGGGCGCGGGCACGATGCACCCGGAGACGTTTCTCCGAGTGCTTGGGCCGACGCCTTATCGGGTGGTCTACGTGCAGCCGAGCCGGCGTCCAGCGGATGGGCGCTACGGCGAAAATCCGAATCGCCTGTACAAGCACCATCAGCTGCAGGTGATTCTCAAGCCGTCACCAAACGATATCCAGGACCTTTATCTTGGAAGCCTGAAAGCCGTCGGCATTGACCTGAAAGAGCACGATATTCGGTTCGAGGAAGACAACTGGGAGTGGCCGGCGGGCGGTGCGTGGGGCACCGGCTGGCAGGTGTTGCTGGACGGGCTGGAAATCACGCAGTTCACTTACTTTCAGCAGTGCGGGGGCATCGATCTGGAC